>Ga0160451_100241_pt1 | contig 42696 bp, 40 predicted proteins | sample HID1975M_E1MG_FD_108270 | JGI IMG/M metagenome (GOLD analysis project Ga0160451, IMG submission 108270) | Enriched soil microbial communities from UW Madison campus, WI, USA - HID1975M_E1 MG | ecosystem: Environmental > Terrestrial > Soil > Unclassified | place: USA: Madison, Wisconsin... | reverse complement strand
TGGCCCTGATCGTCGGCATGCTGGCCAACAAGGACGCGGGCGGCTTCTTTGAAGCGTTGAAGGACACCGGGGCCCAGGTCTTCACCGTCGCCTTTGACGGCGCGGCGGCGGAACCGACGGCCTTGGCCGCAGTGGCGCAGGGTCGGGGACTGGGCGCCATGCCGACCGGTTCCGTGACCGAGGCTTTGGATCGCGCGCTGGCGCTGGGCGCCGGGCGGGTGGTCATCTGCGGCTCGCTGTATCTGGCGGGCGAAGTGCTGGGGGCCAGCCGGGACACCTGGCCGACCTGACGCCGGACGCAGCGTCGTCGCGACGGTCAGGTCTTCGTCGCATCGCGATTGACCCCGCTCGCCTCCCTGCGAAGAACGCGCCTGAACAAGGCCGATGAGGTTCCGGTGCCGAAGCGCGACGACGGTTACATGAGCGACGTGAAGAAGGTGGCGGGGTACTCCGTCTTCTTCCTGGTCCTGTTTGCGGCGATCAATGCGCTGGTGCGCCATCTGGGCGGCGACGGCCTGCCCTGGATCGCCATTCCATTCGCGGCCGTCGCCATGGGCTTTCTGGCCGCCATGAATTTCAGCCTGTGAAACCGGAAGAGTTCGCCTTGGTCTGAATCGCCGCTCACCCGGCGGACGCCGGGATGAGCGGGAGACACCGACACCTGGCCGCAATCCAGCAACGAAAAAGCCCGCCGATCCGAGACCGGCGGGCCTTTCGCGGTTCGGGCCGCAGGGCGGGTTCAGCCCTCGGCCTTGACCCCGGCTTCGGCCAGCCATTCCAGGATCTTGCCCTTGGGCTGCGCGCCAACCTTCATTGAGGTCATCTGGCCATCGCGGAACAGCATCATGGTGGGAATGCCCTTCACCCCATAGCGCGAGGGGACCATCGGGCTGTCGTCGATGTTGACCTTGGCGATGGTGACCGTCCCGGCCAGCTCGTCCGAGATCTGCTCCAGCGCCGGGCCGATCTGCTTGCAGGGCCCGCACCACTCGGCCCAGAAGTCCACCAGAACGGGCTGGGACGCCTTCAGGACGTCGGTTTCAAAGCTGTCGTCGGTGACCTTGAGGGTGGCCATGAAGAATCTCTCCTTGTGAGCGCTATGCTCGCCACGCGGTGGCTCGCGGCTTGAGCGCCAAGATGTCGCGGCCCCGCATGAGCGCCGTTCAGTGGCAGATGTGGGGCGATTCCGGCGCAAATCAACGTGCATTTGCGAGCGCCGCGTCCATCAGCGCCTGCGGAACCGCCATCAGCCTGGGTCCGTCGGTCCAGACCAGCGCCGCCTCGACCGGTCGGTCGGGATACAGCCGCCTCAGCACCGCGACATAGATCGCCATCTGCAGCACATAGGCGGGGTCGGCGTCCTCGACCCGGTCGGGCGCAGGGCGATTGGACTTGAAGTCGACAACCAGAATACGGTCGGGCGTCACCACCAGCCGGTCGATCCGGCCCGAGATGCTGACCCCCGGCGGCAGGTCGGGCGACGACCCGGTCAGGGCGACCTCGGCGCGTGACCCTTCGCCAAAGACCGGCGCGAACCGCGCGTCGTCCAGCACGGCGAAGGCGGCGGCGATCATTTCGGCGCGCTGGTCGTCGCTCAGGTCGCGTTCGCGCGCCAGCATCCGGGCGGCGGCGTCGGGACGGTCGGCGAGGACGATGTCAGGCAATCGCTCCAGCAACCGGTGGATCAGGTCGCCGCGCCGGAACCGGCCCAGACCCGCGCCGGGACCGTCCCCGCGCGCCAGCGGCGACGGGGCGGGGATGCGCTTCTGCTCCTGCATCTGCGACGGGGAGGCGAAACGGGCGGCGGCGTCGCGCGCCGGATCGCGGCGGGCCCAGTCGGGCGCCTCGGGCCGCGCCTCCGCACTCGCGCGCACGGCGGCCAGGGTTTCCGGATCGACGCCGTAGCGGCGAACGCGGTTGTCCAGCGTCCGCACCTGATCGCCCAGCCGGTCGAAGGTCTCTTCGATCACCGACCACCAGTCGCCGGGCTCGGGCGCCCGCTTCGAGCCGCGCCCCATGACGATGATCCGGTCCCGCGCGCGGGTCAGGGCGACATAGAGCAGACGCAGGGACTCATCGCCCACCCGCGCCTCGCGCGCCGCTCGCGCGTCGGCCGAGGCGGGACAGTCTTCCTTTGCCGAGCCGGGACACATCAGCCAGCCCTCGGTCCCGTCGGCCAGCGGCACGGGCATCAGGGTCGGCCCCTGCGCCTTGGCCTTCATCGTCGTGTCGGGCAGGATCACCACCGGCGCCTCCAGCCCCTTGGCCCCGTGGACGGTCATCACGCGGACCTCGCCGCGCGGGCCTTCCAGTTCGCGCTTCACCTCGACGTCGGCGGCTTCCAGCAGCGACAGGCAGGTCTCCAGATCGACCCCGCCGCGCCCCTCGGCCGCCAGCACCTGGTTCAGGCTCTCGTCGATCGCCTCCTCGGCCTCGCGGCCCAGCCGGGTCAGGATGCGCGCCCGCCCCGAGATCCCGGTCTCGTCCACCCGGTTCAGCAAGGTCGAGAAGAAGCCGAACGGATCGCGGTCGCGGGCGTCGCGCGCCGCCTGGCACAGGCTCAGGGCGCGGGCCCATTCGGGCCGTTCGCCCGCGCGGCGCTTCAGTTCGCGCCACAGCCCGTCGCGTTTCTCGCGTCCCGCCAATTCATACAGCGACGCCTCGTCCACATCGCAGAAGGGGCTGCGCAGGATCTCGGCCAGCGACAGGTCGTCGCCGGGGAACAGGGCGAACCGGGCCAGCGCCTTCAGGTCGTCGAAGACGATGTGGCTGGACAGCTTCAGCCGGTCCGCGCCCGCCACCGGCACACCCGCCGTCTTCAACGCGCGAATGATCTCTTCAAACGTCGCGTCGCGGCGTCGGACCAGGATCAGGAAGTCGCCGTAACCGCTGGCGCGCGGCTGGCGCGTTTCGCGGTCCACGACGGTGACGCCGGCCTCGACCTGACGCCGGATTTCCTGGGCCAGGGCGGCGGCCATGCGTTTGCGGGCGCCGGCGACGCTTTCGTGATCGACCGGATCGTCCCAGGCGTCGCGCTCGGGCGCCGCCTCGTCGATGAACAGGGGCCACAGGTCGATGGAACCGCGCTGACCCACGCGAGCCGCCACGTGGTGCGGAATCTCGCCGGCCTCTCCGACCAGCGCCCGGGTGCGATCGGGGCTGGCGAAGGCATGATCGACGAAGGCCAGAACGTCCTCCGTCGAGCGGTAGGAGGTCTCCAGCGGCACGCCCTCGAACGCCCCGCCCGCGCCGCGGATCAGGGCGTCATAGACCTGCGCTTCCTGCCGCAGGCGTTCCGGGCGGGCGCCCTGGAAGGAATAGATCGACTGCTTCTCGTCCCCCACCGCGAAGACGGTGCAGTCGGTTTCCCCGCCCGAGAAGAATTCGCCGGTCAGGGCGCGGACGATTTCCCACTGCTCCGGGGCGGTGTCCTGGGCCTCGTCGATCAGGACGTGATCGACCCCGCCGTCCAGCTTGTACAGCACCCAGGCGGCCGTCGAGCGGGTGGTCAGCAACTCGACCGTGCGCGCCACCAGATCCGAAAAGTCGAGCGCGCCATGCGCCGCCTTGGCCGCCTCGTACAGCCCGGCATGGGCCTGGGCCAGGGTCAGCAGGCGGATGGTGTCCGTCGCCACCCGCGCCTTGCGCCACCGTTCCAGCGTCGACAGGTAGCGCAATTGCACATCGGCCAGATAGCTGGCGGCGAAGGCGGGCGCGGCCTTGGCCCCGAACTTTTCGCGCGGGTTGCCCTTGGAGTCGAAGAAGATGTCGTGCATCGCCGCCAGGCTGGTCGCGGGCGGCATGGCGTCGCGCATCCGCACGGCCATCTTCTGATCATTGGCGCCGCTGGTCGCCAGGCCGTCGGCGCAGGCGCTCCAGTCGGCGACGTTCAGGTTGTTCAGGAAGGCGCGTTCGACGTCGTCCGGCGTCTGGTCCGGATCGACCCCTGCCAGCACATGGGGCGAGGGCGCCGCGCCCGAAACGACGCGCGCGACATAGTCGGTCAACGCCGCGCGCCGGGTCTCGATCAGGGCCAGCAACTGCTGGAAACGCTCCCAATCCAGCTCGATGGCGAAATGGCTGTAGGCCTCGCCGATCGGACCCTCGGCGTCGTTCAGCGCGGCGCGGGCCAGGTCCTCGCGCGCGGCATGGGACAGGGCGATGGCGGCCTCGTTCTCCAGCACGGTGAAGCGCGGCGAGACGCCGGCCTCGATGGGAAACCGCCGCAGCAGCTTTTCGCAGAAGGCGTGGATGGTCTGGATCTTCAGGCCGCCGGGCGTCTCCAGCGCGCGGGCGAACAGGCGGCGGGCCTCGGACAGGCGGGCGGGGGCCAGGGCCTCGGGCGCGCTGTCGTCCAGTCGGGCCAGTTCGGCCGACAGTTCGGCGTCGTCCATGACCGCCCACTTGCCCAGCGTCTCGAACAGGCGCGCCTGCATCTCGGCGGCCGCCGCCTTGGTGTAGGTGACGCACAGGATGGCCGAAGGCGCGGCCCCGCCCAGCAGCAGCCGGGCCACGCGACTGACCAGGGTCGTGGTCTTGCCCGACCCGGCATTGGCGGTGACGAAGACCGACAGGGCCGGATCGGCGGCGCGAATCTGGGGATTGATGACGGTCATTCGGCGTCACCCTCTTCCCCGCCGACGACGTGCCATTCCCAGACGCGCGCCAGATGGTCGTAGTTGCCGCCGAAATTGCCCATGAACTGCGGGGCGACCCACGACAGATAGGGCGTCGCCGGGTCGTCGAACCGGGCGATGCGTTTCATCAACCCCTCCAGCGCCGCATCGGCCAGGGCCTGCGCCTCGGTCCCCGCCGCGCGCACGGCGACCTCGCCCGGCTTCTTGCGGCCGACGACGCGGACATAGGTCAGCTCCTCCGGCGGGGTGGGGCCATTGGTGTCGGCGAATCCGCCGTGGGACAGGATGGCGGCGGTCAGGGTCAGCTGCGGCGCGAAACCGGCCTTGATCTGCTTGCCCGACGGGGCGGCGCCGGTCTTGAAATCCATCACCGCCGCGCCCGTCGCTCCGACCTCGATCCGGTCGGCGTAGGCTTTCAACGTGAACGGACCGGCGGGGCCGTTCAGGGTCAGGGTTCCCTGCTGCTCGATCAGCAGATCGACACCGCGCGACCGTCGGCGAGCCTCGAATGCGGCCAACCAGCGGGCGGCGTTCCGGGCCAGCGGCGTCTCGCGCGCCATGGCGGCGTCCTCGAAGCCATGGGCGGTCAACTCCTCGATCAGCAGGCGTTCGATCTCGGCGGGGGCGTCGTCCGGCAGGGCGTCGGGCCACAGCACTGTCATCCGCTCGATGGCCTTGTGCACGGCGTTGCCGCGCGCCAGAGCCTCGGCCGAGGCGCCCGGCCGGTCCATCGGCTCCAGGTCCAGGATGCGGCGGGCGTAGAGGGCGTAGGGATCTCGGACCCAGCGCTCGACCCCGGTGACATAGAGGCTGCGCGGACGCCGCTCGACCGGCGGGCGCGGGGCGGGGCGGGGGGCGAACCGGGCGGCGCCGGGCGGCGGGGCGTCCAGCGCGCGGGTCCAGTCGGCGACGCCTGCGGGTGCGCTCAGGGCCACGGGTGTGTCGGAGGCATGGGCGCCGCGCGTCAGCATCTCCAGCCGCCACAGCCACCGCGACCGCACGGCCGGCTGGCCGCCGCGCCGCTCGCAATGGACCAGAACGGCCTCGTCCGCGCAGGCGGCCTGGACGAAGTCCTGCGCCGTCTGACCCAGGCGGCGTTCGGGCGCGGGCAGGCCCAGAGCGGTCCGCATCGGCCGCGACAGAAAGGGGTCGACGGGCGCGGCGTTGGGCCAGACGCCTTCTTCCAGCCCAGCCAGGATCATGCGGTCGGCGCGGGTCAGGCGCGCCTCGATGGCGCCCAGGATACGCAGCCGGGGATGGGTCGCGCCGCCGGTGCGCACCGTGGTTTCGGCCAGAAGCGCGGCGATCAGATCGGCGAACTCGGCGGGCTTTACTTCGCCCAATGGGCCGCCGCCGTCGATCAGGCTGGACAGCAGGCCGGCCGCCGCTTCGCCGTCCGGTCCGGCCCAGGCGTTCTGACCCGCCAGTGTCTCGATCAGGCCTGTCAGGGCGCGGGCGGCGGCGTCGGGCGCGGCCTGCGGCGCCGCCACGGCCAGGGTTTCCAGCCGAGCCGTCAGCGCCTGAGCGCCGGCCAGCCGCGCCAGCTTCCAGTCGGGCAGGTGCTTTCCCCCGCGCCGGGGCCGGGCGGCCTCATGCAGGCGATGGCGCACGCGGGACCAGTCGCGCGGTCGCGGCCCGCGCAGGGCGTGCTCCTCCAGCGCGGCGGAGGCGTCGGACAAGCTGATGTCGCCCAGATCCAGCCGCACCAGCGGATGCTTGATCAGGCCCAGCAGCGTCTGCGGCTTCAGCGGTTCGGCCAGGAAGCGGGCGCACAGGTCCGTCAGCACCCCGGCGGGCATCCGCGCCAGCGGCTGGCCGGTCGAGGCGTCGGCGACGATGCCCCAGCGCGCCAGCCGCGCCTCGACCCGGCGCGACAGCTGCAGATCGGGGGTCACCAGGGCGCAGGTCAGGAGGCTTCCATCAGGATTGGGCGTCTCCAGCGTCTCGCGCATCATCAGGGCGATGGCGCCGGCGGCTTCTTCCTCGGCGCGGACGGACAGGACGGTCAAGCCCTGCAGGCCCTCGGCGATGGGATCCGCGGCACGGTCGGCCTGTGCGGAGCGGGCGCGCAGCTGGCGGATTTCCTGACGCCAGTCGTCGGTGGCCTCGGCCGGGCGCAGCGCCTCGTTGATCAGGCGCTGGCGGGCCAGGCCGCGCGTCGCGGCGCGCGGCTCGGCCGGCGGTTGGAACCATGGCCGGACCTGATCGCGGCCGATGTCGGCGCGCGTCAGCAGGGCCTTCAGCGCCGCCTGGGGATGCTGGTCATCGATGCGGTCCCAGACGCCGTCGGCCAGGTCCAGATCGAGGCCGGGCAGGACGACCACGCCCTGGGGGCTGCGCGCCACGGCGGCCAGCACGTCGGCGGCGGCGGGCACGGTGCCGGTCGATCCGGCGGCGATGACCGGCTGCTGCGGAGGCCGTTCGTTCCACGCCTCGGCCAGACGACGCAGCAGGGTCGCGCGACGCCAGGCCGGATCGACCAGGCCCAGCGCCTTCAGCCGCTTCGGCCAGGCCTCGACCGCCAGCCCCAGGAAGCGCGCGCTGTCCTGCCAGTGAGCGGCCAGATCGGCCTCGGCCAAGGTCGCGATGCGCGACAGGTCCTGCACCTCCTCCAACTGGCACGAATCCAGGAAGCCTCCCAGGGCGTCGGCCATCTCCAGCGCGCGCAGGGGTTTCAGGCCCGGCTCGAACTCCTCGGCGATCATCCGCGCCATTTCGAAGCGGCGGGTCAGGGGGGCGATGGCGGGCGGCAGATCCAGCCCCAGTTCACCGGGCGCGAAGGGCGGCTCATCCTCTTCCAGATCGCCCAGCGGCCGGACCTGCGGCAGCAACACTGGCCGGTCGCCCGCCAGTCGGCCCAGCGCCGAGGCGAACGCCCGCGCGGCGCGTCGGTTGGGCAGCAGGATCGTTGCGTCGCTCAGGCTCTCGGGCGCGGCGTCGCCCAGCCAGTCCAGAACCCCGGCGGCCAGATCCTCAAGGAACGGCCGCCAGGCCGGGATCGCGCGCCAGCGCGGGCCGTCGCCGTCGAAGGGATCGAACCGACCCGTCACCCCTGACCCTTCAGCCGCGCCTCGGCCTGATCCCGCGCTCCGGGATCGCCGACGTGCATCCAGTCGCCGTCCATGACGCAGCCGAACAGCCGCCCCTCGGCCGCGGACCGGCGCCACAGCGGGCTCAGCGAAAAGGCGCCGGCCGGACCCTCGTCGGCATAGTCGGGCCGCGTGATGTGCACGCCCATATAGGCAAAGGGAGCGGATTGAGCGTCACCCCGGAAGCTCAGCCGACCGTCATCGCTCAGGAAGAAATCGCCGTCGCCCTCGAAGCCGATGGAGCCTTCGCGTCGCGCCAGCAGCAGTGCGGCGTCCATGCGCGCCGGGTCCCACAGGCGGATCAGGTCACCAAGCGCGTCGCCCCGGTCGATCCAGACGCTGTCGATATTGGCCACGAACACGGGATCGTCGCCCAGCAGGGGCTGCGCCTTCTTCAGCCCGCCGCCGGTCTCCAGTAGTTCGCCGCGCTCGTCCGATATGACGATGTCCGGCTCGCGCCCGCGCGCCGCCAGATGCGCCTCCAGCCGGTCAGCGAACCAGTGGACGTTGACCACCGCGTGCTGGACCCCTGCCTCGGCCAGCCGGTCCAGCACGTGATCGATTAGCGCCTTGCCTGCGACCTCTACCAACGCCTTTGGCCGGTCGTCGGTCAGGGGTCGCATGCGGGTGCCGAGGCCTGCGGCCAGCACCATGGCGGTGTGCGGAACGGTCATCGGCGCACCTCGTCCGGCACATGGCGGGTGAACCAGTCGGCGACAGGCTGCAGGCCGGGCTTGTTCAGATTGGCGTTCAGGTGCGCCCACATGCGGGGCATGAAGGCGCGGTATTTCGGCTTGCCGTCGCGCGACACCAGCCGGGCGAAGACGCCCAGGATGCGCGCCTCGTTCAGCGCGGCCAGACCGGCGTAGTCGGTCATGAAGGCCTCGCGGTCGGTGTCGGGCCGAAGGGCGAAATAGTGGTCCAGCGCCAGCGCCTCCAGGGCAGGCGCCACGTCGCGACGGGCGTCCTGCAACAGGGAATGCAGATCCCACGACGGATGCGCCTTCACCGCGTCCTGAAAGTCGATCAGTCCGACCGAGGCACCGCCGGTCTTTCCGTCCAGGCGGATCAGATTCTCGGCGTGATAGTCGCGATGCGCCATGACGGTCGCGCCCGTCTCGCCCGCCGCCGTGACGGGCGCCCAGACCTCGGTCCATTCCGCGCGCGCGGCGTCGCCAAAGCTCAGACGCGGCTCCAGCCTGGGCAGCCAGTCGACGAACAGATCCGCTCCGCCCTGCAGTGCGGTCTGGTCATAGGTCAGCAGCGGCCAGTCGCCCGCCGCGCCGCTCAGGACGGTCGGCGTCGGGGCCGCATGCAGGGTCGCCAGCGCCTCGACGGCGGCGCGATACAGGGGCGCGGCCTCGGCGCCGTCGGCGATGACGTTGGCGAACAGGGCGTCGCCGAAATCCTCGATCACGGCCAGGCCGTTCGGCGCGTCGACGGCGACGATGTCGGGCGCCGACAGGCCCAGCGACTTCAGGTGGGCGGCGACGGCGGCGAAGGCCTCGATCCGGCCGGCCGACAGGCGAGCGACGGCGTTCCAGCCGCTCTCGCGGCGCTGCTGCGGCGTCCAGGCGGGATCGCACGGCGGGCTTTCGGCTGTGGGGGCCTGGTCCATCAGCATCAGCGTCGCGCCGGACGGTGTCGTCAGCCGCTCGTACCGGCGCGTCGAGGCGTCGCCCGGCAGCGGGGCGCGGACGGCATCCGCCAGATCGGCGGCCTTCAGGAAATCGAGACGGAGGGTTTCGCGGTCAGACATGCAGGTCCTTGATCTTCGCTTCCCACGAGCCTGCGCCAGAAACGGTCGCAGCTCTGCCAGAAAGAGCCCGGTCGCCGCCCTCGCGGAGGGCGGCTGCCTGAGGGCCAGGCTCGGATAGTTCGATCACCAGCCGATCCGGCCCGACCATGGCGCCCGGATCGTCGCCCAGCCGTTCGGGCCATTCGATCAGGGCGCAGCCGGCCTCCAGCGCCTCGTCCAGCCCGATCTCGAACGCCTCGTCCGGGCGGGTCAGCCGATAGAGGTCGAAATGGGCGACCGGCGGGTCGCTCTCGTAGAACTGGACCAGGGTGAAGGTCGGCGAGGGCACATCCTCGTCCGGCGTGGTCAGGGCGCGGATCAGGGCGCGGGCCAGCGTCGACTTGCCCATGCCCAGCGGCCCGTACAGCAGCACCGCCTCGCCGGGTTCCAGCAGGGGCGCGATGGCGGCGCCCAGTCGGCCGGTGGCCTCGGCGTCCGGAAGCGAAACCGTCGTCATGCGAACTCCGCGTCCGGCTGGGACGCCAGAACCCGCTCGACATAGGCCTTGAGCGCATAGGTCGCTCGCGCCGCATCGGTATCCAGCCGCGACGGCGGAATGGTCGGTCCGACCTTCAGCTGGAAGTCGCGGCCCTTCTTGTTCAGCAGTTCGTGGAACAGGGTCACGTCGCGCAGTTCCTGCGAGATCTTGTCGAACAGGTGGAACAACCGGCTGGTCGGTCCGGTGACATGGATCGGCACGACCGGCGCGTCGTATTTGCGCGCCAGCGAGGCCGCCGTCGGCGCCCATTCGGGATCGGTCAGGGCGCCGTCGCTGCCCACACGGGCCAGCCGACCGGCCGGGAACATGACGACGCAGCGCTCGGCCTCGAACGCTTTCTTCGCCGCCTGCAGGGTGGCGCGGGTTTTCTCGCGGGTGCGCTTGTCGACCACCCATTCCACCGGGATCACCGCCTCGCCCAGCCGGGGCGAGACGCGCAGGGCGTCGGCGTTGGCGAAATAGATGGCGTCGTCCCGGCGCGCGCGGATGGCGTCGTGCACGGCGATGCCGTCGGCGATGCCGGTCGGGTGGTTGGCCACGACGATGCAGCGGCCACGGGCCGGAATCCGCTCAGGGTTCAGGGTGCTGACCGACAGGGCCAGCAGGTCGGACACATACTCCAGCGCCGCCGCCCCGGGCAGGGGGGCGATGGCGTCGGCCATGGCCCGCGCCTCGCCATAGCCCAGCAGGCCGTACAGCGCCGGACGCACCAGCGGCCAGGCGGCTGAGCCCGTCAGGCGCGGCGCGCGCTCGGCGATCAGCACGTCGACGATGTGATCGGCGGACCTGAGGGATGTCATGGCCAGAGCGGGCGATTCCTGCATGCGACAACGCTTGTCGCCGGTCCCGCGCGAGGCGGCAAGCCGGACCGGCGATCCACACGTCTTTGCCGCGCGGCCGAGGCGGTGCTACGCCTTCGCCCAGCTTGATTGAATGACTGCAAGGGATCGTTTCATGCGCCGACTTCCCCACCTGCTTTCCGGCCTCAGCGCCGCCGCCCTGCTGAGCTGCGCGGCCCTGCCGGCGCTGGCCGAGGCCGCGCCCGCCTCCGTCGCCGCCCAGCCCACCGCCGACGCCTTCACCTATCGCGACATGATCTCGGCCAACCGGCTGGGCGATCCTCAGGTGTCGCCGGACGGCAAATGGGTGGTCTATTCGGTGACCACGACCGACGTGGCCGCCAACCGCCGCGCGGGCGCGCTCTATCTGCTCAGCCTGGATGGCGAGGGCGAGCCGCAGCGTCTGGCGATCAACGAGGGCGGCGCCAACACCGCCCGCTGGGGCGCCGACGGCCAGCTGTATTTCCTCTCAAGTCGCTCGGGCTCCAGCCAGGTCTGGGTCTCGGCCGACCAGGGCGCGACGGCGACCCAGGTGACCGACCTGCCGACCGACGTGAACGCTTACCGGGTCAACGCCGCCGGAGACGCCGTGGCCGTGTCGCTGGCCGTCTATCCGGACGCGGCGGATCTGACCGCCTCGGTCGCGGGGGCCAAGGCCGAGGGCGAGAAGAAGGCCACCGGCCAGGTCTATGACCGCATGTTCGTGCGCCACTGGGACACCTGGAACGACCACACCCAGAACCACCTGTTCGTCCAGTCGATCGGCGCGGACGGCAAGGCGGCGGGCGATCCGGTTTGGGTGACCAAAGGCTTCGATGGCGACACCCCGTCCAAGCCATTCGGCGACGAGGGCGAGTTCACCTTCGCGCCCGATGGCCGGTCGCTGGTCTTCTCGGCGCGCCAGGCGGGAAACAGTGAGCCATGGAGCACCAATTTCGACCTGTATTCGGTCGCCGTCGACGCTCCGGGCCAGCTGACCAATCTGACCGACGACAACGACGCCTGGGACACCGGCCCGGTCTTCTCGCCGGACGGCAGGACGCTGGCCTATCGCGCCATGGCCCGGCCGGGGTTCGAGGCGGACAAGTTCGCCATCTTCCTGCGTGACGTGGCCACCGGCCAGACCCGCCAGATCGCCGCCAACTGGGACCGCTCGGCCGACACCCTGCAATGGTCGAAGGACGGGAACACGCTTTACACGACGGCCGGCGACGTGGGTCAGACGAAGCTGTTCGCCATCGACACGCGCAACGGCGCCGTGGTCCCGATCACTGGCGAGGGTCACGTTTCGGCCTTCGCCCAGACGCCGTCCGGCTTCGTCTTCGCCCAGGACACCCTGACCCGGCCCAGCGAGCTGTTCGTCAAGACGTTCCGCGGTCGCGAAACGCCGCGCCGGATCACCAATGTGAACCCGCAACTGGACGACAAAGCGTTCGGCGAGGCCGAGCAGTTCAGCTTCCCCGGCTGGAACAACGAGACGGTCCACGGCTATGTCATCAAGCCCGCCGGCTATGTCGAGGGCCGGAAATATCCGGTCGCCTTCCTGATCCACGGCGGGCCGCAGGGCTCGTTCGGCAACAGCTGGTCCTATCGCTGGAACCCCGGAACCTATGCGGGCGCCGGCTATGCGGTGGTGATGATCGATTTCCACGGCTCGACCGGCTACGGCCAGGGCTTCACCGACGCGATCAGCCAGCACTGGGGCGACCGCCCGCTGGAGGACCTGCAAAAGGGTTGGGCCTTCGCTCAGCAGAAATACGGCTTCCTGGACAGCCAGAACGCCTGCGCACTGGGCGCCTCCTACGGCGGCTACATGATCAACTGGATCGCGGGCCAGTGGCCGGACGCGTTCAAATGCCTGGTCAACCATGACGGCGTCTTCGACATCCGCGGCATGGGCTATGCGACCGAGGAGCTGTGGTTCACCGAGTGGGAATACGGCGGCACGCCTTGGGAAAACCCCGAGGGCTACGAGCGCTTCAACCCCGTTCACCACGTCGACAAGTGGAAGACGCCGATGATGGTGGTCCAGGGCGACCTGGACTTCCGCATCCCCACCGCTCAGGGCCTGTCCACCTTCACCGCCCTGCAACGGCGCGGGATCGAGAGCCGTCTGGTGGTCTTCCCGAACGAGAACCACTGGGTGCTGAAGCCCGCCAACAGCCTGCAATGGCATGACGAGGTGTTCGGCTGGCTGGACAAGCATATCGGCCGCTGATTGCGGCCGATCTAACGCTTTTTGGGGCCGCTGATCGCGGCGGATACGACAAAGGGCGCGGTCGACGACCGCGCCCCTTTTCAATTCGGCTGAAATTCAGGCGATCATCGCGCCGCCATCGACTGGCTGAGGTGCAGATAGCGGGCGTGCTCGCGCTCGGTCATGCAGCGCGGCGTGGACCAGGTCTGGCCCAGGTCCTTGGCCGCCAAGGCCTCGCGGGCGGTGATATAGACCGGCGCTTGGCCGTATTCGCGCGCGAAACTGCTGCGGGTGGCCGCGTCGGTGGCGCAGATCATCACCGCGCGCTGCGACGACGGGGTCGCCTGACTGTCGGCCGCCACGGCGGGCAGGGTCAGGCTGGAGGCCGCCAGGGCCAGGGCCGTCAGGGCTGCAATGCGCATTCAATATCCTCCCAAGGCCGGAAACCGCTCCGATCACGGAGAGCATCATGCGCCGAAAGCGTCCATTGTAAAGAAATAATGACAAACTCAAGAATGAAGTGTGACGGACTGGCGTTCTGACTTCTTTGTCCGTCCGCGATGGCGCCGAACGGCGATTTCATGCGTTGCAGCCCTTCACGGAGGCGTGTTTGGCGCAATCTCACGGACGATTTCCAGACTGGCGGGGCCTGTGGGCCCGTCGTCACGAAGCCCTGGCCACGGTCGGCGGGCGGGCGCGGACTTGGCGCGACGACGTCCGGGCGAACGATCCGGTCTGGCGCGCCTTTGTCGCTCCCGGCCCGGCCGAGAAATGGGCCGCGGGCCTGACCCTGCTGATCGTCGCGGCGGTCGTCCTGTTCCTGATCCTGTTCGACTGGAACTGGCTGCGCGGGCCGATCGGCCGCTGGGCGTCCCAGAAATATGACCGCGAGATCGCCATCAACGGCGACCTGGACGTCCATCTGTTCAGCTGGACGCCGTCCGTCATCGTCAACGACCTGAAGATCGGCGGGCCCGACTGGGCGCGTCAGGCGGACACGGCGCGGGTGGGCCAGGTGGAGGGTCAGGTCCGGCTGCGCAAACTGTTCGCCGGCCAGGTCGAGCTGCCCCTGCTGGCCTTCACCCGACCCGAGGTGGTCCTGATCGCCGACAAACAGGGTCGACGCAGCTGGGACCTGAACCCGAATGCGCCGGACACGGGCGAGGGCATGAAGTTGCCGCCGATCCAGCGGCTGATTATCCGCGACGGCAAGCTGTCGCTGGACGAGCAGCGGCGCGGCATGACGCTGGAGGCGGCGGTCACCGCGCGCGAGGCCCTGTCGCCCGACGATGGCCAAAGCGGCTTCCTGCTGGACGGACGCGGCACATTGAACGGCGCGCCGCTGACGGTGCGGGTCGAGGGCGGGCCGTTCCTGAACATCCGGCGCGACCGGCCCTATCGGTTCGAGGCCGAGGTCAACGGCGCCCGCTCGCGGCTGGTCGCCGACGGCGCCATCACCCGGCCCTTCGACCTGGGCCGGTTCCAGGCGACGCTGAGCCTGCAAGGCCAGGATCTGTCGGACCTCTATGTGCTGACCGGCATCACCACGCCCAATACGCCGCCCTATCGCCTGTCGGGCGCCCTGACGCGCGACGGCTCGCGCTGGACGTTCAACGACTTTTCGGGCCGCGTCGGCTCATCCGACCTGTCGGGCGACCTCAGCGTCGATCGCGTGAATGACCGGCTGCGGGTCGAGGCGGCGCTGGCGTCGCGACGGCTGGATCTGGACGACCTGCTGACCGTGCTGGGCGGCCAGCCGCGCGTCAGCGGCGGAGGCGAGGACACGACCGTCACCTCGGGTGTGCCCGGCCGCCTGTTGCCCGACGCCCCGCTGCAGGTCGAGCGCCTGCGCACCATGGATGGCGTGCTCAGCTATCGCGCCGCCTCGGTCAAGGCGAACGATCTGGACATCCGGGCCGTGCGCCTGGGCGCCGACCTGAACGGCGGGGTGCTGAAGCTGGACCCCGTCAGCTTCGCCTTCAATCGTGGCGAGCTGAACGGCACGGCCCGCATCGATGCGCGCAAGGATACGCCCTACAGCACCATCGATTTCCGCCTGTCCGGCTATCCGCTGGAATCGATCATTCCGGCCCGCAACGGCGCGCCGACCGTGACGGGCCGGGCGCTGGGCCGGGCGCGACTGGAAGGGCCAGGCGCCTCGATCCACGATTTCGCCGCCGCCTCCAAGGGCACGATCAGCCTGGTCGTGCCGCAGGGCCAGATGCGCGCCGCCTTCGCCGAACTGCTGGGCATCAATGTCGGCGCCGGCCTGGCCAAGCTGCTGTCCGGCGATGCGTCGACCACGCCGATCCGCTGCGCCGTGGCGGACTTCAAGGTGGCGGGCGGCACGGCCCGAGCCGACACCTTCGTCATCGACACCGGCGTGGTCCTGGCCAAGGGCGAGGGCGTCATCGACCTGGGCGCCGAAACGATGAATCTGAGGATCGACGGCGAGACCAAGCAGCCGCGACTGCTGCGCGTCTGGGCCCCGATCACCGTTCAGGGGCCGCTGGTGGCGCCGAAGCTGGGCGTCGACACCGGCGCGGTCGTGGCCCAGGGCGGACTGACGGCCCTGGTCGGCGCGCTGGTCGGTCCGCTGGCCGCCATCCTGCCGTTCATCGATCCGGGCCTGGCCGAAGACGCCGACTGTGGCGCCCTGATCGCTTCGGCGCGATAGGGCGGGCGTCCGGGGCTGGCGCCGGGCGTATCTTTGGGCTGTGGTCTCCGCATGAGGACGGAACGGATCGGCATGACGCGACGTGGAGTGATCGCCCCCGCCCTGGGGACGTTGATGGCGGCCTGCTCGCCGCTGGGCCTGCTGAACAGCCTGGGCCCGCGCGACGGCGGCGCGCGGCGCGTGTCGCGTGACCTGTCCTATGGCGATCATCCGCGCCAGCGGTTCGACCTCTATGCGCCGGATGGTCCGGGGCCGTGGCCGGTGCTGGTCTTCTTCTACGGCGGCAATTGGGACAGCGGAGAGCGCGGCCTGTACGCCTGGGCCGCCCAGGCGCTGGCGGCGCGCGGCTTCGTCGTCGCCGTGCCCGACTATCGGCTGGTCCCCGAGGCGCATTTCCCCGCCTTCGTCCAGGACGCCGCCCGCGCCACCGCGCGCGTGGGCCATGTCGCGCGGGATCATGGCGGCGATCCCGGCCGACTGGGCGTGATCGGCCATTCGGCCGGCGCCTATCTGGCCATGATGATCGCGCTGGATCGCCGCTATATGACCGCGGCGGGCGCGCCCGACCTGATCCGCGCCGCGGCCGGTCTGGCCGGCCCCTATGATTTCCCGCCCCAGGATTTTCCCTCGACCCGCGCCGCCTTCGGTCAGGAGCGCAACGCCACCTTGACCCAGCCGGTCGCCTTCGTCCGTCGCGACGCGCCGCCGATCTGGCTGGGCCACGGCACGGCGGACACCGTGGTGCATGACGAGGATTCCATCCTGCTGGATCGCGGGCTGCGGTCGGCGGGCGCGTCCTCGACCCTGACGCTCTATGACGGCCTGAACCATGTCGACATGGTCACGGCCCTGTCGCCCCTGTTCCGGGGCAAGGCGCCGGTGCTGGACGACGTCACCCGCTTCTTCCAGGGCGCCCTGACCCGACCCGTCTCGCCAATGTCATGAGTTTTCGCTAGAGGAGGCCATGACAGAAACGATGAACGCCACGGCGGCGCTGGACCGCCTCGAAACCCTCTACAATCAATCGGTCGCCAACCTGCGGGCTGCGGTGCGCGACTTCCTGGCCAACGGAAACCGGGTCGATCCCGCCGCGCGGGCCGACGGCCTGTTCGCCTATCCCGAGCTGCGGGTCCGCTGGACCGGCGACCGCCCCGCGAACCTTGAGCCGCGCGCCTACGCCCGCCTGTCGAAACAGGGGACCTACGTCACCACCATCACCCGGCCCGACCTGTTCCGACCCTATCTGATCGAACAGCTGGGCCTGCTGGAACAGGATTACGGCGCGACGTTCGAGGTCGCGCCCTCGCGTCAGGAAATCCCCTTCCCCTATGTGCTGGACGGGTCCGACGTGACCCTGGACCGGACCATGACGGCGGCCATCGCGCGCTGGTTCCCGACCACCGACCTGGCCCATATCGGGGATGAGATCGCCGACGGCCTGTTCGATCCGGCCGAGGATTTCCCGCTGTCGCATTTCGACGGCCTGCGCACCGACTTCTCGCTGGCGCGGCTGCGGCACTACACCGGCACGCCGGTCGAGGACGTGCAGTCCTACATCCTGTTCACCAACTACAATCGCTACATCGACGAGTTCGTGCGCTGGGCGACCGAGCAGTTGGCCGATCCCGACAGCCGGTATGAAAGCCTGGTCTGCGCCGGCGGCGTGGTCATCACCCGCGACACGCCGAACCCGGAACGCGCCATCCAGGACTCGGCCTGGCGCAAGCACCAGATGCCCGCCTATCACCTGACTGCGCCGGACGGGCAGGGGATCACCGTCGTCAACATCGGCGTCGGCCCGTCGAACGCCAAGACCATCACCGACCACCTGGCGGTGCTGCGGCCCCACGTCTGGATGATGATCGGCCACTGCGGCGGTCTGCGTGACAGTCAGACCATCGGCGACTATGTCCTGGCCCACGCCTATCTGCGCGACGACCATGTGCTGGACGCCGTCCTGCCGGCCGACATTCCGATCCCCTCGATCGCCGAGGTGCAGCGCGCCCTTTACGACGCGACCAAGTCGGTCAGCGGCATGCCGGGCGAAGAGGTCAAGCGCCGCCTGCGCACCGGCACCGTCGTCACCACCGACGACCGAAACTGGGAGCTGCGCTATTCCAAGTCGGCCCTGCGCTTCAACCAGAGCCGGGCCGTCGCCATCGACATGGAAAGCGCCACCATCGCAGCGCAGGGCTATCGCTTCCGCGTGCCCTACGGGACGTTGCTGTGCGTTTCCGACAAGCCGCTGCACGGCGAGATCAAGCTGCCCGGCCAGGCCAACCGCTTCTACGAAGGCTCGATCTCGGAGCACCTGCAGATCGGCATTGCGGCGGTCGATCTGCTGCGGGACGAAGGCGCGCGCCTGCACTCGCGCAAGCTGCGCGCCTTCGACGAGCCTCCGCTTCGATAAAGTACTTTACATCACAAAGTGAAATGAGCATAAGGCGGCAGTGGCGCGAACGCGCGGCTGTCGCCGACGCCGTTCCGCTGGAAGGGAACGCGATCATGTCCGACATTCACACCGACCCTCAGGCCGACATCGCCTGGATGCGAAACCTGGCCCAGGAAGGCGCCGATGCGCCGTTCAAGGGCGGATCCATCCTGTTCGCGGCGGGCCTTGTGTTCGGCGCCGCCAGTCTGATGCAGTGGGCGATGGCGACGAACCTCTTTCCGATGTCGCCGCTGGCCGCGCCGATCCTGTGGCTGGGAACGGTGGCGGTCTTCCTGCTGATCGTCTTCACCCGTTCGGCCCGGATGCGGGGCGGTCCCGTCACCGCCGCCAACCGCGCCAGCGGGGCGGTGTGGAGCGCGGTCGGCTGGGGCGTCTTCGCCTTCTGCGCCGCTGTCGCCGCCGTCGGGGCGCGGCTGCAAAGCGGCGAGATCGTCGCCGCCATGATCCCGTCGGGCGTGCTGGTGCTGTACGGCATGGGCTGGGCGGTGACGGCGGCCATGCACCGCTCGCGCCTGCTGGGCGGGCTGGCCGCAGCCTCCTTCGTCGCCGCGCCCCTGCTGGGCCTGCTCAGCGGCGATGCGCGCCAGCTACTGGCCTATGCGGCGGCCCTGTTCCTGCTGGCGGCCGCGCCGGGCTGGGTGATGATGCGCCGGGCGCGTCAGGCGGCCTCGGCATGAGCGAGGCCTTCGACATCGGCCGCATCGACGAGGTCATTCACGGCCGGATGCGGCTGGGGATCATGGCGACCCTGTCGGGGGTCGAGGCGGTCGACTTCAACACGCTTAAGGCCCGGCTTCAGGCCACGGACGGCAATCTGTCGGTCCATCTGCGCAAGCTGGAGGAGGCCGGCTTTGTCGAACTCGCCAAGACCATCGAGGGGCGCAAACCCGTCACCCGCGCCCGCATGACGGCGGCCGGACGCCGGGCCTTCATCGACTATCTGGACGCCATGGCCCGGCTGGCCCCGCCCGCGTGACAGCCGGATAGCGAGACGCGAAGCGGCGGGCTAAGACAGCGGCATGACCGACCGGCTGCACCGCTTCGACGCCCTCGATAATTTCCGCGACTACGGCGACTACGCCACGGCGGCGGGCCGCCGCGTCCGGGCCGGACGGCTGTTCCGCTCGGCCCACCACGCCCGGGTCAGCGACACCGATCTGGCGCGGCTTGGCGCGTTGGATCTGGGCGTGGTGGTCGATCTGCGGCGGCCGGGCGAACGCCGGGACCAGCCGTCCCGTCGCCATCCCGCCTTCACCGGCACGGTGATCGAAAGCGCTCATGACGACGGGGCCGAGGCGCCGCACATCACCTTCCTGAAGTCCGCCGAACTGACCGAGGGTTCGGCCCGGCGCTTCATGACCGACACCTATGCGCGCCTGCCGTTCGACCCGGCCCACCTGGATCTGTTCAGTCGCTATTTCCAGGCCCTGGGAGGGGACGACGACCGCCCCGTGCTGATCCACTGCGCGGCGGGCAAGGACCGCACCGGCTTCCTGGCGGCTATGACCCACCACCTGCTGGGCGTCGGTCGCGACGATCTGCTGGACGACTATCTGCTGACCAACACCGCGGTGAATCTGGAGGGGCGCGCCCCTGACATCGCCCGCAAGCTGGAGGCGATGACCGGTCGTCAGGCGTCCCACGCGGCGGTGGTCGCCTTCCTGGGGGTTGAGCCGGGCTTTCTGGACGCCGCCTTCGCCGCCATCGACGCGCGGCACGGTTCGCTGGACGCCTATCTGGAGCAGGCGCTGGGGGTGGACGGGCCCTTGCGCGATCGCATCGGCGAGCGGCTGTCGGCGTGACGGCGGCGCTGACGCATCGGGTCTATCGCGACCGGCCGTGGTGTGACCCGCTGGCCGTGGCGACGGGGCTGCGCGACGCGCCGGGCGTCGTCGCCCTGATCTCCGATGGCGGCGCGACCGGCCGCTGGTCGCACGTCGCGGCTTGTCCCGACGCCATCCACGTCGCGCCCGCCGACATGGACCGGCCGTTCCAGGCCCTGCGCGATCCGGTCTGGGGCGAAGGGGTGGTGGGCCTGGCCTCCTACGATCTGGGCGCGCGGCCCGCGACCGGGACGCGAGAGACGGTCTGGCCCGACCTGATGCTGGCCCGCTATCCGGCCATGCTCAGCTTCGATCATCACGCGCTGCAGGTGCGCGTCACCGGCCTGGGGGCCGACGCCGTCGGGACCCAGGCGGCCGCCGATCGGGCCGAAGCCTGGCTGGCCCAGGCCGTCGAGAGTCCTGCGCCGCCCCCGCCCGCTAACGCCTTTGCGCCCCAGGCCCCGGACGCCGCCTATCGGTCCGCCGTCGCCGACGTGGTGCGCCGCATCGGCGAGGGCGAACTGTTCCAGGCCAATATCGCCCGCGCCTGGGCGGGGGTGCTGAACCCCGGCGCCGATCCGTTCGACGTGTTCCGACGGCTGGCCGATCGCGCCTCGGCTTACGGCGCCTTCTGGCGGCTGGGCGACCGGGCGTTGGTGTCCAACTCGCCCGAACTGTTCCTGTCCTTCGATCCCGCCGACCGGCGGATCGAGACCCGCCCGATCAAGGGCACGCGCCCGCGCCGCGCCGACCCGGCCCAGGATCGGGCCGAGGCCGAGGCCCTGAGCGCCAGCGCCAAGGACAGAGCCGAAAACCTGATGATCGTGGATCTGATGCGCAACGACCTGTCGCGGGTCTGCACGCCGGGGTCGGTGCGGACCGAGCAGTTGTTCACAGTGGACAGCCTGCCGACGGTGCATCACCTGGTCTCGACCGTCAGCGGCCGGGTGCGCGACGGCGCGGGGCCGGCCGACATGCTGGAGGCGGCCTTCCCCCCCGGCTCGATCACCGGCGCGCCCAAGCATCAGGCGATGAAGGTGATCGCCGGGCATGAGCCGCCGCGCGGCCCGTGGTGCGGCTCGCTGTTCCTGATCGGAGAGGGCGGGGCGCTGGCCAGTTCGGTGCTGATCCGCACGGCTGACTTCGGGCTGCAGGACGGGGTCTGGCGCTGGCGCGCCCTGGCCGGCGCCGGCATCGTCGCCGACAGCGATCCTGCGGCGGAACTGGCCGAGACCGACGCCAAGATCCGGGCGCTGAGAGAGGCCCTGGTCGGCTGACGATCAGCAGTCGCTGCAGGCGATCTTGGAGACGGTCCGCGGCCGCAGATAGTAGGTCTGCTTGAACCGGGTCATGTCCGGCATGATGAAGTCCACCGGCGAATTAAAGTCATAGGCCGTCTCGGACATGATCAGGCTTTCGCCCTTGTCGATCACGTCGGCGGGGACCACGACGGTGTCGCCCTTCTTGCGGACGGTGGTGTTCGAGCCCTTGGCGCGGGTCCAGTCGATGCGGGCCACGCCCTTGTCATCGCGCGTGACGCTGCTGACCCGGGTCGACAGGGCGGCGCCGGAATAGGGTTTCATGATGATCGGGCCGGCGGCGAAGATGTCGTCGAGCTGGTCGGCCTTGATGTCGGTGGTGCGGGCGACGATGTCGGCCACGGTCGAGGCGACATGCCCCATCCGCTTGTGCGCCATATAGGCCTGGCAGAATTCGCACATGCCGAAATACAGCACGATCATCACCGGTGCGATCAGGGCGAACTCGACCGCCGCCACGCCGTCGCGATCGGCCGCCCACGCCATGAGGCTGAACCGCCGCCGCATCAGAAGGGCTCGTTGCGGAAGGTGGTGGCCGCCATCAGCACCGCCTCGCCGTTCGTCGTGCGGGCGATCATCTGCTGCATCATCGGCGTCATGACCGGGTGCTTGTACCAGACCCGCACCAGCATCAGGCTGGCCGCCGCGCCGTTGCTGTAATCCATGTCGCCCTGGTTCAGCGTGCCGCCGCCGGCCAGCGGATCGGCCGGCTCGGGCGTGCGGAACTGGACGATTTCGCGCACATCGACATAGGCGCGGGTTTCGCAGTCGGCGGCGAAGATGGTCATCCGGTCGCACATCTGGGCCTTGAACTCGGTCGGAGTATAGCCCAGGCGCGCCGCCTCGCCGGTGCGCACCTTGCGGCTGGTCTGCATGACCGCACTTTCCAGCGTCGAATCCAGGGTGAAGATCAGCCCCACTTCCAGCAGGGCGAACAGCATGAAGAAGAAGGGCGCCGCGACCATGGCGAACTCGACGGCGGCGGAACCTTCCCGCGACCGTTTCGATCGTTCAGGGCCGCGCCGGGCGCCCATGGCCGGTCAGTTCGCCCCGGCCGAGGCCGCGCCGCCGGGCGAGCGCACCGATGGCGAGCAGGACGAACCGCACGCCATGTCGGTTACGGCCTGACCGCCGCGCCACATGCGCACGCTGCCGGTCGATCCGGCGGTGACGACGATCTGGTTCTGGAAGACGGTGCGGCCGATGGCGTCGACGGCGACCACCTCGGTCACGCCATAGCCCTTGCCGGTGATGAACAGGGTGTTGGCGTCCACCACGGTGACGTCCGCGATCTCGGGGTTGCCGACGATCACCGACCCCGCCGGCGCGCGCAGCTGCACCCGCGTCGAACGGTCGATCTCGACGTTCAGCGGCCGGGACTGCGCCTGCGCCTGACCGACCGCGATCACGGCCGTCGAGGCGAGGATGACGGAAAGAAGGGAAAGCCTGTTCATGGGTCGCGACCTTGGACATGGGCGCGCGATGCGCCCCCGCGTGACTCATAAGGTGAGGGTGAAACCTCAACAAAGGCTAAAGCCGCTCAGGCGCGGCTTTGAACAGGTAAATACAGTAAATATTCCAGTAACCACGAATGTTCGATGCGGCCTGCTTCGCTTTACCTGTATTTAATCACATCGGCCCCAAGGTCGTTTCGTGAATGGGGGTCAGGCGGGCAAAACCGATGACCCTGGTGATGGGTAAGTCTTTTGCTCGCTGCAACTGAAGGAGTGTCTCCAATGAAGAATTTCGTCTCGCGTTTCATCAAGGATGAATCGGGCGCCACGGCCATCGAATACGGCCTGATCGCCGCCCTGATCGCCGTCGTGCTGATCACCGCGCTCAGCACCCTGGGCGGTAACCTGAAGGACAAGTTCACCAAGGTTTCGGACGAAGTCGCCAAGGACCGCGGCTAAGTCGAACCGACGTCTTGAAACGGCAGGGGCCGGAGCGGAAACGCTCCGGCCCCTTCTGCTTTGGGCGTCAGGAAAGACAGCCTTAACGGACGGCGGCGCAACGTGTGCGCATGACCGCGCTGATCCTGCTCCTGCTGGCCGTCCTGCCCGCCCTGACCATCGTCGCGGCGTTGAACGACCTGACGACGATGAAGATTCCCAACTGGATTTCCGTCGCCCTGTTCGCCGGCTTTTTTCCGGCCGCCCTGGCGGTGGGCCTGCCGCTGCCGGACCTGGGGCTGCATCTGGCGGTGTTCGCCGGCGCCCTGGTCGCGGGCATGGCCATGTTCGCCCTGCGCTGGATCGGCGGCGGGGACGCCAAGCTGATCGCCGCATCGGCCCTGTGGTTCGGACCCGGCGGCATCGCGATGTTCCTGTTGGCGGTCGGGCTGCTGGGCGGCTTCTTCTGCCTGGCGCTGATCATGACCCGGCGTTACGCGCCGCTGTTCGTCGGGGCGTCGCCCGCCTGGGTCGTGCGGTTGATGGAGCCCAAGGGCGACATCCCCTACGGCGTCGCCATCGCGGCCGGGGCGCTGGCCGCCTTTCCCGACAGCCCTCTGGTCCTGCTGTTCATCGGCGGCTGAGCGTGCGCCTGGCCGTTTAGGCCCGCGTTAACCCGTGCGCTTCATGGTCGTTAACGGTAGGGGGCCGGAAGAAGGTTTCCGCACGCTCGCGCCTGCCGGAGACTGTCGATGAAGCCCGCCCGTATCGTCGTCATCTGTATCGCCGCCGTCGCCGCGATCGGCCTGGCCCTGGTGGTCAGGGCGATGGGGTCGTCGGGTCAGGCCGTCTCGACCGCCGCCGCCGCGCCCGCGCCGGTGATGGCCAAGGTGCTGGTCGCCGCTGCGGACCTGCCGCCCGGCAAGCGCCTGTCCGAGTCCGACCTGACCTGGAAGGATTGGCCGGTCGACCAAGTCAATCCGGCCTTCGTCACCGACGGCTCCACCCCGCTGCCCGCTGTCGAGGCCAAACCCGCCGACGAGGACAAGGCCAAGGACGCCGAGGCTGCTCCCCAAGCCGCGCCAAAGGGCGCCGTCGCCCGCGTCACGCGCGCCGCCAACGATCTGGCGACCGGCGGGGCCAAGGCCGACTTCGTCGGCGCCGTCGTCCGCGAAGCCATCCTGGCCGGCGAGCCCATCGTCGCGCGCAAGATCGTCCGCGCCGGCGAGGGCGGCTTCATGGCCGCCTATCTGGAGCCGGGCATGCGCGCCATGGCCATCCGCGTCACAGTCGAGACCGCCGCCGGCGGCTTCATCCTGCCGGGCGACCGGGTCGACCTGGTGCTGACGCGCGAGACCAACCTGGGGAACATGGCCACGGCCGACGCCCAGCGGTCGAAATTCACCTCGGCCACCGTGCTGCAGAACATCAAGATCCTGGCCATCGACCAGACGACGCGCGCCGCCGACGACGCCAACACCGTGGTCGGCGCCACCGCCACCCTGGAGCTGGGCCCGCGCGACGCCGAGGCCCTGGCCGCCGCCCGGTCCGAGGGCGAGCTCAGCCTGGTGCTCCGCTCCTACGCCGACTCCATGGGTCCGTCCGGCCGTGTCGCCAGCCAGGCCGGCCGCACCCAGCAGGCCAGCACGGTCCGCGTCTATCGCGGGGACGCCCCGGAAGTGGTGGTGGTCCAGTGAGGAAGCCGCCGATGAAGCGCCTGATCGCCCTGTCGCTGACCGCCCTGATGGCTGTCTCCAGCGCCGCCGCCGCGCCGGTCGCGGCCCAGACCCGCGCCGCCGTCGCCATGGGCGCCCAGCCGCAACTGGTGAACCTGCCGCGTGGCCGCTCGTTCGCCGTCGATCTGCCGGGCGACGCGCGCGACGTGATCGTCTCCAACCCTGCCGTGGCCGAGGCCATGCTGCACTCGCCGCGCCGCATCACCGTCGTCGGCCTGGCCCCCGGCGAGACCGACGCCGTCTTCCTGGACGCCGACGGCCGCACCATCCTGACCCTGCGCGTGCGCGTCGACGCCGGCGTCTCGGCGCTTGAGGACACCCTGTCCCGCGTCGTGCCGGGCGGAACCGTCCGCGCCGAGGCGGTCAACGACAGCATCATCCTGACCGGCACGGTCGCCAGTCCGGCCGAGGCCGATCGCGCCCAGCAGGTCGCCCGCGCCTTCGTCTCGGCGCCGGAAAAGGTCATGAACATGATCAGCGTGACCGGTTCCGACCAGGTCACGCTGCGCGTCCGCGTCATCGAGGTTCAGCGCAACGTCATCAAGCAGCTGGGCTTCGACACCAACGCCGTGCTGGGCCAGATCGGCCAGACGCAGTTCCTGCTGGGCCAGGCGGCGACCTTCGGCGTCAACGGCGGCCTGCTGGGCGGCCTGACCGGCGGCTATTCTTTCGACAGCACCAAGAACTATCAGATGCAGCGCCCCTGCGTCGGCCCCGGCTGGCCCGCCGGCGCCCTGTGCCCGGTCACGGTGCGCGGCCCCAACGACGCATCCAACTGGGACACGGCGCAGCCCGGGACCGGCCCCGGTTCGGACGACCTGAACAAGGCCAACGCCACCATCAAGGCCTTTGAGCGTGTCGGCCTGGTCCGCACCCTGGCCGAGCCCAACCTGACCTCGGTCAACGGCGAGAACGCCAGCTTCCTGGCCGGCGGCGAGTTCCCGGTTCCGGTCGGCCGCGACCAGGACGGCAATATCCTGACCGAATACAAACCCTACGGCGTCAGCCTGGCGTTCCGCCCGGTCGTGCGCTCGGGCGGCAATATCTCGCTGCAGATCTCGACCGAGGTGTCCGAGCTGACGCCCGAGGGCGGTCTGACCTTGGGCGCCGGGACGGCCACGGCCATCTCCCTGCCGGGCCTGAACGTGCGCCGCGCCCAGACGACGGTCGAGGTCGCGTCCGGCGGCTCGATCATGATCGCCGGCCTGCTGCAGGAATCGACCCGCCAGAACCTGGATTCCTTTCCCGGCCTGATGACGGTGCCGATCCTGGGCTCGCTGTTCCGGTCGCGCGACTACATCTCGGGCGAGACCGAGCTGGTGGTGCTGGTCGAACCCTATCTGGTCAATCCGACCTCGCCCGACCGCATGCAGACCCCGGCCGATGGCCTGCGCATCGCCAACGACGCCCAGACCGTCCTGATGGGCCAGTTGAACCAGGTCTACGGCTCGCCCGCCCCCACCGCGCCCGGCGCCGGCTGGCAGGGCCCCGTCGGCTATGTGATCGAATGAGACCGGTGAGACAGCCCATGACCCGTCGACCCCTGCTCGCCCTGACCCCCGCCGCTTTCCTGGGCGCCGTCCTGGTCGCGGGCCTGTCGGCCTGCGTCGGCGGACCCGCCGGCGGCCTGGGCCCCGCGCCCCTGACGCCCACCTCGCGCTTCCAACTTCAGGTCGAGCCCGGCCTCGACCGCATCGCCCTGGCGGTGCACGAAACCGGCGTTTCGGCCACCCAGCGCGCGGCGCTGGACGGTCTGGTCAGCCGCTTCCTGATCGAAGGCGCGCCCGTACTGCGGGTCGAGGCGCCGGGCGGCAATGACCCGATCTCGGCCGACATGGCCCACCGCATCCGTCAGGCGGTGATCGACGCCGGCGTGCCAGCGCCGCGGGTCCAGGTCGTCGGCTACGACGCGCCCGATCCCCGCGCCCCGGTCCTGGCCGGGTTCGAGACCGTTCAGGCCGTCGTCCCGCAATGCGGCCGCGAATGGAACAATCTGACCCGCTCGGCCGAGAACGCGGGCCACAGCAATTTCGGTTGCGCCGTCACCGCCAACCTGGCCGCCCAGATCGAGAATCCCCGCGACATCGTCCGTCCGCGCGGCGCCCAGCCGGCCGACGCGGGTCGCCGCAGCGTCGTCTTCGACGCCTGGCGCGGGGGCGAGCAGACCAGCGCCACGCGTGAAGAGCTGGTCGGCAGCCAGCGCGTCTCCAATGCGGTGAACTGACGCCCATGAGCAACGCCTTCGCCCCCCAACCCTTCGACGCCCTGGACGACGAGTTCGATCTCGACGCCGAGTTCGTCGATCTGGACGCCGCTCCGGTCGCGGGTTTCCCGACCGCCGATCCGCTGGCCGAGCCGCGGGCGTCGCTGCAGTTTACGGCGCCGGCCGAACCCGCCGCGTCGCAGATGGTCGCCGCGCCCGTTCCGGTGGGCGGCGACTATGCCGCATCGCTGCCGGCCGCCGCCTTCAACCCGGTGGGCGAACTGGTGGCGGGCGCATCGGCCGCCCTGACCCCCTCGCGCGGCGCGGTCGAGGTGTCGGTGCCCCGCATCGCCATCCACGTCTTCGCCGAGCGGCAGGACACCCTGGCCTCGGCCGAGCGCGCCGGTCAGGACCGCCGCCTGTCGCGCGCCACGACCCAGATCCGCGTCGGCGGCGTCCCCGCCGCCGTCGAGGCCTATCGTCACGAACCGACCCCGCCCTTGGTCATCGTCGAGTCCATGAAGGACCCGCAGACCCTGCTGTGGGAGGTCGACCAACTGGCCGAGGTCTGCGACGCGGGCACCAAGGTCGTGGTCGTCGGCGCCACCAACGACATCATCCTGTTCCGCGAACTGATGCGGCGCGGGGTCAGCGAATATCTGGTCGCGCCGGTCGATCCGCTGCAACTGATCTCGGCCATCGGCGATCTGTTCGCCGACCCGGCCCAGCCCTTCGTCGGCCGCTCCATCGCCTTCGTCGGCGCACGGGGCGGGGCAGGGGCCTCGGCCGTGGCGCACAACACCGCCTATGCGATGAGCGAGCGGATCGGCGCCAACACCGTCATCGTCGATTACGACCTGCCGTTCGGCACCGCCGGCCTGGACTTCAACCAGGACCCGCTGAACGGCGTCGCCGACGCCCTGACCCAGCCGGACCGGCTGGATCCGACGCTGCTGGACCGGATGATGGTCCGCTGCACCGACAAGCTGTCGCTGTTCGCCGCGCCGGCGACCCTGGACACCGACTGGGACATCGGCCCCGACGCCTTCGAGGAGGTGACGACCCAGATCCGTTCAACCGCCCCCTTCGTGGTGCTGGACCTGCCGCATCTGTGGTCCGGCTGGATGCGCCGCACCCTGATCTCGGCGGACGAGGTCGTGGTCGTGGCGACGCCCGATCTGGCGTCCCTGCGCAACGCCAAGAACATGATCGACCTGATCCGTCACGGCCGTCCCAACGATGCGCCGCCGCGCTTGGTGCTGAACCAGGTCGGGGTGCCCGGCCGCCCGGAAATCCCGGCCAAGGATTTCGGCAATGCGCTGGGCGTTCATCCCAGCCTGGTCATCCCCTTCGACGCCAAACTGTTCGGCGCCGCCGCCAACAACGGCCAGATGATCCTGGACGCGGGGGCCAAGTCCAAGGCCGCCGACGCCTTCCAGACCCTGGCCCAGATCGTCTCGCGCCGCGAAATGCCCACGACCACGGCGGGCGCCAGGCCCAAGGGCGGCTCGCTGTTCGCCCCCCTGTTCAAGAAACGCTGAGCGGGCGGTGTTCGGCAAGCGCACAGGTCAGCCCGGCGGCGTCGCAGCGCCCCCGCGCCCCGCGCCCGCCTTTGCGCCCGAACCGGCCGCCGCCCCTGCGCCCGTCCAGGCCGCGCCGCCCCAGCCCGCGCCCGGCGTCCAGGTCGAGGCCTTCGCCTTTGGCGGCGCCGGCGCCCAGACCGCGACCATCGGCGGCGCGGACCGGCTCGACGCCCTGGCCTCGCGACCTAAACCCGCCGCCGCACCGCCACCCCCGCCGTCCGGCGCAGGCCCCAAGGCCACGCCCGGTTTCGAACAGCTGAAAAAGGCCCAGGCCGTCGCCGAAATCGTCCGCGAGCAGTCGGACTATTATCACGCGACCAAGACGACGATCTTCAACGCCCTGATGAACACCATCGACCTGGCCCAGCTGGCCCAGCTCGATACCAAACAGGCGTCCGAGGAGATCCGCGACATCGTCGCCGAACTTGTGGCGATCAAGAACGTCTCGATGTCGGTCGCCGAGCAGGAGCATCTGGTCCAGGACATCGTCAACGACGTCCTGGGCTATGGCCCGCTGGAGCCGCTGCTGGCCCGCGACGACATCGCCGACATCATGGTCAACGGCGCCGGCCGGGTGTTCATCGAAGTCTCCGGCAAGGTCCAGCTGACCAACGTCCGCTTCCGCGACAACGCCCAGCTGATGAACATCTGCCAGCGGATCGTGTCGCAGGTCGGCCGCCGCGTGGACGAGAGCAGCCCCATCTGCGACGCCCGTCTGCCCGACGGCAGCCGCGTCAACGTCATCGCCCCGCCGCTGGCCATCGATGGCCCGACGCTGACGATCCGGAAGTTCAAGAAAGACAAGCTGACGATGAAGAATCTGGTGGAGTACGCCTCCATCAGTCCCGAGGGCGCGCGCGTCCTGGGCGTCATCGGCGCGTCGCGATGCAACCTGGTCATCTCGGGCGGCACCGGTTCGGGCAAGACGACGCTGCTGAACACCCTGACCGCCTTCATCGACCCGGCCGAGCGCGTCATCACCTGCGAGGACGCGGCCGAACTGCAACTGCAGCAGCCGCACGTCGTGCGCCTTGAGACCCGCCCCCCGAACCTGGAGGGCCAGGGCCAGATCACCATGCGCGATCTGGTCAAGAACTGCCTGCGGATGCGTCCCGAACGCATCATCGTCGGCGAGGTGCGCGGACCCGAGGCCTTCGACCTGCTTCAGGCGATGAACACCGGCCACGACGGCTCGATGGGCACACTGCACGCCAACTCCCCGCGCGAGGCCATCAGCCGGATGGAATCGATGATCACCATGGGCGGCTACGGCCTGCCGTCCAAGACGATCCGAGAGATGATCGTCGGCTCGGTCGACGTCATCGTCCAGGCCGCGCGCCTGCGCGACGGCAGCCGCCGCATCACCCACATCACCGAGGTCGTCGGCCTGGAAGGCGACGTCATCGTGACCCAGGACCTGTTCGTCTACGACATCACCGGCGAGGACGAGAACGGCCGCGTGGTCGGGCGTCACCGTTCGACCGGCATCGGCCGTCCGCGCTTCTGGGACCGCGCCCGCTACTATGGGCTGGAGCGGGAACTGGCCGAGGCCCTGGACGCGGCGGAGTAGGCGGCCATGCTTCCCATCCTCGCGGCGATCCTGGCCTTCATCACCATCGGCAGCCTGGGCTGGGTGCTGGTCGGCGGCGACGATTCCACCACCAAGGCCGTGAAGCGCGCCCAGGCCCTGGGCGGGATCAAGACCTCGGCCTCGGCCCGCAAGGCGGCCGCCAACGCCGCCGCCGCCAACACGCCCGAGGCGCGCCGCAAACAGATCATCGACCAGCTTCAGGAGGCCGAGCGCCGCGAGCGCAAGGCCCGCATGACCATGGCCGCCCGCCTGCGCCAGGCCGGCCTGTCGATGAGCGTCCGCACCTTCTTCATCGTCAGCGCCTTCGTCAGCCTGGCGGTGATGGCCGTGATCGTGGTGCTGGGCGCCAATCCGCTGATCGCCCTGGGCGCGGCCCTGGCCGCGGGCCTGGGCCTGCCCCGCTGGGTGGTCGGCTTCATCGCCGGCCGCCGGGCCAAGAAATTCTCGCTCGAGTTTCCCAACGCCGTCGACGTCATCGTGCGCGGCATCAAGTCGGGCCTGCCGGTCCACGACTGTTTCAAGATCATCGCCCGCGAGAGCCCGGCGCCCCTGGGGCCCGAGTTCCAGCGCCTGGTCGAGGGCATGTCGGTCGGCCTGACCCTGCAACAGGCGCTGGAGAAGATGTTCGAGCGCATGCCCACGCCCGAGCTGCGCTTCTTCACCATCGTCATCGCCATCCAGCAAAAGGCCGGCGGCAACCTGGCCGAGGCGCTGGGCAATCTTTCGACCGTGCTGCGCGCGCGCCGCCTGATGGGCGAGAAGATCAAGGCCCTGTCGTCCGAGGCCATCTCCTCGGCCGGAATCATCGGCTCGCTGCCGATCGTGGTGATGGTGCTCGTCTTCCTGTCGACGCCTTCGTACATCCTGCTGCTGTTCACCGAGCCGCGCGGCCAGTTCATGCTGCTGGTCGCGGCGTTCTGGATGGCGACCGGCGTTTTCATGATGAAGCGCATGATCTCGTTCAAATTCTGAGGCGCGAATGTCCGGGATCGTCAGCTTCTTCACCGTCCTTCTGAACCTGCTCATCCTGTGCGTGGGCCTGGCGGTCTTCGCCACCGTCTTCACCCTGCTGGGGGCGATGACCGGCGGCGTCGACCTGGACAAGCGGATGAAGGCCGTCGCCGTGCGCCGCGACGAGCTGAAGCGCCGCTCGCGTCAGGCCATCAACCAGAACAGCCCCGGCGGCCTGCGCCAGACCGACGAGGGGTTCAAGAAGCGCGTCGTCGAACGGCTGAACCTGACCAAGCTGCTGGAAGACCCCAAGGTCGCGGAAAAGATGGCCCAGGCCGGCTATCGCGGGCCCAAGCCGCTGACGGCCTTCTATTTCTTCCGCTTCTCGATGCCGTTCGTCTTCTTCGCGATCGCGGTCTTCTACCTGTTCATCTTCAACGATTTCGGCCTGCCCCTGATGACGCGGATCACGGCGGTGATGGCCGCGACCGTGGCGGGCTTCTATGCCCCGAACGTCTATCTTTCGAACCGCATCGCCAAGCGGAAGGCCTCGATCATGCAGGCCTTCCCCGATGCGTTGGACCTGCTGCTGATCTGCGTCGAATCCGGCATGTCGATCGAGGGCGCGATCCAGAAGGTCAGCCAGGAGCTGGGCGGTCAATCCATCGACCTGGCCGAGGAGCTCAGCCTGCTGTCCGCCGAACTGTCCTATCTGCCGGAACGGCGCATGGCCTATGAGGGTCTGGCGAAACGGACCAACCATCCGGGCGTCAAGTCTGTGGCCACAGCCATGACCCAGGCCGAGCAATACGGCACGCCCCTGGGTTCGGCCCTGCGCGTCATGGCCAAGGAGAACCGCGACCTGCGCCTGGCCGCCGCGGAAAAGAAGGCCGCCGCCCTGCCAGCTCAGCTGACCGTGCCGATGATCGTCTTCTTCCTGCCGGTGCTGTTCGTCGTGATCCTGGGTCCGGCCATCATCCAGATCCAGGACAATATGGGCTGATCGATCAGCCCTCGACGGTCAGCCCTCTACAGTTTGGCGCAACTGCTCCAGCATGGCCTCATAGGCGCCGCGGATCGCCGGGCGGTGCTTGTCGTGGAACAGTTCGCCGCGCAGTCCGGTGAACAGGGCGCCGGTGGTGACGATGCAGCTTCCGGCCTCCATCTCCTCGATGTCGAAATAGCGCGTCATGCCGAACATCCAGCCGCGCTTCTCGGACCAGACCAGCCGCGAATAGGGCCGCCAGTCCCCGACCGCCGCCGTCACCCGCCGCTCGCCGACGCCGGGCAGGTCTTCGGTCAGGCTCAGCGCGCCGCCGAAGGCGATGACGCCCTGGGCCCCCGTCTCATACGGGTTCCAGCGGTCCCAGCCGGGCAGGTCGATGATGACCTCCCAGATTTTTTCCGACGGCGCACGCATGCCGATGCGCTTTTCGATACGGGCGGTGTCCATCCCTGCCGTCTCGCACGGCTTTTCGCCGGAAGAAAGACCCTCAGCGGCCGCCTTCGGGGCCAGGTTGCGACGCCGGCGGGCTTTCCAGCGTCCCTTCGTGTTCCGCCGGATGGGCCGAGGTCGCCCGCTGCAGCGGACCGCTCCACAGGGCGAAGCCCAGCGCCAGCAGCAACACCACGGCGTTGGCGATGAAGGGCGCGGGCTCGGCCAGCTGGTACAGGGCCACCCCGATCACCGGCGGCGCCAGGAAGCCCAGCCCCGCCAGCGCCATCATCAGCCCGGCGATCGCGCCCTGCTCCTCGGCCCTGACGGCCAGCGACGACCCGGCGGTGAAGCCCGGCCGGGCGAAGCCGGCGCCGATCGAGATGACCGCATAGCCGACCGCCACGCCAAAGAAGCCCGGCGCCGCGATGGTCAGCAGATTGCCCAGCAGCGCCAGCGCCGCCCCCCAGCGCATCAGATCGCGCGGCTGCAGCCGCAGCAGCGGGATCAATCCCCATTGCGCCATCAGGGTGGTCGCCGCCCCCGCCAGCATGGCCACGCCGATGAAGGGCTGGGCCTCGCGCGCGGTCATGCCCGACACCGCCATCACATCGATGACGTGGAAGCCCAGCACCCCGATGTTGATCGCTTGGGCGCTGGACACCAGCAGGCCGAAGATGGCGAAGTCGCGCACGCGCGGGTCCTTCCACAGGCCCTTGCCGGTGTCCTCACGGTTGGTGGGAATCCGCTCGACCCCGCCGCTGGGCAGGCCGCGCCAGACGGCGATCAGCACCACCAGCGCAATCAGGGCGAAGGCGTACATCGGCCCCGCCAGGCCGACGATCGGCAGGACGAAGAACGGCGCCAGCGCCGGTCCGACCACCGTACCCAGCCCCTGCGCCGACGCCAGCAGCGACATCGCCTGGGTCCGCTGGCTGCGGTCGGTGCGGTCGGCGATATAGGCCTGGGCCGCGATCGGAGCGGCTGAGCCGAACAGGCCGTACAGGCTGCGCGAAAACGCCATCAGCAAAAAGGCCGCCGCCACCGTCAGCCAGCCTTCCAGCCCCGCCGTGGCCGACAGGCCGAACCCCAGCATCGACACGACGAATCCGCCCAGGCCGATCATCACCACCCGCTTGCGGCCCAGCCGGTCCGACTGGCGCGCCCACAGGCCCGACGTCAGGGTCCAAAGCAGCGCCGACACGGCGAAGGCGCCCGACACCAGGGTGTCCGACAACCGGAACTCGCGCCCGATGGCGGGCAGCACCGACTGCAGCGCCATATTGCCCGCCGCCGCGATCAGACTGACCAGGAACAGCAGGACGAAGGCCGGAGACCTCAGATTCATGACGGCTCTTCTTCGGATGGGACGACGGACGATTTCCCAATCACCGCAGGCGCCGGGCGGTTCCGCCGCCCGTCCGACAGGCCCAGCCGCGCCTTGACCTCCAGCAGGTCGGCCCCGGCGGGCACGACCAGAAACGCATCCGGCCGCGCCGCATTGACCACGGTCACCGCCCCCTTGGGACAGATGTCGAAACAGCCGGTCGAGATCAGCGCCAGCTCGGCCTTGCGGCCTTTCCCCACGCGGATGTGGTCGCGCTTCAGATAGCGTTTCAGCGCCTTCTTCAGCGTCAGGTCGCCCTCGGGGCCAAAACCGCCGTCCAGCTTCTTCTGGCATTTGCGGCAGATCAGGACCACGTCGCGCCAGGCGGTCGGGGCCGTCTTCACCTTGCGTTTCGCCTGCTCCGCCATGGCCGTTTCTCCCTGGCCAGATCTCTAGCCCAGCCGCTCCGTCACCGTGCGGATGACCCGTTCATAGGCCTCGCTCAGGGCGTGCAGTTCCGCCGTCGGCGTGCGCTCGTCGATCTGGTGCATGGTCTGGCCGACCAGGCCCAGCTCCAGCACCGGGCACAGGGCGCGGATGAAGCGCGCGTCCGACGTGCCGCCGGTGGTCGAGGCCTCGGGCCGGCGGCCCAGCGTGGCCTCGACCGCATCCTGCACGGCCTCGACGAACGGCCCGACCTCGGTCAGGAAGGCGTCGCCCGAGCACAGATGCTCCATCTCGATCCGCAGGCCCGAGCGCGCCTGCGCCTCGCCCGCCATCCGGTTCAGCCATTCGGCCAGGCTGTCGCCCGTATGGTTCGGGTTGAAGCGGATGTTCAGTCGCGCCTTGGCCTCGGCCGGAATGACGTTGGACGCGGGATTGCCCACGTCGATGGTGGTGACCTCCAGGTTCGACGGCTGGAAGGCGGTATAGCCCTGGTCCAGCTCGTGCGCCTCCAGATCCGCCGCCAGTCGCGCCACCACCGGCACGGGGTTGGCGGCGCGTTCGGGATAGGCGACGTGCCCCTGGCGGCCCTTGACCGTGATCCAGCTGTTGATCGAGCCGCGACGCCCGATCTTGATGGTGTCGCCCAGATGGTGCTGCGACGACGGTTCGCCGACCACGCAGGCGTCGATCACCTCGCCCTCGGCGGCCAGCGCCTCGACCACCCGCTTGGTGCCGTGCAGGGCGACGCCCTCTTCATCGCCGGTGATCAGGAAGGACAGCGAACCCCTGGGCTCGCCTTCGGCCAGCACGCGCGACACCGCCGCGATCCAGGCGGCGATCCCGCCCTTCATGTCCACCGCGCCGCGCCCGTACAGCACCCCGTCGCGCACCTCGCCCTCGAACGGCGCGGCGCTCCAGGCCTCGGTCGGGCCGGTCGGCACCACGTCGGTATGGCCGGCGAAACAGAGGTTGGGCGAGGCGGCGCCGCGTCGGGCGTAGATATTCTCAATGTTCTCGAACGGCATCCGCCGGACGTGGAAGCCCAGCTGGGTCAGCACCCGCTCGATGATGTCCATGGCCCCTTCGTCAGCGGGCGTCACCGAGGGCCGGCGGATCAGCTCCTGGGTCAGGCTGACAGGATCGATGACAGGATGTGATGCGGCGCTCATGGCCCTATGCTTTAGGCATTAAGCGCGACCGCGAGAAGGCCTGACGCCATGCCGAAGATCGACATATCGAGCGCGCCCGCCATCGACGGGACCAGCTATCCCGATCCGCATGCGGCGCCCTGTCTGCCGCGCCGCCGCAAGCGGCTGGGCGACGCGGCCGGCCTGACGCAGTTCGGCGTCAACCTGCTGCGCCTTCCGGCCGGCGCCTGGTCCAGTCAGCGCCACTGGCATGCGGAAGAGGACGAGTTCGTCTGGGTGGTCGAGGGCGAGGTGGTGCTGGTCGACAACGACGGCGAGACCCTCCTGCGCGCCGGCGACTGCGCGGGTTTCAAGGCCGGCGTCCCCAACGGCCACAAGCTTGAGAACCGAACCGACCGCGACGCGCTGTTGCTGGAGGTCGGCACGCGCACGCCCGGCGGCGGCGACGCCTGCGACTATCCGGACCTCGACATGGTCGCGCCCAAGGGGTCCGACCGCTATTTCCACCGTGACGGCTCCCCCTATCCGAAAGTCCCCCGGCGAACGTGACCACCGACAGCATCGACACCGCCCCGACCACCCCGCCGGTTCCCCCCGGCCCTCCCGGTCCATCCAAAGGCCCCGCCAGCCCGTGGGGTATCCGCGACTTCCGCCTGTTGTGGCTGGGGCGCGTGGTCGCCGTGCTGGGCATCCAGATCCAGTCCTCGGCCCTGTTGTGGCAGGTCTATGAGATCGCCCGCCGCGACCATCCGATCCAGGAGGCCAGCCTGTATCTGGGACTGGTCGGCCTGTGCCAGTTCCTGCCGCTGCTGGCCTTCACCCTGCCCGCCGGGGCCATGGCCGACCGCCGCGACCGCAAGCACACCGTGACCCTGTCGATCATGGTCGAGGGGCTGTGCGCCCTGCTGTTCCTGGCCATGGCGATCCACGGGTCGCCGCCGCTGTGGGGGCTGCTGGCCGTGGCCGCCCTGTTCGGCGCCGCGCGCGCCTTCCTGGCCCCGGCCAGTCAGGCCTTCCTGCCCATGGTGGTCGGTCGCCGCGCCCTGCCGCCGGCCATCGCGGCCCAGTCCATCGCCTTCCAGACCGGCGCCATCGCCGGCCCGGCGCTGGGTGGGATCATCGTCGGCTTCTCCGTGCCGCTGGCCTACGCTTCGGCCATGGGGCTGTTCCTGCTGGCCGTCGCCTGCTTCCTGCTGATCCGCACGCGCGGCAAGCCTGAGATCTCGAACGACAAGGTCTCGCCCGTCGCCCTGGTCAAGGAAGGGCTGGCCTATGTCTGGAAGACCAGGATCGTCCTGGGCGCCATCTCGCTGGATCTGGTCGTGGTGCTGCTGGCGGGGGTGGCCCTGCTGACGCCGATCTTCGCGCGCGACATCCTGCATGTCGGCCCCGAAGGGTTCGGCCTGCTGCGCGCCGCGTTCGGGGTCGGGGCGCTGCTGATGGCGCTGTATCTCAGCCGCTTCCCCATCGTGCGCCACGGCGGCCGCTGGATGTTCGCGGCGGTGGCGGTGTTCGGGATCTGCACCCTGGTCTTCGGCCTGTCGAAAAGCGTCTGGCTGTCGGCACTGGTCCTGTTCGCGGGCGGCGCGGCCGACATGATCAGCGTCAATATCCGCCAGACCCTGATCCAGCTGGCCACGCCGGATCACATGCGCGGCCGGGTGTCATCGGTGTCGATGCTGTTCATCGGCGCCTCGAACGAACTGGGCGAGGCCTATTCCGGCGTCATGGTCCGCCTGCTGGGCCCCATCGGCGCCGCCGTCTTCGGCGGCTTCGGCGCCCTGGCCGCGACCGGCATCTGGGCCAAGGTGTTCCCGGACCTGCGCAAGGCGAACAAGCTGACCTGACGCCTCTCCCTCCCCGTCCCGGGGAGGGTGGTCGCGCAGCGACCGGGTGGGGAGGGCAGGGCGATCCGGGCGCGCGCTTGAGGTGCGGAGCCGCCCCCACCCGACTTCGGCCTTCGGCCTCAGCCACCCTCCCCGGGACGGGGAGGGAGAAATTACTTCCACCCCCGGAAATGCTTCGACAGCTTCAGGCCCTGCTTCTGGTAGTGGCTGCCGCCCTCGCCATACAGGCGCGACGGCTTTTCGGTCAGCGGCTCATAGACCAGCCGGGCGACGATCTGGCCATGCTCCAGCAGGAACGGCGTATCGTGGGTCCGCACCTCCAGCACGCCTTTCGAGCCTGCGCCATGCGCCTCGTCCGTGCCGAAGCCGGGGTCGAAGAAGCCGGCGTAGTGGACCCGGAACTCGCCCACCGACGGGTCGATGGGCGTCATCTCGGCGGCCTGCATGACCGGGATCTCGACCGCCTCGCGCGAGGCCAGGATGTAGAACTCGCCCGGGTCCAGCAGCAGCTCGCCGCGACGGGGCGCCAGCGGCTCCCAGAAGTCGCGCGGGTCATGGCCGTCGATGTGATCCATGTTGACGACGCCCGCGTGGCGACGCCCGCGGAAGCCGACCACGCCGTCGGCCCCGGCGGCTTCCAGATCCACGCCGACGCTGCGGGTCTCCAGCTTGGGCGGCTCGCCGACCTTGAGCCGCAGCTGGTTCAGCCGCGTGCCCGGCTTGACCAGGATCGAGAAGGTCTGGGGCGCGATCTCCAGATACAGCGGCCCCTCATAGCTCTCGGCCACGTCGTCGAAACCGCCGCCCCGGTCGGTCAGCAGGCGCACGAACACGTCCACCCGCCCGGTCGAGCTTTTCGGATTGGCGCGCGCCACGATCCCCCTGGGCAGGCTGATCCGCTCCTGCAGCTTCACGATGTAGACGCAGCCCTTTTCCAGAACCATGCCGCCGGACAGGTCGATGTCGTGCATCCGCACGTCCTGGATCCGGTCCTCGACCGTTCGCTGACCGGGCAGGAAGGACGCGCGCACACGCCAGCCGCGATCGGACAGGCGAAGATCCAGACTGGCCGGCTGCACCTGGTCGGCGTCGAACGGGGTCTGGGATGTGACGGCGCCCGTCGCGATCAGGGCTTCGATGGATTGGGCGGGCAGGATGCCGGGGGAGGACAGGTCGATAGCGCTCATTCTCCCTGCCTTACACGGTTTTTCGCGCGCGTCTCCCCTCCGCGCCGCTTGACCACAGACCATTGCTCGTCACCATGGGGCCATGCGTTCCAACCCCGCCTATATCGCCGAGACCGACGGCATCATCGTCAGGGTCCGGCCCAGCTATCTGGCGGCGCAGTCCGATCCCGAGGGCGGGCGCTGGGTCTGGGCCTACAAGGTCGAGATCGAGAACCGCGGCGAACGCACGGTGCAACTGGTGGCCCGTCACTGGACCATCACCGACGCGCGCGGCCGCGTCGAGGAGGTGCGCGGCCAGGGCGTGGTCGGCGAACAACCCGTGATCGGCCCCGGCGACCGCTACGCCTATGCCTCGGGCTGTCCGCTGGGCACGCCGTCCGGCTCCATGGTCGGCACCTACTATTTCAAGGACGAGACCGGCCGCGACCACGAGGCCGCCATCCCGGCCTTCAGCCTGGACGTGCCGGATGTCAGGCGCGTGCTGAACTAAAAGTCGCGCGCCCTCTCCCTCCCCGTCCCGGGGAGAGTGGTCGAAGCGAAGCGGAGACCGGGTGGGGAGGGCTTGGCGATGCTGGGCGCGATGCTCAGCTTTGCCGCCCCCACCCGGCTTCGCCCTTGCGGGCTCAGCCACCCTCCCCGGGACGGGGAGGGAAAGGCGTCCTCAAGCAGCGAGCGACCGCGTCGCGAGCGATAGGACCAAAGAGGACAAGGGGCTGCGTCAACCCGGATAACCGCAGCCCCGCCCCGGAACCCGCTAGCGAACTAGCGGGGCGGGCAGGAAGGCGCATCGAAACGCGGTCGCGCTCAAGCAGCGAGCGACCGCGTCGCGAGCGATAGCGCCCTTAAATATACCTTCTCAGGCTGCGGGCCAGTTCGGTCGCGCCGTCCTTGCCGCCGCGGCGGACCTGGGGCTGATAGGCGACGCGGGCGTGTTCGCCGCAATAGACGCCTTCCGAGGCGCGGCGGCCGCAGAAGCTGAACTCGCGCGACGACGGGTCGCCGATCGGCCATTTGCACATGTGCGCGCCCAGCGTCAGCACCGTGGCGGTGCCGGGCAGTTCCGGCATCGGGGCGGGCGGCGGCGGGGTCGGGGTGACCGGGCGGGGCTGGGCGGCCTCGATCCGGCGCGGGGCCGACGGAGCCTGGGCCGGCTGGGCCGAGGCGGCCGGGCGCGGGCGCGTCGGGCGATAGGTGGCGCGGGCCGGTTGCGATGGGGCCGCGCGGCCCGACAGGCCCAAGCGGTGCACCTTGCCGATCACGGCGTTGCGGGTCACCCCGCCACCCAGCGTCTTGGCGATCTGGCTGGCCGACTGGCCTTCCAGCCACAGCTTTTTCAGCGCGCCTACCCGGTCTTCTGTCCAGCCTGCGGTCATCGCACCCTCCGGTGAATTCGGATTCAATATCTAGGGCCGCCGGCTCCCTCCGGGGGTCAGCGCCTACCACTAATCGTAAACTACCTCTTAACAGGCGCAATATGTGCGAATCAGCCTGTCCACAGAAACCACATGTTGAATCGCCGTTGTCCCGAAACGGCGCAGGTTTTGGCGTGAAATGGCGCTCAGCCTTGCGTTTCAGGCTCTGCGGTCGCATCTGGCGGCCATGACCGACCTCGCCTCGATCCGGCCTTCGGGCCTGCCGCAACCGCGCCGCTACAATGGCGTCAACTGGATCGGCGTGCGCAGCCTGTATCTGCGCGAGGTCCGCCGCTTCTGGAAGGTGGGGGCCCAGACCGTCGCCGCCCCGGTCGTCACGACCCTGCTCTACATGCTGGTCTTCGTGGTCGCGCTCCAGGGCGCCCGCCCGCCGCTGCACGGCACGCCTTTCGCCGAATTCGTGGCCCCCGGTCTGATCATGATGGCCATTCTCCAGAACGCCTTCGCCAACTCGTCCTCCAGCCTCATCCAGGCCAAGATCATGGGCACGGCGACCGACTTCCTGACCCCGCCGCTCAGCCCGCTGGAGCTGACGGTCGGCTTCGCCCTGGGCGCCGCCACACGCGGCATCGCCGTGGGCCTGGTCACCGCCCTGTGCGTCCTCCCGTTCGCCAGGGTCGGGATCGCCAACCTGGGGTTGATCCTGTGGTTCGGCGCGATCGCCTCGCTGCTGATGGGGATGGTCGGGGTGATGGCGGGCCTGTGGGCCGAGAAGTTCGACCAGCTGTCGGCGGTCCAGAATTTCGTGGTCATGCCGATGACCTTCCTGTCCGGGACCTTCTATCTGGTCGAGAACCTGCCCCAGCCGTTCGCTGCGATCAGCCGTTTCAACCCCTTCTTCTATCTGATCGACGGCTTCCGCGCGGGCTTCATCGGCCATGCCGAGGGCAGCCTCCTGATCGGGGTGGTCATGAGCGCGGCGCTGACCGTGGCCCTGGGCGTGGCCTGCTGGCTGGTGTTCCGCTCGGGCTGGCGGCTCAAGAGCTAGGCGCCATATCCAGCCCGCCCGATGTGATGGCCAGCCGCGAAAAGACCTTGGCGATCAAGGCGCGCGGCCGATCCCGCAGCCTTCGATCCGCCTGGGTCGGCATGTCGGGCATGATCCCGTCATCTCCGCCGCCTCGCGCAGCCCCTCCGCCCGACGATGTCGACGCGATTGCACTCTTGCACTGCACTGCACTGTTTTTTCGGATTGCACTGCAATCGCGTCCCTTCGCCGTTCCGCATCCTTGCGCCCTTGACGGCGCCTCGAACGCCCGACCAAATCCGCGCCTCGATTTCTCGGAGGGGCGATATGAAGATCAACCACTGGGCCGCGGCCTCGACGCTGGCCTCGACACTGGCGCTGGCTCTCGTGGTCGCCGCGCCCGCCATGGCGCAGCATGTGCCCGACGGCGTCCCCGCCGCAGCCGCCCCGGCCGCCGCCGATCCGGCGCATGACGCCCTGCGCAACCGGGTAGCCGCCTATATCCAGCCCAGCAACGCCGCCCGCCTCCAGGTCGTCCTGACCCAGGTGCGCGAGGCGGGGTTCGAACCCACCGTCGAAACCTTCGAGGGCGGCGGCCGGGGCCAGCCGATGCAGGGCTCCAACGTCGTCTTCACCATTGGCCAGGGCGCCAAGGAAATCCTGCTGACCGCCCACTATGACGCCGTCACCCTGCGCGACGGGACGTTCTCGCACGGCGTGGTCGACAACGCGGCGTCGGTCGTCGGCGTGATCGAGGCGGCCAAGACGCTGCGGGGCAAGGCGCTGAACCACCGCATCCGCGTCATCCTGTTCGACCAGGAAGAGTTGGGCCTGATCGGCGCCAGGAAGTGGATCGAAGCGCACGGCGTCGCCAATGTCGCCGCCATCGTCAACTCGGACGTCGCCGCCTTCGGCTCGACCCTGATGTACGGCCAGAACAACGGACCCCAGTCGCTGGGCATGACCCGTGCGGTCAAGGAGATCTGCGCCGAGCGGGCGCTGCAATGCGTCGGTTATCCGGTCTATCCGCCGTCGGACGACCGCGTCTTCACCGCCGCCGGGGCGCCGACCCTGTCGGTCGGCTTCCAGGACGAGGTCGGCGCCCACCAGATGTGGCTGGCCTTCAACGGCGGCGAGAACAGCGGCCTGCACGACGGCTTCGTCCCGCGTGTCTTCCGCCAGATCCACACGCACGAGGACACGATGGACAACGTCGAGGGCGCGACCATCGCCCTGTCCAGCGCCACCTACGCCGCCCTGATCGAAAAGCTGGACGGCCAGCTGAAGTGATCGAGGTTCGGGGGGTAAAGCTGACGGCCCACGATCAGCGGACGCTGCGCGGCGGCTGGGGGGCGATCCACTGGGTCGCCTGCCTGCCGACCTATGTGCCCTATGTCGCCTTTCTGGCGATGGGGCTGACCGTCAGCGCCCTGGTCGGGGACCTGCTGCCGCCCTTCCTGCTGACAGGGTTCATTATCGGGACCGGTCTGGTGTGGTGGGCGGCCACCGTCCTGACCTGGAAGGTCCTTCGAAGCGAAGGCTCCCGGGCGCCCGCCGGGGCGGTCGCTTCGGACTGGTCGCTGGATGACGCCGGCATTGCCCTGACCAATCCGCTGGTC
>Ga0160451_100240_pt1 | contig 42736 bp, 41 predicted proteins | sample HID1975M_E1MG_FD_108270 | JGI IMG/M metagenome (GOLD analysis project Ga0160451, IMG submission 108270) | Enriched soil microbial communities from UW Madison campus, WI, USA - HID1975M_E1 MG | ecosystem: Environmental > Terrestrial > Soil > Unclassified | place: USA: Madison, Wisconsin... | reverse complement strand
TATTCGCTGTCGCTGGCCGTGCACTGCACGTCGTGGACGTTCTACGGCACCGTCACCCAAGCCGCGCGCTACGGCTGGCCGCTGCCGCCGACCTTTCTCGGCGCGATCCTGTTCTACGCGCTGGCGATGGCGTTCATGATGCGGCTGGTGCGGCTGGCGCGCGAAAGCAACGCCACGTCGCTGGCCGATCTCATCGCCACGCGGCTGGGCAAGGATGCGTGGCTGGCGGCCACCGTCACGGGGGTCGCTGCGCTCGGCCTCATTCCGTACATCGCGCTGCAGCTCAAGGCCATCGCGATGAGCTTCGCGACGCTGACCGTGGACAGCGGCCAGATCGAGACCGCGGTGCCGCTGTGGCGCGACAGCGCGCTGTACGTGGCGCTGGCGATGGCGTTGTTCGCGATGCTGTTCGGCACCCGCCGCGCCAGCGCGGCCGAGCACAACCGCGGGCTGGTGCTGGCGATGGCGTTCGAGTCGCTGTTCAAGCTGGTGGCGATGCTGGCGCTCGGCGCCTTCGTCTGGTTCGGATTGAAATCGCTGCCCGACGTACCCGCGCCGGCGATGCCGCTGGAGCCGGTCGGCGGATTCGCGCCGCTGGTGCTGCTCGGCGCGCTGGCGATGTTCATCCTGCCGCACCAGTTCCATGTCGGCGTGGTCGAATGCCGCGACGATCGCGACGTGCGCACCGCGCGCTGGCAGTTCCCGCTGTACCTGGTGCTGATCGCGCTGCCGGCATTGCCGCTGGCGCGCGCCGGCACCGCGCTGCTGGGCGACAGCGTGCCGTCGGACATGTACGCGCTGGCGCTGCCGTTCTCGCAGGGACACGAGGGCGTGGCGCTGCTGGCCTTCCTCGGCGGCATGAGCGCGGCCACCGGCATGGTGGTGGTCAGCACGCTGACGCTGAGCCTGATGATCGGCAACCACTGGTTTGCGCCGGGCCTGCTGCGCGGCGCGTGGTCGCGCGGGCAGGGCGGCGATCGGCGCGGCGATCTGCTGCGGCTGCGGCGCGGCGGCATCCTGGCGATCATGTTGCTGGCGTGGGCGTACAGCCGCTTCAACAGCGGCAACGATGCACTGGCCGACATCGGTGCGGTGTCGTTCTCGGCGCTGGCCACGCTGGCGCCGGCGCTGGGCTTCGCGGTGTGGCGGCCGCAGACGCCGCCGCGCGCGGCGATCGCCGGCATCGTCGCCGCGTTCTTCGTGTGGGCATGGGTGATGCTGCTGCCGATGTATGCGGCCGCGTCCGGCAGCCATCCGCCATGGATGCAGGCCGGACCATTCGGGCAGAGCTGGCTGTCGCCGCAGGGTTTGTTCGGGCTGACCGGCTGGAGTCCGCTCGGCCGCGCGGTCGGCGCCAGCCTGTTCGCCGGCATCGTGGTGACGTGGGCGCTGGCGACATGGCGCGGCGATGTGCCCAGGCGCAGCGGACGCCGGCTGGATCGGCAGGCGCTGCGCGACGCCGGCCGGCGTTTCCTCGCGCGCGAACGCGTCGAGCAACTGCTGCGCGACGCGCCGGCTGAAGGGCCGGTGCCGGCGGTGCTGGAGCAGGGCGTCGAGCGCGAGCTGTCGGCGGTACTCGGTTCGGCATCGGCGCGGCTGCTGCTGGACGCGGCGCGGCGCGAGAGCGGCGAGCTGGACGCGGTCGCGGCCATCGTCGGCGAGGTGTCGCAGGATCTGCGCTTCAACCAGCAGGTGCTGGAAGCCGCGTTGCACAACATGAGCCAGGGCATCAGCGTGGTCGATCGCGAACAGCGGCTGGTCGCGTGGAACCGGCGCTATGCCGAGATGTTCGGTTTCCCCGACGAACTGCTGCAGGTCGGCCGGCCGATCGCCGACCTCACCCGCTGGGCGCTGGAACGGATGCCGCATCGCGGCCATGACGAGCGCGCGCTGGAGCGGCGGCTGGCGTTCATGCGCGCCGGTACCGCGCACCTGACCGAGCGCGTGTTCCCGGACGGCAGTATCGTCGAGATCCGCGGCAATCCGATGCCGGGCGGCGGCTTCGTCGCCACCTACACCGACGTGACCGCCTCGCGCCAGGCCGAGCGCGAACTCAAGCAGGCCAACGAAACGCTGGAACAGCGCGTGGCCGAGCGCACCACGCTGCTGGAGACCGCCAAGCGCGAGGCCGAGCACGCCAACGACGCCAAGAGCCGCTTCCTCACCGCTATCGGCCACGACCTGCTGCAGCCGCTGCACGCCGCGCACCTGTTCACCGATGCGCTGGCGCAGCAGCTGGCCGATGCGCACCAGCGCAGTGCCGCCGAGCAGATTCGCGGCGCGTTGGATTCCACCACCGATCTGCTGACCGGGCTGCTTGACATGTCGCGGCTGGAAGCCGGGGGGCTGGTGCCGCAGCCGCGCGATTTCCCGCTGGCCGAGGTGCTGGAACCGCTGGCGTCCGAATTCCGCGTGCTGGCCGAGGAGCGCGGATTGGCGTTCCGTTGCCGCACCACGCAGCAGTGGGTGCATACCGATCCGCAACTGCTGCGGCGCGTGCTGCAGAACTTCCTCGCCAACGCGGTGCGCTACACCTCAACTGGCGGCATGTTGCTGGGCGTGCGCCGCGTCGCCGGCCAGCGCCTGCGCATCGAAGTGCACGACACCGGGCCGGGCATCGCCGCCGACGAACAGCGCAGCATCTTCGAGGAATTCCGCCGCGGCGACGACGCGCCGGGGCAGGGGCTGGGACTGGGCCTGTCGATCGCCGACCGCATCGCGCGGCTGCTCGACATTCCGTTGTCGCTGCGCAGCGCGCCGGGACGCGGCACCGTCTTCGCGGTCGAGTTGCCGGCCATCGCCGCCATGCGCAGCGCGCATGGTCCGGCGATGCGCGCGGGCCTGGGCGGCAAGCGCGTGCTGGCGATGGACAACGATGCGCAGGCGCTGGCCGCATTGCGGCAACTGCTGCAAGGCTGGGGCTGCGACGTCGTCACCGCCGCCGATCGCGCGCAGGCGCAGGCGCGGTTGCAGGAGGCACCGGCGGATCTATGGTTGTTCGACTACCACCTCGACGACGGCGATACCGGCGTGGCGTCGTGCCGGCATCTATCGGATGTTTTCGGCGCGCGCCCCTGCCTGATCCTCAGCGCCGATCAGACCGAATCGGTACGCCGCGCCGTCCACGAGGCCGGCCTGTCCCTGCTCGCCAAGCCGGTGCGTCCGCTGGCGCTGAAATCGGTACTGGATCGCCTGGTGGCCGCGCAGCCGTTGCCGCTTTGAGTTGCGGTGCGAGTTGAAGCTGATCGATAAAGGGAAATTCAAAATGGGTCCCAGCTTGCGCTGGGACGACGGCTTGCGAGTTGATTCTTTTCGATGACAATCAGTCTTCGAACGTCATCCCAGCGCAAGCTGGGATCCATGTTGCTTTTCGTCCCGTTGCTCAACGGCAACGGAAGCGCCGAAACAAACCCTCGTTCGGCATATGACGGTACTGAAGACTCGACATCGCCAATGCGCTCTAGAATGTCGCCTCCTTCCGCCGCCGAAGCGCCCCATGCCCTACACCCCCATCGTCGCCACCCTCGGCTACGTGCTCTCGCCCGACCGCCGGCGGGTGCTGATGGTCCACCGCAACGCGCGGCCCGACGACCACCAGCTGGGCAAGTACAACGGACTGGGCGGCAAGCTGGAGCTGGACGAGGACGTGGTGGCCGGCATGCGCCGCGAGATCCAAGAGGAAGCCGGCATCGAATGCGATGCGCTGGCCTTGCGCGGCACGATCAGCTGGCCGGGCTTCGGCAAGCATGGCGAGGACTGGCTGGGTTTCGTGTTCGTCGTGACGGCGTATTCCGGCACGCCGTACGAACGCAACCCGGAAGGCACGCTGGAGTGGGTGGACGTGGAGCGGATCATGGAACTGCCGCTGTGGGATGGCGACCGTCACTTCCTGCCGCTGGTGTTCGACGACGATCCGCGCGCGTTCCACGGCGTGATGCCTTACCGCGACGGCCGCATGGTGTCGTGGAACCATTCGCGCATCTGATTCGCCATCGCGCCAGCCTTGTCCACACCGGGTGTGGACCATTGCCGGGCAAACATGTGGATAACCGCGTGCGCGCCTTGCGGCGCAACGCTGTCAAGGGGTGTGGCGAATAAATGACCAGTCGATGGCGATCCGGTTTCCGCATCGTCCGCTCGCTTGTCCACAGCGCATGTGGATGCCCTCGGGGCAAACATGTGGATAACCGTCGGCGCGCCTTGCCGCACTAGGCTGTCAAGTAGTGTGGCGAGAAAATGACCAGCGCAGGCGTGGGTGTCGTCGTCGTTCCTGCGAATGGAACCCTCTTGAAGCAGCACGGCATGCGCCTTCCACGACGATGACGGCATCGGTCGAATCATGCGTCGAGATGTGCATCGATCCGTTCCCGCCTGTATGCCGAGCTTGCTCGGGTGGCGGCTGTTCGATTGCGGACAGCGGAGCAGTTCCGCTCTACGAGGGTATAGACGCGGACGAATCGCGGAGTAATCAGCCTTGCAGCTGCCGCGCCGGATCGCTCAGTTCCAGTTCGCGCAGCACCACGCTGGCCTGGGTGCGGTTGCGCACGCCGAGGCGATCGAAGATGGCGGACAGGTGCGCCTTGACCGTGCGTTCCTGCACGTCCAGCTGATCGGCGATCTGCTTGTTGAGCAGTCCCTGCGCGACCAGCGTCAGTACGCGGAACTGCTGCGGCGACAGGCTGGCCAGACGCGCGGCCAGTTCGGTGTCGTGGCGCGAGGACTGCGCGCGCGACACCGCCGTGCGCAACGAGGCCGGCAGCCATTGCTCGCACGCCAGCACGCTGCGGATCGCACCTTGCAGTTCGTCCAGCCCGGAACTCTTGGGCAGGTAGCCGGCCGCGCCATGGTCGAGCGCGCGCCGCACCACGCGCGGATCGTCGTTGGCCGATACCACCACCACCGCCACCGCCGGGTACTGCGCACGGATCGCCGCCAGCCCGGCCAAGCCATGGTTGCCGGGCATGTGCAGGTCCAGCAGGACCAGGTCGATTTCCGGATGCCGCTCCAGCGTGGCCAGCACGCCTTCCAGCGATTCGGCCTCCAGCACCGACAACTGCGCGACCGCATCGGCCGCGGCGCCGCGCAATGCGGCGCGGAACAGCGGATGGTCGTCGGCGATCAGCAGGGTGGGCATGGATGGAAGCCGGGAACGGGGAGGGGGGAACGGGGAATGGCAGTGTGCCGCGGACTGGCCGGGACTCGGCACTATGGGGTTAGCCGCAGAAGCGTCGGTCGCGGAGGTCTTTCATTCCCGGTTCCCCGTTCCCCAGTCCCGTCCCGCTTCGCCGTCACTGCACCGTCCAGCCGCCGTCCAGCACCAGCGTCTGCCCGGTCATGTTGCGCGCGGCGGGCGAGGCGAGGAACGCGGTGATGCCGGCCAGTTCGTCCATCTCGATGAAGACGCCCTTGGGCATCGGCTTGAGCATGATCTGGCTGACCACCTCCGACTCCGGAATGCCGCGCGTGCGCGCCTGGTCGGCGATCTGCTTGTCCACCAGCGGCGTCTTGACGTAGCTGGGGCAGACCGTGTTGATGGTGATGTCGGTGTCGGCCGTCTCCAGCGCGACGACCTTGGAGAAACCCACCAGCCCGTGCTTGGCCGCCACGTAGGCGCTCTTGTACGGGCTGGCGACCAGCGCGTGGATGCTGCCGATGTTGACGATGCGGCCGAACCCGCGCTCGCGCATGCCCGGCAGCACCGCGCGGGTCAGCCGCGCCACGCCGACCAGCATCACCTGGACCAGGAAATCCCACTTGTCGATGGGGAAGTCCTCCAGCGGCGAGACGTGCTGCAGGCCGGCGTTGTTGACCAGCACGTCGACCGGCCGCGAAACGGCCGCCAGCGCGGCGGCGACGCTGGCATCGGAGGTGACATCCAGCGTGACCGACTCGGCCGAACCGCCGCCGGCGCGGATCTGCGCGGCCACCGTTTCGGCCGCGTCGCGATCCAGATCGCTGACGATGAGGTGGCGGCCGGCCTGGGCCAGCTCGTGCGCGATGCCGGCGCCGATGCCGCTGGCCGCGCCGGTGATGAGGTAGGTATGGGTCTGCTGCATGGCGATCTCCTGTCGCGGCTAGGGTAGCAACTCGCAGGGCAGGGGTTCGTGGTACCAAAGTACGATGACGCATGCCGCGCCGGCGGGTAGCTTCATGGCATTGACCGGAACTGTGGGCGAAGAAAATGCCGCGACTGCTTTGCGCACTGATGTTGGGAATGATGCTGGCCGGCTGCGGCAGCGCCGGCGGCACGAAATCCACTCCGGAGACGGCGATGGTTCCACCACAGCGCATCACCGAACACCGCGGCGGCGACGATCTGCTGACCGCCGGCCTCGGCCTGGACGGCCTGCGCGCGATGCTGGCGCCGGCGATCGCCGATGCCGCGCAGCCGACCGCGGCGGAACTGCGCCGCCGCGCCATCTGGAGCAGCTGGCGCGGCATCGCCGATCTGTCGCCGACCGGCGGTTACGGCCAGGTTTACGGCAGCACCGCGGCGGTGCCGGGACGCGAGTACTCGGCGCTGCTGTCGCTACCGGGCGCGCAGCAGCCGCACCGCGTGCTGGTGCAGGTGCCGGACGATTTCGACCAGGCCCGGCGCTGCGTGGTGGTGGCGCCGTCGTCCGGATCGCGCGGCATCTACGGCGCCATCGCCGTGGCCGGCGCGTGGGCGCTGCCGAAAGGCTGCGCGGTGGCCTACACCGACAAGGGCACCGGTTCGGACTACTTCGATCTGGACACCCAGACCGGCATCGGCGAGGACGGCACGCCGCGCGCGCGCGATGCGGGCGATCTGGCGTTCGCGCCCGATGCGCAGGCCGGCAGCGGCGTGGCGTTCAAGCACGCGCACTCGCGCGACAACCCCGAGGCCGACTGGGGCCGCCACGTGAAGCAGGCGGCCGAATTCTCGCTCGGTGCGCTGGCGCAAGCGTTCCCGCAGGCCGCGCCGTTCCGCTTCGACAACACCCGCATCATCGCCGCCGGCATTTCCAACGGCGGCGGCGCGGTGCTGCGCGCGGCCGAGCTGGACGGCGACTGGCTCGACGCGGTGGTCGCCGGGGAACCCAGCATCTGGGCGCGCGGGCAGGCCGGCGCGCGTTCGCTGTACGACTACACCACCGAGGCCGCGCTGCTGATGCCGTGCGCGCTGCTGCACCTGCCGGCCGATGCGCTGCCGCAGCCGCCGCTGCGCGCGCAGGCCGAACCGCTGTGGACGCAGCGCTGCGCTTCGCTCAAGGCCGCCGGCCTGATCGAAGGCGAGACCCCGCAGGCGCAGGCCGCGTCGGCCTACGAGCGGCTGCTCGCCGCCGGCTGGACGCGCGAGGCGCTGGTGGCCGGCGCGCTGAGCGTGGGCTTCGATCTGTGGCGCGCGGTGGCGGTGACGTATGCTTCGGCCTATGGCCGCTACGGCGTCGGCGAGCATCCGTGCGGCTATGCGTTCGCCGCGCAGAATCCGGACTTCACCCCGCGCGCGTCCACCGCCGCCGAACGCGCGACCTGGTGGTCCGACGCCAGCGGCATTCCGCCCGGCGCCGGCGTCGGCATCGTCGATACGCGCATCGCCGCGCCGGACTTCACGCTGCCGGGGTTGCAGTGCCTGCGCGCGCTGCAGACCGGCGAGGGCGCCGATGCGGTGCGCGTGCGGCAAGGCATCGACGCTACCGCCGCGGCGGCGCCGCGCGCCCGTCTGCCGGTGGTGGTGATCCATGGCAGCGACGACGGGTTGATCCCGCCGGCCTTCACCAGCATCCCGTACGTCGCCGCCGCGCGCGCGGCCGGCCGCGACGTGCGCCACTGGCAGGTACGCAACGCGCAGCACTTCGACGGTTTCCTCGCGCTGCCGGCGTACGGCGCGCGCTACGTGCCGCTGCTGCCGTACATGTACGCGGCGCTGGATCGCGTGCAGGCGCATCTGGACGGCAACGTTGGACTGCCCGACGACGCGATCATCGACGCGAAGCCGCGCGGTGCCGGCGTCGTGGACGCGGCGCAGCTGGCGATCCCGCAGCGTTGAATCCATTGAACCCGTCGCTTGCGGCGACGGTTTCATAGAACCGAGCTTGCCCGGCTGCTTTCTGTTTGCGGTGCAGCCGAGCAAGCTCGGCTCTACGAGGGGGAACAATCCTTGACGGTTTCCTCGCACTCCGATCTATGGCGCGCGTTACGTGCCGCTGCTTCCGTATAGAAGATGCGGCGCAGCTGGCGATGCTGCTGCGCTGATCCGCTGAACCTATCGCTCAGGGCACTGTTTCGTAATGCCGAGCTTGCTTGGCTACTTCCTGCCTGCGTGCAGCCGAGCAAGCTCGGCTCTACAAAGGGGAACAATCCTGGGTTTGCCGGGATTTTCTCCTCCGCTCGCGGACGGGGGCTCCAACGCCTCCGCATTCACACCGCCGGCCTTACCCTGTAGCCCCTTCCGCGCGAAGAGCCGCCATGCGCCGACATTTCTCGATGATCCGCGACTTCCAGCTGGCCGACTGGTTCACGCTGGCCAATGCCGTGTGCGGTACCGGCGCCGTCTTCGCGGCGATGCGCTTCCTGCAGGACGGCATCGTGCGCGACCTGATGATCGGCATGGCGCTGATCCCGCTGGCCTTCATCTTCGACGCGCTGGACGGGCGGGTGGCGCGCTGGCGCCAGCAGGCCTCCACGCTGGGGCGCGAACTGGATTCGCTGGCCGACGTGATCTCCTTCGGCGTGGCCCCGGCCGCGCTGGCCTACGCCTGCGGCATGCAGGGCGGCTGGGACGCGGCGGTGCTGGCGTATTTCGTCGCCTGCGGGGTCAGCCGGCTGGCGCGCTACAACGTCACCGCCGAGAGCCTGTCCGGCGAGGACGCCAAGGTGAAGTACTTCGAGGGCACGCCCATCCCGACCAGCCTGCTGCTGGTCATCGTGCTGGCGGTGGCGGCCTGGGGCGGGCATCTGGGCCAGGATCTGTGGCTGGGCCGCCTGCAGCTGGGGCCGTGGCAGTTCCACCCACTGGTGCTGATGTACCTGGTGTCGGGCACGCTGATGATCAGCAAGACGCTGCGCATCCCCAAACCCTGATGCCGACGCTGCAGCGTGCAGCCGCCACGATGGGTGGCTAGAATCGGGGCGACGGGAGGGCACATGTTCAACTACGCACCATCCGGCGATTTCGAGTCGCTGGCACGGCAGTACTGGAACCTCTGGAGCGACGCGCTGAGGCAGGGCGCCGGCATGCCGCCGGCCTCGGCCCCGCCGGGCTGGCAGCAGGCGGTGGACTGGTGGTCGCAGCTGATGCCGCGCAACAGCTCGCCCGTCGACGACATGGTCGGGCGCTTCCAGCGCCAGGCGCGCGACTGGTACGGGCAGATGCAGCAGGTCGCCACGCAGTTCGCCGGCCAGCAGCACAGCGCCGCCGATGTCCGCCAGGCCTGGCAGCAGATGCTCGGCATGGGCGGGCAGATGCAGAATCCCTTCGCCGATCTGTTCACGATGCTGCAGGGCCCGGGCGTGACCCAGGTCGATGGCTGGATCAAGCAGATAGAGCCGTACCTGGAGACCTTCCGCGGCGACGCTTCGCGCTGGATGCACCTGCCCACGTTCGGGCCGATGCGCGAGCACCAGGAACGCTGGCAGGCGCTGGCGCAGGCGCAGCAGGACTACCAGCAGGAGCAGGGCCGCTACAGCGCGCTGATGATGACGACCGCCCAGCGCGCGCTGGATCTGTTCCAGCAGCAGCTGGAAGACCGCGCCGAACCCGGCCGCCAGATCACCACCGCGCGCGGCCTGTTCGATGCGTGGATCGATGCAGCCGAAGCGGCGTACGCCGAGATCGCGCTGTCGCAGGAGTTTCGCCACGTCTACGGCGCGCTGACCAACGCGCAGATGCGCCTGCGCCAGGGCATCCAGAAAGAGGTCGAGCACGTCTGCGGCCTGTTCGGCATGCCGACGCGCACCGAAATCGATTCGGCTCATCGCCGCATCACCGAACTCGAACGCGCGCTGCGCAGGAACCGCGCGCAACAGCAGCCGGCCGCAACGCGCGCACGCGCGGCCAAGCCGGCGGCAGCGAGAAGCGATGGGGCGGAAGAACGTCACGCCGCGCCTGTCGCCGAGCCGACGGTTGCCGCTGCCGGGCGCGCGATCGCCACGCCCGCCAAGCCGTTGCCCGCCAGGACGGCCCGCAAGGCGGAAGCCGCCGGCATCGCCGCCGTGGAGGAACAGCTGGAAGCCGCATCCGCCGCCGCGGCGCCGGCTGCCAAGCCCGCCAGGAAGGGCGCGGCAGCCAAGCGCACGCGCGCGACGGCGAAGAAGCGCGGCGGAAACGCGACCAAGGCGCGCAAGTCCCCGGCCAAGGCATCGAAGAAATCGGCCGTCCTCAAGACGGCAGCGCCTGCCCGGCGCGCCGCCGCGTTGGCATCGCCTCCGGCCCGCAAGGTCGCGGCGACCAAACCATCAAAGGCAGTGGCAGCCAAGGCAGCGACAACGAAGGCAGCGACGCCCAAGGCCACGACTCCGAAGAAAGCGGCATCCAAGCGAATCGCGTCGAAGACAACGACACCGAAGTCAGCGGCCAAGCCGATCCGCAAGCCGGCCCGGAAAAAATCCGCACCTGGCGGTCAATCGAATACGCCGTCGCCAGCCGCGGCGCCGCCCACCGGCGCCGTCGTGTCGATGAAGGACTGGGTGATGCGCAATGCCGCCGCGCAGGCCGCCGGCGCTTCCGCGCCCGTGGCGGCGCCCCGGCGCAAGGGGAGTAGCCGTCGATGACCACGCCTATCGATATCTCGCCCGAATCGCTGGCGCACGAAGCGCTGACGATGCAGCAGAAGCTCGGCGCCGGCCTGCGCACGCTGCCGGAAGTGGACGACGTGGAGTTCGGCGTCACCCACCGGCAGGAGGTGTGGCGCGATGGCAAGGTCGTGCTGTACCGCTTCGTCGGCGACAAGACGCCGACCGCGCGCGTGCCGCTGCTGATCACCTATGCGCTGGTCAACCGGCCGTACATGGTCGATCTGCAGGCCGACCGTTCGCTGGTCAAGGGATTGCTGGCGCTGGGCGAGGATGTCTACATCATCGACTGGGGCTATCCGGATCGCTCCGACCGGTTCCTCAACCTGGACGACTATCTCAACCACTTCCTCGATGGCGCGGTGGACCACCTGCGCCAGACGCACGGGCTGGAGGCCGTCAACCTGCTCGGCATCTGCCAGGGCGGCGCGTTCTCGCTGTGCTACGCGGCGCAGCATCCGGACAAGGTCAAGAACCTCATCACGATGGTCACGCCGGTGGATTTCCATACCCCGGACAACATGCTCTCGCACTGGACGCGCGAGCTGGACGTGGATCTGTTCGTCGATACGCTGGGCAACGTGCCGGCCGACATGATGAACGCGTGCTACCTGATGCTGAAGCCGTTCCGGCTCAACGTGCAGAAGTACGTCGGGCTGGTCGACATCCTCGACGACAAGCACGCCATCGAGGATTTCCTGCGCATGGAGAAGTGGATCTTCGACTCGCCCGATCTGGCCGGCGAGGCGTTCCGCGAATTCATCAAGCAGTTCTACCAGGGCAACGGCTTCGTCAACGGCGATATCGAGATCGGCGGACAGCCGGTGGATCTGGGCTATGTCGACATGCCGGTGCTCAACATCTACGCCGAGCAGGATCATCTGGTGCCGCCGGACGCCTCGCGCGCGCTGCAGGGCCTGGTCGGCAGCGAGGACTACACCGAACTGAGCTTCAAGGGCGGCCATATCGGCATCTACGTCTCCAGCCGCGCGCAGCGCGAAGTGCCGTCCGCCATCCACCAGTGGCTCGGCAAGCGCGCCGATTGAGGCGGGCGGCCGCGGCCGGGCTGCTGTGGCTGGCGCCGTGGATGGCGCTCGCCGCGCCCACGCCGCAGGTGCGCGCCGAGATCGCCGGGTTGATGGACGCGCTGGCGTCTTCGCCATGCCAGTTCCAGCGCAATGGCACGTGGTACCAAGCGGCCAGGGCGCGCGAACACCTGCAGCGCAAGTACGACCATCTGCTGAAGAAGAACCTGATCGACACCACCGCGCAGTTCATCGAGCGCGCCGCCAGCCGCAGCAGCGTGAGCGGCCGTGCCTACCGCGTGCGTTGCCCGGGCCAGCCCGACATGGACGCGGCGCCGTGGTTCGAGCAGCGCCTGCGTTCGATCCGCGATGGCGGGACGCAGCCATAGCGCATTCGTGCGTAATATCCGTGCGTAGCCGCGTCGTTTCACGAAAAGTTGCACAAGGATGGGTAGGCTGGACGCGGACCCGGCAGGAGAACGCCCATGAACGCATCGCCTCCCTTCGCCCGCTCGCAGAGCGATCGCATGATCGCAGGCGTGATGGGCGGCATCTCCCAGCGTTTCGGCTGGAATTCCACGCTGGTGCGGGTGATCTACATCATCGTGTCGCTGGCGTCGGCGGCATTCCCGGGCATCCTGGTCTATTTCATCCTGTGGCTGCTGATGCCGCAGGAAGGCGTCTGAACGGGCGCACGCGTCGCTCAGGGAATCTCTGAACGACTCCACCTCCTGCTCGTCACTCCCGCGCAAGCGGTGGCCAGTGCCCTTGTTTTCAATGGTTTGAAGTCGCTGAATCCGGCTATGCGCGGATGACGATATCTGTTCGCATGCTCCTTGGCACCCGCCGGCACAACAGCATGGTCTTGAACGGATATGCTCGCTGCCGACAGTTCACGGAGACAACGACGGGTGCATCCGGTATTGCGGGGTATCGCACTGGCGCTGGGCGTGTTGTGGACGCTGCCCAACACGCTGATAGGTCTCGTGGCCGGCTTGGCGGGGCTGGGATTCGGCGCGCGCATGACATTCAACCGGCGCGATCTGGCCATCGTGTTCCAGCGCTGGCCGTGGGGGCCGGGCGGGGCGATCACCTTCGGCAACAGCATCCTGCATACTGACGATTCGCTGGATGCGGATTGCGTGACCTACGAGCATCGCGCCGGCCTGTGCGAACACCCGCGCATCCGCCTGGGCGATCACGAACGCGCGCATGTGTTGCAGTACATGCTGCTGGGGCCGCTGTTCCTGCCGGTGTATCTGTTGTGCGGCGGCGTGAGCGTGCGCAATCCTTTCGAACGCGCCGCGGATCGCTATGCGATGACCGGGCGCGGCTGGTGGCCGTGACGCCATACGAGTGACCGACGAACGGTCGGGATTTCTGTACTTTCTTCTAACGCAGGCCACGCTAACCTGCACACGTCGGAAAACCACAGAGGCGCAATGCCGAAGGTCTCCGACAACAGAGGGCCCAGCCATCCGGGATACTTCCCGGACCGACTGGGCCTTCTCATTTATGCGATTCGCGGAGGCGCGATAACCAACGATTCCGAACATGCCGTCATTCCGGCGAAAGCCGGAATCCATCTTGCTTTTAAGGCCACGAAAAAAATGGATTCCGGCTTTCGCCGGAATGACGACAGGACTTGAGCAGGATTTCTTCTAGCGCCTAACGCCTGGCGTCGAGGCACCGCAACGGATCGGGACGAGCGGAGCTCGTCCCATATCTATTCCAGGCTCACAAAAAACGAATCAGCCCGATTTTTTCGCGGCAGTCTTGCGCGTGGACTTGCGGACGCTCTTCTTGGTCGCTTTGCCGGCGCTCGTCTTGCGGGTCGATTTCTTGGCTGCGGTCTTGCGCGCGGGCGATTTCTTCGTGGCCTTCTTCGTGGCCTTCTTGGCTGTCTTTTTCGCGGTGGATTTCTTCGCGGCCTTTTTCGTCGCCTTCTTCGTGGTCGACTTCTTGCTTGCCGACTTGCTGCCGGTCGATTTCTTCGCGGCTTTCCTGGTCGCGCTCTTCTTCGCCGCGCTCTTTTTGGCGGGGGCCTTCTTGGCGGTACGCTTGCCGGCCGACTGCTTGGTCGCCTTCTTGCTGGTGGACTTGCGTCCCGAGCCGCTGCGCTTGCCGCCGCCGTCCTGCTTGTTGACGGTGGCCCAGGCGAAGCGCTCGGCGGATTCTTCCGAGCGTCCCTGTTCGCGTTCGCTTTCCTCGATGTGTTCGGCCTGGCGCTGCTGCTTGTCGGTGTAGGCCTTTTTGTCTCCGCGTGGCATGGCGATGTTCCTCGGGTTGCGTTGGCGCGACGCTAGGACCGGCGGCGTGTGCAGAGGATGAAATCGATCAGCGATCCAGCCGCTTGAACGAGAACAACTCGGCGAGCGGATGCTTGCGCCGCTCGATCAACGCGCGCAGCAGGCCGGCGCCGAGGATGCTGTAGGTGATGCCGTTGCCGCCGTAGGCCATCGCGAAGTGCACGCGCGGCCCGTGTTCCTTGTGCGGTCCGAAGAAGGGCAGGCCGTCCTTGGTTTCGGCGAACGTGCCGGCCCATGCGAACGCGGGCACCAGTTCCAGATCGGGGAACACCTCGCGCATCTTCTTGCACAGCGTGCGCGCCTTCTTGTCCACCCGCCCGTCGCGGCGGGCCGGCACGTCGACGGCATCGTCCTCGCCGCCGACCAGCAGGCGGTCGTCGCCGGTGCTGCGCACGTACAGATACGGGCGGGCCGATTCCCACAGCAGCGTGTCCTTGAGGAATCCCAGCGTCTGGCGATCGATGGGGTCGGTGATGAAGGCGTAGCTGCTGCGGTTCTGCGCCACCCGCTGGCGCAGCCAGCCCTGGTTGGCGTAGCCGGCCGCCAGCACCAGGTGCTTGGCGCGCACGCGCTGGCCGGTGCCGATGGTCAGCACCACGCCGCGCTCGGTCGTCTGGATATGCTCGACGCGGGTGCGGTCGTGAATGGACGCGCCCTTCTTGGCCATGCGCTGGAACAGGCGGTGGGCGAAGCGGTAGACATCCACGCGCGCGGCCTGGTGGCTGAGGATGCCGGCGGGCGCGTCGAAACCGTAGTCCTCGCGCAGCCGTTCGCGCGGACACCACTCCACCTCGAAGCCGTGACGCAGCCGCAGCTCGAACTCCTCGCGCAGATCCTGGGCATGGCTGCGCTTGCTGGCGTAGTACAAGCTCTCGCTCCACGAAAAATCGACATCGCGTACTTGCGTGGCCTTGTCCCTGAGCAGGTACAGCGCCTCGGCGCAGCTGCGGTAGGCCAGCAGCGCATCGTCCTCGCCATGGCTCCTGGCCAGATCGACCATGTGCGTATCGATTTCGTACTGCAGCAGCGCCGTGCTGGCCGACGAACTGCCCCAGCCGATATCGCGCTGTTCGATGACCACCACGTCGTGGCCGTGCATCGTCAGTTCGTCGGCGATCAGCGCGCCGGTGATGCCGCCGCCGATGATCGCCACGTCGCAGGTCTTGTCTTCGCGCAGCGGCGCGAACGCCTGCATCAGTCCGTTCTTGACCGCCCAGTAGGGGTAGCCACTCTTGAGGTCCATCGCATGTCCAGTCGGTGGGCAACCGGTGGCCCACCGGCAGGGGTCAACGCGGCAGGGTACCTTGCAGGAACAGATCGACCGCCGCCTGCGCATTGGCCTGCAGCTGCGCCGGGTCGGGCAGTTCGCTCACGCCGCTGGCCAGCCGCGTGGCGATGTCGCCGAACAGCATCGTAGACAGCAGGCAGGCAGCGTCGCGTGTAGACGCCATCCGCAGCCTTCCGGCATCGACCTGCTGCTGCAGATAGGCGGCCACCGTGGCGCGGAACATCTCCACCACGTTCTCGAAGAACCAGTCGCGCAGGGCGGGGAAGGACTGGCCGTCGCCGATGACGATGCGGTAGATGACCTGCGACTCCGGCCGCGCCATCAGCAGCGCCATGCGCCGGCCCAGTTGCGGCAGCGCCTGCTCTGGCGGCAGCGTCAGGTCGATGTCGCGCATGGCGTCCAGGTGGGACTCGAGCCGGCGCTGGAGGATGGCGTGGGCCAGGCCTTCCTTGTCGCCGTAGATGCGGTACAGCGTGGCCAGCGAACCGCCGGCGCGGGCGACGATCTCGGACAGGCGCGCGTGCTGGTAGCCCTTCTCGGCGAACACCTCGGTGGCCGCATCGAGGAACTTCTCGGCGCGGATTTCGCCGCGGCGGCACAAATCGACCTGCGGCAGCGACCGCAGCGGCGAGGACGCCGGCTCGCGGGCGGGTACTTCGTCGGACGGGAAGCGGTTGACGGCCACTACCGGAATCTCCTGCTGCATCGGCTGGGGCAGCCTAGCAAACGCCGGTGACGTTGTAAGCCCGACCGATGGCACGGGTCCACGCCGATGGCCGCGATCGTTCAGGCTTCCATCGACGCGATGAGAATCCGCGCCAGCGCCGCCGGCGACGTGCGCATCAGGGTGGGATTGACCTGCATGGAGAACACGCCGGTGCCCGGATGCGCATTGAGGATCACGCCGCGCCGGGCCGCCCGCTCGGCCAGCACGTCCGGCGCCACGCCCGTCACGGTCAGGAAGAACCGGCTCGTGCCATTGGGCACCTTGCGCACCGCGAACCTGCCATCGGATTTCAGCAGGCCGATCAGCTCGTCCGCCGCCTGCCATGACCGGGCGTAATCGGCTTCGTAGCTGTCCGCATACCGGCCCACCAGCGCGACCTGCGGCCACGCGTACGGCAGCGAACCGCCGAACATCCGCCGCGTATGGAACAGGCCGCTTATGAAGTCGGCATCGCCGGCCAGGATGGCGCCGCCGGCCCCGTTGAAATGCTTCCACAGCGACACGTACACCGTGTCGAACAGCGCGGCGTACTGCCGCACGCTGCGGCCGGAATGGAAGGGCAGGCTGAACATGCGCGCCCCGTCCAGATGCAGCCGGATGCCCTGTTCGCGCGCATAGGCGCAGACGCGCTCCAGCTCGCCGGGTTCGACCATTTCGTGATGCCGGCGCCGCACCGGATTCTCGATGGCGATCACGCCGACCTTCGACTCGACGCGGCCACCGGCCGAACGCTCGACCCAGCGTTTCACTTCCGCAACGTCGATGGTGCTGCCGCCCGCCGCCAGCGGAATCAGGTTCAATCCGCTCAATACTGCGGCACCATCGCCGCTGTCGTTGTACAGGTGGCTCTCGGCCTGGACCAGCACCCGGCGGTCGTTGCCCGCCAGTTTCCTAACGGCCAAATGATTGGCCAGCGTGCCGGTCGGCAGGAATATCGCGGCCTGCTTGCCCAGGCGCTGCGCGAAGTCACGCTCCAGATCCGCGATGGCACCGCCGAGCGAGTAATAGTCGGCGTCGAAGTTTTCCTTCGCGGCGGTCTCCTGCAACAACAGCGCGTACTCGCGCGGATCGAGCCCGAGGCCATCGGTCGTGAAGTCGATGCGGTTGAACAACTGTGTCGAGGAGTCAGCACTCTCGTGTGATGCGGAAGTCTGAGCCAGCACCGGAGACGCTGCCGCCAATCCCCCTGCGGCCAAGAACTGACGGCGATCCATAAGCGTATCCCCTGCGGTCCGAAAGCCTGCTACGAGGTCGTGCAGGTCAGGATAGCGAGTGTAGTGGGGAGATGGCCAAAGACGTGCCGGGCTGTGATCGAGCGCTTTGCATGAGAGCGATCGGCTGCGTCAACACGCATATCGGGCCCCATCTGAGGATGCAAACTCATCGTCGGTATATGGCCCGTCCCCCATCCACGCGTGCCGATTGCGCACTGTCGAAGTCAGGCGTCGACTCGCAATCCGCCAGGGCGGTGCGGTAGCGGGTCTCCACTTCGATCAGGTCGCCTCCGCCAATCGGCTCCAGCCATAGGCGATGTCGGGATGGCGTGCACCTTCTTCAGGATCGAACATCGGAATGCCGCCAAGCGCGGAGGTGACCAGCACTTCGTTCTGCAACACGTCCCAATGTTCGGCCAGCCTGCCGTTCTCGACCCGAAACAGATCGACCACCACCTGCGGCGCGTCCGCCCAGCCCCTGATGCGGCCGTGGATAGCGACGAAGTTGCCTTCGGCGATCATCAGCCCCGGCTCGTAGTGGACGTCCTGCGACATGCCGGCGACGATCGCCTGCAACGCGTCGCGACCCTGGGGAATACCGGGATTGTGTTGTATGTAATCTAGCGCGTAGAGACGCTCTATTGCCGAAGCATCGTGACGCTGGAACAGCGAGGTCATCGCTTCGAGCACCAGGGCCTTGTTGCGCGATGGGCGGTCGTCGAAGACGTTATCCGCAGGCCGGGTGATTGCGATCGTCCCGGTCATCCGCAGGAATTGCCCGTCGGGCAGGGTGGCGAACGAGTGGACCATGCCGCGATCGTAGTCCTGCACGTTCGTGACGGTCGCGCCGTCCCTCTCCTGCCAGCTGACGGCAAAGATGCTGTTGCCTAGCGGCACGACCTGGATATCGACGATCTCGGTGCGGGCGAAAGGGCCGTCCTTGATCTCGAATCGCAGTCGCGTCTCGGAGAGCAGCGTCAGGCTGACCTGGAAGTTGGGATAGGAGACATCCATTTCCAGTCCAATGGGAAAACGATCCATCGACATGTGTGTGGTCCCGTATGAGGTGATCAAGATTTGGCTGGGCGGCAGCTCGCGGAAATGAATGGCGGGTCAGAAGATGCGGTCCGCGATCAGAAATCCCACCGTCATCGCCACCACCAGCAATGCGCCCTGCAGGCGTGGCGGCGCAGGGACGGGGATATCCAGCCAGCGACAGGCGATTCCGATGCACAACGCAAGCAGGATTCCTATCAGGGCCGTGATCACGGCGTGTCTCCGGAACGCGCAGATCGGCCAGTGGGACCGCCGCAATCGCACCGATGGCGCGCTTCGCGTTGCGCCAGGAAGCGATCGGCCAGTATGTAGCCGCTGGTCATCGCCACCACCAGCAGCGCGCCGACCAGTACCGGTGGCGCGGGTGACGGGATGCCGAACGCGCGGCAGCCGAAACCGATGCCGAAGCCGAGCAGTATGCCGGCGAAAAATTTCCAGTTCATCCCAGCGTTTCTCCCGAGGGTGGCGCAGCTGGCGCATGCGTGCCTGGCGTCCCGCCTATGAAATGCCTGACCACGGGACGTCGCACCGGGTCGGCGAGCGTCTCGAGGATCGCCTCCTGCAGCTGCCGTTCGTCTTCGGTGACGCGTTCGTGCTGGCGCAGATGTTCGCGCCAGGAATCGTCGACGAAATATTCCAGGTACAGGCCGGGTTGCGTGCTGTCCTCGGCCACGCCCCACTGCAATGCGCCGTTGCGCCTGCGCGCCCGTCCGAGTGGTTGCAGGCGGCGCAGGAATTCTTCCCGTCGTGCCAGCGCGACGCGGTACTCCACCGTGATTAGCACCGGGCCGCGATCGTCATGGATATCTTCGGCGACCACCGGCTGCGGCCAATGGCCGGAAGGCGTGACGTTGACGTGCGCAGCATCGCCAAGTCTGAAGCGGACGCTGGCCCACGCTGCCAACGCACACCCGGCGGCCGCGGCCATCAGGGCGTTCGGCGTGCCGAAGGCCTGCGCTAGCCATCCCCAGCCCAGGCTGCCCACCGCCATGCCCGCCGAGAACACCACGATGTACAGCGACAGCGCGCGTGCGCGCACCCACGCCGGCACCGAGGTCTGCGCCGCGATCTGCAATGAGGACAGCACGGTGATCCAGGCGAAGCCGGCCAGCAGCGCGACGGCGTACAGCCCGGGAATCCAGCGCACCAGCGCCATCGCCAGCATGCACAGCGCATAGGCCAGCGTCGCCGCCAGCGCCATCCGGTCCGGATCGAAGCGGGTGCGCAGCTTCGGCAGTAGCATCGCGCCGCCGATGGCGCCGGCTCCGATACATCCCAGCAGCAAACCATAGGTGCCGGCGCTGGCGCGCAGATCCTGTTTGACCACGATCGGCAGCAATGCGGTCAGGGCGCTGGCGAAGGCAAAGAAGCACGCCGCTTTCACCAGCACCGCCTGCAGCACGCTGGCCCGGGTGGCGTAGCGTAGGCCGGCGCGCAGCGCCACGCCGAAGGTCTCGGGCGGCAATACGGTCGAAGCGGGCGCGCGCCGCCATCGCCACAGTACGATGGCCACGCCGAGGAAGGTCAGCGCGTTGATCGCGAACGCCCACACGATGCCGGCTTGTGCCACGAGCAGTCCGCCCAGCGCAGGCCCGACGGCGCGGGCGATGTTCATGCTCAGCGAACCCAGGGCCACCGCCGGCCCCAGCATCGGCCGGGGTACCAGTTCCGGCGTGGTGGCCTGCTGCGCCGGCATGGCCATCGCCGCGCCGATGCCGAGCGCGAAAGTCAGCGCCACCAGCGTCCACGGTCCCAGCCTGTCCAGGTGCGCGAGGGTCGCCAGCGCGCTGGCAACCAGCAGCATCCACAGCTGCGCGACAATCAGGTAGCGGCGGCGGTCGACGATGTCGGCCAGTGTGCCGGCCACCAGCGCCAGCACCACTACCGGCAACGTGGTGGCCGATTGCACCGCAGCCACCATCAACGGCGAGTTGGTTGCCTCGGCGATCATCCACGCTGCTGCGACGTCGTGGATCCACGTGCCGATGTTGCCGACCAGGATCGCGAGCCACAGCGCGCGGAATGTCGGCTGCCCTAGCGGCGACCAAGGACCCGGCGCGGTGGCCGCGGGCAAGCTCACCACTGCCATCCCAACGTGACCGAGGCGAAGTCCACATCGCCGCCGCCGGCCTCGCGCAATGCGGGGCCGGCGCGGAAATGCGCCAGATGCAGTTGCAGTTCCCATCCCTGCGCAAGCGCCTGGCGCGCTTCAAGCTTGAATTGATCGCCCACGCGACGGGAGGTGCCGGCCGTGCCGGGGACGACGGTCAGTGGTGTCGGCGTCGTGTAGACCGCATCGGCGCGCCGGTGCTTCCACACGAAGTTCCAGCCGGTGGTGATCTCCAGCCCGGCGCGCGGCTTCATCGTCAGCGCTGGTTGCGCGTCGAACAGATTCGCCGGTGCGATCAGGCTGGCCTCGCTGAAGTACGACGCGCGCGGATAAAGCGCGTTGAAGGTTTGCAGCCGTCGGTCGGAGGCATCGCCGTCGCCGCTGGCCAGGTCGATCTTCATGCTGATGCGCGGCGACCCGCGCGTATCGTCGAAGGTGTAGCCGCTGTCGCTGGCTACGGTCCAGGCACTGATGTCCTGCACCCGCGATGTGCTGGAACGGATGCGTCCCCACTGGTATACGCCTTCAAGGTTCCAGTCCCAGCGACCACGATGGCCGAACGCGCGCAATCCGAGCGAGCGCCGCGTTTCGTCGCCCGATGCGCCGGCGAAACGCGCGCCGTCGCGGCGATAACCAAGCAGGTAGGCATCCAGGCCGGTGGCGTGCGCGCCCGCGGCGCGGCTGGCATACACGCCCCACAATCCCTGGCCGGGATCGGCGCGATCGTCGAAGCTCCCAGCGCGGTTCTCCACCGGCCGCAGCACGAAGGCATCGATGCGCATGCGCTGCGTCTGCCGCGATGCGCGCAGGCCTTCGAAGGCCAGGCGTATGTTGGGACCGTCGCGCCGGGAAATCAGGCGCGAACTGCCGTAGGCGATTTCCTGCCGGCCCAGCCAGCCGCTCCAGTCGTCGTCCTGCCAGCCCAGCCAGGCCTGCTGCGCATCCAGCGCGCCCTGGTCAGTGCGGGCGGGGCCGCCTTTGCGCCCGCGTTCGGCATGCGCGCCCAACTGCGCGAACGCGCGCAGGCGCGCGCCTCGCCATTCGAGCGATGATAACCCGCGCGCGATTGCGTAATCGTCGTCGCCGGATGCGATGCCGAAACGCGCCGGACGGTACTGGAGCACGCGCTCGCGCAGTTCGCCCTTCCATTCCAGCGCCGACGTCTCCTGCGTCACGCAGGTCGGAGACGGACAGGGCGCAGCTTGCGCGCGCGCGTCGGCGGCCGGCAAGCCGGCGAGCGCGCCCATGCTCAGAACGCGAAGCACGAGCATCCGAACGCGCCCCAGAACGCCTGCAGGTCGCGCGTCGGCACCTCATGGCGCGCGGCATGGTCTTGTCCGTGTCCGTGTCTGTGATCATGCGCGTGCACATGGCACCGCGACGCGTGTGCGTGCGCCAACGTGGCGCCGGCCTGAGCGAGCGTGCCGCCCTGGTAGCCGCCGAAACGGTTCACCGGCGACCAGTCGGGCATCGGCGCGGGCAGTTCCGGCGCGTGCGGCGCGAATGGGCCCGTGGCGTGCACGATGCGTCCATCGACCATGGTCAGCACGCTGGTGATGTGCGGGATCTCGGCCTCGGCCACGCTGAAGAAATCGGCCGACAGCAGAGCGCAGTCGGCGAACTGGCCTGGCGCCAACCGGCCCTTGCGCTGCTGCTCGCTGGAGAACCACGCGCTGCCGTGCGTCCACAGCCGCAGCGCTTCTTCGCGCTCCAGGCGGTTGTCGTCGCCGTACATCTGCAAGCCGCCCAGCGTGCGTCCGCTAACCAGCCAGTACAGCGCGACCCACGGGTTGTAGCTGGCCACGCGCGTGGCGTCGGTGCCGGCGCCCACGGGCACGCCCGCCTGCAGCATACGCCGCACGGGCGGGGTGTGCTTCAGCGCGGCGACGCCGTAGCGCTCGGCGAAGAATTCGCCCTGGTAAGCCATCCGGTGCTGGATCGCGATGCCGCCGCCGAGCGCACGGACGCGATCGATGTTGCGCGCCGAGATGGTCTCGGCGTGATCGATGATCCAGTGCAGGCCGTCGAACGGCACTTCGCGATCCACCTGCTCGTACACGTCCAGGATGCGGGTGATGCTCTCCTCGTAGGTCGCGTGGATGCGAAACGGCCAGCGCTGCTCGGCCAGGAAGCGCACCACCTGCTTCAGTTCACCCTCCAGCGCGGCGGGGAGATCGGGGCGCGGCTCGCGGAAATCCTCGAAATCGGCTGCCGAGAACACCAGCATTTCGCCGGCGCCGTTATGGCGCAGCAGGTCGTCGCCCTGTCCCGGCCTGACCATCTTTGCCCAGCGCTGGAAGTCGGCCAGTTCCTCGCCTTTCTTCTGAGTGAACAGGTTGTAGGCGATGCGCACCGTCAGCTGCCCGTCGGCGTGCAACTGCTCAATGATTCGGTAATCCTCGGGATAGTTCTGGAAACCGCCGCCGGCATCGATCACCGAGGTGATGCCCAGCCGATTGAGTTCGCGCATGAAGTGGCGGGTGGAGTTGCGCTGGTACTCCATCGGCAGTTTCGGACCCATCGCCAGCGTGGCGTACAGGATCAAGGCGTTCGGCTTGGCCAGCAGCAGCCCGGTCGGATTGCCGGCCTTGTCACGCCGGATTTCGCCGCCGGGCGGATCCGGTGTTTCCTTCGTATAGCCAACCGCCCGCAGCGCCGCGCGGTTGAGCAGGGCGCGGTCGTACAGGTGCAGGATGAATACCGGCGTGTCGGGCGCGATGACGTTGAGTTCGTCCAGCGTCGGCAACCGCTTCTCGGCAAACTGCGATTCGCTGAAGCCGCCCACCACGCGCACCCACTGCGGCGCCGGCGTGCGCGCGACCTGCGCCTTCAGCATCGCCATCGCATCGGCCAGCGAGCGCACGCCGTCCCAGCGCAGTTCCAGGTTGTAGTTCAGCCCGCCGCGGATCAGGTGGGTATGGCTATCGTTGAGGCCGGGTACTAGGCGCCGGCCGCCGGCGTCGATGACGAGGGTGGCGTCGTTGGCATGTGCCATCACCGTGGCCTCGTCGCCGACTGCGAGCACGCGTCCGCCGCCGAAGGCGATGGTGCTCGCGGACGGGTGGGCGGCGTCCAGCGTCGTGATGCGCGCGTTGCGCAGGATTAGATCGGCCATGGCGGAATCTCCGGAACGGGCGTGGCCGGGTAGGGCGACCAGCGTCGCCGTCGCGGCGACGCCCTTCAGTAGCTCACGGCGCGTGTCATCGATGGACGGCATGGACAAACTCCGGATCCGTACGACGGCGCAACGCATCGACGGACAGCGCGCCAGGACCGGTCAGCGCCAGCGCCAGGTTTGCGAGTAGCCACAGCAGCGGATATTCGATGCCACCGTGCATCCAGTACCAGCCATTGGGCAGGTTTAGCGCGACCGTCACGGCCAAGAACACGGCGGATCCGGCCGCGGCGAAGCGCGTTGACGCGCCGACCAGCACAAGCAACCCGAGCCCGGTCTGCGCCGCAGCGAGCAGCAACGGCAGTGGCGCCGCCGTTGGAAGACCAAAGTGGTGCAGTTCCCCGGCGAACCCGGCCAGTCCTGGTCCGCCGAACCACCCGAACAGCTTGCCGAGGCCATGCGGCAACAGGAATCCTCCGGCCGCGATCCGCAACAGCAACAGGCCGGCGGAGGCGGCATGCCGGCGCAGGAATGGCGGCGCAGTGGCCATCATTGCCGCGGCCCGTCAGTGGCCGCCTTCGGAAGCGCCGAACATCGTCTTGGCGTATTGGATGCCCAGCCCGTAGCCGCCGCCGTGCAGCCGGGCGATGTTGGTCGTCAACTCGTACGTCTCGCCGCGGGCCCAGTCGCGCTGCAGTTCCAGCAGGTACTGCACGCTGGTCATCGGTCGCACGCCGGCCTGGATCATGCGCTGCATCGCGCGCTCGTGTGCCTCGTTGGTGACATCGCCGCAGGCATCGGCAATCACGTAGACCTCGAATCCCTGATCCAGCGCCGACAACGCAGGGCCGACGATGCACACGCTGGTCCACAACCCGCCGAACACCAGGCGGCCCTTGCCGAAGTCGTTGACAGCCCCGGTGATCTGCGCGTCTTCCCAGGAATTCATGCTGGTACGGTCATACACCGTGCTTTTCGGAAGAGCGTGTGGGATCTCAGGGAACAGGGGGCCGGAAAACGACTTCTCGGCGACGGTCGTCAAAATCGTCGATACGCCGAAGCCGGCTGCGCCCGCGGCGACCAGCGCCACGTTATTGCGCAGCGTGGCGATGTCGATGGAGTGCGTGGCGAAGGCCATCTGCGACTGGTGATCGATCAGGATCAGTGTATGGTCCTGCGGCATCAGCAGGGTCTTGCCTGCAGTAGGATAGGCGGTAGGCATGGAAGGCTCCTGTTGGCGGATCAGTCGTGATCGGATCGAGGCGGGTCCGGCTGCGCGAGACACATGGGAGGCGTCATCGCCATGCATCGTCGCGACAGCGGATCCGTGGCCGTAAGTGTTCTCGCATGGATGCGCGTTCGGCGCATCAACCTCCAAAAGCGGCTGGCGGCAACGGGCTCGTACTCCTCGGGATGCGAGTGCGTCAGGATGGTGCCACTCTCCCGCCGGAAAGTACTGTAATTTCTTGCTATTTTCAGCCCGATCCTGATGTCGTCGGCGACCTGCTTCGATGGTCTGTGTGCCTGTACTGACGCATCGGCTGAGATCGGAATCGAACAGCATCGTTGGTTAGAATCACGCATGGGACCATGGCAAACCGAAAGCGAGATTTCGCCATCGTGGGTGCATGATTCGAATTCCAATAATGTCGATGGCTATGCACGATCTTTGGTCCGGACCGTTCCATTTTCGCGAATCATCGCAATAATGATCCTTCGCGCCAGGGTGGGATGATCCGAATCCCGGCCGAGACAGCCATAGGGATGGCGGTCCTGCCCAACGATGCTTCGGTTCCGGAGCCTGCGTATGAAAACCCGATTAGAGAGACTGGTTCCGCTGCCCGAGAACGTCCGGGCCTTCACCATCCACCAAGGCAAGTGGAACGACATCGGCGTCGATATCACCGAAGCTGTGTGTACGGGACGCGTTCTCCACCCGCTGTGCTACGAGGATGAAACGCGCCTCAACGTCCTGCTCGAGGAAATCGGGCATTCGCCGTGCGAGCCGCGCTATCGCGAGAACCAACCCTGCTCGGCCGGTTACACGCCGCGGCATCTCTACATGGCGCCCGCCGGCGTCGAGCTGTGGGGGTACTGCGCCGACATACGCTACGCCAGGGACGTCACGCTGATCTTCGACGTGCCACTGCTGGAGGAACGGTTCGGAATGGATCTGTCGTGCCTGCAGGTGCCGCGGCTGCGCTACTCCGACGATCGGCTATGGACGCTGGTCAAACTGCTGGCCGACGCAGTGAATTCCGAAGACCCCGCTGCGCAACTTTACGGCGACGGACTGACCACCGCGATCGTGGCCCATCTCGCGAACAAGCGACACCCGGCGGAGCCGGCGGTGAACAAGCTGGCTCCCTGGCAACTGCGCAGGGTGACCGAATTCATGGAGCAGAACGTGCATCGGCGCGTCGAACTGGCGGAGCTCGCCACGCTGGCGGGACTATCGCAGTCGCACTTCAGCCGCGCCTTCAAGATGTCCACCGGCCATGCACCGTATCAATGGCAATTGCAATTGCGGATCACGCGGGCCAAGGGCCTACTTTCGGGAACGCGCGCGCCCCTGGACGATGTGGCGGAAGCGACCGGTTTCGCCGACGCGATGCATTTTGGACGCACGTTCCGCCGGCTGACCGGTCATACGCCCGCGCGCTGGCGCAAGCTCGCAAAATCCTGAGCCGTTCGGCGCCATCGGATCAGGCAGGAAAACGCACGAAGCGATAGTGCATTGATCAGGCCGCGGGAGGAGGCTGTCCGCATTCAACGGGTCCCGGACCGCTTCCATGCCGATCGTGCGCCGCGTGCGGAATAAATCCAGTCGCCGTCACCGGCCGGGATCGATCCGGTGAGCGGCGTGCCTTCGCACAACCGGCAAATCGTGAAGGAAGCGTTGGCGGCGTTGTTCGAGCGGCGCGATCCGTTGGCGGTGGAACGGTATTACGCTGCCGATTATCTGCACCACACGCCGACGCTGCCGCAAGGCAGGAATGCGCTGACCAAGCGGGTGGCCCAGCTGCCGGATACTGTGTTGTACGAGCCGGGCATCCTCGTGTCGGAAGGCGAATACGTCGCCGCCCACGGCCGCATCAGCGGCTGGGCGGTGAAAACGCAGGTGGTGATGGATCTTTTCCGTCTCCGCAACGGCCTCATCGTCGAGCATTGGGATGTGCGCCAGGATGAAGCACCGGCAGCGCCGCGCAACGGTGGCCTGCCGATGTTCGATGTGGGTGAAGCCCAATTCCAGCGCGCATGTCCTGACATGCAGCACAAGGCGGAGGTCGACTACGACACGCTGATGCGGATCAACCTGGAAGACGTATTCGGGCAGCACGATCCCGCGCTTCGCCTGGCGGCTATCGCGGATCTTTACGTCCCCGACGCTGTGCTTTACGAACCGCACGGCGTCGCCCAGGGCCATGCCGGCATATCCGCCGCGGTGACGGCACTGCTGGAGTCGCTTCCCTCCGGTTTCCGGTTCCAGGCGCGCGGTCCGGCCATCGGGCACCACGGCGTTGGGCGATTGCATTGGCAGTCCGGTCCTCCCGGCGGCCCCATCGCCGTCACCGGCACCGACGTGGCCCGCTTCGATCAGGGCCGCATCGTCGCCCTGCACGTCTTTCTCGATCCATCCGCTTGAACAGACCAGACAGGAGATCCTTCATGACCAATACCGGACTCGATGCCTTGCTGCGTCCCGAAGACAGCATCGTGGTGCTAATCGATCACCAGCCGTTCCAGTTCGCCAACATGCATAGCCACGAGCCGACGATGATCGCTAACAACGTCGTGGGCTTGGCGAAAGCCGCTAAGGCGTTCGGCGTGCCGACCGTGCTGACCACGGTGGTGCAGGATCGTGGCGGCTATCTGATCAAGGCGCTGCAGGACGTGTTTCCCGAGCAGCCACCGATCGATCGGACCTTGATCAACACGTGGCAGGACGAGCGTGTGGTCGAACTGGTCGCCAGATCGGGCCGCAAGCAGCTGATTCTCGCCGCGCTGTGGACCGAAGTCTGCCTCGCGATGCCTGCCATCCAGGCATTGGCTGACGGCTATGACGTCTTCATCGTCACCGACGCCTCGGGCGGCATGAGCTGCGAAGCCCACGACATGGCCGTGCGCCGGATGACCGCGGCCGGCGCCGTGCCCATTACCTGGGTGGCGGTGATGGCCGAATGGCAGCGCGACTGGGCCCGCGAAGCGACCGTGGCCGGCATCAGCGCCGTCCTGGCCGAACATGCCGGCGGCAGCGGCATCGCGCTGGCTTGGGAGCATCAGCTTCTAGGCGCCGCCGCCGGCCGATGACAGCGCGGACATTGCACGCGATGGGCCGCCGTGCCATAGCCTTTACGGATATCGAAGGAATACGCCATGCATAGCCGGGCTTTCACGCCGGACAATTCCGCCATGCTCCTGATCGATCACCAGGTCGGCACCATGGCGTGGACCCATTCGCACGACATCAACCGCGTCAAACAGCAGGCGCTGAAGCTGGCGCGGATCGCCAAGGCGCTGGACATACCGACTGTGCTGACCACGAGCATGGAGGATCAGGTGCAGGGCCCGCTGATCCCCGAACTGGCGGAGATCCTGCCCGAGGCTTTCGCCGTGCGCATCAAGCGCCCTGGCATTGTCAACGCCATGCACCACCCAGGTTTCAGCCAGGCGGTGAGGGCGACCGACCGCAAGAGGATCTTCATCGCTGGCGTCACCACGGAAATCTGCATCACCTTCCCGGTCCTCCAGTTGCTGGAAGAGGGATACGATGTTCAGGTCTCCGCCGATGCTTCGGCATCCAACACCAAGTATGGCGACGACATCTCGCTGAGGCGCATGGAAAACGCGGGTGCCGTGATCACGACGGTCGATCAGATCATTTCCGAGCTCGCGCTCGACTGGACCAGCTCTAATGGGCAGAAGCTGGTCGAGATACTCGATTACAGATGACGACGGCAATTGGTGCGGTTCCGGTTTCGTGGCGTTGATTTGGCCCCGGGCTCACTGCAGCGGTGATGGCGTTCCACGCACCGCATCCATCGCAGCCATCGATGGGGTCGGATCAGCCATACGGTCGGATGGCCGTTTCGGCGATCACGCAGCCTTGGTAGGGGGTGCGCCCTGCAGTTCGTTGTCGGTCGGCTGGCGCGCACCGTCGCCGCCAGCGATGGTGCGCGAGCTGTACGGCGAGACCACCGGCGACTTCGTCCAAGTCATCTACGACGGCGGATGCCGAGCTTTTGCTTGATGCGAACCAGCTTGACGTCGTCATCTATCGGCGCTATGAGTAGCGCCGATTAGCAAAAAATTACGGCCTACGGGCCAACTCGCGCAGCAGAAAAAACGAAGGGGCCAGGCCGCGAAGCCTAACCCCTTGTTTTATTTGGTGCCGAAGGTGGGACTCGAACCCACACGCTTTTAAGGGCGGCGGATTTTGAGTCCGCTGCGTCTACCATTCCGCCACTTCGGCGCGGGAGGGGAGTATAGCCGAGCGGGGCGGGGGCGTCAGCGGTGGCTTGGCGCCCGGACTTTGCTTCAGTCGGTGCCGAGCAGGCGTTCGCTGCGGCGCTGCCACTGGCCGTCTTCGTCCTCGGGCGTGTAGATGCCGCAGCGGACCATCGCGCGTTGGTAGACGTGCAGCGACACGGCGATGTCGTCGTCGCTGGGATTGCGGATGGTGTGGTACTCGTGCGGCGGGATCAGGCTGCCGGCCGAGCCGGTACGCGCCTCGATGGTGCCGACCGGGACGAAGCGGTAGCGCGGGTCGTCCTGTTCGGCCAGTTCGTACTGGGTGATTTCCAGCCGGCCCTGCCAGACGCCTTCGACGCACCACATGCCGGAGTGGTCATGGATGCGGGTGCCCTGGCCGGGCGCCCAGGTCATCGCGATGACGGTGTAGCCGTGGTCGCGGCTGGTGTAGAGCTCGCGGCGGGCATAGTGCTCGCCGACCGGTTTCATCACCCCCGGCGGCAAAACCAAGGCGTCTTCGTCGATCAGTTCGCACAGGGTCTTGCGCAGCGCGTCGGTGACGGCGCGGTCCTCGCCCAACGCGACGGCTTCGTCGAGCGCGGCGATGAGCCGGTCGCGGCCGGGAAAATCGATCTGCATGGGAATGCTCCCCCAGGAATGTGCGGCCATTCTAGGCAGGGGGAGCTGAGGAAAATGTTCAGGGTGGCGTGGCGTCCGGGCTCGACTTGACGGGGCGAGAGCCCCGGCGCGATCGCCGCTGCGGCTCAGCGGCCCTTGTCGGCCTTGCGCGGGAAGCAGCGCTCGCCTTGCCCGTGCGGCCACTCCGCATCGACCCAGCCGTCGGTCTGGCCGCTGTCGGTGGAAAACACCGCGCACAGTTGGTAGCGCAGGCCGTCCTCGGTGCGGTAGCCGTAAGGAACCGAGGTCGCAGGGTCGGCCAGCGGCAGGCGGACGCCGAGCTGGCGCGCGAGGGTGGCCAGATCCGGCGGCAGCGTGCCGTGCTGCTGCACGTGCTGATCGATGGTGCGGGCGATGCGGCGCAGATCCGACAGCCGCCGCTCGTCCATCCGCGTCTCCCGCTGCGCCGTCGGCGAGCCCATCACCGCGATCGCGGCGATCACCGTGGCGACGATCGCCACGCTGGCCACGGCCAGCAGCGCGTGTCCGACGCCGGGCTTCATGGTTCCTTTTCCTCGTGGCGCAGGTCCCACAAGTAATAGCCGAAGATGGCGCCGGCGATTAGCGCGGCCACCGCGACCTTGGCCAGGAACCGCAACGTCAGTTCGCCGCCCAGCGCGTTGTAGACCAGCGTGGTCATGTCGCCGATCAGCACCACCGCGGCGAGGAACAGCGTCAGGTAGGTCAGCCAACGCCGCACCGCCGACAGGCGCTTGGCGGGATTGCGCGCCAGCTCGCGCGACAGCAGGCGGGCGACATACACGAACACCGGGAAGGCGATCAGCACCGAGGCGGTGGACCAGCGCATCGACGACGGACGCCCGTTGGCGAGGTAGGCCGCTTCGGCCGGATCGGGCCATGCCTGGTTGATGAGGTTGAACAGCAGGCTGCCCAGGTGCCACGCGGCGTAGTAGAGCGCGGCGAACAGCAGCAGGTACAGGAACGCCTCGCGCGCGGACAGGTAGGGACGCGGCCGCGGCACCGGGATGGGGAAATCCACGTCGGCGTAGACCGACAACGCGCTGCGCACCTGCTCGGTGGGCCAGCCGGCCGCTTCCAGTACGTCGGCGGTCTGCTGACGGGTCGTGCCGCGCGCCAGCGCTTCGCGGACGAACGTGTCCAGATCCTGCGTCGTCGATGCCATGCGTTGCCTCCGCGGCGGATTCGGTGGGGAATCTAGCAGTCGGGGGCGGTGGTCGTCTTGTGGGAGCGACGTGAGTCGCGACTGTGCCGCCGAAGCATGGATGGCACAGGCAAGCGAGATCCGAGGCGAACGTCCTGTCGTTGTTCGAACCTGTCAGTAAATCGATGTCGGCGTTCGCGACTTACGTCGCTCCCACAACAGCCCAGTGGTCAGCCGTGCCTAAAGGTTGTGGGAGCGACGTGAGTCGCGACTGTGCCGCCGAAGCATGGATGGCACAGGCGAGATCCGAGACGGACATCCTGCCGTTGTTCGAACCTGTCCAGTAAATCGATGTCGGCGTTCGCGACTTACGTCGCTCCCACAACAGCCCAGTGGTCAGCCGTGCCTAAAGTTGTGGGAGCGACGTGAGTCGCGAACGTTCGCCGAAGCATGGATGGCACAGGCAGGCGAGATCCGAGACGGACATCCCGTCGTTGTTCGAACCTGTCCAGTAAATCGATGTCGGCGTTCGCGACTTACGTCGCTCCCACAAAAGTCCAGTGGTCAGTCGTACCTAAAGGTTGTGGGAGCGACGTGAGTCGCGACTGTGCCCGCCGAAGCATGGATGGCACAGGCAGGCGAGATCCGAGACGGACATCCTGTCGTTGTTCGACCCTGTCCAGTAAATCGATGTCGGCGTTCGCGACTTACGTCGCTCCCACAACAGCCCAGTGGTCAGCCGTACCTAAAGGTTGTGGGAGCGACGTGAGTCGCGACTGTTCCGCCGAAGCATGGATGGCACAGGCAGGCGAGATCCGAGGCGAACATCCTGTCGTTGTTCGAACCTGTCAGTAAATCGATGTCGGCGTTCGCGATTTGCGTCGCTCCCACAAGAGCTGGGGAGGGTTGGCTGTGCCAGTCGTTTTTTCAGATCGCGTCGAGAAACTCGCGCACCGCCGGACCGAAACGCGCGAAATCGACCAGGAAGGCATCGTGCCCCTGCGGCGACGGCAGCGGCACGAACGCGGCATCGGCGCCGCCCCGGCGCAGGCCGTCGGCGATCTGCTCCTGCTGCTGCAGCGGGAACAGGATGTCGGTGGTTGCGCCGATCGCCAGCGCCTTGTCCACGCGGATACGCGCCAGGCCGCGCATCACGTCGCCGTCGCCGCGCGTTCCGTCGGCGCGCTTCTCGTCCGCGTACTCGGCCAGATCGAACCAGTCCATCGAGCGGCTCAGGTACAGATAGCAGTTGGGATCGAAGCGGCGCACGAAGCGGCGCGCGTGGCCTTCCAGGTAGCTTTCGACCTGGAATTCCAGGCCGAACGGATCCTCGTCGGGGCGATCGGATTCCAGCCGCACGCGGCCGAAACGGCCGTCCCACTCCAGCGCCGAACGGTAGGTGATGACGCCGAGCTTGCGCGCCATGCGCATGCCCGATTCCGGATAGGTGGCCTCGTCGTAGCGGCCGTTGTTCCAGTTGGGGTCCAGGCGGATCGCCTCGCGCTGCAGCGAGCGGATCGCGATCGAGAACGGCAACGCTTGCGCGCTGCCGGAGATGTTGATGTGCGCGCGCGCCACGCCGGGATGGCGCAGCAGCAGCGCCAGCGCGGTCATGCCGCCCATCGAGTTGCCGATCACGCAGGCCAGGCTGTCGATGCCGAGGCCGCGCACCACGTCGAACGCCGCGTCGGCGACGTCCTCGATGGACAATTCGGGAAAATCGAGCCGGTATGGCTGGCCGGTCCGTGGGTCGACGGACGCCGGACCGGTCGAACCCTTGCAGCTGCCCAGCGAATTGACGCAGACGACGAACCAGCGACCGGTGTCGATGGGCTTGCCCGGGCCGAGCATCGCTTCCCACCAGCCTTCCTCGGGATTGTCGTCGCTGCGCGCGGCGTGCGCGTCCGGCGACAGGCCGGTGACGATCAGGATGGCGTTGTCGCGCTCGGCATCGAGCGTGCCCCACGTTTCGTAGGCGACGCGCGCATCGATCAGCTGGCCGCCGCGCTTCATCGGGAACGGCGAGGGCAGGGCGTGGAAACGGGACGACGGCGGGATGAACTCGGTCATCCGGCGATTCTAGCCGGTGGCGGTGATACGGCCGAATTTGATCTACGTCATCCCCGCGCAGGCGGGGATCCAGCGTCTTGAATTGTTAACCAGCAAAGGCACTGGATGACCAGCCCTGCGGGCTGTTGTGAAGCGCTTCCCGCCTGCGCGGGGATGACGGTTTCATTTTTGATGAGCAACACACCTGGGGAATCTGGTAAGAATTTCCTGGGTGCCGCTGCACAATGAAAATCAGTCAGAACGCCCGATGACCAACTCCACCGGCGCATCGGCCGGCAGGCGCACGCGCACCGGTGCCGAGTCCAGATCGCCTTCCTGCCGCGTCGCGTTGCCGCTGGCGGACAGGCGCGCGAACACTTCGACTTCGGCCAGCGCGGACAGCTTCTGCGTCGGCATCGGACTGTCGGCGTCGTCCAGCGTCACCGTCAGTGGCAGTTCCTGCAGGCTGCGCTTTTCCACCGCCACCGGCATCGGCGGACCGCCGGGCTGGCGCGCGATCACGAACACGCTGGCGTCGCCGCGCAGGCGCACGCGGCTGGCGAAATCCGGATCCAGCGAGACGTTGATCGTCACCGCGTGCGCGCCGGCCGCGTCGGCGGCGGGAGCGGTGACCGCGGCCGGCAGTGGCGGCAGGCCGGCTTCGGTGCGTGCTTCGTCTATCTGCGGACGCAGCCGCGCGGCGGTGGCGGCGTCGACCTGCGCCAGCAGCGGTTCCCAGGTCGCGGCCGCATCGGCCGGCTGGCCGTTCTGGCGTTGCGCCACGCCCAGGAACCAGCGCGCGCGCTGGTTGGCCGGATCCAGCTGCAGCGCCTTCTGCAGCATCTCCAGGCCCTGCGCGTCGAGCTGTTTATCCGCGCTGGCGAACAACCGCGCCTGCGCGGCTTCGGTCAGCAGGTTGGGATCGTCGGGTAGCAGCCTGACCGCCTTGTCGAACGCGGCCTGCGCATCGGCGTGCCGCTGCTGCGCGGCGTACGAGCGGCCGAGCAGGCGCCAGCCTTCCGGCTCGTTGGGATTGCGCTGGAGTTCGGCTTCCAGTTGCGTGATGGCCTCTTCCAGCGTGGCGGGCACGCCGTCGGCGCTGGCCGTCTGCGGCGCCAGCGCGGCGGGCGTGCCGACCAGCCAGTACAGCGCGAACGTGGCGATGGACAGCATGACGATGGCGGCGATCGTAGCGCCGCGCGCGCGGCGCCACAGCGGCCACAGTACGAAGGCCAGCGCGGCCAGCGTCAACAGCGAGGCGAGGGCGGCGAACAGGTTCATCACCACTCCTGCGATTCGTCGGGTTCGGCCACCGGCTGGCGGCTGCGCGCCCGCACGATGCGCCAGACGATCAGCGCGCCGGCCAGCAGCAGCGCCAGCGGCCCGAACCACAGCACCAGCGTGCCGCGCTGCATCGTCGGGCGGTACAGCACGAACTCGCCGTAGCGATCGACCAGGTAGCGCTTGATCTGCGCGTCGTCCTTGCCCAGTCGCATCTGCGCGAGCACTTCGCGGCGCAGGTCGTGGGCGATCTGCGCGTTGGAATCGGCCAGCGACTGGTTCTGGCACATCACGCAGCGCAGTTCTGCGGTGAGCTGGTGGAAGCGCTTTTCCTCGGCGACATCGCTGAACTGCAGCGGCGCCGGATCGCTGGTCTGGGCGAAGGCGCCGGCGGCAAGCAGCGCCAGCAGCAGCGTCATCGACAGCTTCCGTAGAACCGAGCCTGCTCGGCTGCTTGGCGCCGGTCGGAAAAGCAGCCGAGCAAGCCCGGCTCCACGGAGAAGCATCGTCTTCATCGCTCGGCTTCGATCTTTTCCAGCGCCGGTATCAGCTGCTGGGCGATGATCGCATCGGTCACCGCGCCGACGTGCTTCCAGCGCACGATGCCCTTGCCGTCGACGAGGAAGGTTTCCGGCGCGCCGTAGATGCCCCAGTCGATGGCGGTGCGGCCTTCGACGTCGGCGACGACCAGCATGTACGGATTGCCGTACTGCTCCAGCCAGCGCAGTGCGTCGCCGCGCTCGTCCTTGAGGTTGTAGCCGACGAAACGCACGCGCTTGGTCAGCGCGAAGCGCGACAGCACCGGATGCTCGACGCGACACTCGGGGCACCAGCTGCCCCAGACGTTCATCACGTACGGCTCGCCGGCCAGCGTGGCGTTGGTGGCGCGGCGATTGGAATCGTGCAGCAGCGGCAGGTCGAAGGCAGGCGCCGGCTTGCCGATCAACGGCGACGGCAGCGATTCGCGATCCGGACGATCGGACTGCTGCACGCCGTAGTACAGCAGCGCCATCAGCCCGATGAAGAACAGGCCGATGATGATCACCGCGAACGCCAGCGCGCCGCGCGAGGGCGGACGCGGCGCGTTCGGCGCCGGGGCGGGAGCGGAAGCGGGCGTATCGTTCATGCCGTCCTCGTATCGGTTCTGCGACGGAAGCGTTTGTCGGCCGCGGTGACGAATCCGCCCAGCGCCATCAGCAGCGCGCCCAGCCAGATCCAGCGCACGAACGGCTTGATGTGCACGCGCACCGCCCACGCGCCGTCGCCGAGCGATTCGCCCAGCGCCACGTAGATGTCGCCGGTCAGGCCGGGACGGATGCCGGCCTCGGTCATCACCTGGCCGCCGCTGGCGTAGGCGCGTTTTTCCGGATGCAGCAGCACCAGATCGCGATCGTTGCGCATTACCTGCACGTGGCCGCGGTCGGACAGGTAGTTGGGGCCTTGCTTCTCATCGACGCCTTCGAAGCGGAACGCGTAGCGGCCGATCTCGACGCTCTGGCCGGGCTTGAGCGCCACCTCGCGCTGCACGTTCATCGCCTCGACCAGCAGCGCGCCGACCAGGAATACCGCCACGCCCAGGTGCGCCAGCGCCATGCCCCACATCTCCGGCGTCATCCGTCCGCTGGCCTTGAGCCGTATCCAGACGAAGCGCGCCGTGCCCAGCGCCACCCACGTCGCACCGGCGACGCCGGCGGCGGTCTTGAGCGGTCCCTGCGGCGCCATGAAGTAGGCGATGACGCCGGCGATCAGCGCCAGTCCCGCCCACGGCAGCAGCAGCGCGAGAGGCCGCGACGGCTGTTCGCGCTGCCATCGGGTCAGCGGCCCGAACGGCAGCAGCAGCACCAGCGGGGCCATCAGGATCAGGAACAGCAGGCCGAAGTACGGCGGGCCGACCGAAATCTTGCCCATGTCCAGCGCATCGGCCAGCAGCGGGTACAGCGTGCCCAGCAGCACCATCGCGCAGGCGCAGGTCAGCAGCACGTTGTTGGCCAGCAGCAGCGTCTCGCGCGAGCTGGCGGCGAACGGCGCGCCATCGGGCAGGCGCGGCGCGCGCAGCACGTACAGCAGCAGCGAGCTGCCGATGACGATGGCCAGGAACACCAGGATGAACAGTCCGCGCGACGGATCGGCGGCGAACGAATGCACGCTGGTCAGCACGCCCGAACGCACCAGGAACGCGCCCATCAGCGACAGCGAGAAGCACGCGATGGCCAGCAGCAGCGTCCAGCCGCCGAAGCTGCCGCGCTTCTCGGTCACCGCCTGCGAATGGATCAGCGCCGCACCGCACAGCCACGGCATGAAGCTGGCGTTCTCGACCGGATCCCAGAACCACCAGCCGCCCCAGCCCAGTTCGTAATACGCCCACCAGCTGCCCAGCGCGATGCCCAGCGTCAGGAAGCCCCAGGCGATGTTGGTCCACGGCCGCGTCCAGCGCAGCCAGCGCGCATCGACCTGGCCTTCCAGCAGCGCGGCGATGGCGAACGCGAACGGCACCACGAAGCCGACATAACCGACGTAGAGCATCGGCGGATGGATGATGAGCCCGGGATCCTGCAGCAGCGGATTGAGGTCGCGTCCCTCGATGGGCGCGGGCAGCAGCCGGTCGAACGGATTGGAGGTGAAGATGAGGAAGGCGAGGAAGCCCACGGCCACCAGCCCCATCACGCCAAGCACGCGTGCCATCACCGGCTGCGGCAGCGCCCGCGAGAACACCGCCACCGCCGCGCTCCACAGCGCCATCACCAGCACCCACATCAGCAGCGAGCCCTCGTGCGCGCCCCACACCGCCGAATAGCGGTAGATCATCGGCAGCAGCGTGTTGGAATTCTCCGCGACATAGCGCACCGAGAAGTCCTGCCGCACGAACGCGGCCGTCAGCAGCGCGAACGCCACCGCCACCAGCGCCAGCTGCGCGTACGCCGCCGGCCGCGCCACCGCCATCCACGTCGCGTTGCCGCGCGCCGCGCCGGCCAGCGGCAACAGCGACTGCAGCAGGGCGACCAGCAGCGCCAGGATCAGCGTGATTTGTCCGAGTTCAGGCAGCATCGCGTTTCCAGAGGCGTGGCCGACACGGCGCAGCGTCGGTGGCGAGATCCTTGCCGTGACGGGAAGCATCCCTTCTCCACCGCTGGCGGGGGAGAGGGGTAGGGGTGAAGGGGGAATGCGGGAAAGCTGCGGCCTTCGAACGGTTCGACACGGACGCGGAACGGAGCCATTCCGGTGCGGTGACGGCTATCGCCGCTGCCTGCTTCCCGGCTTCGTTCGCCCCCTCACCCGCTTTCGGCACCCCGCTCCGCGCCCCAGCCCAGCGCAGCGCGCCGGGCGTTCGGCTGGCCCGCGCGGCATGCCGCGCAAACGGGCCATCCTCGCCCCCCGCGGGCGGGGGAGAGGGACATGTTCCGGACGACGACACGCGCGTCGCGATCAATTCGCCGGCTCCGCCACCGCGGCCGGCACGTCGTGCTTCTGGTGCGCGATGCCCATCTTGTCGGCCAATTCCTTGGGCATGTAGGTTTCGTCGTGCTTGGCCAGCACGTCGTCGGCGACGAACACGCCATCGCGCATTGTGCCGGTGGCGACCACCGCCTGGCCCTCGCGGAACAGGTCCGGCAGGATCTTGTCGTATATCACCGGCAGCTGCGCATCGCCGTCGCTGACGCGGAAATGCGCTTCCAGCGACCCGGATTCGCGGCGGAACGAGCCTTTCTCGACCATGCCGCCCAGGCGGAAGCGCGCGCGCTCGCCGGCTTCGCCGCGCAGCACTTCGGCCGGCGTGTACAGGTAGGCGACGTTGCGCTCCAGCGCCATCACCAGCAGCGTGGTCGCCACGGCGGCGGCGGCGACGATGACCAGGATGAAGAACAGGCGGCGTCGGCGGGTGGGATTCATCGGCTCAGGTCTCCGGTCGGCGCGGCGGGGGCACGGCGCGCGGCGCGCTGCCGGGCCTGGCGCAACTGGCGGCGGATCTGCAGGCGCGGCACGACGAAGTCCCACAGCAGCACGGCGGCGAACACCGCATAGGCGCCGATGACGTAAGGCAGGTAATTCATGCGCGCGGCTCCGCCAGGCGGGCGACCCAGTCCTTGCCGGCTTCGCGGCGAAGGTTGTCGGCGCGCGCGCGGGTCAGCAGCGAGCCGACGAACCAGAACTTGGTCGCCAGCACCATCAGCCACAGCGGCGCCATCATGCTGGCGTCCATGCTGGACTCGCCGAACAGGCGGATGGTCTGGCCCTGGTGCAGCGAGTTCCACCACACCACCGAGTAGCGGATGATCGGCAGCAGCACCACGCCGACGATGGCCAGCAGGCCGGCGGCGCGCGCGGCGGCGCGGCGGTCGTCGATGGCGTTGTACAGGCCCATCACGCCCAGGTAGAGGAACAGCAGGATCAGCTCGGTGGTCAGGCGCGGATCCCAGTCCCACCACGTGCCCCACATCGGCTTGCCCCAGATCGAGCCGGTGGCCAGCGTGATCAGCGTGAACGCCGCGCCGATCGGCGCGCAGGCCATCGCCAGGATCTCGCACAGCTTGATCCGCCAAATCAGCGCGATGGCGGCATAGAAGGCCATCAGCCCGAACACGAACAGGCTCATCCACGCGGCCGGCACGTGGATGTAGAGGATGCGGAAGCTGTCGCCCTGCTGGTAATCGGCCGGCACCACGAACAGCGCCTGCCACAGCCCCGCGCCCAGCAGCGCCAGCCCGATCAGATAGCCCCACGGCGCCCAGCGGGCGGCGAAGCGGTCGAAGGTGGGCGGCGAGCCGAGCTTGTGGAACCAGAGGACTAGCGGATGGGGTGCGGCGGAACTCATGCGTTGGCGGTGGGCTCAGGAGCGATGCGGGGCCGGTGGCGCTTCCGGAGCGGCAGGTGACCCGCAAACCGCGCCCGCAAGGCGTGCAAGGATACCAGTCCCGGCCCGCCCGCCGGCAGGACCGGAAACGGAGAACGTTCATCCAGGCGCCATGCGCAGCGCTTTCCTGCGCAGGCACGACGCGAACGGGCGTTGCTGCGGACGGGGACGGCCGTCTCGAGTCGTCCATGCGGGCAATGGCTCGACCCGCCAGCGGCTCACTTCAGCGTAATCGTGCCCTTCATCAGCGCCGCATGGCCGGGGAAGCTGCAGAAGAACGCGTATGGGCCCGGCGCGGCCTTCAGCTTGGCGACCGGCAGCGTCAGCGTGGTGCTCTGCCCGCCGCCGACGACCTTGCTGGCGGCGATGACGCGGGCATCGCCCGGCTTGACGTATTCGCTGGCCAGTCCGGCCTTCATGCCGTCCGCGTTGACCGCCGACATGTCGGCCGTCCTGGTGACCACGACGTTGTGGCCCATCACGTTGCGCGCCATCTTGCCGGTGTGCCTGAGCGTGATGGCGAACGTGGCGCAGTTCTTGTCGATCGCGATGTCGGCCAGGTCGAACTTCATCGCGTCATTGCCCTGCAGTTCCACCCAGCAGGCGGCGAAGGCCGACGGGGCCAGCAGGCAGAGCGACAGGGCGAGCAGGGTCTTGCGGAACATGGCGACATCCTCATGAAAGTTGCGCGCATGGTGGCGCTCACCATTGGGCTTGTCGTTGCGTTGGATCAATCGCCGCGCGGCAGGCGGAGGTCAGTTCAGCGAAATGCGGATCGCCGCCGCCGCCGCCAGCGGCGCCAGCACCGCCGCCGCCGCCAGCCCCGCGCCCAGGTAGAGCAGCGCGCCGGTGCCGTCGAGTCCCTGCGCGGTCAGCGCGACGCTGCCGGCGCCGAACACTAGCACCGGCACGTACAGCGGCAGCGCCAGCAGCGCCACCAGGATGCCGGAGCGGCGCATGCCCACGGTCAGCGCCGCGACCACCGCGCCCAGCAGGCCCAGCAGCGGCGTGCCCAGCGCCAGCGAGGCCAGCAGCACCGGCAGCTGCGCGCGCGGCAGGTGCAGCAGTTCGCCCAGCAGCGGCGTGACGACAATCAACGGCAGCGCGGTCGTGATCCAGTGGCTCAGCACGCGGATGCCGACCAGCCAGGCCAGCGGCACCGGCGCCAGGATCCACTGCTCCAGCGAACCGTCCTCGGCATCGCCGCGGAACAGCGTGTCCAGCGACAGCAGTCCGGCCAGCAGCACGGCCACCCACAGCACCGCCGACGCCGCCCGGGCCAGCGCCTGCGGCTCGCCGCCCAGGCCGAGCGCGAACATCACCACCACCAGCACCGCGAACAACGCCGGCTGCAGCGCATCGCCACGCCGGCGCCACAGCAGCTGCAGATCGCGCGCGAGCAGGGCGCGGGCGGCGGGGAGCAGGCCGGGGCGGGTCATGGGGCAGGGCTCGTGCAAGAGCGGGAACGGGGAACGGGGAACGGGGAATATAGGATTCCGGCGCAGTCGAGCGTGATTGCCTCGCTAGCGGCAAATGTCGCTTTTCCCCGCTTCGCATTCGGGACAAGCGGCAGAAATGCGTAATGGCGCCGAGCAAATTCCGCTCGCAGCCAACCATCATTCCCGGCTCCCCGTTCCCCGTTCCCGCTTCTGCCGCAAATTCCCCTCATGCCGCCACGTCCTGTGCCCGACCCAGCACCAGCATCCGCGTCTGCACCGGCGGTGCGGCGTAGGCGCCGTGGGTGGTGACCAGCGCAGCGCCGCCGTCGCGCAGATGCGCCGAGATCATCCGGTTGACCAGGGTGATGCCGTCCAGGTCGAGGTTGGCGTAGGGCTCGTCCAGCAGCCACAGCGGCGCCAGCGAGAGCCACAGCCGCGCCAGCGACAGGCGCTTCTTTTGCCCGGCCGACAGCTGCCGCGCCAGTGCATCCTCGTAGCCGGCCAGGCCGACGATGGCCAGCGCGTCGCGCGGCATCTGGCGCGGACGCCGGCCATGCAGGCCGCACAGGAAATCGAGGTTCTGCAGCGTATCCAGATCCGCCTTCAGCGCCGGCAGGTGGCCCAGGTAGGCCATCGCGTGCGAGCGGCGCGACGGGCCGGCCGGCTGGCCGTCGATGTCGATCCGGCCGCTGTCGGCGCGCAGCAACCCGGCCAGCACGCGCAGCAGCGTGGTCTTGCCGGCGCCGTTGCTGCCCTGGACCAGCAGCGCCTCGCCGGCGTCGACGGCGAAGTCCAGCGGGCCGAACACCGGCTCGTCGTTGCGCGAGAAGGTCAGCCCGCGCGCGGCCAGCAGCGGCGGCAGGGACGGGGAGGCGTCGATCATCGGGAGGCGGAAAGCGGCCGGCGGGCCGCCGTGCGGTACGGAGCGGCGGCCATTGTATTCGCAGCCCGCCGGATGCGTTCAGCCTGCCCAGTCGATATGCGGCTCGTCGGGCATGCCGTCGGGCCGGGGCCACAGCATGCGCAGGCGCACCGGTTGTCCCGGTTGCCATGCCAGCGTGCCGCCCTGGCCGAACTCCCGGCCCAGCGCGTCGGCCAGGTCCAGCGGACAGTCCAGCACCAGCCAGCCGCGCTCGACCGCGCCGCCGTGGGCATCGCAGCCCAGCGAGGGATGGTGGACCAGGCGGTGCTGGCGCAGGCGCAGCTGCAACTGCTCGTCGGCGGCGCGATTGGCGACGATGTCGCGCTCGCCCGGCGGCGGATTCCACGCGGTGATGAACAGGTAGCGCGCGGCGGCCAGCTGGCGCTCGATGTCCGGCGCGGTCTGCCCGGGGGTGTAGAGCCATTCGCCATGGCCGATGGTCACGAAGTAGTGCGCCGCCTTCCACGCCAGCGCCAGGCGGCGTTTTTCCGCGTCGGCAACACTGTGTCCGTCGTGCCCGTCCATGGCGGCATCATCGCCGTAATCCGGCATTGCGTACACTCCCGTCCCCACACCGTTGCCGGAAAGGCGGATGACCCTGCAGACCAAGCTGCCCAAGGTGGGCACCACCATCTTCACTGTGATGTCGCAGCTGGCCGCCGAACACGGCGCGGTCAACCTGGGGCAGGGCTTTCCCGACTTCGCCGTGCCGCAGCGGCTGGTGGACGAGCTGGACAAGGCGATGCGCGCCGGCCACAACCAGTACGCGGCCATGACCGGCGTGGCGCCGCTGCGCCAGGCCATCGCGGACAAGGCGCTGCGCTGCTACGGCCGCCAGGTCGATGCGGAGGCCGAAGTCACCGTCACCAGCGGCGCCACCGAGGCGCTGTTCAACGCCATTCACGCGGTGGTGCGGCCGGGCGAGGAAGTCGTCGTGCTGGACCCGGCCTACGACAGCTACGAGCCGGCCATCGACCTGGCCGGCGCCAAGGCCGTGCATGTGGCGCTGGATCCGCGCACGTTCGCGGTGGACTGGGACCGGGTGCAGGCCGCCATCACCGCGCGTACGCGGCTGCTGATCATCAACAGTCCGCACAACCCGTCCGGCGCGATGCTGGACGAGTCGGACATGCGCCGGCTCATCGACATCCTGGACGGCACCGACATCGTGCTGATCTCCGACGAGGTGTACGAGCACATCGTCTTCGACGGCCGCCGCCACGAATCGGTGCTGCGCTGGCCGCAACTGGCGCAGCGCGCCTTCGTCGTGTCCAGCTTCGGCAAGACCTACCACTGCACCGGCTGGAAGATCGGCTACGCGATC
>Ga0160451_100238_pt1 | contig 42935 bp, 42 predicted proteins | sample HID1975M_E1MG_FD_108270 | JGI IMG/M metagenome (GOLD analysis project Ga0160451, IMG submission 108270) | Enriched soil microbial communities from UW Madison campus, WI, USA - HID1975M_E1 MG | ecosystem: Environmental > Terrestrial > Soil > Unclassified | place: USA: Madison, Wisconsin... | reverse complement strand
GACATAGATGCCGACCGCCTTGACCGCCATGAAGGCGATCACGCCGCCGACCACCGTGACCCAGTCGGCGATCACCACCGCCAGATCCAGCGACATGCCGACGCTGAGGAAGAACAGGCCCAGCAGGATCGACCGAAACGGCTCCACATCCGCCTCGAGCTGATGGCGGAAGGTGGATTCCGACAGCAGCACCCCGGCCAGGAAGGCGCCCATGGCCATCGACAGGCCGACGCTGGACAGGGTCAGGGCGGCGCCCACCACCACCAGCAGGGCGGCGGCCAGCATGATCTCGCGCCCGCCGTATTTGGCCAGGATGCGGAACAGCGGATTGACCACATAGCGGCCCGCGACCAGCACGCCCGCCACCGCCGCGACGGCCAGGCCGATGGTCAGCCACAGCGGCCGGCTGTCCTCACCCGCCACGCCGGTGGCCGAGGCGATCACCGCCACGATGGCCAGCAGCGGCACGATGGCCAGATCTTCCAGCAGCAGGATGGACACCGCCCGCTGGCCCGACGGGGCCTGCAGCTCGCCGCGCTCCTCCAGCATCTGCATGATGACGGCGGTGGACGACAGGACGAAGCCCATGGCTCCGATGAAGGCGGTCTCGGCCCGCAGGCCCGCCGCCATGCCGACCACCGTCAGCAACAGGCCGCAGACCATCACCTGAGCCGCGCCCAGGCCGAAGATCTCCTTGCGCAGGCTCCACAGCTTTCGCGGCCGCATCTCCAGGCCGATGATGAACAGGAAGATGACCACGCCGAACTCGGCGACGTGCAATATGGTCTCGGGCTCGCGGAACAGGCCCAGGCCGAACGGGCCGATGGCCAGGCCGGCGGCCAGATAGCCCAGCACCGACCCCAGCCCCAGCTTGCGGAACACCGGCACGGCGATGACGGCGGCGCCCAGCAGGGCCGCGACATGGCCCAAGTCCAGTCCGGTGGTCGGTTCGGCCATGATCGTTCTCTCTCCCGCTAAGCGCCATAGTGGGGACGCCGACGCCCGATTGCGAGAGGGGGGGGGGCCGGCATGGCGATGGGGCCACACCGGGCGAACCACGGCTGCGACACCGATCCAGCGCCACAGTTTCGCCGAACAGGACGCCGCCTGATGGGGCGTCCAGAGGTCAGGGAGAGAACCATGCGCCGCCTGAGAACCAGTGTCGTCGTCCTGCTGAGCCTGTCTGTCGCCGCGCCCGCCGTCGCCCGGCAGGACGCGGTCCCGACGCGGAACAAGCCCGGCGACGGCGTCGTCTCGCCCGCCGCCTGCGCCCCCTATGGCTTCACCCTGCCCGAGACGCGGACAGGCCCAATCGGTCGCCCGATCCCGTATGGCCGGGCGCTGGCCAGCGGGGTCGCGCCGCCACCACCACCACCGCCCCCTCCCGCGCCGCCCCCCATCGGCGTCCAGGCGACCAAGCGCGAGGATCGCGTCGAATACGCCGGTGCGCCGATCGTCCGCCCCGGCCCTGTTCCGCCCGGCCCCGTCATGCCGCGCCCGCCCGTGGACATCGAACGCTATCCGGACGCCACGCCCAATCCGGTGAAGCGCACGGCGGAACAGCCGGTCTCGACCTTCTCGATCGACGTGGATACGGCCAGCTATTCCAACGTGCGCCGCTTCATCGACGACGGCCGCGCCCCGCCGCGCGACGCGGTTCGGGTCGAGGAGCTCATCAACTATTTCGACTATGGCTACGCCCGCCCCGCCTCGGCGGCCGAGCCGTTCGCCGTCAGCACCACCGTCGCCGCCGCGCCTTGGGCGCCGGGCCGTCAGATCGTCCACGTCGGCCTGCAGGGTTATGAGCTGGCCGAGGTCGAGCGACGGCCGCTGAACCTGACCTTCCTGGTCGATGTCTCCGGCTCGATGAACAGCCCGGACAAGCTGGCGCTGGCGCAGAAGGCGATGAACCTGGTCATCGACCGGCTGCGGCCGCAGGACACGGTGGCGGTGACCTATTACGCCGAGGGGGCGGGCACGACCCTGGCCCCCACGCCGGGCGACCAGAAGCTGAAGCTGCGCTGCGCGGTGGCCAGCCTGTACGCGTCAGGCGGGACGGCGGGCGCGACCGGCATGACCAACGCCTATGACCAGGCCCAGGTGAATTTCGCCCGCGACCGGGTCAACCGCATCCTGATGTTCACCGACGGCGACTTCAACGTCGGCGTCACCGACGACAAGCGACTGGAAGACTATGTCGCCGACAAGCGCGGCACGGGGGTCTATCTGTCGGTCTATGGCTTCGGGCGCGGCAACTATCAGGACGCCCGGATGCAGGCCATCGCCCAGGCCGGCAACGGAACCGCCGCCTATGTCGACGACCTGAACGAGGCGCGTCGCCTGTTCGGCCCGCTGTTCGACCGGGGCGCCTTCCCCATCGCCGACGACGTCAAGATCCAGGTCGAGTTCAATCCCGCCCGCGTCGCCGAGTGGCGGCTGATCGGCTACGAGACCCGGCTGCTGAACGAGGAAGATTTCGCCAACGACCGCGTCGATGCGGGCGAGGTCGGCTCGGGCGCCTCCGTCACCGCCGTCTATGAGATCACGCCTGTCGGCGGCCCGGTCCAGATCGCGGATCGCCGCTATGACGCCAACCGGCGACCCTCCGGCGGGGGCGATCCAGCCGGCGAACTCGGCTTCGTCCAGGTGCGCTACAAGCTGCCGGGCGAGGGCCAATCGCGCCTGATCCAGCAGGCCGTGGCCAACCGCGCCGTGGGTCCGGTTTCGGCCCAGCCGCCCGAGGCCACCCGCTGGGCCTTGGCCGTCGCCGCCTTCGGCCAGAAGCTGCGCGGCGACCCGTGGCTTGCCGCCGACTACGGCTGGGACCGGGTGCTGGAGCAGGCGCAAGGGTCGCGCGGCGACGACCCCTACGGCGAACGGGCCGAGTTCGTGCAACTGGTCCGCGCGGCGGCGGCATTGCCGGAACGAAGGGAGCCGTAACGCGATGTCTCCCTCCCCGTCCCGGGGAGGGTGGCTGAGCCCGTAGGGCGAAGCCGGGTGGGGCCGGCAAGGCTGATCAGGCGCACCTTGGCGTCGCCAAGCCCTCCCCACCCGGTCTCCGCTTCGCGTCGACCACCCTCCCCGGGACGGGGAGGGAGAAGGTCGCGCTCTTGCCCAGGCGGACCTACTTCTGCCGCGGGCTCTCCAGCCCGTCATAGGTCGTAACCAGCCGGCCCTCTCGGCGCGCCTTCAGCGCCCGGGCCAGCTCCTCGGCCGCGATCCGCACTTCGGCCTGGATGTTGGTGTCCCGATCCAGGGCGTCGTGGCTGGTGGCGTAGGGTTCCCAGTAGCCGATGTAGCGATCCAGCTCGGCGTCCGGTCCGGCCGGCGTCAACTTCATGAAGCGCAGCCAATCGGCGACCGAGCGGCGGACGTTCTCGGCCCCCTCGACGTCGCCGTGGACGACCACGGAAAAGACGCGCCCCTCCAGATGGCGGGGATAGTCCCAGCCCTCCAGCTCCACTTCCTTGGCCTTCTTCGCGTCCTTGCCGTGGGTCAGGGTCGGGTCAGGATTGCCGCCGTCGGCGCAGACCATCCGATCCATCATCAGCTTCATCGGGCTGGAGACCTGATACCAGTTGACCGGCGTGACGATGAATATCCCGTGCGCTTCCACCCACATCGGATAGATGTCGTTCATCCAGTCGTGGACCTGGCCCAGCGAATAGTTGGGGTAGCAGCTGCACGGCCAGTGACACAGGGCGGCGGCGGTCGAGAAACAGGCCTTGCACGGATGGATGTCGCGGCCGAACTCGCTGGCCAGACGGGACAGGTCCAGCACGACGGTCTCGACGCCCTGCGCCTTCAGGACGTCCTCGGCGATCCGGGTCAGGCGCCAGCTCTTGGACATTTCGCCCGGACAGGTATGCTCGGACCGTGACGACCCGTTGATCAGTAGCGCCCGCAGGGGACCGGAAGGGTCGTCATGCCGGGCCTTGGCGGCGTCCAGCATGGCGCGTGCGTTGATCCAGTCCAAGGCCAGATCATAGTCGGGGTCGGCGTAGCCGGGTCCGGCCTTCCGGGTCACCGGGCTCTTGCGGCCCTCGATATAGCCGTCCCAGGCGACGGCCGCGATCTGGTCCAGCGCCGCCCGCAGGGGTTCGAAGGCAGGATCGTTGAAACGGCTCAGGAACCGGGCCGTGAACGCCTCGCGGTCCAGTTCGGGGCTGGGCATGCCCTTGCGGGGTTCGGGCGCGTCCATGGCTGTGCTCCGGCCCGGCAGGGGCCGGCGGCTTAACGCAGCGCCGAACGTCGCCGTTCCGGAACCGGCGCCGAAGCGACGGGTTCTGTCCGCGAGCCTTTCAACCAGGAGACATCCCCATGAAAGTTCGTGACGTGATGAGCCACGACGTCCAGGTGGCGCGCCCAGGCGACACCATCCGCGAGGTCGCGACCCGCATGGCCGACGGCGATTTCGGCTTCATGCCCGTGGCCGACGGCGAGCGGCTGATCGGCACGGTGACGGATCGCGACCTGACCGTCCGCGCCCTGGCCAGCGGCGCCGTCGCCACGGCCCCGGTGGTCGAATACATCACCCGCGACCCCTTCACCGCCCGCGACGACGACGACCTGAAGACCGTGCTGGACGCCATGAGCACGCGCCAGATCCGCCGACTGCCGGTGATCGACAAGAACGACCGCCTGGTCGGCGTCGTCTCGCTGGGCGACCTGTCCACGCGGGTGAAGGAGAAATACGCCGGCGAGGCGCTGGAAGACATCTCGCGCCCCAACTGAGGCGCGCGGTTAACCCTAGGGCGAAACCCGCCGTTCACGTCCCGCGCGTCATCTTGGCCCGTTGTATCGGAGGGTCGGATGGCGCGCGCGCAATTCCAGAAGGGTCAGAAGGTCTGGGTCGAATGCGTCGGCGCCTGGGCCCATATCGAACAGGTCCAGCCCGTCTGGGCCAAGGGGTTCGATGAACCCGTGCGCGTCACCTATGACGTCGGCCTGGGCCGCGAATTCCTGGCCCACGAGCTGCAGCTGTCGGTCGAGGATCCCGGCGCGGGCGAAGACCTGGGCCGCTGGCGGCTGATGCGCGCCCGCAACAAGTGGCAGGAGCCCGGCGACTGCGCACACCACCCCTATCCCGGCACCTATCCGGTGGTGGTGACGGACAAGGCCGACTGGGGCGGCTGGCGCGTGCCCGGCGCCGAATACGACCGCGATCCCGAACGCATCGAATTCCAGGCCCGGCTGATCGCCGCCTCGCCCAGCCTGCTGCGTCTGGCCGAGCGGCTGATGACCTCGGTCGCCGAGAGCCCCGACGACGCCCCGCCCGAAATGCTGGCCCTGGCCCGCGAAGCGCGCGAGACGCTGAAGAGCGTCACCGACATCCTGGCGCCCGCACCTGAATCCGCACCTCGCACGGGCGCCGCGACGGCGGCCTGAGGCGAACACATGCTCCCCATGAACGGGGGAGGGATAGATCGCCAGCGCCGCCGTTAACCGCGCGCTCGACAGGACTCCCCGACGCAGCCTAGATTCCGGGTCTCGTCGAATCTCCGGGGAGGCCGCCTGTGGCAGGGGCCGAGCGCCGCATCAGTGGACCGGGACGCCGCGCCGCCGATCGGCGCCGTGGGCCGCCCGCATGGGCGCGCATCCTGGTGCTGGCCACGGCGCTGGGCCTGGCGGCCTATGTCTTTCTGGTCGCGCGCGGCCTGTCTCCTTCGGCGCGGACCACCCTGGGCGCCCATCTGGACGACGCCTGGCTGCTGATCGCGCCGCTGGGCCTGGGCGTGCTGGTGCTGATCGGCCTGCTGATGCAACAGATGCGCCAGGCCCGCGACAGCCGCCTGTGGGCCGACACCGAGCGGCGCTTCCGCGTCGCGGTCGAGGGCGCGCGCTGCGGCGTGTGGGAATGGGACCTGCGCGACGAAGAGGTCAATCTGTCCGACTATATGGCCGTGCTGTTCGGGTTCGAGCGCGGCGGCGTGGTGTCCACCGAAGCGATGATGGCCCGCATCCATCCGCGCTATCGCGAGGCGGTCGAACACGCCCTGGCCCAGGCCGTGGCCTTCGGCGCCTTCGAGGTGACCTTCCCGATCGTGATCGACGGCCAGCGCCCGCGCTGGATCGACGCGCGCGGCCAGGCGCGGGGCACGCGCGGCGAAAAGGGCTTCACCAGCATCCTGGGCGTCGCGCTGGACATCACCGAGGCGCGCCGCGCCAAAGCCCAGGCCCAGGCCGCCGAGGGCCGCCTGCGCGACGGCATCGAGAGCGTGACCGACGCCTTCGTCCTGTTCGACAAACAGGGGCGGCTGATCCTGTCGAACCAGGCGTTCGCCGACACCTTCGGCTTCGACCCCGGCGTGGTTCGGCGCGGGGCCTGGAAGGAAGAGCTGAACCGCATCGCCGCCCTGGCGATCAAGGCCGACCACCCCTCGCCCTCCGGCCGCGCCGGCACGCGCGAGCTGGAGCTGCACGACGGCCGCTGGCTGCAGCTGACCGAGCGGTTCACATCCGATGGTGGCACGGTGGTCAGCGCCGCCGACATCACCGTGGTCAAGCGCCAGGAGGCCGAGCGCCGCCGCGCCGCCGACGACCTGCGGACCATGGTCGACCAGCTGGAATCCAGCCAGGAGAAGCTGGCCCTGCTGGCCCGCAAATACGAGGTCGCCATGACCCGGGCCGAGGCCGCCAACCAGGCCAAGTCCGAGTTCCTGGCCAACATGAGCCACGAACTGCGCACCCCGCTGAACGCCATCAACGGCTTCTCCGAGATCATGGCCGCCGAGATGTTCGGCCCGCTGGGCGACGCGCGATACAAGGGCTACGCCCACGACATCCACAATTCGGGCCAGCACCTGCTCAGCCTGATCAACGACATCCTGGACATGGCCAAGATCGAGGCCGGCAAGATGACCCTGCATCTCGAGCCCGTCTCGCTGAAGGAAGTCGGCGACGACGCCGCGCGCCTGATGCGCGGCAAGGCCGAGGAGGCGGGTCTGACCCTGACGGTCGAGGCGGGCGACCTGCCGGTCATTCAGGCCGACCAGCGCGGCCTGAAACAGGTGCTGCTGAACCTCATCTCCAACGCGGTGAAATTCACGCCCCAGGGCGGCGCCATCGTCGTGGCCCTGACCCGCAAGGGCGACGACCGGGTGTCCGTCGCCGTGGCCGACACCGGCATCGGCATCGCCGCCGAGGACCTGGCCCGCCTGGCCCAGCCGTTCGAACAGGTCGAAGGCCAGCACTCCAAGACCACCCAGGGCACCGGCCTGGGCCTGGCCCTGACCAAGGCGCTGATCGAAATGCACGGCGGCCGTCTGGCCATCGAAAGCGAACCGGGGCGCGGCACGGTGGTCAGCTTCGACCTGCCCGTCCGCCACGCCGACGCCCCCGCCGTGGACGAGGCTCGTCAGGCCCGCGCGGCGTGAGGGTCACGGGTCTGAACCACCTGACGCTGGCGGTGCGCGATCTGGACCGGGCCATCGCCTTCTATCGCGACCTTCTGGGCTGTGATCTGCGCGCGCGGTGGGATGGCGGCGCCTATCTCGAGGCCGGCGCTCTATGGCTGTGCCTGTCCGTCGATACGGCGACGCGAGCCGAACCGCATCCTGACTACACCCACATCGCTTTCGACGTGTCGGCCGAGGCGTTTCCCACCCTGTCGGAACGCGTGCGCGCGGCGGCCACCGTCTGGCGCGACGACAGGAGCGAGGGCGCGTCCCTGTATGTTCTGGATCCCGACGGCCACAAGCTGGAGCTTCATGTCGGGTCGCTGACGTCGCGGCTGGAACACTATGATCGCCAGCCGCCGCCCGGATTCACGCGCTTCTAGCCGGCGCCCTGCCGTCATGAGCAGGGCGCGGGAGATCGCCTCAGTTCGCGGGCGGCTCGCGCCGGGCTTCGGGCCGGGCGTCATCGCGGTCGTGTGCGCCGCGGCCGCGCGGACCGTGCCGGGCCAGGATAATCGACAGGGCCTTGCGGTCGTCGGCCTCCAGATCGCTCAGCACGGCGACGGCGTTGTCCTCCAGCCGGGCGCGGCCGCGCAGTTCGGCGGCGCGCGACTGCTCCAGCAGGGTCTTCACCGCGGCCGGATCAAAGGTCGGCTGCCCCGCCAGGTCGATGGCCTGGCGACGGGCGGCGCGGGCGGCGTCGAAATCGGGACGCGCGGCCAAGGCCGCTTCGCGCAGGCGCGTGCGGACCTGATCGCGCACATTGCCGTCCAGCCCGCTCAGCATCGTCTTGAACGAGCCTTCGCGGCCCGGCCTGCGCTGGGCCTCGACCCGTTGCTCGACCCGGTCACGACCGACCGTGACGGTGACCAGGGCGGCGGCCGCGAACAGGTTCAGGGCCACCGACATCGCCAGGGCGATCTTCAGACCTTTAGAGCTCATCCCAGCACCTCCACGTCATCCACGCCGGCCAGCGACGCCTGATACAGCACCGCATCGGCCTGGACATCGGCCGTGACATGCGTCGTCAGGCCGACCCCGAACACCACGCCCGCACAGGCCGCCGCCGCCCAGCCGGCGCCCGACCACCACAGCAGCCGTCCGATATGGAAGCGTGCGCGGGGGCGCAGCCCGGCCTTGGCCGCCGAGGCGATCACCCGGTCCCGCAGCTCGGCCGAGACCACCGGGCGCGGCGCGGCGGCCAGCAGATTGTCCAGCGCCGCCGCCTGGGCCAGCGCAGCGCGGGCCGCCGGATCGGCCTCCAGCAGGGCGCGCGCGGCGTCGCGCTCGGCGTCGGGCCAGCGGCGCAGGTCGGCGCCGTGGGCGTCGGCCAGTTCGATCAACCTGTCGCGGTTCATGCTCATGCTCCTTCAGCCCCGTGTGGCGCGCCCGGGGCCAGATCGGCCAGCGCCTGCCTGAGGCCGCGCCGTCCGCGCGACAACAGGCTTTCCAGCGCCTCGACGCTGATCTCCAAGAGGCTCGCCGCCTCGATATTTCCCAGTTCCTGGTAGTGACACAGGACGATGGCCTCGCGCTGGCGTTCCGGCAGTTTCTGCAGCGCCGCCTCGACCCGCCGCCCTACGTCGGCGGCCAGCAGGCCCCGATCGGGCGCAGCCCCCTCGTCCGGCCGTTCCGGCGGCGCGTCCGTCACGATCTCGCGCCGACGCCGCAGCCGGTCGTAGCAGAGGTTCAGCGCCACCCGGTGCAACCATGTGTCGAACCGCGCCTTGCCCGGCGTCCAGCGGGGGGCCTGACGCCAGGCGCGGATCATCGCCTCCTGCGCCACGTCCTCGGCCTCGACCGGGTCGCCCAGCATGCGCTGCGCCAGCGCCAGCATGCGCGGCAGCTTGCGCGCGACCATGGCCTGAATCGCCGCGGGATCGCCCTGACCCACGCGGCGCAGCAGTTCCTCGTCGGGGTCGGCGATCACGCTCAGGCCGGCCTCTTTCCCAGTCGACAGAAAGGGCCGGCGGCCGGATGGCCGCCTTCCCCGACATCACCCTACTCCGAAGCGGGCGTCGAAGGCGACGCCTGCCGTTGCGCGCGATGCGCTGCGCGGCGCTCCTGACGCTGCTCGCGCATCTGCTGCATGGCCGCGCGACGCTCTTCGGCGACGACATAGCCGTCGCTGTTCGTGTCCAGGCGGGCGAAGGCCTGTTCGGCCCGGGCGCGCGCCTCGGCGATCACGATGGGGCCGCGTTCGCCGCCGCGCCCGGCCTTCTGGCCGTGCATGGCGGGGCCGCCGTGGTGGCGACCGCCGCGCTGCATGCGGGGGCCTTCGCCGCGCGGACCGCGGTCCGGACGGGCCGAGAATTCCTCGCGGCTGATCTGGCCGTTCTTGTCGACGTCCAGACGGTCGAAGCGGGCGGCGGCGCGTTCGGCGCGATGCGCCTGCATGGCCGCGCGCATTTCCTCGGCCGTGACGGTTCCGTCACGATTGGCGTCGGCGGCGGTCAGGCGGGCGACGCGCGAGTCGACGAACTCGGTGCGCGAGACGCGGCCGTCGCCGTCGGCGTCACCCCGCGCATGGTGCGGCGCCGGTTGTTGCTGGGTCGTTTGCTGGGCGACGGCGACGCCGCCCGCCACCGTCAGCGAGAGGGCCGCCAGGCCCCCGAGCAGAATGGTCTTCCTCATGTGGATGAACTCCAAAGGCCCTGTTGAGAGCGGCCTGAAACCGCCCCTGTCAGACCTTCTCACGCGCGTCCGGTCAGTTTCCGTCGCGCACCGGCGGCAGGGTCGCCTCGAAACCCGCGCGCGCGGCGGCGCGATGGTCCAGCAGCCGGGCCTTGAGGGCCGCGAAGTCGGCCTCGCCCAGGGACTGGGCCAGGCGACGCTGGAAGGCCTCGGGTTCGGCGTCGGGGTCGGGCCGTTCATCGAAGGCGCAGGCCAGCACCTGGCTGATCCGCTGCTGGAACCGCCACGCCTCGCGCGCCGCCTCGTCGACGGACAGGGCCTCCAGCGTCGAGACAGTCAGCGGCCGCCCCTCGGCCGCGGCGGTCAGCTGACGATACTGGGCCAGGAATTCCGCATCGACCTGCCCGCCCTCGGACAGCTTCAGGTCCCACAGGCCGCGCGGCGGCCGTTCGCGCATCATCAGATCGCGCATGGCCCGGATGTCGTGGCGCAGGTCGGCGTCGGGCCGGGGCCGGCGCAGCGCCGCCTCGACCGTCGCGGCGACCCGATCGCCGAACGCCGGGTCGCTGGCCCACACCACCCGCGCGCGGGTCAGGGCCATGAACTCCCAGGTGTCGGCCTCGCGGGCGTAGTAGTCCTCGAAGCTTTCCAGTCGCACCGACACCGGCCCCTTGGCGCCCGAGGGCCGCAGCCGCATGTCGACCTCGTACAGCGCCCCCTCGGCCGTGTGCGCGGACAGGGCCGAGATCAGCCGCTGGGTGAAGCGCGCATAGAAGGTTTCGGCGCCCCACCCCTTCGTCGCCGACATTGCGTCCGGCGCGGCGGCGTAGACGGTCATCAGGTCCAGGTCCGAACCCGCCGTCATCTCGCGCGAGCCCGCCTTGCCCAGCGCCAGCACCGCCGTCGCCCCCTCCATGCCGCCGCCTAGACGTTCGGCCTCGGCCAGGGCGTGCGGCGCCAAGGCCTGGATCACCGTGTCGGCCAGTTTCGTATAGGCCCGCCCCGCCACGCGCGGCCCGGTCCGGCCGGTGATGATCTGCATGCCGAAGCGGAACACCTGATCGTGGTGGATGCGTCGGGCCGCGTTCATCGCGCCCTCGAAATCACCCTGGGCCGCGACGGCGGCGGCCAGTTCGTCGAACACGCTGTCGTCCTGATCCAACGGCAGCAGGAAGCGGGCGTCCAGCATGCTGTCCAGCGCCTGCGGACGTCGCCCCAGGAACCGCGCCAGACGCGGGGCGAAGGCCATGACCCCGACCACCAGATCGAACAGGCGCGGTTGGTTCAGGAACAGCGCCTGCACCTGCACCCCGGCGTTCAGACCGGAGAAGAAGGCCGCGAACCGGCGAAAAGCGGCGTCCAGCGCCCCGCTCTCGGCCACGGCGGTCAGCAGGCGCGGGGCCAGCCGGGTGAACAGCTCGCGCCCGCGCGCGGTGCGGGTGGCGGGGATGCGGCCGTGGTGCCAGCTGCGGATCATGTCGGCGATGGCGGCCGGCTCTGCAAAGCCCATCCGGCCCAGCGTCGCCAGCGTCTCGGGGTCGTTCTCGACTCCGGTGAAGACCAGGCTGCCATAGGGGGACGACAGCGCCTCCTCCCCCTCGAACAGCTCGCCATAGCGGCTGTTGACGCCGACCAGCAGCGCCTCGACCCCTGCGTCGAACGTCGCCAGATCACCCTGCCCGGACAGGGCGGCGACGGCGGCGCGGCGCGCGGGATCGGCCGGCAGGGTGTGGCTCTGCTCGTCGTCCAGCATCTGCACCCGATGCTCCAGATCGCGCAGGGCGACATAGGCGTCGCTCAGCGCCTGCGCCGTTTCAGGCGTCACATGGCCGGCGGCGCTCAGCGCGGCCAGCGCCTCCAGCGTGCGGGGCGAGCGTAGCGACGGGTCGCGCCCGCCCAAAATCAACTGCTGGGTCTGGGCGAAGAATTCGATCTCGCGGATGCCGCCCCGGCCCAGCTTCAGGTTGGCGCCCGCCGCGGCCAGCCCCTCGCCGGTCTTGTGGACGTGGATCTGGCGTTTGATCGACTGAATGTCGAGAATGGCCGGATAGTCGAGGCTGCGCCGCCAGATGTAGGGGACCAGCGCCTGCAGGAACTCGGCCGCCGCACCGAAATCGCCGGCCACGGCGCGGGCCTTGATGAAGGCCGCCCGCTCCCAGTTCTGGCCGACCGATTCATAGTAGGCCAGCGCCATCGGGGCCGCGACGGCCGGCGGCGTCGAGGCCGGATCGGGCCGCAGCCGCAGATCGACCCGGAAAACATAGCCCTCGGCCGTCCGCTCCGACAGCAGGGTCGCCAGACCCTGGGCCACGCGGGTGGCGAAAGCCTGGACCTCGACCCCGTCCAGCACGCCCTCCAGCGTCTCGGGCTCGTAGAAGACCGACAGGTCAACGTCGCTGGAATAGTTCAGCTCGAACGCCCCGCCCTTGCCCATGGCCAGGATGAACAGGCCGGGGACCGGGCCGCGCGGATCGTCGGCGGGCGAGGTCAGCTTGCCTCGCCCGCGTTGGTCGACGGCGACGGCAGCCAAGGCCGCGCGGGCGGCGGCGTCGGCGAAGCGCGAGATGGCGTCCGTAACCCGGTCCAGCGGCCAGACCCCGCCCAGATCGCACAGGGCGGTCAGCAAATGCAGTTCGCCCTTCAGCAGGCGCAGCGGGCGTTTGGCGTCGTCGGCGCCGTGCGTCCCGTCGGCCAGCGCCGCGGTGCGCGCCAGCAACGCCTCCAGCCGGTCGTCGGGGTCGCTCTCCAGCACCCCCTGCAGGATGTCCGGCCAGCGTCGCGCGACCCCGGCCAGATAGGGCGAGGCTGCGAACACCGGGGCCAGGGCGGGCCAGGCGGCGTCCAGCGTCGCGCGCCATCCGCCCTCATCGGCCGCCTCGCCCAGCCGCTCTTGCGCCCGCGCCGCCGCTTCGGCGTCGAGGACCGGGCCGCAGGGAGCGATGCGTTGGACCAGCGGGCTCATCCGCCCCTTATGACGCGGGCGGCAGCACCAGCGCCACCCTGAGGCCGGGACCGAAGCCGTCATAGACGCCCGGCCCCTCGTCCAGTTGCACCCGGCCGCCGTGCGCCTCCAGCACCGCCGTGACCAGCGACAGGCCTAGACCCGAGCCGGATTCGGTGCGGCTGTTGTCCAGCCGGACAAAGCGCTGGACCACCCGCTCGCGGTCGTCCTCCGGCACACCGGGGCCGGTATCGGTGGTCGAAAACTCGATCTCGCCCGACGATCGCCGCCGCGCCCGCAGCTTCACCGCCCCACCCGGCGGGGTGTATTTGATGGCGTTGTCGATGACGTTGGCCAGGGCCTGGGCCAGGAAGGGTCGGTTGGCCTCGACCATCAGACCGGTCTCGATCTCGGCCGAGAAATCCAGTCCCTTGTCCTCGGCGGCGGGCTCGTACAGCTCGGCCATGTCGGCCGCCAGTTCGGCGGCGTCGAACACGGCGGGATCCGGCGTGCGGTGCGCCGCCTGCAGCCGGGCGATGGCCAGCACCGTGTTGAAGGTCTTGAGCAGATCGTCCGCCTCGCGCAGCGCCATCTCCAGCGCGCTGACCCCGTCGATCTTGCCCGCCTCGGCGTCGATCAGGGCGACCTCCAGCTTGGCCCGCATCCGCGTCAGGGGCGAGCGCAGGTCGTGGGCGATGGCGTCGCCGGCGTGGCGGATCGAGGCCATCGACCGTTCCATCTGGTCCAGCATGGCGTTCAGCCCCTGACCCAGTTCGTCTAGTTCGTCGCCCGAGCGGCGCACCTCGACCCGCGCCTTCAGGTCGCCGTCCTGGACCGCCGCGACGACGCGGTTCAGCCGGCCCATGACCCGCTCGACATTGCGGCTCAGCAGCACCCCGCCGCCGATCCCCAGCAACAGCACCATCAGCATGGCGCCCCACAGGGCCTGTGTCAGGCGCGACAGGTATTTCTCGGTGTCGCCGACGTCCTCGCCCACGAACAGCAGCTCGCCCCCCGACAGGGTCATCTGCACGCCCAGCGACTGGGTCCGCGTCACCCGCCCGTCGGCGTCGGTGTCAGTGAAGCGGAAGGTCTCCCACTGCTCGCCGCCGCGATAGGTCTCGATCGGCGAGACGTTCAGGTTGCCGGTGATCGGCTCGCCCTTCTCGTCCATCAGCAGATACAGATACGGCCCGCCCTTGATGGTTCGATCCACCAGCGCCTGGTTAAGCGCGTCACGCCCCCGTTCGCGATAGACGGCGGTCAGCACCGCCACCTCGCTGCGCACATCCGCCCGCGCCTTGGCCCGCGCCTCGGACGCCGACGCCAGATAGACATAGGCCAGCACCGCACTGGCCGCCGCCACGAACAGCGCCAGGAACAGCAGCGTCAGCCGGAAGGGTGTTCGGCGGAAGAGTGAGGGGAGTTTCATCCTAGATGTCTCCCTCCCCTTCATGGGGAGGGTGGTCGACGCAACCCAATCCTCCCTCGTTTACGGGGGAGGGGGACCGCGAAGCGGTGGAGGGGGCGGCCACAACCCCAACCTTTTCCGTCCTTGCGCCGTCCATGCGTCAAATCCCAAGCGGAGCGCATGCGGTCGCCCCCTCCACCCCGCTCCGCGCGGTCCCCCTCCCCCGCTGCGCAGGGGAGGATCGAAAACCCTCCCCGGGACGGGGAGGGAGAAGTCGCGCCCTGTCGCTACGCCTCCAGCCGATACCCCGCGCCGCGCACCGTCTGCAGCATGGCGCGTTCGAAGCCCTTGTCGATCTTGGAGCGCAGGCGGCTGATGTGGACGTCGATGACGTTGGTCTGGGGGTCGAAATGGTATTCCCAGACCTTCTCCAGCAGCATGGTGCGCGTCACCGACTGGCCCGCGTGGCGCATCAGGAATTCCAGCAGCTGGAACTCGCGCGGCTGCAGGTCGATCTCCTTGCCCTCGCGGTGAACGGTGCGGGCGATCAGGTTCATCTCCAGGTCGCCGACCTTGAGCACGGTCTGCACGCTGCCGGTCTCGCGGCGGCGGGCCAAGGCCTCGACCCGGGCGATCAGCTCGGCGAAGGCGTAGGGCTTCACCAGATAGTCGTCGGCGCCGGCCTTCAGGCCCGTGACCCGATCCTCGACCTCGCCCAGGGCGGACAGGAACAGCACCGGCGTCTGGTCGCCGCCGCCGCGCACCGTCTCGACCATGCCGACGCCATCCAGGCGCGGCATCATCCGGTCCACGACATAGACGTCATAGCCGCCCTTCTGGGCCTCCAGCAGGCCGAAGGCCCCGTCGACGGCGTGCACGACCTCGTGCCCCGCCTCGGTCAGGCCACGGACCATGGCCGTCGCGGCCTCCGCGTCATCCTCGACCACCAGAATACGCATGAGACCTGCCCCTGAATTGGAATCGCCGCCGATGATAGCGCATCGGCGGCGACCCCGTCAGTTAAGCAATGTTCAGACTTGCGCCTACTCGGCCTGGGGCAGGTCCAGGACCACCGGCGTGTTGCCCTGGGGCGTCCAGACCAGCAGGAAGACGCTCTTGCGGTTCGCCCGCTTGGCCTCGTCCACCGCCGCCTGAAGGTCGGCGACGCGCGTGGCCGGACTGGTGCCCGCCCGCAGGATGACGAAGCCCGGCCGGAAGCCCGAACTGCGCTGCGACGCCTGCGATCCCGTGACGACCAGGCCGTTGACGTTGGCCGGGATCGAATAGCGCTGGCGCAGGGCGTCGCTGATCGGCGCGACGTTCAGCCCGGCGACGGCCGAGCCGTTCGCGCCGGCGGCGGGCGGCGCGGCTTCTTCGTTCTGGGCGCCGTTGCGGCTGGCGTTCAGCTCGGTCTCCGAAGGACGCGCGCCCGAACGGACGGTCAGCGTCTGGCGACGACCGTCGCGCAGCACTTCCAGCCGCAGGGTGTCGCCGGCGCGGGCGCGGCCGACCAGGCGGGTCAGATCGGTCGAGCTGTCGATCGGCTCGCCGTTCAGGCTGACGACGATGTCGCCGGCCTGGACGCCGCCCTTGTCGGCGGGGCCGCCGGGGGTGGTGCTGTTGATGAAGGCGCCCTTGGTGTCGGCCGACAGGCCCATGCTCTCGCGATAGGCGCGCGTCAGGCTGGTGATCTCGACGCCAAGATAGCCGCGCTCGATGCTTTCACCCTTCATCAGGCGGTCGGTGATGCTCTTGGCCACGTCGGCGGGAATGGCGAAGCCGATGCCGACCGAGCCGCCCGACGGCGACAGGATGACGGTGTTGACCCCGATCACCCGGCCATAGACGTCAAAGGTCGGCCCGCCCGAGTTGCCCCGGTTGATGGCCGCGTCGATCTGGATGTAGTCGACATAGGCGCTGTCGATGTCGCGGCCGCGGGCCGAGACGATGCCCGCCGTGGCCGTGCCGCCCAGGCCGAACGGATTGCCCACGGCGATGACCCAGTCGCCGACGCGCGGCTCGGCCGACTGTTCGAAGCTGACGAACGGGAAATTCCCGCCCTCCACCTTGATGACGGCCAGGTCGGTGCTTTCGTCGCGGCCGATCAGGCGGGCGGTCAGCTCACGCTCGTCCGACAGCTTGACCGTGATCTCGGTGGCGTCCGCGACGACGTGATTGTTGGTGACGATGTAGCCGTCGGCCGAGATGAAGAAGCCCGAACCGGCGCCCAGGGCCGTGGTCGAATTGTCCTCGCTCTCTTCGCCGTCCTGGCCCTGCGGACCCACGCCCGGCGGCAGCTGGAAGCCGAAGGGCAGGCCGGGGATGGCCAGTTGGCGCGGCCGCTCGACCCGCGTCTTGACGTCGATCTGGACCACTGCCGGCGCCACCTGCTGGAAGATGTCGGCGAAGGAGAGCGGCGCGCCCGGGGGCGGGGCGAAGGCGGCGCCCGCCGCGCCGGCCGAGGGCGTCAGGCGACCGCTGACGGCTGCGGTCTCGGCGTGGGCGCCGGGCCATTCGATGACCCCGCCCGCCGTCGCCGCCGCCGCGAAGGTCAGGCCGACCGCCGCGCCCAGAATGAACTCCTTGCGCTTCAGCATTTGGTTTTCGCGATCCTCTCACCGGAGCCGATGCGGCTCTCGTTTCGCCTTCTGATATAGGCAGATGGCCGCCATGGCCAACGCCCCTCGACAACACGACGATGGTTGTGCCGCGTCAACGACCGTCGTGAGGCGAGGTTGCGTCCGGAGTTGGGCGAACTGTTTCCGCCTGGAGATAATCCGCCAGCCGGCGCTCCTCCTCGGGCGACAGGGGCGCGGCCTCCTCCGCCCGGCGGCGCGACCGGCTCAGGATCAGGCCCAGCGCCAGAAGCGCCAGCGCGGCCGGACCCAGCCACAGCAGCCAGGTGCCCGCCCGGAACGGCGGGGTGAACAGCACATAGTCGCCATAGCGGGCCACCAGATCGTCGCGGATCTGGGCGTCGGTGCGCCCGGCCGCGACCTCTTCTCGCACCAGCCGGCGCATGTCGGCGGCGACGCCTGCAGGGGAATCGGCGATCGCCTCATGCTGGCAGACGACGCAGCGCACGTCGCGGAACAGGGCCCTGGCCCGCGCCTCCTGCGCCGCATCGGCCAGCGGCTGGTCCGGCGTCGGCGCGGGCTCGGCCGCCATCAGACCCAGCGACGCCAGGGCGATCAGCAGGGCGCGCCTCATGCCGCGACCGCCTTGCGCCGACGCGCCGCGCCGACGCCCAGACGCAACCGCCGATCCAGCAGCGACAGCACCCCGCCCAGCGCCATCACCATCGGCCCCAGGAAGATCAGCCGCGCCCACGGATTCCAGTAGGTTCGCACCGTCCAGGCCTGGCCCGTCGCCACGGTCCCCGGCTCGCCCGCGCGGCGCTCGCCCATGACCACATAGACGTCGTCCAGCCCCCGGAAATCCAGGCCCACCTCGGTCGTCGTCTGACCGCCGGCGGGGAAGAAGCGACGCTCGGCCGTGACGGCTTTCGCCCGGCCCGAACCCTGGGCGGGACGCACGGTCAGACGGCCTTGCTCGGCGATATAGTTCGGCCCCTCAACCACCGCGACGCCGTCCAGCCGCACGGCCCAAGGGCCCGCGCGCATCTCCTGCCCGATAGACAGGGGGGCGACCGCCTCGACCTTGAAGCTGGTCTCGACCACGGCGCCCAGCACGAAGACGCCCAGCCCCGCATGCGCCAGCGTCATGCCCCAGGCGCCCAGCGGCAGCCCCCGCGCCCGGCGCAGCGTCTCCGCCAGCGGCGCGCGGAACAGGCGGACCCTCTCGGCCGTCTCGGCCAGCGCGCCCAGGATCAGCCAGGCGCCGACCATCAGCCCGCCCGCCGCCAGCGCCTTCTTCGGTTCGAACAGCGCCCATCCGGCCAGGGCGAACAGCAGCGCCAGCCCCGCCGCGACCGCCAGCCGCTGCAGCGCCCCGGTCAGGTCGCCCCGCTTCCACGCCAGCAGCGGCCCGGCCGGCAGGATGATCAGGGCGATGATCATCAGCGGGTTGAAGGTCAGGGCGAACCACGGCGGGCCGACCGAGATCGTCTGGCCCGTCGCCGCTTCCAGGATCAGCGGATACAGGGTCCCCAGCAGCACCGTCCCCGCCGCCGCCGTCAGGAACAGATTGTTCAGCACCAGCGCGCCCTCGCGGCTGATCGGCGCGAACAGGCCGCCGCTCTTCAGCATCGGCGCGCGCCAGGCGAAAAGAGCGAACGCCGCGCCCGCCGTCATCCCCAGAATGGCCAGCAGCATAAGACCTCTTTGCGGATCGACGGCGAAAGCGTGGACGCTGGTCAGCACCCCCGACCGCACCAGAAACGCCCCCAGCATCGAGAAGCTGAAGGCCAGCAGCGCCAGGAACACCGTCCACCCCGCCAGCGCGCCGCGCCGCTCGGTCACCACCGCGCTGTGCAGCAGGGCCGCGCCCGCCAGCCACGGCAGGAAGGACGCGTTCTCGACCGGGTCCCAGAACCACCAGCCGCCCCAGCCCAGCTCATAATAGGCCCAGAACGACCCCAGGGTGATCCCGACCGTCAGAAAGGCCCAGCTGGCCAGGGCCCACGGCCGCACCCAACGCCCCCAGGCGGTCCACGACAGCCGCGTCTCGCGCCCCTCGATCAGAGCTGCGACCGCCAGCGAGAAACAGACCGAAAACCCGACATAGCCCGCGTAGAGAAGCGGCGGATGGACGGCCAGGGCCGGGTCCTGCAACAGGGGGTTCAGCGACATCCCCTGGAACGGCGCCGGGTCCAGCCGTTGGAACGGGCTGGAGGTGAAGACCGCGAAGGCCAGGAACAGCAGCGACAGCGCCCCTTGCGTCGCCACGGCCGAGGTCTTGAGCCCGAACGGCAGATTGGACGCCCGCGCCAGCACCGCGCCGAACGCGGTCATCACCAGGCACCACAGCACCAGCGATCCTTCGTGACTGCCCCAGGCGGCGGCCACCTTGTACAGCATCGGCTTGTCGGTGTGGCTGTTGGCCGCGACGTTGGCGACCGAGAAGTCCGAGGTCGCAAAGGCCAGGATCAGCGCGCCGAAGGCCAGCGCCACCGCCAGGGCCGAGGCGATGGCCGCCCCCTGACCCGCGCCGGCCAGCACCGGGCTGTTGCGCAGCCGCCCGGCGACCGACAGCCCCGTCTGCAGGGCCGCCAGCGCCAGCGCCAGCGCCAGCGCAAAGGCCCCCAGCTCAGCGATCATGATTGTTCGCTGGCGCTATCGGCCTGCGGCCTGCTTGAGCGCGCGGAGGCTCCCGCCTCAGGCCGCCACTCGCCCTTTTCCTTCAGGCGGTCGGCGACCTCGCGCGGCATATAGGTCTCGTCGTGCTTGGCCAGCACCTGACGGGCGGTGAAGCTGCGGTCGGCCTCGAACGCGCCCTGGGCGACGATGCCCTGGCCCTCGCGGAACAGGTCCGGCAGGTCGCCCCGATACAGCACTCGGGTCGAGGCGGCGTTGTCGGTGACGGTGAAGATCACGGCCCCGTCGGCGGTGCGGTGCACGCTGCCCGCCTCGACCAGACCGCCCAGCCGGATGTCGCGCCCCGCCGGCGCCTTGTCTGGCGTCGCCTCGGACGGGGAATAGAAGAAGGTCACGCTGTCCCGCGCCGCCCACAGCGACAGGCCGACCGCCAGCGCCAGCACCGGCGCCACGGCCATGACGACCCACAGGCGGCGTCGCGCCTTCGGCGATTTCGGAAGCCAGCTCATGCCAGGGTCGATCCGGGAACGGAGGAAGGACGGGCGTATAGCGCCCGCGCGGGTTCGGGCCAACGCGTCATCGGCCCACACCCGGTCCGGCCGCCGCCAGACGACGCTCCAGCTCGGCCCGGCGTGGATCGGCCGGCTCCAGCGCGGCGATCAGCGGCCGCCACTGGGCGTTCAGCTGGGCCGTGTCACCGCGCCGCAGCGCCGCCTCGCCCAGGAAATAGCGCGCGCCCAGCTGACCCGGATCGCGCTTCACCGCCTCGTGGAAGGCGGCTTCGGCATCGGCGCCGATGGTCCCGTCATTGGCCCGCACCAGACTTTCGCCCAGCCGCGCCCAAGTCTGGGCGTCCTCGGGGTCCAGCGCCAGCGCCCGGCGGAAGGCCGAGGCCGCGCCGATCGGATCCTCGGCCTGGAAGCGCGCGGCGCCCAGCATGGTCAGCAGGCGACGGTCGTCCGGATTGTCTTTCGCCGCGCGGTCGATGACGGCGGCGACCTGGATCGGGGCCAGCGGCTCCTGGCTCTCGCCCCATGCGGCGACGCGCTTCTCGTACGGCTGGTCCGGCAGGCCCGGCGCGCCGGTCACGACATACAGGCCCAGCGCCGCGGCGATGGCCACGACCACCCCGCCCAGCACCCAGCGGCGATCACTGACGCGGGCGACCGGGGCGGCGGCGCTCTGTTCCCCTTGCGTAGCCAGGATGCGGCGTCCCGCCTCGGCGCGGGCGGCGCGCCAGGCGTCCTCGTCGATCAGGCCGCGCGCCTTCAGCCGGTCTAGTTCGGCCAGTTCGGCGGCGGCCTCGGCCGGGCCGGCGCCGCTCGCGACCTGCGGGTCGACGGCCGCGCCGCGACGGGCGCCCGCCAGCACCAGCAGCCCCGCCAGGGCGGAGGCGAGGCCGGTCAGGGTCCAGAACACGATCATGGACCGACGCTCTAGCGGATCAGGCGGGTTCGGGCGAGGGGTTGGGCGCCGGACGCGCGGCCGCAGCGGCGCGACGCCGCACCGTGCGCGCAGCGGTCTCGGCCTGAAGCGCCGTCATGAAGCCGGCCACCGTCTCCAGCAGGTCCAGCAGCGCCAGCCCGTCCGGTCCGGTCCCGGCGTGCAGCGCCTCCAGCGCGGCGTCGGCATGACTCATCAGCCGCTCGGTCAGCCGGTCGACCAGTTGCCGCCGCTCGGACTCGCAACCAAAGGCCGAGGTCACGCCGCGCACCGCCGTCAGCAGTTTCAGCAGGGCTTCGGCCATATCGATCGGGTCACCCCGTGACGGAATGTCCAGACGCGGCGCCGGGCGGGTCATGCGCCCCACCAGTCGCACCTGTTCGGTCGGCAGCACCGTCTCCACCGTCCGCTCCACCAGCCGCATCAGGCCCGCCAGCCGGTCGGCGACACGGGCGCGGGCGTCGCGCACATTGCGACCCCAGGCGCTGCCCGGCCGCAGTTTCAGCGTCAGGTCCAGTTCCGCCAGCACCCCGGCGCACCAGGCCAGATCGACGCCCAGCGTCTCGATCCCCGCGCGATCCTCCTCCGGCCGGAAGGCGTCCAGCCGCGCCACCCGGCGATCCACCGCCGCCAGCAGCCGCTCGACGAAGTCGGCCAGCTCGGATTCGCTCAGGAACGCCTCGCGCGCCGCCGCCTGGGCGCTATGTGCCAGAACCCGCAGGATCAACGGCGCATCGTTCAGATGGGCGAACCATATCTCCAGCAGACGCCGCGCGCCGTCGGGGGCGATGACCGCCGCATCGCGCAGCAGCAGCCGCAGCTCGGCCACCTGGTCCCCGTCCGGACGGCGCACCCAGGCGTGCAGCCCCTCGACCCCCGGCCGCGCCAGATGCATCAGGTCCAGACACCCCGCCAGCTCGGCCAGACCCGCCTCGCGGCGCCCGGGCTCCAGCGACGGCGGCCAGATGTCGTCCGGCCGGTCGCGCAACAGGGTGGCGGCGGCCTGACGGATGCGTCCGGCCACCAGTTCGGCGTCGCGGTCCTCGGCGTCCAGCCGATCCAACCACTGGGCCTCGCGCGCGGTCGCGGCCTGCCACAGGGCGGGCAGGACGGCGGCGGGAAAATGCAGGCCCTCGACCCCGTCCTCGCGCGGGGCGAACATCGGCAGCAGCGGCCCCAGAACCAGATCGCGACGACGCCGATGGTCGGCCTCGTCGCGCACCATCTGGCCCATGACCGCCGCCCCGGGCCCCGGCAGGCGCGACACCGCGGGCCCCAGCCGTTTCAGCTCCCGGTCGGAGCACTGGCGCAGCATCCGGGCGAGCCCGGCGCGATGCGTGTCCGATAGCGCGGTCATTCACTTCAGGCCGACGCGCGCCACGGGGCGCGCAGAAAGCGTCATCTTGCCACGATCAGGGTTAACAGTCGCTATCCATGGTTGAGCGCGCTCAGCCTTCGGCGGCGGGCAGCTCCAGCAGGGCCTTCAGCCCGCCCATGTCGCTGGCGCCCAGGGTCAGCCGACCGCCATAGGCCCGCACCAGTTCGTCCACGATCGATAGGCCCAGGCCCGTACCGGGCGTGGCCTCGTCCATCCGGGTTCCGCGTTGCAGGGCCGCGTCGCGCTGATCCTCTGGCAGGCCGGGGCCGTCGTCCTCGACCACCACCACCATCTGGCCCAGCCCGGTCGGTCCGGCCGAGACGCGCACCCGGCGCGTGGACCATTTGCAGGCGTTCTCCATCAGATTGCCCAGGATTTCCTGCAGATCCTGCCGCTCGCCCCGGAAGGCCAGGTCGTCGGGCGCGCGCCAGTCGATCTCGACCCCCTTGGAGGCGAAGACCCGCTCCAGCATCACGGCCATTTCGTCCAGCGCCTCGCCGATGGGGGTGCGCTCGCCCAGCGCCTGGGCGCGCGCGGCGGCGCGGGCGCGGCGCAAGTGGTGGTCGACCTGGGCCTTCATCACCTCGGTCTGGCGGCGGACCAGATCGGGCAGGCCGCCCGGCGCATCGCCCGCCTCGGCCAGCATCACCGCCAGCGGCGTCTTCAACGCATGGGCCAGGTTGCCGACGTGGGTCCGCTGACGCTCCACCACGTCCTGATTGTGGTCCAGCAGATGGTTCACCTGTTCGGCCAGGGGCGCGATCTCGACCGGATAGCGCCGCTCGATCCGGGCCGCCTTGCCCTTGCGGACATTGGCGATCTCGGTCTGCAGGTCATACAGCGGACGCAGGCCGATCTGCACCTGGATGAACACCGCCGACACCAGCCCGGCGCCCAGCAGCAGCAGCACGATCCAGGTCACGGTGGCGAACTGGCGCGTGTCGGCGTCGATGTTCGAGCGGTCGATGGCAGCCACGAAGACCAGCGGCCGGGTCCGGCCCGGCAACTGTTTCATGCTGGCGGCGACACGCAGCGGCTCGTCCTTGGGGCCGACCGCATTATAGCTGACGATCTGGCCGGTCGCCTCGGTCAGGCGCGGCGGCAGGTCGTGCGGGATGACCAGCGCGTCCCGCCCCAGCGACGGCGAGCGCGACAGCACCCGCAGCGTCCCGTCCCCGGCCGTCTCGCCCACCATCCAATATTTGCCCGACAGCAGCCGCAGGGTGCGGGCGTCCTTGATCTCGCCGGTGACGACCAGGCCGTCGTCCATCACACTGGTGGCGATGACGGCCTCGTCGATGGTGTCGCTGAGGACATTGCCCAGCCGGCGCAGCGCCGATTCCTGGAACAGCGAGGTCAGGACCAGACCCGTCACCACCAGGGCGACCAGAATCCACGCCGAGGCCAGCCAGATCAGGCGGCGGGTCAGCGACCGGCCGGGACGGCCCAGCCAGCGGCCCCACTCCGGCGAGGCCGGGCGCGGATCGGTTACGGCCTGCTCCCCCGACGCGGTCATGGCGACGGAATCAGGCGGGGTCGGATTCGCCGGCCAGCGGCGTCAGCCGATAGCCCAGCCCCCGCACCGTCTCGATCCGGTCGGAGCCGATCTTCTTGCGCAGGCGGCCGACGAACACCTCGATGGTGTTGGAGTCGCGGTCGAAATCCTGATCGTACAAATGCTCGACCAGTTCGGTGCGGCTGATGACCCGGCCCTGATGCATCATCAGATAGTGCAGCAGCCGGTATTCCAGGCTGGTCAGGCGCAGCGGCTCGCCGTCGACGCTGGCCCGCGCCGCGCGCGGATCCAGACGCAGCGCCCCGCACGACAAGGTCGCCGAGGCGATGCCCGCCGAGCGCCGCAGCAGGGCGCGCAGCCGCGCCAGCAGTTCTTCGGTGTGGAACGGCTTGGTCAGATAGTCGTCGGCCCCTGCGTCGAAGCCCGACACCTTGTCCGACCAGGCGCCGCGCGCCGTCAGGATCAGCACCGGCGTGGTCTTGCCCTCGCGGCGCCAGCGCTCCAGCACCGACACGCCGTCGATCTTGGGCAGGCCCAGGTCCAGCACGATCACATCATAGGGTTCGGTGTCGCCCAGGAAATGCGCCTCTTCGCCGTCGGCGGCGTGATCGACCGCATAGCCGGCGTCCGCCAGCGCCAGCTTCAGCTGGCGCGACAGGTCGGCGTCATCCTCGACAAGCAGAACCCGCATTCAGTCTTCTCCACTCACGCGGCCGGTCTGGCCGTCGACGCGAATATCGCTCACCCGGCCGCCGGGATACTCCCAGCGCACCACATAGTCCGGCCCACGCGAGCTGACGCCCAGCATGCGGCCCTGACGGCCCGCCTGGACGCGGCGCACCACGTCGCTGGCGCTGGCGCGCGGCTGCGACCGGCCATCGTCGTTATCGCGCAGGCCCTGACCCGGATAACCCCGGGACTGCTCCCGGCGATCCTGGTCGCGATCGCGGCCACGCGACTGCGCCGCCGCGTCCGCTACGGGGACGATGGCGATCAGGCCGGCCAGCAGGATTGCTCGAATGGACATCATGGGGTGGGTCATAGGCGGCCGCCTCTGAACAGCGGCTGAACGCGCAGTCTAGCGATGTTCACCCAACGAGGGAAAGGCCGCGCGGGTCCGGCGCGCGCGCATAGGGTGGAGGCAGGCGGGGCGATGATGGGGGCGATGACGGACGACCTGGACCGTTCATGACGAACTTCTCATGCCGATGAACGCAAACTGACACGCGTCGTTCAGTTCGGGCTCAGCCGTGGGGTGGTCATCTGGGATCAACGCAGCCACCCCGGTTTGCGTCGTCACCAAGGAGCCATCCCATGATGAAGAAGATGATGATCCCGGTCCTGGCTGTCGCCGCTGTGTCGATGGCCGTCCCCGCCGCCGCCCAATCCTATGGCCATAGTGGCCCGTCGCGCGGCCCCGCCTATCAGCAGCAGCACAACGGCTGGCAGTCGATCAGCCAGCGCAAATACACGCTGGACCGCCGCATCGACCAGGGCGTCCGCAGCCGTCAGCTGAGCCAGCGCGAGGCGTCCAGCCTCAAGGCCGAGCTGAACAGCCTGGTCCGCCTGGAGATGCAGTACGCCCGAAACGGCCTCAGCCGCCAGGAACGGGTCGACCTGGACCGCCGCTATGACCGCCTGTCGGCCAAGGTCCGCTACGAGCGTCGCGATAACGACGGCCGTCGCTGGTAAGCTTCCGGGCCCCTCCCTCCCCTCACCGGGGGCCTGAACGAAGGGCGCGATCCGCAAGGGTCGCGCCCTTTTTCTATGCCGGATCGACCACCGTGATCTCCGGCCAGCGACCCCGCGCGCTGGCGACCGCCTTGTCCCAGCCCTTCGCCACCGGCCGTGTGGGGTTGGGACGAACGGTCAGGCTGAACACATCCTCCAGTCCGAATGGGGCGACGACGCTGATCGCATCGTCCGCCTCCAGCCGCACGCCGACGGCGAAACAGGGGGCGACAAAGCGCGACAAGGCCGTCTCCGTGTCCGGCAGCGGCGCATAGGGCTCGCCGAACCGCCCCTCGAACCACAGGTGCACGCACGCCTGTTTGTAATTGCGAACCTTCATTCCGGGTGCACGATTGTCAGTTCCGGCCACCTCTCCAAGGCTTTGGAGGTCACCTGAGGCCAGTCTTTGGCCAGCGTTCGGTTCGGGTTTGGTCGGATCACCATGTCAAACACGTCGTCCAGCCCGAATGGCGCCGCGACGGTGATCTGGTCATCGTTCTCCAATCGTATGCCAACCGCGAAAGCGGGGGCAACAAACCGGGTCAGGGCCTCGGACGTCTGCGAGATCGGAGGATAAGGTTCGCCGAACTTCGCTGGAAACCACTCAGAAACCCTACGCTGGTTCCGCGCTTCTACCCGGCTTCTAAGCGGCTCGTCGAACGCCTCAGCCACGCGCTTGATCACAGCGTCTTCCGCGTCCCACGACACGTCAGCATCGTAGTAGCCAAGATCGAAGTCCTTGACGCCGTAGCCGGGTGCACGACCGGTCAGATCATTCCAGACGCTCTGGTAGACGGCGCCGGAGAAGATCAACCAGTCGTTCAGATCGAGACCACGGACGGTCCTTAGAACAGTCATCAGGTCGGGGTCTTTGCGGATAATGGCCGCAAGGCGGTTCGATTCAGTCATGCTCTCACCTACGCCGCCGGCCGTCCAACTACGAGAGGGGCTGGCGCGATGGGATCAGTTCGCCAGCCAGAACGCGATAGCATCGCGGTAATGTCCGAACGAGAAGCGGACGACACCGGTCCTCTTATTCACGGCTCTGAACCAGGCTCCTTTCGCTTGGTCGCAGCACCACCACTCGGCGACGATCCGGCGCCGGTCGTCTACCGGATCGTCGAGATCAACCTTGAGGTCGATGTGGTGATTGGTCGGGAATGGAGGGCCGGGTCGGCTCATCGGTCGCGCCCCCCGAAGAGGATCATGTGCGCCACGCGGAACGCGATCAGCCATCGGCCCTCGGTGACAAGGTTGCGGAAGACGGTGATCATGGCGCTGTCAGAAATGCCGTTCTGGAGAGCGAGATAGTTTGGCGCTCGCCCGCACCAATGGGATGAGAAGTGTCGTTGGCTGGTCGTCAGCCGGCGGTTCAGCATCAGCGTGTAGAGGTCGGTCATTCGGCTCCTGGTCGATGGCCCGACCGCGTAAGCTATCGGCCGGTAGAACTATTTATCCAGTGCCGTTCCCCGCCCTTTCGACGTCGAAAGAAATCGTCAGTCGAAACGCCATCTGTCATAAATAGAATATCGGTCGGCTGTGTGCTGACCATGCATATCGTTCAGGGGTTAGAGCGCGGTGTCCCCGCCGCACAACGGATATCGGGACGAATGACCGAGACCCGTGGGAGAACGCCCACTCAAGGCGAACCTGATGGCCCGGCTAGTCAAACTGGCTTGCGGCTTGAATGGGCGGCCCCTTGGAGAGCCAGGCTCTCGAAAGGCACTTCGCAAAAAGAGGACGTGTGCGTGTTGATCAATTTCACGCCCGTCCGAACGCGCCCTTGTCCATCCGACCGCAAGGCGCGTTAGCTTGAGGGCTGACGCCCTCATAACCGTTCAGCCTTTCAAAAGCTGCCGGGGACACAAGGCGGTGCCGATGAAAAAGGCTGTTTGCACATCGAGTCACCAAGGCCCCAAAGTCCCTCTGTCTCACGACGTCCAGGCGAGCTTGGCGAGATTGGGCGACTACATGCTGGTCTCGGTGAACCGCCAGCTTCCGCTATAGACGCGGATCGTCGCCGGTTGGGGATATCCAAACGCATAGGGATGTCACGATCTCCCTTCCGCCACTCGACCCCGGTCGGTCTGGCGGGGGGAGAAAGAGATAACTCCGCTCGGGATATGCGACTAAATCTTCTTACCTCGACCAGCGCCGTTGGCCGCGAGAGTGAGCGCTAGCGAGCGACAGGCCAAAAGGCTTCGAAGCGGGAGCGCAGCGGACGCTTCGAACTGAAGTTCTTTCATCCGAATCTATTCATCGGCTTCGGCGCGTTAAAGGCGGTGATTTCTGCCAACAAATAACAAACTAACACCATAACTTTTTCTATGAACAACGAGGAACTACTTCCAAATGATGGTAGTCAATCACACAATTTCTGGAATTCTGTGTTGACATTATCGATCTGATCGAAGACAAGGCGATCATTCCTCTGAGCGATATTTCTGATCCGGCGCAATTCGCCAAGCCATCAGCATATCTCTCAGAAAGGAATACTCCCGATGAAAACGGACCAACTCAACGGCGAGCCAGAGCAGCCCGCTGCGGCGGGCGCTAACTCATCTGCCCAGCTTTCTTCGAGCCACGCACACTCTCGCTCGCCGGCCCAACGCCGCACCCCAGAAGGCTCGCTGAAGGACTGCTGGGTCGTGATCCTGATGGACCCCGATTACGACGACTGGTCGCCGTGGCCAGTGATCGCAGCGACCAAGCAAGAAGCAGTTCTCAAGGCGCAGTCGGACTGGCGTCGCTGGTGTGGCGTTCGAGACGAAGCGGACGTCGTGAAGGTTTACGGCCATAGCTGGATTGGAGAGATCGCATGACCGCGCTCCCCAACATCGGTCGTGCCGCTTCTGAGGCTCAGGAAGCCGAGCAATACATTCGCAAACTGCTGGAAGATGAGATGGGGCTGCTCCGACTGTCCACAGCGGACTGGAAGGAGGCTTTGCGGCTCGCAGGCTTGGCACCAAAACGTCGCTGGGACGCCAGCACGCTGGAGGCCGACCTCAAGAACGCGCGGCAGAGGGCAAAGCGACAGGCGGCTATCGACGGCATCCCGCCTTCCGACATGATGCACGTGGGTGTCCTCGGCGCTTACGATCAGGCCCTCGTGCGAAAGGTAGACAAGATCGTCCTCCGGCCCTGGCTCGCAGTTCCGCGCCTGTATCAGCTTCAACCAGTTCGACTGATGTTCGACGGCGGTCGCCCCAACGCCGAAGTCCGCCGGAGCGATGAGAACTTCACGCACTATGTCGGGATTCCTCCGTATCGTTGCCCCGAGATCACGACAGCAGTCATGTGTTCGCGGGAGGACGCGGTGCTTCTGAAGCTCAACGGCATGATTGGCTGGGAGGCCAATCTGATGCCGGAACTGGAAGACTATTTCAGGCGAACAGCGACATTCGATTGGGAGGCGGGGGAATGATCAATTGCCATATAGCCGACCTGGTAGCCCGGTTGCCTCGGGCGGAAAAGGCCTGCGCTACCTCGCTGCCGGGCCAAGATTGGCCGACGTTCGACGAAATGCTGAACAGGTTTCCATCGCCAAACCCGTGGTGTGAACCCACTGGCTTCAACTACGAGGGGTTCTTCAGGGCGGCGGTCGAGGCATCCGAACTCGAACACGGCCTTACCTTGTTGGCAGAGCAACAGCCACTCTCGGCCGACAGCAGCCTCGCTGTTCGTTATGTCGGAGAGGGAGTTAGTGAGGATGGGTGCTTCTTCTACGCCTTCCTGTTTCAGGGGTGCGGCTTTGACGCATTCATATGGATCGAAGATGATCTGAATAGGACCAGGCTCGCCTGGCGGGGCAATGAGCAAGCCTACCTTCGCGCAGAGCTTCTAATGCGGATGTTCGAAGGCGAGACCCTCGCCCATCTACGGTAAGCGCCGGGACCAGTCAGATAAGAGCCTTCGTCAGCCTAGTCCCAGTCCACCTGACGGGTGAAGCTTCGGAAACTGCGCCATCGCGCCCCGCCGGCCGCGTCGTTGATCCGGGGGATGCCGAGCAGATCACACTTCTGCTCGGCCGCCTCGCAGACGCTGCAAGCCACGGGCGAGTTGCGGTGGCCGTGAATCGTCCAGAGTATCCAGCCGGCGCCACCGCCGGCGGTCAGCGGTCGGAACTCCAGCAGCGCCTCGCCTCGGAATTCTCCGATGGCGAGGCGGCCCGCCGCCACATGTTCAAGTTTACTGCCGAGGCAGTTCCGATAACGACGGGCCGCTTCGAGATAGTCCCTCATCGTTGTGAGCGGACGAAGCTCGTTGTCGGCCACAGGAATCGGGTGAGCCGGCAGACGGTCAGCACGTCGAACGAACCGGTCAAGCAAGCAGGGCAGCGTGGATGACGGCGCCATTGCGGCGATAGCTGCGGCTACCACCTCGTCGTCCGCCCGCGAACAGACGCTCTGCACGAACTCCACGGCGGCGTTGAACCGCATCGCCTCGGCGGGCGTGTCGAGGCGGGTCAGGGTGTTGGCATGATGCCAGCGCGCATCCAGGGCCGCGAGCACGTCCAGCTTGCGCCCGCTGATCCGGTTGCCGCGCAACGCATCGAGCGAGCGTATGCTGGCGCCGGCGGCGAGGCGATGAAGCGACAGGTAGTCCTGTGGGCGGGGAAGGGGCCGCTCACCGATCCGCAGGAGAAGGCCGGGCAGTCCTTCGGGCACGGATGCGAACGCATGACGCAGGATGTCGCGGACCCGCCCATGACGAATGATCTCGCCGAGACCGGCCGGAAACAGATCGTCGCTAGCGGGGTAAGCGGCGGACATATCCGACCGCACAGCCAGGGCCGCGAAGATCGCCTGACGCCGGCCCGCTGACGCCGTGAGCACTCTCCCGAGCACGCCGGGGCATTCGTCGTCGAGGCGCACCAGCATGTCAGTGGACCAGCCAAGGAGGCCCTCACGCATTCGTCCGCTCCCACGGGAAGAGCGACGGCCCCATTCCGCCTGGTCGGCCGAGCGAAGCATACCATCGCCAGCGGCGCGTTTCGGCCGGGGTCGTTTGGTAGTCGATGACGATGCGCGGCGGATCGTTGGTCAAGTCATTCAGCACCGCTCGCGTCGCTGCGGGCATCGGCATCACCGCTGGCAAGGTGATCTCCCCGGCCGCTTCGGGCGGCGGGTCGATGAAAAGCCACTCTTCGCTACTGATCCACTGGCCCTCACCAGCGACCTCATCGAGGAAGGAGGCGACTTCGGTGAGATTGATCTGGCCAGCCGCGTCTCGCGTTACACGCACGGCCAAACATCGAAGCGGGTTCTCGTCCGGCGCCAATGGGCCTCCATGATCTGTGGAAGCTCTTAGAGTCTCATGGATGCCAGGCTTGTCCACCATATCGGACGCAAACCAGCATCGGAGAGGAAGACGCGAGTTGCTGCGAGGGGCACCGACTTCGTATGGTCCGGTGCATGAATCCCGTTGAGATTGAAGAAGCTGTATCCAACCTCGCGCTTGAGCCGTTCGACGCGGCCGAGTTCCCCTTTCAGTTTCTGATCGCCTTCGACAACCCGGCGACCACGATCAAGCGGCTGCGGACGGGATCGACCAATCAGTCCGACGTTCCGGGCGGCGTCCTCCAGCGCAACAACATCCACATCGCCACCTGCGCGCCGGGGGCCGTGGACGACACGCTGAAGGCCCTGCGCGACAGCCCCAAGACCGTCTCGGCCAAGGCCAAGTTCATCCTCGCGACAGACGGCGAGACGTTCCAGGCCGAAGACATGAACGGCGGCGGCACCGTCGCGTGCAGCTACGCCGAGTTTCCCGACCACTTCGGCTTTTTCCTTCCGCTGGCCGGGATCACCACGGTCAAGGAAATCCGCGAAAGCTCGTTCGACGTGAAGGCGACGGGCCGCCTGAACCGTCTCTATGTCCAACTGCTGAAGGAAAACCCTGACTGGGCAACGGCCGAGCGCCAGCGCGACATGAACCACTTCATGGCGCGGCTGATCTTCTGCTTCTTCGCCGAGGACACGGACATTTTCCTGACCGAGGGGCTGTTCACCAAGACAGTCGAGCAGATGTCGGCGGGCGACGCCTCCAGCACCCACGCGGTCATCAGCGAGATTTTCCGCGCGATGGACACGAAGCCGACCGAGCGTGACGGTGCCGATCTGCCCCGCTATGCGACCAGGTTCCCTTATGTGAACGGCCAGCTTTTCAGCGGCAGCACCGACGTGCCCCGGTTCAGCAAGGTGGCGCGATCCTACCTGATGCACATCGGCAGTCTGAACTGGCGAAAGATCAACCCGGACATCTTCGGGTCGATGATCCAGGCCGTCACCGACGATGCCGAGCGCGGTTCGCTGGGCATGCACTACACCAGCGTGCCGAACATCTTGAAGGTGCTGAACCCCTTGTTCCTCGACAGTCTGCGTGAGCAGCTTGAGGAGGCGGGGACCAACGCCCGCAAGCTGCTGAACCTCCGAAACCGCATGGCCAGGATCAGGGTGTTCGATCCGGCTTGTGGTTCAGGCAATTTCCTCGTCATCGCCTACAAGGCGATGCGCGAGATCGAGGCCGAGATCAACAGACGGCGCGGCGAGCCTGACCGCCGATCCGACATTCCCCTGACCAACTTTCGGGGCATCGAGCTACGCGATTTTCCTGCGGAGATCGCACGCCTCGCTCTCATCATCGCTGAGTATCAGTCCGACGTGACCTATCGCGGGCAGAAGGAGGCGATTGCGGAGTTCCTGCCGCTTGGCTCGGAAAATTGGATTGTCAGCGGAAATGCGCTGCGGCTCGATTGGGTCAAAATTTGTCCGCCGACCGAAACCAGCGTGAGGGTCGCGTCAGATGACCTCGCGGCCATGCCGGTTGAACAGGCAGAGGTTGATTTCACCCACTCCGGCGGAGAAAGCTACATATGCGGAAACCCGCCGTATATAGGCCGAAGAAATCAGGACAGTCATCAGAAGTCCGATCTAAAGCACCTTCTCGATCACAAAATTAAATCAAGCGCGTCACTGGACTATGTGTTCGGCTGGATCGAGAAATCTTCAGATTACATTCTTGCTGGCGGAAATGAATTTGCACTTGTGACGACAAATTCTGTCGCACAAGGAACGCAAATACCGATATATTGGCCACACCTTCTATCAAAAGGTTTAGTAGTCAATTTTGCCCATACATCATTCAAATGGCAAAATAACGCATCAAATAACGCTGGTGTGACTTGCGTCATCATTGGCGTCGGACGCCCAAAGGAAGTAAGGACCATCTATCACGAAAATCTCAAGCAAGAGGTTTCAGTGATCAACCCTTACTTGCTGCCCTCTGAAGTTGGGGTAGTCGAAATGCGAACCAGGCCAATCTCTTCGCTGTCACGCATGAACTACGGAAATCTTCCTGGAGACGGGAATTTCCTCACACTGTCGCTCGTCGAACGCGATAGACTCGAAGCCGACCATCCTGAATCTACTCGCCTCGTAATCCCGCTGTTCGGTGCTCAGGAGCTTATCCGTGGCATGCCAAGGTATTGTCTTTGGATCGACGACGCAGACCTGCCGATGGCACAAAGCATACCCTTCATTCGGGATCGAATTGATGGAGTTCTCAGGACACGGGTCTCAAGCAAGGACAAGAGTTACAACGATCTCGCTGGCCGTCCGCATCAGTTTCGGGATCGAAACTTAGCCGAAACATGCACAATTCTGCTCCCCACAGTTAGCTCTGAGTCGAGAGAGTTTCTTCCGGCCGGCCTTCTTCCCGGTCGGACTGGAACTACGAATCAATGTTACGCAATCTATGACGCGCCCATCTGGAACTTTGCTGTTGCCGCTTCAAAAATGCACCTCGCGTGGATCGCCACGATCTGCGGAAAGCTGGAGACTCGGTATCGCTACTCCAACACACTTGGCTGGAACACCTTTCCGCTTCCAACTCTGACCGAGCAGAACAAGGTCGATCTCACCCGCTGCACAGAGGATATCCTTCTCGCGCGCGAAGCCCACTTCCCGGCCACGATTGCTGACCTCTACGACCCGGAGAAGATGCCGGATGATCTTCGGCGCGCTCACGAGGCAAACGATGACGTGCTCGAACGCATCTACATTGGGCGTCGCTTTCGCAACGACACCGAGCGGCTGGAAAAGCTTTTCGAACTCTACACCAAGATGACCACCAAGAAGGTGGCGGCGTGAGCGATCTGGCGCGACGACCGGGCTGGGACAAACAGGCCGTGAACCAAATCGCCGCCGACCAGTATGGCGGCCTGGAAGCCATGTTCGCCGCGCATGGTTGGGAGAAAGGTGATCGCACCTTTGGCCAGATCGCTCCCAGCCGCGTGAAGGCCACTTACGGCGGCGTCGAGGCGTTCGTGCAGGCTCACGAGAACGGGCGCGGGGGGAACGCCCTGTTAAACCCGCTCGCGGCGATCTCATCCGAACCTCCGCAGGTTTTCCTCAAGAGTTTCTACGGTTTCACGCCTGAGACTTGGGGCTTTCTCGGCTACACCGAATCCTTCATGCGGGACTGGTTTCTGCGTGAAAGTAAGCCCGGCGCGCTCGTCGTGATCGCTGGAACGGGCAAGGCTCACGATCCCAACGAGCGACTGAGAGTGCTGGGCGTCCAGCAACAGTCACACGTCACCGGCACCAAGTGGGACTTTCTCGCGCCTCAGCGGCATGACGAGGAGCGACGCGATCCAGATCGTGGGCGCCGCTGGCACCATGCTCTGAAGGCCGTGCGAGCGTGGCGTGTCCCAGACGAGGATCGTCCCTATGTGCGCGACATATTTCCGGTCACGCACAACGACGGGAAGAACGGCACGGCGATAGGCTCATACGGCATGAGGTTGCACGCCTCAGAAGCCAGAAAGCTTCTCGACCTGACACTGGTTGAAGTTCCGGTCTTCGGCGGCGGCTCAGTGGACGCTCTGCTTCCTGGTCCGGCGGCCGAACTCCTGAAGCCGAGCCGGCCAGGTCCAGTATCTCAATCGAGCTACATGGTTCGAGAAGCCGAAGGCCCAAAGCACCTCTACATCCTGCGGCTCCTCGGGGAAGAGCGGCATCTGTTAGGCTACGATCCGGCCGGATGCTGGGTCGTCAAGGTCGGCTTCTCGGTCAGCCCCTCGACGCGGTGTCAAACCCACAACAAAGCTTTGCCAGCATGCGCGTATGACTGGCAGGTATGGCATTCGACGCATAACGATGGCCGTCATCCGTTCGCGTCATCCGACCACGCCAAGGCAGGTGAGCAAGCGATGAAAGACTTGCTGGAGCGAGACGGCCGCTCCCTTGGAGGCGAGTTTTTTCTCGCGAGTTCGAGCGCGGTTTCACGCGCCTGGAAGGCGGGAGTGAATGCCGCTGAAGCTTATAAGAAGACCTGAGTCACGATGACCACAGCCAAACCGATCCCCGCCGTCAGCTTCACCACTGCCCGCACTGGAGCGTCCGCCAAGGCGAACGAGTTGGGCATGCGCCCGATGCAGGAACGCGCCTATGCCAAGCGCGGCGAGCCGTATCTGCTGATCAAGTCGCCGCCCGCGTCGGGGAAGTCCCGCGCGCTGATGTTCATCGCGCTGGACAAGCTGCACAACCAGGGCCTCAAACAGGCGATCATCGTGGTGCCGGAGAAGTCCATCGGGGGCAGCTTCGCCGATGAGCCGCTGTCGAAGTTCGGCTTCTGGGCGGACTGGACGGTCAAGCCCCAGTGGAACCTCTGCAACGCGCCTGGCCCGGATGAGCAGCGCGTCGATCCATCGAAGGTGAAGGCGGTCGGCCAGTTTCTGGCCAGCGACGACAAGGTGCTGGTCTGCACCCACGCCACCTTCCGGTTCGCCGTGGATCAGCTTGGCGTGGAGGCGTTCGACGGCCGGCTGATAGCCGTGGACGAATTCCATCACGTCTCGGCCAACCCCGACAATCGGCTGGGTGCCCAACTCGCGGAGTTCATCCGGCACGACAAGGCGCACATCGTGGCGATGACAGGCAGCTATTTCCGGGGCGACGCGGCGCCGGTGCTGATGCCCGAGGACGAGAACAAGTTCGAGACGGTCACCTACACCTACTACGAGCAACTGAACGGCTACGAGCACCTCAAGTCGCTGAACATCGGCTACTTCTTCTACAGCGGCCGGTATCTGACCGCCATCGAAGCCGTGCTCGATCCGTCGAAGAAGACCATCGTCCACATCCCTTCCGTGAACTCGCGCGAGAGCACGGCGGACAAGATCAAAGAGGTGGAGCACATCATGCACTGCCTCGGCGAGTGGCTGGGTGCCGACCCGATGACCGGCTTCCATCGCGTGAAGCTGGAGGACGGACGGATCATCAAAATCGCCGATCTGGTCGATGACGGTGACCAAGCCAAGCGCGCCAAGGTGCTGACCGCGTTGAAAGACCCGGCGCATAAGAACGACCGCGACCATGTGGACATCATCCTGGCCCTCGGCATGGCCAAGGAAGGCTTCGACTGGATTTGGTGCGAGCATGCCTTGACAGTCGGCTACCGCTCCAGCCTGACCGAAATCATCCAGATCATCGGCCGCGCCACCCGCGATGCGCCGGGCAAGGAGAGCGCGTCCTTCACCAACCTGATCGCAGAACCGGACGCCTCGGAAGCGGCCGTGGTCGATGCGATCAACGACACGCTGAAGGCCATCGCCGCCAGCCTCCTGATGGAGCAGGTGCTGGCGCCGCGCTTCAATTTCACGCCGAAGGACCACGGGAAGATTGAAGGCTTCGACTACGGCGACGACGGCTACCAGGAAGGCAAGACGAACGTCGGCTTCAACGACCAGACGGGCCAGTTCCACTTCGAGATCGGGGGATTGGTCGAGCCGAAAAGCGCCGAGGCGGCGCGCGTCTGCCGCGAGGATTTGAACGAGGTCATTACCGCCTTCGTGCAGGACAAGACGGCGCTGGAGCGCGGCCTGTTCGACGAGGAGACAGTGCCAGAGGAACTCACGCAGGTCCGCATGGGCAAGATCGTGCGGGACAAGTATCCCGACATGACCGCCGAGGATCAGGAGGCGATCCGCCAGCACGCCATCGCTGCCTTGAACCTAACCCAGAAGGCCAAGCAGTTGGCGGCGGCACCGGATGGTCCCGGCGAGCCGAAGGCCAATACCGCACTCCTCGACGGCGTTCGCCGGCTGGCCCTGGAGGTCAAGGAACTCGACATCGACCTGATTGACCGCATCAATCCTTTCGAGGCCGCCTACGCCGTTCTGGCCAAGTCCATGAACGAGGCGACGCTGAAGCAGGTCCAGTCCGTGATCTCGGCGAAGCGCACGACGCTCTCCCCGGACGAGGCCAAGGACTACGCCGCGCGCGCCGTCCGCTTCCGCCGTGAGCGCGGTCGTTCGCCAGCGATGGATGCCGCCGACGAGTGGGAGCGGAAGCTAGCCGAAGGCGCCGCCGCCTTCATGCGCTACGATCGGGAAGGTCGATATGGCTGACCTGTCGCTCGACGATCTGCGCGCCGAACTCGCCGACTTCGCCCCAGCCGAGGCGAAGACGACGACCTACACGCCGCGCGAGGAACGGATCATCGCCGGTTTCGAGGACATCGTGCGCTTCCACGAGGAGCACGGACGGGCGCCGCTGCATGGCGAGGATCGAGACATCTTCGAACGGCTCTACGCCGTCCGGCTGGATCGGCTACGCGGTCTGGAAGAGTGCCGAACCCTGCTGGCAGGACTCGACAAGCATAGGCTGCTCGAAGGACCGCCGACCGCCATCGAGCCGGAGGAAATGGACCTTGATGCGCTTCGGGCGGAACTGGCCGGGTCCGAGGACCAGGACATCACCAAGCTCCGTCACGTTCTGTCTCGCGAGGAACGTCAGGCCGCCGAAGAGATCGCGGGCCGTGAACGATGTGCCGACTTCGACAAGTTCGAGCCGCTGTTCGTGGAGGTGCAGAAAGACCTCGATGCGGGTGTGCGAACTACGCGCCGCTTCGTCAAGGACGCCGGCTTCCAGAAGGCCGACATCCGCGCCGGCGACTTCTTCATCGTCGGCGGTCAGATCGCCTACGTCGCCTCGGTAGGTGAACCTATCAAGGCTCCGAACGGCGAGACGGACGCGCGTCTGCGCGTGATCTATTCCAACGGCACCGAGAGCGACCTGCTGCTCCGCTCATTGCAGCGCGCGCTCTACAAGGACGAAGCCGGGCGCCGGATCACCGAACCCGAAGCTGGCCCGTTGTTCACCGGCATGGCCGAGGAAGCCGCAGCCAAACCCATCTTCGGGGACCAGGCCGAAGACGGGGAGGTCGAGGACGGCACGATCTACGTCCTACGCAGCAAGTCCGATCATCCGTTCGTCGCCGAGCATCGCGACGTCTTTCACAAGATCGGAGTGACCGGCGGACTAGTGGCATCTCGCATAGCCGGCGCCAACAAAAGTGCAACTTACCTCCTCGCCGACGTCGAGGTGGTGGCCACCTACAAGGTCTTCGGCGTGCGATGCCGCCAACTCGAAGCCCTGATCCACAAGGTCTTCGCCCCCGCACTGTTCGATCTCACGATTCCCGACCGGTTCGGGAATCAGGTGAAGCCGCGCGAGTGGTTTCTCGTGCCGCTGAACGTGGTGGATGAGGCAGTGCAGCGCATTCGGGACGGAAGTATCGTTGGCTTGAGATACGATCCTCAATCTGGCCGGCTCGTTTCGGACGCCTGACTGGCGGTAGGCGCGGCTGAACTGGAGGGGCAGTGACAAGGGCGAAAAGCGAGAGGCTCGACCGGGTGAGGAACGCGCTGGATGTTGGCGCCAAGGTTGCGAAGCGCCGCTGGCTGGAATGGCTCGTGCTGCTCTGTTTCGTCCTACTCACCGGCGGTTCGCTCGTCGCGCTCTCCTTGCTTCCAAGCGAAGAGGTCGGGCGCTACGCCGCCTCCTTGAACGTGGCTCTAGCTATCGGCACGAGCGGCGTGGTGGCCTTCATCTTCTACTACGTCGTCAGCGAACGGATCGAGGCCCGGCGCCGCGATCTCGTGAAGCAGGTTTCGCTCCGAAGTTATCGGAACGCCAAGCGCGACATAGCCTTGGCGGTGATCCAAGCAAGCCGGAAGGGTGGCCGGAACGATCTTGTCGCGGATAGCCAAACCATAGAGCGCGCACTTACGACCGAAGGGTTCAAGGAGCTTTTCGACGGCGGCTGCGAGGCCGACGAAGGCTTCTACGCCTTCCAGAACCAGATGAGCGACCCGACGCCGGAGTATGACGAGATCGTTCTCAACTTGCAGATCATTGGCCGAGCCGTTGATCGCCTGGTTGATGCGAACCTCGTGGAAGACCCGACCTCCTACAACTTCCTCGTCAGGCTAGACGCCATGCTGAAGCGCATAGAACGCAACGGCGCGGGCTACGACGAGAGCAAGCTTCTATGCAGCTTCATCTGGCAAATCTTCGCGGGCTGGAACTTCATCGACGGCCACCTCGGCTATGACCCGATAGAGCGAGCCATCAGGAACGCCTGACCCTTCTCATTAGCCCACGCCCTCGTGAGACCCCGGCAGTCGTCCAACCGACTGTCTCACAAGCATTATGATCGCCATTTGGACATCCTGTGTCACAATGTCTTTGGACCATGTGAGGAGGATCGATGACGGGCACCTTGGTTGGATACGGGAGGACTTCGACCTCTGATCAGCAAGCTGGTCTCGAAGCCCAGATCGCGGAACTCCAAGCCGCCGGGGCCACCAAGGTCTTTAAGGAGCATGTCTCCAGCGTTGACGCCCAGCGGCCGCAACTCCGCGCCGCCCTCGACTGGGTGAGAGACGGGGACACCTTCATCGTGACCCGGCCGGATCGTCTGGCCAGGAGCGTCACCGACCTTCTTCGGATCGTAGAAGACCTGAAGGCCCGCAACGTCACCGTTCGAATCATGTCGATGGGCGTCGATACCTCGACCGCGACCGGGACGCTCATTCTCCAAGTGCTGGGCGCCGTCAGCGAGTTCGAGCGCAGCGTCATGCTGGAGAGACAGAGGCACGGGATCGCCAAGGCGAAGGCTGAGGGACGCTATCGAGGACGCGCTCCGACTGCCCGCGCCAAGACGCCGGAGGTGCTGCGGTTAAAGGCTGAAGGGAAGACCGTTGCTCAGATCGCGCAGAGCGTCGGGATCAGCCGTGCGAGCGTCTACCGGGCATTTCTGGAAGCCCGCGCATAGGAGTCCAAGCTCGACCCTCGCGGGTGATTTCGAACTATGCCGCGAGCCTTGCCTTGAAATCCGACGCCTCATCGTCAGTGGCGATATGCCCGCCGTCGATTGTGATCGTTGAGCCATCGTCGGCGACGACCAGGTTGAACTCGGTGACGATTGTCGCGAGGTGGAACCGGTAGACGCGCCGACCACCCATGAGCGTGACCATCACTTCGCCATCCCTGTCGAAGGAGATGGAATCGACCACGGCACGGACGGCACCCGCCATCCTGATACGTAACGACAGATCATCGCTGCTCGCCATCTGCGCCCGCAGGGCCGCGACTGCTTCTTGATGGCGTGAGGGTGTCGCTCGTCGTCGAGCCAGGGCCAATGCCTCCTCAGCCGCCACAACGGCTATTTTGGTTTTCGCGAGCGACTTCTCGGCATCAGCGAACTTGGTCCGCATGGTCGGAGTGTCGAGTTCGATCAGCAGATCGGCGATTCTTCCAACTCGATCCTGCGCCACCGTCTGCTGGTGCTTAGCCTCCGCAAGGGCGGTCGCAGCCTCACTATCATCCGCTGCCCCATCCAATCGAATTTCGGTGACGAGATCGAAGACCGCGCGCTCGACGTATTCCAGTCGGTGGCGTGCCGCGTGGTCGCAGCCCGTCCTTTGGCGATTGGCCGAGCAAATCAGATAGACGAAGGACTTGCCGTCACGCGCACGGCTCTGAGTGCCGTTCCAGCGCATGCCGCCGCCGCAGTGCTGACAGCGGGCGAGGTCACCGAACAAGTTGACCAGCTTCGTGGACTTGCGCCCGCCACCCATACTCCGCGACCTGAATGCTGAGACCGCACGATAGTAGAGGTCCAGGGGGACCGCGACCGGGTAGTAGCCTGAGATCGAGTCGCCAATGGGAACACGCTTCCGGCCCCGATATTGATGATGCTGATGTTCGCCGATCACCCCGCAGCACCGTCATCATGCGCGGACTGGCGCGGACGATGTCGGCAAGACGGACTTCGAGGTGAGTCATTCGGCTGGAGAGACGACGATTCCGGCCGCGGGCCAAGCCCTCCTCCCGCTCCTCCCCATTCCATGGGGAGGTGGCGCGGACGCGTAGCGGCCGGGACGGAGGGGGCGACGCAGGTGTCTGACGTCGTGTCGCCCCCTCCACCACTTCGTGGTCCCCCTCCCCATTGCATGGGGAGGAACAGGCTATTCCCGCACCGGCCAGCCGTGATCCAGCGGGCCGTGACCGCCGCCCAGGCCCGGCGCGCGGCGGATGGCCTCGGCGACATAGGCCCAGGCCTCGGCCACCGCGACCGGCAGCGGCAGACCCTTGGCGATCCCGGCCGCGCACGCGCTGGCCAGGGTGCAGCCGGTGCCGTGGGTATGACGGGTGTCGATCCGCTCGCTTTCCAGCACCGTTTCGCCGTCGGCGGTCAGCAACAGGTCGACGACCGTGTCGCCCGGCACATGGCCTCCCTTCATCAGCACCGCCTTGGCGCCCAGCGCCAGCAGCGCCTCGCCCGCCCGGCGCTGGCCGTCCAGATCGGCGACCGTCAGTCCGGTCAGGGCCTCAGCCTCGGGCGCATTGGGGGTCAGCAGGGCCGCGCGGGGGATCATCAGCCGCCGCACCGCCTCGACCGCGCGGTCTTCCAGCAGGGGCGAGCCGCCCTTGGCGATCATCACCGGATCGACCACCGCCGGCACGCCGTTCGCATAGTCGATCAGGCCCGCCACCGTCTCGACCACCTCGACCGAGCCCAGCATGCCGGTCTTCAGGGCGTCGGCGCCGATATCGTCCAGCACCGCCTTCGCCTGCGCTTCGATGACGTCCAGCGGGATCGGATAGACGCCGTGAACGCCCAGGGTGTTCTGCACCGTGATCGCGGTGATCGCCGTGGCGGCGAACCCACCCAGCATGGTCACCGCCTTGATGTCGGCCTGGATACCCGCGCCCCCGCCGGAGTCGGAGCCGGCCAGAATGAGCACCCGGCCTTTTTTAGTGGCCCTATCGTCTCCGGCGCGGCCGGAGACTGCTTGAGGGCGTTCAGTGTCCCTATCGCTCGCGACGCGGTCGCTCGCTGTTTGAGGGAGGTCGGCGCTTGCCATTCAGTGCGCTCCCGAAAACAGCTTCAGCCCGACGATGCCTGCGACGATCAGCAGGATGCACACCGCGCGCAGCGCCGTCGCCGGCTCGCCATAGATCACTACCCCGACGACCGCCGCGCCGACCGCGCCGATGCCGGTCCACACCGCATAGGCCGTGCCCACCGGCAGCTTCTGCGTCGCCGCCCACAGGCCGACCATGCTGGCCGCCAGCGCCACCGCCACGCCCAGCGAGATCAGCGGCCGCTGCGGCCCGACATATTTCACGCCCGAGGCCCACATCACCTCGAACAGGCCGGCCACCACCAGGGTCAGCCACGGATTGACGGAGAGAAGCCAGGACATGGCGGCTGCATGGCCCAAGCCCGGCGGCGGGGCAACCACCATCATATTGCCAAATAGCTATATAGCTGCTAAACGATGATATGCACACCGCGCTCCAGGCCCTGTCCGAACCGCACCGTATGGCCATCGTCGGCATGCTGGCAGGCGGCGAACGTCCCGCCGGCGACTTCGTCGACGCCCTGCCGATCAGCCAGCCGACCGTGTCCAAACACCTGTCGGTCCTGCGCGACGCCGGCCTGGTCACGGTGCGCAGGGACGCGAACCGGCGCCTTTACAGCTTGAACCCCGCGCCGCTGGCCGAGCTGGATGCCTGGCTGGAGCCGTATCGCCGCTTCTGGGTTGATCGTTTGGACGCCCTGGAACGCCACTTGGACAAGGAGTTTCCGCAATGACCGACACGCTGGACTTCCCTGTCGCCGACCGCGGCGGCTGGCGGCCCATCGACGGCGGCTGGGAACTGCGCTTCGAGCGGCGACTGCGTCATTCGCCCGAGCGCGTCTGGAAGGCCCTGACCACGCCCGAGGGTCTGGCCTGCTGGCTGGCCGAGGCGGTGATCGAGCCGACGCCCGGCGGCCGCATGGACCTGAATTTCCGCCAGCCCCCGACGCCCGACTTTCCCGACACCCGCGACTGTCGCGAACAGGCGAACGAGGTGCGGGTCTGGCGACCACACACCCTATTCGAACACACCTTCGGCGATCCTGACTCGG
>Ga0160451_100237_pt1 | contig 43145 bp, 31 predicted proteins | sample HID1975M_E1MG_FD_108270 | JGI IMG/M metagenome (GOLD analysis project Ga0160451, IMG submission 108270) | Enriched soil microbial communities from UW Madison campus, WI, USA - HID1975M_E1 MG | ecosystem: Environmental > Terrestrial > Soil > Unclassified | place: USA: Madison, Wisconsin... | reverse complement strand
GAAGCGATCGATGAAGCTCTGCAGGTGGGCGCGCTCGGCCTGTTCCTTCTCGTGCGCGATCTGCTGCTGGCGCAACTGCTCGGCGCGCTGGCGTTCGAAATCGGTGTAGCCGCCCACGTAGAGCTTGGCGCCGCCGCCATGCAGGTGCAGCGTGTGCGTGGCGACGTTGTCGAGGAACTCGCGGTCATGCGAGATCAGCAGCAGCGTGCCCGGGTACTTCAGCAGCCACTGTTCCAGCCAGAACACCGCGTCCAGATCCAGGTGGTTGGTCGGTTCGTCGAGCAGCAGCAGGTCGCTGGGCATCATCAGCGCGCGCGCCAGGTTCAGGCGCACGCGCCAGCCGCCGGAGAACGAGGACACCGCCCGCGAGTGGGTCTCGGCCGGGAAGCCCAGGCCGTGCAGCAGCTTGCCGGCACGGGCCTCGGCGTCGTACGCGCCGATCTCGGCCATCTTCTGGTGCGCGGTGGCCACCGCCTCCCAGTCTTCGCGCGCGGCGGCCTCGGCCTCTTCGCGCATGACCGCGGCCACCTCGGTGTCGCCCTCCAGCACGAACTGCAGCGCCGGGTCGGGCAGCGAGGGGGTTTCCTGGGCCACGCTGGCAATGCGGACCTTGCCGGGCAGGTCGACATCGCCCTTGTCCGCCTCCAGCTCGCCCTTGACGGCGGCAAACAGGCTGGACTTGCCGGCACCGTTGCGGCCGACCACGCCAACGCGGTACCCCGCGTGCAGGGTCAGGTCGACATTGGACAACAGCAGCCGCTCGCCACGGCGCAAGGCGAAGTTACGAAGGGAAATCATCTTGGGGGGTCCATATAACGGAATGGAATGTGCTGGTGAGCACCCTTCCTGCGACGTAATTCTAACGTTAACGAATACTTGACGCGCCCCGGGATGCGCAGCAGGCCTCGTTCCTCTCTCCCACGACCCTGCCTGCGCTTCCCCGGGACCCTGATGTCGGGCCCGCCAGTTCACGTAAATGGTTGCTTCTGCAACGTTTTTTGTCGGCATGGCGGTTATTTGACAAGCGATGAATATCCCGTTAATTCATTTATTGCGCACCGCAACACCCGCCTTCGCCGACCCGCTTCATGCCGTCGAGATGTCGTTCCGGTGCCGCATCGTCCCTACCGGAGCCACGCCCAGATGAACCGCAAGACCAGTACGCTCGCCGCCGCCGTAGCTGTCGTGCTCGGTGCCTCCAGCTTCGCCGCCAGCGCCCAGGACGCTCCTGCGCGCACCGCCGCCAACACGCTGGACACCATCATCGTCACCGGCACCCGGGTCGCCGACCGCACCGTGGCCGAATCGCAGTCGCCGATCGACATCATCACCCCCGAAGCGCTGCAGTCCACCGGCACCACCGAGCTGGCCACCGCGCTGTCGCGCGCCCTGCCCTCGCTGAACTTCCCGCGCCCGGCCCTCACCGACGGCACCAGCGGCATCCGCCCGGCGCAGCTGCGCGGGCTGTCGCCGGACCAGGTGCTGGTGCTGGTCAACGGCAAGCGCCGGCATACCTCGGCGCAGATCAACGTCAACGGCAGCATCGGCCGCGGCTCGTCGGCAGTGGACATCAACGCGATCCCGATCTCGGCGATCGAGCGGGTGGAAGTGCTGCGCGATGGCGCATCGGCCCAGTACGGCTCGGACGCGATTGCCGGCGTGGTCAACATCGTGCTGAAGGGCTCGTCCTCCGGCGGCAGCCTGGCCGTGGACGCGGGCCAGTACTCGGCCGGCGACGGCAACAAGTACCAGCTCTCCGGCGATGCCGGGATCGGCTTCGCCGACGGCCGCGGTAGCGTGCACGTGGCCGGGCAGATTCTGCAGCAGGACGAGAGCAACCGTGCCGGCCCGTACCAGGGCACCACGCCGAACACCGGCAATTTCCCCGACATCGGCCAGACCACCTTCGTGGTCGGCGACCCGCGGGTGGACGCGACCGCCGCCTCGGTCAACGCCAGCTTCCAGTTCAGCGACCACGTGTCGGCCTACGCCACGGCGATGGCCAGCAACCGCGACATCACCTCGTTCGCGTTCTACCGCTCGCGCACCAACAGCGGCCAGGGCCCGTTGCTGGCGCAGACCTACCCGGACGGCTTCGTGCCGCAGATCAACCAGTACTCCAAGGACCGCTCGCTGGTGGCCGGGGTCAAGGGCAACACCGACAGCGGCTGGACCTGGGACGTGAGCGCCAACCACGGCGAGAACACCATCGATTTCCACACCCGCAACAGCATCAACTACAGCCTCGGCCTGACCAGCCCGCGTTCGTTCTACGACGGTGCGCTGAAGTACACCCAGGACATCTTCAACGCCGACCTGACCAAGTCGCTGGACTGGGGCCTGGCCTACCCGGTCACGCTGTCCTTCGGCGGCGAGTACCGCCGCGAGAACTGGGAGCAGTCCGCCGGTGAAGCGAACGCTTACTTCGGTAGCGGCGCGCAGGGCTTCGGCGGCTTCACCCCGCTCAACGCGGTGGACGCCGACCGCCACAACTACGCGGTGTATGCCGGGCTGGAAGCCGACCTCACCGACAAGTTCTCGGCGGGCGTGACCGGGCGCTACGAGGATTACTCGGACTTCGGCGACAAGTTCTCCGGCAAGCTGTCGGCACGCTATGCGTTCACCGACAAGGTCGCGCTGCGCGCCACCGCCTCGTCCGGCTTCCGCGCCCCGTCCCTGGCCCAGCAGAGTTACCAGGCGGTCACCAGCACGATCATCAACGGCGCCTTCGTCGAGCGCGGCACGTTCCCCACCACCAGTGCCGCGGCACAGGCGCTGGGCGCCAGCCCGCTGAAGGCCGAAAGCTCCACCTCCTACAGCCTGGGCCTGGTGCTGCAGCCGATCGATCGCCTGTACCTGACGGTGGATGCGTACCAGATCGACATCGACGACCGCATCGTGTTGTCCACCAACATCACCACCAATGCCGCCGCCAATTCGCTGCTGGCCGGCCTGGGGCTGCCCGGGGTCACCGCGTTCTCCTACTTCACCAACGGCGTGGATACGCGCACCCGCGGCATCGATGCCGTGTCCAGCTACTCGATCCCGTTCAGCGCCAGCACACTGGAACTGACCGCGGCCTACAGCTACAACGACACCGAGGTGAAGAAGTTCATCGCCTCGCCGCCGGTGTTCGGCACGCTGGGCATCACCCAGTCGCTGATCGGCCGCGACGAAATCGGCCGCATCGAAGACAGCTACCCGCGCAACAAGACCATCCTCAGCGGTACCTGGCGCAGCGATCATTGGGACCTGAACCTGGCCGCCACGCGCTACGGCAGCTTCACCGTGCGCAACTCGGCCACCGCGCTGCGCGACCAGACCTACGACGGCTCGTGGGTGCTGGATGCGTCGGTGAGCTACAAGCCCAGCGAGAACTGGGCCCTCACCCTGGGCGCGGACAACCTGCTGGACGAGTACCCCGACCGCACCGTGGACCTGCAGAATTCCACCTGGGGCATGCTGCCGTACAGCAACTACTCGCCGTACGGCTTCAACGGCGCCTACGTGTACGGTCGCATCACCTACAAGTGGTAACAGGGTAGTGCCGGCCGCTGGCCGTGGACGCGACAACGCGTTCGCGCTGTCGCCCCACGGTTTGCTGCGCAAACCGCGGGCCCCGCTCACCGGCCCCATACCCCCGCCGCTTCGCGGCCGCCCCCTGACTCAGGGGGCACTGTCAAACGCCTTTCCACATACCCCATGCCCCGGTCCCCCGGGGCATGTGCGTTTTCGCCTCGCAACAGCGCGATTCCGCGCATTCATGCCTGTCATGCGCGCCTGTCCCGGACAGCACATCACCTGACCACGGGGACATACCAGCACTGCGGAACGCGATGTTTGCCCGGATCGGCCGCATCGGTGAAAATCGGGACATCCCCTATTTCTGCGAGCCCCGATGCACCATGACACCGACCTGATCAACATCGTTGCCGTTGGCCTTGGGCTCGCCTTCATTCTCGGCGCGCTGGCCAACAAGCTGCGTTTGTCTCCCCTGGTCGGTTATCTGGTTGCGGGCATCTGCGTAGGACCGTTCACCCCCGGCTTCGTCGCCGACCAGGCCCTGGCCAACCAGCTGGCCGAAATCGGCGTGATGCTGCTGATGTTCGGGGTGGGCCTGCATTTCTCGCTGAAAGACCTGATGGCGGTGAAGGCGATCGCCATTCCCGGCGCGATCGGGCAGATCCTGGTGGCCACCCTGCTCGGCTGGGGCCTGGCGGCGCTGATGGGCTGGCCGGTCATCCACGGCGTGGTGTTCGGCTTCGCGCTGGCCACCGCCAGTACCGTGGTGCTGCTGCGCGCGATGGAAGAACGCCGCCTGCTGGAAACCCAGCGCGGCAAGATCGCGGTGGGCTGGCTGATCGTCGAGGACCTCGCCTGCGTCCTGGCGCTGGTGATGATGCCGGTCCTGGCCGGTGTATTCGGGCCGGACTCGGCCAATGAAACCCACACCCTCGGCAGCGTGCTGGCCAGCATCGGCTGGACGTTCGTGCAGCTGGGGCTGTTCGTGGCGGTGATGCTGGTGGTCGGCCGCCGGGTCATTCCGTGGATCCTGGAGCGTATCGCCAGCACCGGCTCGCGCGAGCTGTTCACCCTGGCGGTGCTGGCCATCGCGCTGGGCGTGGCGTTCGGCTCGGCGATGCTGTTCGGCGTGTCCTTCGCGCTGGGCGCGTTCTTCGCCGGCATGCTGCTCAACGAATCGGAGTTGAGCCACAAGGCCGCCAACGATTCGCTGCCGCTGCGCGATGCGTTCGCAGTGCTGTTCTTCGTCTCGGTGGGCATGCTGTTCAACCCGGCCATCCTGATCGAGCATCCCTGGCAGGTGCTGGCCACCGCCGCGATCATCATGTTCGGCAAGTCCGCCGCCGCGTTCGTGATCGTGCGCGCGTTCGGCCACCCCACCGGCACGGCGCTGACCATCTCGGCCAGCCTGGCGCAGATCGGTGAGTTCGCCTTCATCATCGCCGGCCTCGGCGTGACGCTGAAGATTCTGCCGCCCACCGGACAAGCGCTGGTACTGGCCGGCGCGCTGATCTCTATCATGCTCAACCCGGTGGTGTTCGGCCTGCTTGATCGCTGGCTGCTCAAGCACCAGGAAACCACCCCGACGGCGGTGGAAACGGATCTGCCGCCAGGCCCGTCGCTGGACCTGCACGACCATGCCATCGTGATCGGCTACGGCCGCGTCGGCAGCGCGCTGGCGCAGGTGCTGCGCGACCGCGGCGTGCCGGTGCTGGTGATCGACGACAACAAGGAACACGTGGCCGAAGCACACGCGGCCGGCCTGCCCGGCATCCGCGGCAGCGCCGCCTCGGACAAGGTACTGGCCGAGGCCCACCCCGAGCGCGCGAAGATCGCGGTGCTGGCGATTCCGCAGCCGCTGGAGGCCGGCGAAACCCTGGCCAAGCTGCGCGCGCTCAACCCGGGCCTGACCCTGCTGGCGCGCGCGCACAGCGATGCCGAAGTGAAGCACCTGCTGGAACACGGTGCCGACGGCACGGTGATGGCCGAGCGCGAGCTGGCCTATTCGCTGGCCGAAATGGTCATGGCCACCCCGCCGTACCGCACCATGGGCAAGCACAGCATCCCGGTGGTGTAACGCGCCGCCATGCGGGGCTGGCCGCTGGTTTCGGATCGCGTGCAGCCACCCATGGGGTGGCTCTACCCCCCCGGTGCGCGGATGCAGCACACACCGCCACGTCGGTACGCCACACCTCGACACGTCGATGCACCACACACCGTCGCATAGACGCATCACCGGATACCGACACGCCGGCGCGCCACGCATCGCCGCGTCGATGCACAACACACCGCCGCATTGGCGCATCACATCCGGGGCCCGGCATCCCGTGCAGCTACCCATGGGGTGGCTCTACCCCCGGTGCGCGGATGCAGCAGGCACCGCCGCGTCGATACGCCACACATCGCCGCATTGACGTATCACCCGATACCGGCGCGCCGATGCGCCGATGCGCCGGTGCGCCGCGCATCGCCACGTCAATCCACCACACACCGCCGCATTGACGCATCACATGCGGGCCCCGGCACCGCGTGCCGGCCTTGCGTCCGGTCAGCGCAGCGGCACGCAGATGTCCGCGCGCAGGATCGCCTCGGGCACGTCTTCGGGATCATCCAGATAGTGGTAGTACAGCGGCGCATCGCGCAGGGCGCGGCCGCTGTCGGGCAGCCACTGGCGCAGCAGTGCGTCGGTGGCCGCTTCCAACCCGCCATAGGGGCCCACATGGCGCAGCACGGCATACGCGCCACCGCCCAGGGTCAGCGCGCGCAAGGGCGCCGGGAGGTCGGCCAGGGCGCGGCCAAAGCCCATGCCGCATTCGAATTCGCACGCATCGGCCGGCACATCGCGATGGTCGTTCAGCGCGATGCCCACCAGCGCCTGCAGGTGGTCGGCCAGGCCCTGTTCCGCGGCCCAGGCATACACCCGCCCGAACGCCTGGTCGAGGTCGTCGAAGGCACCCCGCGTGCGCAGTACCACCACGTCGAACGGCTCCAGCGCGGTCACCTGCACCTGCAGCGGGGTCGTGTCGTCGTTACCGTCGCCGGCCGGCAACGACAGCCGGCGCTGCCACTGCGCCCGCAGCGCCGCATCGTCGCGCAGCGCGCTGGGCGTGGCATCGAGCGCCTGCCGACACGCGCGAGCCAACGCCTGCGGGCTTTCAAAGCCCACCTCCAGCGCAACCTCGGTTACCCGGCTGTCAGCGTGGGCCAGCAGCTGCAGCGCGCGCAGCAGGCGCAGGCGGGCCACGGTGCGCCCCGGGGTTTCGCCGGTCAGCGCGCGGTACAGGCGATGGAAATGGAAGGGCGACTGGTGCGCGATGGCGGCCAGCGCATCCAGGTCGGGCAAGGGCTCGCCGCTACGCAGGCACTGCTGCAGGTGGGCAATCACACGGTCGATGCCGTGGCGTTGGCGTAGCTGGGCAATGCCGCTCATGACGGGCTCCGTGTCGGGGTGACGTCCAGCATGCGTCGGTGCCCGCCACGGCGCGTGGCCGATCTTGCGCAGTGGGAGGGCCGTCACCCGGATGGTAGCGCCCCTCCAGGCAGAACATGGTTCTGCCGGAAAAACCCCACGACGGCCGGCCCGCACCGGCCGCCGTGGGCCCCACCTCTACGCCTTCGCCAACGCCTGCTGCAGGTCGGCAAGCAGGTCGTCGATATGTTCGATGCCGATCGACAGCCGCACGGTGTCCTCGCTGACCCCGGCCTTCGCCAGCTCGGCCGCATCCAGCTGCCGATGGGTGGTCGAGGCCGGATGGGTGGCCAGTGACTTCGCATCGCCCAGGTTCACCAGCCGGGTGAACAGCTGCAACGCGTCCAGGAAGCGCGCGCCGGCCGCGCGGCCACCAGGCAGGCCGAAGGTGAGCACGCCCGAGCCGTGGCCACGCAGGTACTTCTGCACCAGCGCATGCTCGGGATGGTCCGGCAGCGCGGCATAGTTCACCCAGTCGACCTTGGCGTGGTCGCGCAGGAACGTGGCTACCGCCAGTGCGTTGGCGTTGATCCGGTCCAGGCGCAGCGCCAGGGTCTCGATGCCCTGCAGGATCAGGAAGGAATTGAACGGCGAGATCGCCGCGCCGGTGTTGCGCAGTGGTACCACGCGCGCGCGGCCGATGTAGGCCGCTGGCCCCAGGGCTTCGGTATAGACCACCCCGTGGTAACTCACGTCCGGCTCGTTCAAGCGCCGGAAGCGCTGCTTGTGCTCGGCCCATGGGAAGCGGCCCGAATCGACGATGGCACCGCCCAGGCTGGTGCCGTGGCCACCGAGGTACTTGGTCAGCGAGTGCACCACGATGTCCGCGCCGAAATCGAACGAGCGCTGCAGGTACGGGGTGGCCACGGTGTTGTCCACGATCACCGGCACGCCGTGCGCGTGGGCGATCTTCGCCACCGCTTCGATATCGGTGATGTTGCCGCGCGGGTTGCCGATCGACTCGACGAAGACCGCCTTGGTACGGTCGTCGATCAGCGCCGCGAACGCCTCGGGGTCGTTGTAGTCGGCAAACCGGGTCTGGATGCCGAACTGCGGCAGCGTGTGCGCGAACAGATTGTAGGTGCCGCCATATAGCGCACTGGAGGAGACGATGTTGTCGCCGGCCTCGGCGATGGTCTGGATGGCGTAGGTAATGGCCGCCTGCCCGGAGGCCAGCGCCAGCGCGCCGATACCGCCCTCGAGTGCGGCGATGCGCTGCTCCAGCACATCGGTGGTGGGGTTCATGATGCGGGTGTAGATGTTGCCCGGCACCTTCAGGTCGAACAGGTCCGCGCCATGCTGGGTGTCGTCGAACGCGTAGGCCACGGTCTGGTAGATCGGCACCGCCACCGCGCGCGTGGTGGGGTCGGGTTTGTAGCCGCCGTGCACGGCAATGGTTTCCGCACGCCACTGCGGCGGCGTTGGGGCCTGCTCGGGACTGCCGTGCTCTGACATCGCGCCTCCTCCGGTTGAACGCCGACGATACCCGAGCAGCGCGCGCATGCACGCGCCCGCTCATGCCCATTGCGCATGGGCTTAGAGGCGGTCGTGATCTGCATCGATGTCGCCACCGCACGCCGGCGCATGGTGACCGTTGCCCGAGGTTCAGCGATCAGGGGCAGGCCATTGCTAGGCTGCGCCGCCCAAGGGCGACACCCGCCGCCCATTACCGGCAAGGAACCCCGGACGATGTCCGCAGTGCAATGGATGCCCGACAGCCTGCCGCCCACGGTGCCGCAGGTTCTGCTGGTGGAAGACGACCGTCGCCTTGGCGAGCTGGTGCAGCGTTACCTGGGCGAGCATGGATTCGCGGTGGTGCCGGTGCATCGCGGTGATCTGGCCGTGGAGGCCTGCCACCGGTTGTCGCCGCAGGTGGTGGTGCTGGACCTGATGCTGCCCGGCATGGGCGGGATCGAAGTGTGCCGCCAGATCCGCGCGTTTTCCGATGTGCCGATCCTGATCCTGACCGCCTGCGAAGACGACGTGGACCAGGTGCTGGGGCTGGAATCGGGCGCGGACGACTATGTGCTCAAGCCGGTCGAGCCGCGCCTGCTGCTGGCCCGCCTGCGCGCACTGCTGCGCCGCCAGCAGCCCGGCGGCGCCACCCGCAGCAAGGCCAGCTTCGGCAGCCTGTGCATCGACCGCGCGCAGCGCGAAGTCACCCACGCCCAACAGCGCATCGACCTGAGCACCACCGAGTTCGAGATTCTGTGGGTGCTGGCCAGCCAGCCCGGGCAGATCCTCTCGCGCGACCAGATCCTGCTGGCGGTACGCGGCATCGGCTTCGATGGGCTGGACCGCAGCGTGGACGTCTGCATCGGCAAGCTGCGCCGCAAGCTCGGTGACGACCCACGCGAGCCGCGCCGGATCAAGACCATCTGGGGGCGCGGCTACCAGTTCAGCCCGGCCGGATGGTAAGCCGATGATCCGCCTGTTCCTGCGGCTGTGGCTGATCACCGGGGCCTGCTTCGTGCTGTCGGTGCTTGCACTCAACATGCTCCTGGACCGGATCTACTCGCCGCTGGCCGAAGCGACCTTCGCGCAGCAGATGCGCGGCCAGGTCCATACCCTGCGGGAGGGCCTGGCCGGGCGCAGCGTGGAGGCGCAGCACGCCCAGCTGGCCCGCTGGCAACCACACTATGGGATCGACCTGGCCCTGCTTGACGCTGCTCCGCCCCTGGATGCGCAGGAGCAGGCGGCCGTGCGGACGCAGGGCTTCGTGGTCCGCGACCGGTTCCAGACCGTGCTGCTACCGATCGACGGCCCCCATGGCCGCTGGCTGGGCCTGCATCTGCCCGGCGAGGTCACCATGACCCTGCACAGTACGGTGCTGGCCTACATTGGCATCCTGTCGCTGCTGGGGGCCAGCATCTACCTGTGGGTGCGCCTGCTCTGGCGCGATCTGGACATCCTGCGCGGGCATGCCGACCGTATCGGTGCCGGTGAACTGCATGCCCGCGCGCAGGTGTCACCGCGCTCGCAGATCCGCGTGGTGGTGGAGCATTCCAACCGGATGGCCGCCAAGGTGGCCCAGCTGGTGCAGGGTCAGCGCGATCTTACGCACGCCATCTCGCACGAACTGCGCACGCCGGTCGCCCGCCTGGCCTTCGGGCTTGACCTGGTCGAGGAGGCGGGCGACGCGCAACGCCCGGCCCTGCTCGACGGCATGCGCAGCGACCTGGCCGAACTCAATCGCCTGGTGAGCGAGCTGCTGGCCTACGAACGGCTGGAACACCGCGGCGATCATCGCCCGTGGCAGCAGGTGGATGCGCGCCCCTGGCTGGAACAGGCTCTGGCCGACCCGCAGCGCGAGGCCGACGCCACGGGCATTGCGCTCCACGTGGTCACCTGCGGCCCCGGCCAGGTGGACATGGAGCCGCGCCTGATGCAGCTGGCCCTGAGCAACCTGGTGTGCAACGCGCTGCGACACGCCCGTACCCGTGTGGAGATCAGCGTGCTGGAAGGCGATGGCTGCTGGGCACTGCGCGTGGAGGACGATGGTGAGGGCATCGCCGAAGCCGACTGGCACCGTGTGCTGCAGCCGTTCACCCGCCTGGATGACAGCCGCAGCCGGGACACCGGCGGCTTCGGCCTGGGGCTGGCGATCGTGCGCCGCATCGCCGAACGCCATGGGGGCGAGGTGCGGGTTGCGCGGGCATCGCTGGGCGGAGCGCGGCTGGACATCCGCTGGCCGATGCCGAAGGCCTGAACCGCGCCCTGCTCCGGTTACATCTGCTTACAACTCTCCTACAAATCGGGAAAGAACGGCCGCGCCGGCATCGCCAAGATGCCAGCCCTGCAGTCGCATCCGGACCGCGCTTGATCGCACCGGCCTCCCACTGCAGCCTCCATTCCCCTGCAGAGAGTAAGCATTGAATTCCATTTGCCTGATCCTGGCCTTGGCGCCCGTAAGCCTGATGACCCTGACCTCGGCCAAGGCCGCCACCCCCACCCCGGACCGCTGGGGGTTCGAGGTGATGGCCGGTGCCGGCGTGGCGCCGCGCTACAGCGGCAGCGACGAATACACCGCCGTGCCGCAGCTGGGGTTTGAAATCAGCGCGCCGGGCGGCTGGTTTCTCGGTAGCAGCGGGCTGGGCTGGGGCACCACGCTGGGCGAGCGCGGCAGCGTCCGCGCCTACCTCGGCGGCAGCGGCAGCCGGCGCGACAAGGACGCGCTGCTGGGCGGCTCGGACTACCTTCGCGGCATGGGTGAGATCCATACACGGGCGCTGGCGGGCGTGGATGGCAGTCTCTCGATCGGGCCGACCCTGCTGAGTGCCAGCGTGCAGCACGCCCCCAGGGACAAAGACCGCGGTGACAACGGGCTGGCCACCCGGCAGGTCCAGCTGTCGCTGGAGGTGCCGTTGTTCGATGTTGCCGGTGGCAGCCTCAGCGTTCGTGCCTCCACCGCATACGGTGACGCCGGCTATGTGCAGACATGGTACGGCGTGAGCGCGGCGCAGTCGGCACGTAGCGGCTTCGCCCGGTACACCCCGTCGGCCGGCCTGACCAGCGCCGGGGTCGGCCTGAAATGGGTGCGCCCGCTCTCTGTCAGCAGCAGCTGGTTCATTGGCGTGGAAGGCAACCGCCTGCTGGGCGATGCCGCCGACAGCCCGATCGTGCAGCGCAAGACCCAGCTGGGGGCGATGAGCGGCTACCAGTACCGCTGGTAAGCCGCGTCGGGCATCGCCGACCACAAAAAAAAGGTCCGGTGACGCGTGTCACCGGACCCTTGGGTGGCTGTGCGATGCGGGCTCAGCCCTTGTTGAAGACCAGCTTGCCCTCGGCCGCATCGACCTGGATCACCTCGCCACTGACGAACGCGCCGGACAGGATCTTCTGCGCCAGCGGATTTTCCAGCTGCGACTGGATCGCACGCTTGAGCGGCCGCGCGCCGTAGACCGGATCGAAGCCGACGTTGCCCAGCAGCTGGAAGGCCGCGTCGCTGACCTCGATACGCAGCCCGCGTTCGGCCAGGCGCTTTTCCAGGCCCTGCATCTGGATGCGGGCGATCTGCTTGATCTGCACCTTGTCCAGCGGATGGAACACCACGATGTCGTCCAGGCGGTTGATGAACTCCGGGCGGAAGTGCGCCTGCACCACGCCCATCACCGCGGCCTTCATCTGCGTGTAGGCCTCCGGCGTGTCGTCGCCACTCATGTCCTGGATCTGGTGCGAGCCCAGGTTGGAGGTCATCACGATGACCGTGTTGCGGAAGTCCACCGTGCGGCCCTGGCCGTCGGTGAGGCGGCCGTCGTCGAGCACCTGCAACAGGATGTTGAACACATCCGGGTGCGCCTTCTCCACCTCATCCAGCAGGATCAGCGAATACGGACGACGACGCACCGCCTCGGTGAGGTAACCGCCTTCTTCGTAGCCCACATACCCCGGCGGTGCACCGATCAGGCGCGCAACGCTGTGCTTCTCCATGAACTCGCTCATGTCGATGCGGATCATCGCGTCGGTGCTGTCGAACAGGAACTCGGCCAGCGCCTTGCACAGCTCGGTCTTGCCCACGCCGGTCGGCCCGAGGAACAGGAACGAACCGCTGGGACGGTCCGGATCGGACAGCCCGGCACGCGAACGCCGCACCGCGTCGGACACGACCTTGATCGCCTCCTCCTGCCCCACCACCCGCTCATGCAACATCTGCTCCATGCGCAGCAGTTTGTCGCGCTCGCCTTCCAGCATCCGGTTGACCGGAATGCCGGTCCAGCGCGACACCACCTCGGCGATTTCCTCGGCCGTGACCCGGTCCTGCACCAGTTTGAACTCGGTGGTCTCCACTTCCTGCGCCGCGGCCAGCTGCTTTTCCAGCTGCGGCAACTGGCCGTACTGGATTTCGCTCATGCGGCCGAAATCCTGGCGGCGCTGGGCCGACTCCAGCTCCAGTTTGGCGTGCTCGATCTGCTCCTTGATCCTGGTGGCGCCCTGCAGCGTGGCCTTCTCCGACTTCCAGATTTCATTGAGGTCGGAGAACTCGCGCTCCAGCGCATCGATGTCGCTTTCCAGGTCGGCCAGGCGCTGGCGCGAGGCCTCGTCCTTTTCCTTCTTGAGCATTTCGCGCTGGATCTTCAGCTGGATCAGACGCCGCTCCAGGCGGTCCAGCTCTTCGGGCTTGGAGTCGATCTCCATGCGGATGCGCGAGGCGGCCTCGTCCATCAGGTCGATGGCCTTGTCGGGCAGCTGCCGGTCGGCGATGTAGCGGTGCGACAGCGTGGCCGCCGCGACGATGGCCGGGTCGGTGATTTCCACGCCGTGGTGCACGGCGTATTTTTCCTTGAGCCCGCGCAGGATGGCGATGGTGTCTTCCACGCTGGGCTCACCCACCAGCACCTTCTGGAAGCGGCGTTCCAGCGCGGCGTCCTTCTCGATGTACTTGCGGTACTCGTCCAGCGTGGTGGCGCCCACGCAATGCAATTCACCGCGCGCGAGCGCCGGCTTGAGCATGTTGCCGGCATCCATCGCGCCATCGGCCTTGCCCGCGCCCACCATGGTGTGCAGCTCGTCGATGAACAGGATTACCTGCCCTTCGCTCTTGGCCAGGTCGTTCAGCACGCCCTTGAGGCGCTCTTCGAATTCACCGCGGAACTTGGCACCGGCAATCAGCGCGCCCATGTCCAGCGACAGCACGCGCTTGCCGCGCAGGCCTTCGGGCACTTCGTCGTTGATGATGCGCTGGGCCAGACCTTCCACGATCGCGGTCTTGCCCACGCCGGGTTCGCCGATCAGCACCGGGTTGTTCTTGGTCCGGCGCTGAAGTACCTGGATGGTGCGGCGGATTTCCTCGTCGCGCCCGATCACCGGGTCCAGCTTGCCGCTCTCGGCACGCGCGGTCAGGTCGATGGTGTACTTTTCCAGCGCCTGGCGCTGGTCTTCGGCATTCTCCGACTGCACGCTTTCGCCGCCGCGGATCTTGTCGATCGCCGCGTCGATGCGGGTCTTGTCGGCACCGGCGGCGCGCAGCGCCATGCCCAGCGTGCCGCTGTCGTCCAGGGCCGCCAGCACGAACCACTCGCTGGCAATGAAGGCATCGCCGTGCTGCTGGGCCAGCTTGTCGGTGGTGTTGAGCAACCGGTTGAGGTCATTGCCGATCGACAGGTTGCCTTCCTGCCCGGATACCTTGGGCAGCGCTTCCATCGCCTCGTTGAGGCGCTCGCGCAGCACCGGCACGTTGACCCCGGCCTGGGACAGCAGCGGGCGCGTGCTGCCGCCCTGCTGGTCCAGCAGCGCGGTGAAGACGTGCACCGGTTCGATGATGTTGTGGTCGCGGCCCACGGCCAGCGACTGGGCGTCTGCCAGCGCCTGCTGGAAACGCGAGGTGAGCTTGTCCATCCGCATGGGGAATTCCTCTTTCATGTCATGGCCAGCGTGGCTGGCAGATGTAACGGATATGCGGTTGTCGCGCAGTGATTCAAGACAAACCGGCACTGGCAATACAGCCTCCGTATTGCCATACTTGCGAATCATTCTCATTCCCATCGACTCGGACGCGGCGTGGCGTCCGCATTTCCAAGGCATCCCATGCAGGCACAACGCGAACACCTGGGCGCCCTTTACCGGGACCACCGCAGTTGGCTGCACGGCTGGCTGAGCGGCCGCGTGGGCTGCCGGGAAACCGCGGCCGATCTCACCCAGGACACCTTCGCGCGCCTGCTGCAGGACCGTGACCTGGCGGCCCTGCGGGAGCCGCGCGCGTTCCTGACCACGGTGGCGCGCGGGCTGGCGGCCAACTGGTTCCGGCGCCAAGCGCTGGAGCGGGCGTACCTGGAGTATCTGGCCCAGTTTCCCGAGGCCGTCCTGCCCTCCCTGGAAGAACAGGCGCTGGTGCGCGAAGCGCTTCAGCAGATCGACGCCATGCTGGATGGCCTGCCGACGATGGCGCGCCGCGTGTTCGTGCTGGCTCAGTTCGACGGCCTGCGCTATGACGCCATCAGCGACCGGTTGGGCCTGTCCCTGTCCACCGTCAAGCGACACATGAAACGCGCCCTGCTGGGCTGCCTGCTGCATGCACCCTGAGCCGGTCCAGCCTGCTGCGCTGTCGCCCGCGGTGCTGGAGCAGGCGGCCGAGTGGATGATGCGCCTGCACGAAGACGCCAGCGTCGCCGTCCATCAGCAGTGGCGGCACTGGCACGACGCCCACCCCGACCACACCCGTGCCTGGCAGCGCGCCGAACAGCTGATGACGCTGACCGCGCAGGTGCCTGCCCCGCTTGCCCAGCGTGCGTTACAGGCACCGGTCTCCCGCGGCCGCCGCGCAGTGCTGCGCAGCGTGGTCGGGGTGCTGCTGGGGGCACCACTGGGCGGTCTGCTGGCGTGGCGGCTGTGGGACCAGGCCGCATGGGACGCCAGCGTGCGGACCGCCGTCGGCGAGCGGCGGCGCGTGGTACTGGACGATGGCAGCGTGCTGCACCTGGCCACGGCCAGCGCGGTGGACGTGGCTTTCGATGGGCAACAACGTCTGGTGCGCCTGCGCCAGGGCGAGATCCACATCGACACCGCCATCGATCCGCAGCGGCCAGCGCGCCCCTTCCGGGTGGCCACGCCGCAGGGAATGCTGCGGGCGCTGGGCACGCGCTTCAGCGTGCGGCTGTTCGACCGGGATGCCCTTCTGATCGTGCAGGAGGGGGCCGTGCAGGTCACGGCCGACACCGCCAGTCGACGCGTGGAAGCGGGGCAGCAGGTGCGCTGGCACGCCACGGAGTTGCCGGCGCCGTTGCCCGCCCCCGCCGGCAGCGACGCCTGGACGCAGGGCATGCTGGTGGCCGACAGCCTGCCCCTGCAGGCACTGCTGGCCGAGTTGGGGCGCTACCACCACCGCTGGCTGCGGGTGGATCCCGCGATTGCAGCGCTTCCGGTTTCCGGTGCCTTCCCGCTGGATGACCTGGACCGCAGCCTGTCGATGTTGGCGGACACCTGTCCGGTGCAGGTGGAACACGGCCTGGCCATCCGTCTGCGCGCTGCGGAAAAGCGCGAATGACACTTTTTTCGATGTCGGGTGGCAAAGGAGATGAACCCCTTTTCCGTCGGCCTCTCCCATGCCTGTGATCCGAACCCGTTTCCGCCTCAGCCTGCTGGCCGTGGCGCTGGTGGCCAGCCCGGCCTTCGCCCAGACCGCCCCCGTGACCGAAACCACGGTGCTGCGCGGTAGCACGCCGCTGGGCAGCGCGCTGGGCACCTTCGCCGCGCGCCACGGCGTGGCCCTGTCCTTCGACCCTGCCCTGACCCAGGGGCGCCTGGCGCCGCTCATCGCCGACGGCCTTGGCGTGGAGGCCGGCTTTGCCGCCCTGCTGCAGGGGACCGGACTGCGCGCCGAGCGTCGGGACGACGGCAGCTACACCGTGCATCAAGTGGCCGGACCGCGCGTGACCGCGCCGCTGCGCGTGGGCACCTCCGCCCCGGGCACCTATCTGCCGCAGCCCCTGCCCTATGGCCAGGGCATGACCTTGGATGCCGACGCGCTGCAGGCCCAGGTGAAAGGCAACGGCGACATCGCCACCGCATTACGCAGCAACCCGGCCGTGCAGTTCAACGATACCGGCCGCAGCAGCCGCAACATGGGCGAGATCCGCCCGGACGATTTCTCCATCAACGGCGCGCCCTACTACCAGAACCTGTTCCTGCTAGATGGCGCGACGATCAACAATGACATCGATCCGGCGGTCAACGCAGACAGCCCCAGCAACGTCAACAACGCCGTGGACGTGCCCAGCGCAAGCCAGGGCATTGCCGTCGACGTGGACCTGCTGGAATCGCTGACGGTGTATGACGCCAACGTCCCGGCCAGCTACGGTGGTTTCACCGGCGGCGTGGTCGATGCACGCAGCCGCAAGGCCCGCGATGCCCTGCACGGCAAGGTGTGGATGCGCATGGCGCGCTCGGCGTGGGACCAGATCATCGCCAATGATGCCCAGCAGGACAGCTACGAAGAATCGGCCACGTTCGCCTACCAACCGCAGTACGACAAATACCGCGTGGGCGCGCGCCTGGAAGGCCGCACGTCGTTCGGGCTGGGCATCATCGGCACGGTTACCCGGAGCCACTCGGACATTCCGCTGCGCGCCTATTCCGGCGGCCGCGATTCCACGGGCGATGACGTCAACCAGAAGACCCAGACCCGGCAGAACACCAGCGCCAGCATTGCCCTGGACTGGAACAACGATGACGGCCTGGAGCTGGCTGCCAACGTGTCCTACGCGCCCACCGATGACCGCTACTACATCATGAACGGGCGTGATTCGTGGTTTGACATCCGGTCCGGCGGCCCTACGGCCAGCCTGCGCGCCAACTGGTCCCACGGCCCGTGGACCTTGCGCTCTACGTTGAACTACAGCGACGTGGAAAGCTCGCGGCGCAGCGACCTGGACTACATGCGCAACTGGGCCAGCTCCGACGCATTCAACTGGAGCCCCACCGGCATCAGCTCCGAAGGCAGCTACGGCAACATCGACCAGCGGGACCGCCGCATCGGCTACCGCATGGTGGTGGATCGTGAGATTTTCTCGATCGGCACCACCGAGCACCGCGTGCAGCTGGGCCTGGGCGTGCAGCGCCGGGACGGCAGCTACGAACGTTTGAACGATCATTCGGTGTATCTGTCCACCGGCGTGACCAGCAGCTGCACCCTGTCCGATGGCACCGTGGATACCTTCAGCTGCTCGCTGTCGCCGCTGCGCAGCGGTGCGGCCGGCCAATACTTCACCCAACAGCAGCGCTACCACGCCGGGCGCTTCGAGGTCAGCGGAGAAGAGTACGAAGCCTGGCTGCAGGACGACATCCGGGTGGGAAACTGGAGCCTCCGTCCCGGCCTGCGCCTGGACCGCAATACCATTTGGAGCCAGACCACACTGTCGCCGCGTCTGGCGGCGGCCTGGGACGTACGGGGTGACCAGCGCACGGTGCTCAATGCCGGCATCAACCGGTATTACGGCCGCAGCTTCTACAGCTACCTGCTGCGCGACGGCCGCGACCGCCTGCGTGAGACCCTGGTTCGCCGCAGCGCGCGTACGTCGTGGGACGATGCCACCCGCACCTGGAATGTGGCCACCAACCGCCTGCGTGACATCGACTCACCGTACACCGACGAGTGGACGCTCGGCATCGACCAGCGGGCTGCCGGCCTGGTGTTCAACCTGAAGTACGTCAATCGTGCGACCCGCAAGGACATCCTGCGGCGCAAGGTCGACGACCCCGACCGCGCCCTCTACAACCTCAACACCTACGAGTTCACCAATGGCGGCCGCAGCGATGCTGAGATCTGGACCGCATCCATCGCGTCGCAGCAGCCCTGGGAGGTGATGGGCACGCGCAACAGCGTCCAGCTCTCGGCCGACCGCACCGACGTCAAGCGCAACTACAACAGCTACGAAGATGCCCTGGACATGTTCGAGCTGGTGCGCCTGGACGGCACGCTCATGTATCGGCATGAACTGCCTGCCTCGCAGTTCCTGCGACCATGGAGCGCGCGCCTGAGCACGCGCACCGAGATCCCCGCGCTGGGCCTGAGCTGGACCAACTTCTTCCGCTACCGCGCGGGGTTCGAGGGGTTCACCACCGGTCCGGCACAGACCATCGACGGCGTTACAGCGCCCACCCTGACCAGCCGTACGTTCTCCGGCACCTGGAGCTGGGATGCGACCCTGGAATACCGCCTGGCGCTGCCGCAGCAGCAGGAAGCGTATGCGCGGGTGGAGGTCCAGAACGTGCTCAATCGCGCCAACGTGGGCACGGCCGCAACCGCCGCGGCGGGCAGCATCTTCTATGAACCCGGCCGCAGCTTCTGGCTGGAGCTGGGCTATTCATTCTGAGGGCATGGCCGTCGCGGCCTGCGGCGGTCCATCCAGCTGATGCCACGTCACCGCCCTGCACGCCTGATCCTGCTTGTCGCCGCCCTGCTCCTGGGCGGCGCGGGCATGCCGTTGCCCGCGCGCGACACCCCCTGCCCGGCCGTCCTGCCGGCGCGCCCGGACCCGGCGTGCCTGCGTGCGCTCTACAGCGGTCCCAGTGCAGGCTGGCCGGCACCGGAGGTGGCGCCGGGCGTGGTGTGGCAGGAACTGGCCCCGTTGGGGCCACCGCCCGAACCGCGCGACAACCCGACCACGCCGGCGAAGGTCGCCCTGGGCCAGCGCCTGTTCAACGACCCACGCCTGTCGCGCTCGGGGCAGATCGCCTGCGCCACCTGCCACGAACGCGACCTCGGCTTCGCCGATGGCCGGCGCGTGTCGTTCGGCCACGACCGCCAGCCCGGTCGCCGCAATGCCCCCAGCGTGGCGATGGCCGGTTACGCACACACGCTGTTCTGGGACGGTCGCGCGGCCACGCTGGAAGACCAGGCGCTGGCGCCGATCGCCGACCCGAAGGAGATGGCCTTCCGTGCCGAGGACGCGGCAACCCGCGTGCGCGCCGATGCCGACTACCGCACCGCCTTTGCCACCGTGTTCGGCGACGACCGCGTGGATACCCGCCAGCTGGCCCAGGCCATCGCAGCGTTCGAGCGCAGCCTGGCCCCCACCCGTAACCGTTTCGACCGCTTCCTCGGCGGCCAGCCCAGCGCGCTGGACGACGCGCAGCTGCGCGGCCTGCACCTGTTCCGCACGCGCGCCGGGTGCATGAACTGCCACAGCGGACCGGCGCTGACCGACAACGGCTTCCACAACCTGGGCCTGCATTTCCACGGGCGCGCGCGCCAGGACCTGGGCCGCTACGAGGTGACCGGCGATCCCGCCGACAGCGGTCGCTTCCGCACACCCTCGCTGCGCGGCGTGGCCAACACTGCGCCCTACATGCACAACGGCCTGTTGCCGCGGCTGGACGGCGTGCTGGCGTTCTACAACGTGGGCGGCGGCAAGCCACGCGCGCCGGCAGTACCGGCTGCCGACGCGCCGCCGTTCCCGCAACCGGACCCGCTGCTGCGCCCGCGCGGACTCAGCCGCCAGGAACTGCAGGATCTGGAAGCGTTCCTGCGCGCCCTGTAGCCGCCATCAACCGCGACTGAGCACCGCGCGGAGTGCCCGCAGCTGTTGCTTCACCGCGCGCGCCTGCGCGGCATCCATGCGCAGAAGCAGCTTCTGCCCCACCGAGCGTGACTGCAACGCAGGATCGACGAAGCGATAGCGACCGCGCTCGTCGCGTATCACCGCCAACGGCCGCGGCGGCTCCGGCGTCTGTAGCAGGTGGTCGATCACCGCCACCACGCGGTCATTGAAGTACGCGTCGGGCTGTCCCAGCTCTGCATACGCCTGCTGGAGCAACGGGTAGACGCGCACATAGGCCTTGCCCGCGGCAGCCGCGTCCAACGCGGTGAACGCCGTCACGTAGGGGGCGTAGCGCGCGGCGTTGGATGCGGCGATGTGCGTGGTGCCCTCCACGCTGTCGACCTGCAGGCTGCCCGGCAGCGCACGCACTGCCATCGCGGGCGTTGGCACGCTGGGCTTGTCCAGGTTGTCGATGTGGGTCACCACGCGCTGGACCAGATGGTCGCGCAGCAGCAGTGCCAGTGCACCGTCGCCGTTGAACAGCGCCGCCAGTGCGTCGAACACCGGCCCATCGCTGTCGGCCAGCGCGGGCAGTGCCGGATCGGCCGCATCGCGGGGATCGACCGGGTGCTGGATGGAAGGTGGCGCAGGGGCCGCAGGGGATGCAGGAACGGGCGGTATCTTCGTGCCCGCACGCTGCGCCGCGGGCGTCTGCACCGGCACCTGTACGTCATCGACAAGACCGCGCAGGGTATCGCTGAACAACCACGTTCCCGCGCCGCCAATCACCACCACACCCAACACCCACGGCCAGATCGCCTTTCCGCTCTTCTGCATGTTGCCGTACCTCGCGTTTCACGTGCCTGGACACCGTATGACCCCCGCCATCGGACGGGGTTCCCCGCGCACCTGCAGGGCCGCAGCATGCGCGTTGACACCGCATCATCCCGCAGCCGCGATGAACCGCTGCCACGCCAGCGGCCGCATGCTCACGCCCGCTTTGCATGCGCACGCCGATGCTGTGCCCTGTTCTTGTGGAGCACCGTGATGCATTACGAGCTGTACTACTGGACCGGTATCCAGGGCCGTGGCGAGTTCATCCGGCTGGCGCTGGAAGATGCCGGCGCGGCCTACACCGACATGGCGCGCGTGCATGGCGATGCGGTGATGGAGCCGTTCCTGCAGGGCAAGGAAGAGGGTCTGCGTCCGTTCGCACCGCCGTTCCTGAAAAGTGGCCGGCAGGTGATCGCCCAGGTGGGCGCGATCCTCGATCACCTTGCGCCGGAACTGGGCCTGGTGCCCGAAGCGGCGTCCCGTCGACAGCAGGCACTGCAGCTGCAGTTGACCATCGCCGACCTGGTCGCCGAAGTGCACGACACCCACCACCCGATTGCCGCATCGAAGTACTACGAAGACCAGAAGCACGAAGCAAAGGCACGTGCGGAGGCGATGCGTGCCGAGCGGCTACCGAAATTCCTGGCGTACTTCGAGGCTGTGCTGAAGGACAACGGGGAGCGTCATCCGCTGCGCGAGCATTCGTACGTGGACCTGTCGCTGTTCCAGCTGCTGAGCGGGCTGGACTACATGTTCCCGCGGCGCATGCAGGCACTGTGGCCCACCCTGCCGTTGCTGCGCGCGCTCAAGGACCGGGTGGAGCGGCGACCGAACATCGCCGCCTACCTGGCCTCCGACCGCCGTTTGGCGTTCAACACCAACGGCATCTTCCGCCATTACCCGGAACTGGACGGCGACCGGTAGATCACGACCGTGGGTCGTGATCCACGCGCGGCTGCTTCTGCAGCGACAGCAGTGCCAGCAACCCGGCCAGCGCCACGTAGGCCCCGGCGAACTGCCACATGATGAGCTTCGGCAATCCGACCAGCTGCCACGGCAGGTAGATGCCGCCGCGCGGGTCCACCGAATGGATCAGGCCGAACAGGGTCAGCACCGCCGCCACCAGCAGGAACCCGGAGGAGCGCAGCAGCCGGCCGTCGATCATCGCCACCACGGCGGCAATCCACAGCATCGACGTGATGATGAAGCCGTTGCCCAGGGTAAAGATCACCGCCAGTTCCGGCAGGCCGTGCCCGTCCAGCGTGGTGGTCATCGCCGCCAGCTGTTCCGGCGCGATCCAGCCCGGGGCCTTGATCGCCAGCAGGTAGGCCACCGAGGGCAGGAAGCCCAACACCATCGCCCCGGCATGTTCGCGCGGGGTGGCCTGGAAGGCCTGGGTGGTGATGTCGATGGCCACGTACACGATGATCGGTGCCAGCACCGCCAGCGGCAGCCACTGCACCAACCCGGAGATCACCCCGAGCATGCCGCCGATACCGACGAACAGGCCGGTCAGCAGCGTATAACCGCTGCGCGCGCCCATGTGCTTGTAGGCCGGCTGGCCGATGTACGGGGTGGTCTGCGCCACGCCGCCGCAGAGGCCAGCCACCAGCGTGGCGACGGCTTCCACCAGCAGGATGTCGCGGGTGCGGTAATCGTCGCCGGCCGCGCGGGCGCTCTCGGACACGTTGATGCCACCCACCACCATCAGCAGGCCGAACGGCAGCAGCAGCGGCAGGTAGGTCATCGCCGTGGGCAGTCCCTCGATGAAGCCCAGCGTGGGCCACGGCAGCACCACCTGCGGCGGCGTCCAGTCGGGCACGTGGAAGCCGGGCGCACCCAGCCCGGCCAGCCCCAGCCCGTAGTACAGGGCGGTGCCGAACACGAAGGCAACCAGCACGCCCGGCGCGCGGATCGGCAGCTTGCGCTTGGCGATCAGTACGTACAGCAACAGGCCCAGGGTGACGAAGCCGACCACCGGCGAGCGCAGCGTTTCCAGCAGCGGCAGGAAACCCATCAGCACGATGGCGATGCCGGCGATGGAGCCCAGCAGCGAGGCGCGCGGCAGCGCGCGGGTGACCGCTTCGCCGAAGAACGACAGGATCACCTTGAGCACGCCCATGATCACCAGCGAGGCCATGCCCAGCTGCCAGGTGGCAATCGCCGCGTCGTGCGGTGCCAGGCCCTGCGCCTTGAAGGCGATGAAGGCCGGGCCGAGCACCAGCAGCGCCATGCCGATGCTGGTGGGCGCGTCCAGGCCCAGTGGCATCGCGGTGACATCGTCACGGCCGGTGCGCGTGGCAAGCCGCCGCGCCATCCACGTATAGAGCACGTTGCCGACCAGCACGCCGAAGGCGGTGCCGGGGAACATGCGGCCGAACACCACGTCGGCGGGGAACTGGAAGATGCCGACCAGCGCCATCGCGATGAAGCCCAGGATCGACAGGTTGTCGACCACCAGGCCAAAGAAACCATTGAAATCGCCGGCAACGAACCAGCGGGGGGGTCCGGAGCGGACGGGAGCGGGGGCGGACATGCGCGGCACTGCCGTGGGGAGGGGGTAGCCGATGGTAGGGCCTCACCGCCGCCAGTAACAGGCGCATGGGTGGAACGCCGGGGTGTGCGCGTCAGCGCCTACGCGCTGCCGGCCCTGGGCGGGAGCCACTGTCCGGATCTTGGGGGGACGCCGCACCCGGTAGTGCCGGCCGCTGGCCGGCTCCGCAGGATGCGTCCGACGGTGTCGGGAGCCGGCCAGCGGCCGGCACTACCTGGTGCGTCCGGCTGTGTCGGGAGCCGGCCAGCGGCCGGCACTACCTGGTGCGTGCGACGGTGTCGGGAGCCGGCCAGCGGCCGGCGCTGCCCGGTGCGCCCTACGGTGTCGGGAGCCGGCCAGCGGCCGGCACTACCTGGTGCGTCCGGCGGTGTCGGGAGCCGGCCAGCGGCCGGCACTACCTGGTGCGTGCGACGGTGTCGGGAGCCGGCCAGCGGCCGGCGCTACCCGGTGCGTCCGGCGCTGGACCGGCTCACGGCTTGTTGAGGAAATTGTTGGCCAGCAGGTCGCGCACGTCGCCCACCCGCCCGCTCAGCAACGCCTTGGCCGCATACAGCGCGGTGCCGGCCACCTGCTTGGCTTCCACCTGCGGCGGCATCACCAGCTCGGTCGGGCTGGTGTGCACGTCCAGCAGCGCCGGGCCCGGGTGGGCCAGGAAACCCTTCACCGCCTGCTCCAGGTCCTCCGAGCGGGTCACGGTGCGCCCGTAGAAGCCGATCACCTCGGCCAGGCGGCCGAAATCCGGGTTCTTCAGGTCGGTGTAGTTGTCCAGCAGGCCTTCCACCTTCTGCTCCAGCTCCACGAAGTTCAGCGAGCTGTTGTTGTAGACCACCACCTTGATCGGCAGGTTTTCCTGCACCGCAGTGAGCAGGTCGCCCAGCAGCATCGCAATGCCGCCATCGCCCGACAGCGAGATTACCTGCCGGCCCGGATAAGCTTTCTGCAGACCCAGCGCCTGCGGCATCGCGTTGGCCATCGTGCCGTGCAGCAGGCTGGTCAGGGTGCGGCGGCGGCCGTTGGTGCGGATGTGGCGCAGAATCCACACCATCGGCGAGCCACCGTCGGCGGTGAACAACGCATCGTCGGCGGCGTGGCGGTTGATCAACGCGGTGAGGTGCTGCGGATGGATCAGCTCGCCCTCGCCCGGCTGCTCTTCCTTCTCGCGCGTGGCCAGTGCCTTGTCGCGGTGTTCGATGCACTCGTCCAGGAAGCTGCGGTCATGCCGCGGCGGCAGCATCGGCAGCAGGGCCTCCAGCGTCGGGCCGATGTCGCCCACCACGCCCAGCGTCACCGGATGGCGCCGACCGAGGTGGCTGCCATCGCGATCCACCTGGATCAGCGTGGCCTTGTCCGGGTAGTACTGGCCCCAGGCGAAATCGGCGCCGAGCAGCAGCAGCGTGTCGCAGGCCATCAGCGTGTGGTAGCCCGATTCGATCCCGAAGATGCCGGTCATGCCCATGTTGTAGGGGTTGTCATGCTCGACGAAATCCTTGGCCCGCGAGGTGTGTGCGATCGGCGCCTGCAGCCGCTCGCCCAGCGCCACCAGCGCGTCGTGCGCATGCTCGCAGCCGGCCCCGGCGTAGATGCCCACGCGCTTGCCGTCGCCGATCAGCGCCGCAATGCGCTGCAGTTCCTCATCGCTGGGACGCAGCACCGGCTGGGTGTAGTGCACCGAGAACGGCACATCGTGCTTGACCACCGCTTCGCTGATGTCGGCCGGCAGGATCACCACCGCCACGCCGCGGCGGCTGATGGCTGCCTGGCAGGCCAGCGCCACCACACGGCGCGCCTGTTCGGGGCTGTGCACCTGTTCGCAGAACACGCTGCAGCTGGCATACACCGCCTTGAAATCGACCTCCTGCGGAAACTCCATGCCCAGCTCGGCGGTCACCACCTGGCTGGCGATCAGCACCATCGGCGCGCGGTTGCGGTTGGTTTCGAACACGCCGTTGATGAAATGCAGACCACCCGGCCCGCACGAACCGGCGCAGGCGGTGAGCTGCCCGCTGATCAGCGATTCGGCGCCGGCGGCGAACGCGGCCACTTCCTCATGCCGCATGTGCACCCACTCGATATCGCTGTGGTGGATGGCATCGGTGACGTAGTTGAGGGTATCGCCGACGATGCCGTAGCAATGACGGACACCGGCAGCCTGGAGAGTCTCAACCACGATCTCGGCAACGCGCTTGCTCATGGGGGAACAGCCTTGGACGGGGGACCCCAGCCTAGCCAGCCGCAGGTGATCTCCCTGTAGGCACGGGGCGTGAAATGCCTATACATTGGCCGGCCCGTTCACTGGCCTTCAGGCCCATGCAGATCGTTCTGCGCTGTGCCACCACGCAGCAGTTCCTGTCCTTCCGTGAGCAGCAGTGGATGCACGGCATCGACCCGGCGGCGCATCCGTGGCTGGCGCAGCTGCTGCGTGCACCGCGCGGTGGAATCGCGCCCGGCGAGCTGCCGACGGCAATGGACGAACTGCTGGCCTGCCTGGCCCTGCAGGATCCCACCGATACGATCATCCGCCGCAGCGGCCTGCGGCTCCTGCTGCTGTTGGCCACCGGCCAGCGCCACGGCCAGCCGGTGAGCTGGCAGCACCGTTGAGCCTTCCGGGAGGCACGCATGGCATTTGACCTGTATCTGGACGACGCGGGCCCGCGCATGCGGCATGCGTGGATCGACACGAACGAAGAGGCCATTCTCAGCCCCGACAGCCGCCGCTACCCGCAGCTTGCGCGGCTGGTGAGCGAATTCTACGGCGCGCCGCGGATCTCGCCCGGGCAGGCCGCCGCGCTGGTGCAGGAAGTGATCGGCCGGCTGCTGGACGAGCCCGATGGCGCGGAAGGGCCGCTGGCCGAGGTCGGCCTGCGCCTGATCCTGCTGTTCGACCAGGCGCAGCGCCACGGCCTGCACATCCAATGCGAGGGCGACTGAGCAACGCTCAGGGGTTCGCGTTGACCCAGCCGAAAATGTCGCCCCGGGTGGGGTTGGCGTAGCGCACCTTCACCCAGCCGTCCTTTTCATCCAGCAGTTCCACCCGGTCATCGCGCACCAGATGGCGGCGGGTGGCGGTGTCGCCGGGCCGGGCATACAACGGCAGCCGTGCCGGCACTACCTGGCCGCTGAAGGCCAGCAGCCGCCGGTCACTGCGTGGGGCCACCAGGCCGTCGGAGATGGCCGTTTCCAGCACGTTGCCGGCAGGGTCAAACGTGCTCCAGACCGCCATCGGGCCACTCTCGGCGGTCTGCTTGACGAAGATCGTCGCCTCCAGCGCGTCGCCCAGCATCAGGGTGCGCTCGGCGCGGTACAGATACAGCCGCCCGTCGTGGTAGCGGTACAGATCGACGTACCACATCGGGCCACTGCGGCAGCTGCTGCTCAGGGTGCGGTTGGCGGCGTCCACATCCAGGCCCATCAGCCCGCCGCATTGTTCGTGCGAACTGGCAGGGAGTGCCAGTGGCACGAACCGCGCCTGCTGGCTGTCGAACCGGTAGACCGCCACCGCTTCGTTGACCTGCCCGACCGAGGCGCGCGCCACCAGCTCGGGACGGCCATCGAAATCGACGTCCAGCTGGCTCAGCCGCGCACCGCCATCGGCATCGGCCACGCCGTCCAGCCGCTGCTGGCGGCCCGACGGCAGCAGCAGCGCCAGGGTGCCCTGCGCTTCCACCCGCGCGGTCGCCACCTGGCCCGGCCCCACCTCCATGCGCAGCACCGGGTCATCGGCGGCCGCCGCGGCCGCCGTCACGCCCATCCACAGCAGCGCGGCGCCCAGCACCGCATGTCGCCCGCCCTTGATCGTGTTCATTGCTGCATCCTGCCGCGCCACGCTGGCGCCCGGGATCAGAACGATACTTCAACCGCCTGCTGCGCCCACAGCACCGACTGATGGCCGGTGGCCTGCTTCCACGCCAGGCGGATCGCCTCGATGTCGGCACGGCGCTGCGGGGTGTTCTCGTGCAGCACCACCAGCACCTTGGTGCGCAGGCGGTTGGGCTCGGCCGCGCCGCGGAACAGCCACTGGCCGTAGGCATCGAACACGGTCAGGCCGTCCGGGAAGCGCGGGGTGACCTGCTTGTCCAGGAAGGCGCGCCACTGCGCCTCGGTGATGGCATCGGTCTGCTTGCGCTCGGAAGCACCGCTCTCCTCGCCCACGCCGAAGTACAACTCGCTGCGCACCCAGCCAGCGGCGGCATCGGGGCGGGCGGCATCGCCCTGCAGGGTTGCGGTGGCCGTGGCGGGGGCCGGCGGCACCGGCTTGGCGGCAGGCGCGGCGGTGGCGCAGCCGCTGGCGGCCAGCACCAGGGCAAACAGAAGGGCATGGGACTTCATCGACATCACTCCAGGAAAGCAGACGTGCAGAGGGGGACAAGGGTGCGGGACATCCGGTTCCCTGGCAGATCACCAGCGGTTATCAGCTGATGCCGGCTCGCGATGGGACTTGCATCACATGAGCCATCACGCCAAGATAATATATCGCTTCATCCGGATGGATTGGTAGTGCCGGTCATTTTTCGGCACCGCCAGCACCTTCCCCTCCCCTCCCCCTCGTCGTCCCGCTGGAGTCCGCATGTCCCGTCCGTCCGCGTCGCGCCTTGGCCTTGCCATTGCGCTCGTCCTCTCTTCCCCCCTGCTCGCCCAGGATGCAACTGCGCAGGACGCGCCCGGCTCGGCCACCACCCTGGACACCGTGATCGTCACCGGCACCCGTGCAGTGGACCGCACCGTGCTCGAATCCACCTCGCCGGTAGACGTGCTGACCGCCGAAGACATCCGCAAGGCCGGCGTGGTCAACGGCGAGCTGGGCAGCGCGCTGCAGGCGCTGCTGCCGTCGTTCAACTTCCCGCGCCAGTCCAACTCCGGCGGCGCCGACCACATCCGCGCCGCGCAGCTGCGTGGCCTGTCCCCGGACCAGGTACTGGTGCTGGTGAACGGCAAGCGCCGCCACAGCAGCGCGCTGGTCAACACCGACAGCAAGATCGGCAAGGGCACCACGCCGGTGGACTTCAACGCCATCCCGATCAGCGCGATCAAGCGCATCGAAGTGCTGCGCGACGGCGCCGGCGCGCTGTACGGCTCCGATGCAGTGGCCGGGGTGATCAACGTGATCCTCGACGACGCGCCGGAAGGCGGCGCATTCGAGGCCAGCTTCGGTGCCAACCACACCGACCTCAAGCCGATCGACCGCACCATCACCGACGGCCAGACCAGCTACGCCAGCGCCAAGGTCGGCACCCGGCTGGGCGATGAGGGCGGCTTCCTGCGCGTGGGCCTGGAGCTGAAGAACCACGAAGGCACCAACCGCGCCGGCTTCGACCAGATCCCGCCGTGGGACCAGAGCGACACCAACCTTGCCCTGCAGGGCAAGCGCAACTACGTGCTGGGCGACGGCAAGACCAAGGATCTGAACGCTTGGATCAACAGCGAACTGCCGTTCGGTGAGACCTCCAAGTTCTACTTCTTCAGCACCTTCAACCAGCGCGACAGCGAAGGCGCCAACTACTTCCGCTACCCCGACAGCGACGCCAACTGGGCGCAGGTGTACCCGAACGGCTACCGGCCGATTTCCGAAGGTGAAAACCGCGACGTGCAGGCCGTGGCCGGTGCGAAGGGCCAATGGGGCGAGTGGAACTACGACGCCAGCCTGGACTATGGCACCAACAGCTTCACCTACCGCCTGCGCAACTCGCTCAATGCCTCGTTGGGCCCGACCAGCCCGACCCGCTTCAAGACCGGCGATTACCGCAACGAACTGACCGTGGCCAACCTCGACCTGGGCCGGGTGTTCAGCCAGGGCGAGAACATCACCCACAGCCTTGGCCTGGGCGTGGAAGCGCGGCGCGACCACTACCAGACCCACCCGGGCGACCCGAGCAGCTATGCCGCCGGCCCGTTCACCGACCGCCCGACCGGCTCGCAGGCCGGCGGCGGCCTGACCCCGCAGGACGCCACCACGCTGTCGCGCGATGTGGCCAGCGCCTACGTCAGCCTGTCCAGCCAGTTCGGCGAGCACTTCTCCAGCGACCTGGCCGCGCGTTACGAGCACAGCGACGACTTCGGCGGCGAGCTCACCGGCAAGCTGGGCCTGCGCTATGAGTTCGCCCCGGCGTTCGCGCTGCGCGGTGCGATCTCCAACAACTTCCGCGCCCCGTCGCTGGCACAGATCGGCTACGAGTCCACCTCCACCGGCTACAACGCGGCCGGGCAGCTGGTGCAGGGCCGGGTGCTGTCGGTGAACAACCCGATCGCGCGCGGCCTGGGCGCCACCGACCTGAAGCCGGAGAAGTCGGTCAACACCAGCCTGGGCTTTACCAGCCGCATCGGTGACCACTTCGATGTCTCGCTGGACTTCTTCCAGATCGACATCGACGACCGCATCGCGCTGTCGGAAAGCATCACCGGCGATGCGCTCACCGACTACGTGCAGCAGCAGTTCGGCGTGGCCGGCCTGCAGAGCGCCAGCTTCTTCGTCAACGCCGCCGACACCCGCACCCGCGGTGCCGAGCTGGTGAGCAACTGGCGGCAGTCGCTGGGCAACGGTGAGCTGGTGCTGACCGGCACCTATGCGTACACCAAGACCACGCTGAAGAACGTGCTGGCTACGCCGTCCAGCCTGCTCGCGCTGGACCCGGACTACGTGCTGTTCGGCGTGGAGGAAACCAACACCCTCACCGACGCCACCCCGCGCACCCGCGGCTCGGTGGCGGCCAGCTGGAGCAACGACCGCTGGTCGCTGAGCAGCCGGGTGAATCGCTACGGCAGCGTCACCCGCGTGTTCAACTTCGGCGACGGCTTCATCCCGCGCCAGACCTACGGCGCCGAGTGGCAGCTGGATGCCGAAGTGGAGTTCAAGATCACGCCGCAGTGGAGCGTGGCGGTGGGTGGGCAGAACCTGACCGACAACTACTCGGACCTGTCCAACGACGACATCTACTACTACGGCAACCTGCCGTATGACGTGTTGTCGCCGGTGGGCAGCAACGGGGCGTATTACTACGGGCGGGTGCGGTATACGTTCTGACGGGGGCAGCCGACCAACGGTCGGCTCTACCGGGATCGTGCAGCTGACCAACGGTCAGCTCTACCCGGATGTGCAGCCGACCAACGGTCGGCTCTACCGGGTCGTGTAGCCGACCAACGGTCGGCTCTACCGGCCAGGGGCGCGCGGCGTGATGCCATGACCTGGCAATCACACCCACGCTGGCATGTTGTCCCGCATGGCCAACGACCTCCCCCCACGTCCGCCGCCGCCGTTGCTGGACGATGCCTGCGCGTTGTTCCTCGACGTGGATGGCACCCTGATTGAATTCGAACGCGACCCCGAAGCGGTCACGCTGCTGCCGGAAGTGCGCAATGCCATCGGGCGCATCAGTGATCGCCTGGAAGGCGCGGTTGCGCTGATCAGCGGTCGCCCGCTCAACCAGCTCGACGACCTGTTCGCCCCACTGCACCTGCCCGCTGCCGGCCTGCATGGCCACGAGCTGCGCAGCGCCGACGGCCGCCTCGACAGTCCCGCCGGCACCACCGACACCAGCGAATGGCTGCACGCCGTGCACCAGCAGGCCATGCGTTTCGCGCACGGCCATCCCGGCGTGCTGGTCGAAGACAAGGGCCGCAGCCTGGCCCTGCACTGGCGCGGTGCGCCGCATGCCGCCAGCGACGTGCGTGCGTTCGCCGAGCGGCATATCCGCGGCAATGCCGCGTACCGCCTGCAGCCGGGCGACCACGTCGTGGAGTTTGTGCCGGAAGGCAGCGACAAGGGGCGCGCCCTGCAGCAGCTGATGCAGCACCCCCCGTTCCGTGGCCGCCTGCCGGTATTCCTGGGCGACGACCTCACCGACGAATTCGGCTTCGATGCGGCCAACGCGCAGCATGGCTGGAGCGTCCTGGTGGGCGCTCGCAGTCCCAGCGCGGCCGTGTTCGCGCTGCCACACATCCGCAGCGTGCACGCCTGGCTGCAGGAAAACGCCTACTGACCCCTTCCCGCCCGCGCCACATCGCGCGTGGGCGCCCCACCCAACGTGCCGCTGGCCTTGCGTGCAGCGGCCTGCCTTGAGCGAGATTGCAGTGCCCATGAAACAACCTGATCTGAATCTTGGCGTGGTCGGCAATGGCAGCTTCGGCGCCCTGATCGACCAGCAGGCGCGCGTGGTCTGGAGTTGCCTGCCCACCTTCGACGGCGACCCTACCTTCTGCGCCCTGCTCAGCCCCAACCAGAACGAGGGCGGCGATTTCGCGATCGAGCTCGAAGACCTGGTCAGCACCGAGCAGAGCTACCTCACCAACACCGCGATCCTGCGCACCGTGCTGCACGACAAGCACGGAGGCGCGCTGGAAATCATCGATTTCGCGCCGCGCTGGCGCCAGAACGACCGCTTCTACCGCCCGGTCAGCCTGATCCGCCAGGTGCGTCCGCTGGCCGGCAATCCGCGCATCATCGTGCGTGCCCGCCCGCTGGCCGACTGGGGCGCGCGCGTGCCGGCCTCCACGTGGGGCAGCAATCACATCCGCTGGGAGCTGCCCGACCACGTGCTGCGGCTGACCACCGACGTGCCGCTGCGCTTCGTGCGCGACGGCCTGCCGTTCGTGCTCAGCCACCCGGTCAACCTGGTGCTGGGCGTGGACGAGTCGTTGAACCGCTCGCTCAGCGGCTATGTGCAGGAGTCCTTCCAGCGCACCCGCGACTACTGGCGCGAATGGGTACGCTATCTGTCCATTCCGCTGGAATGGCAGGACGCGGTGATCCGAAGCGCGATCACCCTGAAGCTGTGCCAGTACGAAGACAGCGGCGCGATCATCGCCGCGATGACCACCTCCATTCCCGAAGCGCCGGGCAGCATCCGCAACTGGGACTACCGCTACTGCTGGCTGCGCGATGCCGCCTTCGTGGTGCGCACGCTCAACCGCCTGGGTGCCACCCGCACCATGGAACAGTTCCTGGGCTACATCTTCAACCTGGCCACCACCGATGGCAGCCTGCAGCCGCTGTATGGCATCGGTTTCGAGGCCAAGCTGGAGGAGACCGAAGTGGCCTCGCTGGACGGCTACCGCGGCATGGGCCCGGTGCGGCGTGGCAACCTGGCCTGGGTACAGCGCCAGCACGACGTGTACGGCAGCGTGGTACTGGCCTCCACCCAGCTGTTCTTCGACCAGCGCCTGCAGGACCCGGGCGACGCGCACACCTTCGCGCGGCTGGAACCGCTGGGCGAGCAGGCCTTCGCCCTGCACGACGTGCCCGATGCGGGGCTGTGGGAATTCCGCGGCCGCACCGAAGTGCACACCTATACCAGCGCCATGTGCTGGGCCGCGTGCGACCGCCTGTGCAAGATCGCCATCCGGCTCAAGCTGGACGACCGCGCCGACTACTGGCGCGACCGCGCCAACACCATCCACGCGCGCATCCTGAAAGAAGCATGGAGCGATGAGCTGGGCCGCTTCACCGATACCTTCGGTGGCCACCGCCTGGATGCCTCCCTGCTGTTGTTGGCCGACATCGGCTTCATCGAAGCGCACGATGCGCGCTTCATCGCCACCGTCGAGGCGATCGGCCGCGACCTCAAGCACGGCAATGCGCTGTACCGCTACGTCGCACCGGACGACTTCGGCGAGCCCGAAACCAGCTTCACCATCTGCACCTTCTGGTACATCGACGCGCTGGCCGCGATCGGCCGCATGGACGAAGCGCGCGACATGTTCGAGACCCTGCTTGAACGCCGCAACCACCTGGGCCTGCTCTCCGAAGACCTGGCCTTCGACAGCGGCGAAGCGTGGGGCAACTTCCCGCAGACCTATTCGCACGTGGGCCTGATCACCGCGGCGATGCGGCTGTCGCGCAGCTGGCAGGAAGCATCATGAGCCGGCTGGTCGTGGTGTCCAACCGGGTCGCGGTCCCCGGTGAATCCCGCGCCGGTGGCTTGGCGGTCGGCCTGCTGGCCGCGCTCAAGGAACGCGGCGGGGTGTGGTTCGGCTGGAGCGGCAAGTCCGTGCGCGACACCAGCGGCGAGATGCATGAGCAGGTGGACGGCGACATCCGCTACGTCACCATGGACCTCAACAAGCGCGACGTCGACGGCTACTACAACGGCTTCGCCAACCGCACGCTGTGGCCGCTGCTGCACTTCCGCCTGGACCTGGTGGACTACGACCGCGCCACCCGCGAAACCTACCGCCGGGTCAATGCGCTGTTCGCCGAGAAGCTGGCGCCGCTGCTGCGCGAAGACGACATCGTGTGGATCCACGATTACCACCTGATTCCGCTGGCCTCGCTGTTGCGCGAGCGCGGCATCGGCTGCCGCATCGGGTTCTTCCTGCACGTGCCGATGCCCTCGGCCGACCTGCTGCAGGCGATGCCCGACCACCTGCGGCTGTTTTCCAGCCTGTACGCGTACGACCTGGTGGGCTTCCAGACCCAGCGCGACACCGACCGGTTCCAGTCCTACGTGCGCCTGTTCGGTGGCGGCCGGGTGCTGGCCGATGGCGAACTGGAAGCGCCCGGCGGTCGACGCTTCCGTGCCGCGGCGTTCCCAATCGGCATCGATACCGCGCACATCGAGCGCCAGGCCAAGGCCGGTGCCAACAAGCCGGCCGTGCGCGACCTGCGCAACAGCCTGCGCGACCGCCAGCTGGCCATCGGCGTGGACCGGCTGGACTATTCCAAGGGCCTGCCCGAGCGCTTCCAGGGCTTCGAGCGCTACCTGGAACGCCACCCCGACCAGCGCGGCAGCCTCACCTACCTGCAGATCGCGCCGGTGTCGCGCGGCGATGTCACCGAGTACCGCCAGTTGCGCGGCCAGCTGGAACAGATCGCCGGGCACATCAACGGCGGTCATGCGGCGCCGGACTGGACCCCGTTGCGCTACGTCAACCAGAACTTCACCCACGCCACCCTGACCGGTTTCTACCGGGCAGCGTCCGTGGGCCTGGTCACCCCGCTGCGCGATGGCATGAACCTGGTCGCCAAGGAGTACGTGGCCTCGCAGGACCCGGAGAACCCCGGCGTGCTGGTGCTGTCACTGCTGGCCGGTGCGGCCGATGAACTCAAGCAGGCGCTGCTGGTCAATCCGCATGACCTGGACGGCGTGGCCGATGCGATCGCCACCGCCGCCACCATGCCCCTGCGCAAACGCACCGAGCGTTGGCAGGCCATGATGGAGCACCTGCGCACCTACGACATCAACCACTGGCGGCAGACCTACCTGCAGGCGTTGGAAGGGTGATCGTGCAGCACCGCGCGTGGAGGGATGCGCCGCGATACCCGATGCGTTTGCCGCGCGGCCGGTGACGCTTTCCGCACGAATTGGTTGCAGATGAAACGCATCGCCCGGCGCGTGGCCATCGCCCCGCCGGGTGTCGCAATCAACGCGCCTCAACGGGTAATCGTCGGCCGCACAACGCGTTGCGGCAATAGACCTCATTTATCGCGATCCCACGACAGCGCGCACAAGCGAAAGCACCTGCGAAATTTCATTTCGCATTGACGGCCCCTGACCAAAGTGACGCCCCCAAGAGCCCATCCATATCGCATGGGCCGGTTCGTGCACCGTCGCGTGCGCGGTCATTCAAGGGGATGGAGTGCATGTCAGCGTTCGAACGATTCATCGATGATGCCGCCGTACGACTGGAACTGGGCTACCGCGCCCGCAGCGTGGTGAATGTACTGTCCGGCTGGATCGCATCGCACCCGCTGGGCCTGGACGGCCTGGCGCAACAGTTCGAGCAGGCGGGGCTGGGTGCCCAGTTCCGCAGTTGGCAGCGACCGGCCGAACCCTCCCGCCCGGTGCTGGCCAGCGAACTGGAGCGGGCCATCGGCCCGCATGCACTGGTCACGATGGCGCGCCGTACCGGCTTTCCGCCGGGGACGTTCCGGGTGATCGCCTGCGAGCTGCTGCCCGGCCTGGTCGCGCTGGCAGGCGCGGCCGGCCCGGTGCGCGTCGCCGCACTCCGGCCGGCGGGCCAGCGCCGTCCGCATGGCCTCCCTGTCGCTTCAGCACGAACGGTCCACGGCCTGGCCCTGCGCGGCATGTTGTGGGTGCTGGCGGGCGTCGCGCTGATCGGCTTCACCACCTGGCTGCACCTGAACATCCGCGGGCCGCACTGGGTGGCCCCGGTGATCACCGAGCAACGCGATGCCCGGCTGTCACTGCATCAGTACGGCGACCGCATCGTGGTGCAGGGCCGCCTGCCCAGCGAAGCGGCCCGCCGCCAGGCCTGGAATGCGCTCACCGCCCTGCATGGCCGCGACAACGTGCGCGGCGGGATCGCGCTGGATCCGGCGACCCGGTACCCACGCTGGCTGGACCGGCTGACCGCGCGCGTTGCGCAGCTGGAAGGCGACGGGCTGCTGCTGGATTTCAACGGCGATACGTTGCGGGTGGATACCTCGGCGATGGACGCCGCGCAGCGCCTGGAGGTATCACGGCTGCTCCGTCGCCACTTCGCCGACCTGCAGACCACCGGGCTGTGGGGCCCGGGACTGGCTGCGCTGGCCGCCCTGCCCGTGCAGGCCGAGGCCACGAAGGTCGTCGAGGCGCTGAACCAGACCACGTTGAAATTCCGCCCGGGGACGGCGCTGCTGACCGGCGACAGCGCAGACACGGTGGATGCCGTGGCGGCCGCCCTGGCGCTGCTGCCGGCAGGCACGCGCATCGCTGTGGACGCGCACACCGACAGCAACGGTGGTGCCGACGCCAACCTGCTGCTGAGCCAGCAGCGCGCCGCGACGGTGGTGCAATCCCTGCAGGAACGCGGCGTACCGGCGTCGATGCTGGTCGGCACCGGCCACGGCCAGCAGTACCCGGTGGCCGACAACCGCGACGACGCGGGCCGCGCACGCAATCGACGGATCACCTATGCGGTGCGTGCGCACGACGGCGATGCAGGCAGCGGCGATGCCCTGGCCTGGCAGGACCGCTGAAACCGGCTCAGTCGAGGAATCGTCCGGCCTGGCCGGGTGCCGGCAGATGACAGTGGTCATGGCGCCCGAACCAGCGGTAGCGGTTGCGCGCCAGTGCGCGGTAGGCGCGATCGCGCCAGGCCGAAGGCACCAGGCGCGCCACGGCCGTCAACCGCCAGGCACCACCCAGCCCGGCCAGCACCCGCAGAATCGCATCGGTATCGGTCCAGGCCTGGCCGTCCTCCAGCAACAGGAACGACAGCGGATCGTCCGGGTCCAGTCCGTGCTGCTGCAGCAGTGCACGGCCGTGGCTGCCCTGCATCGCCGCGAACCGGTAGCGCCCCTGCCGGTCGAAGCGCAGCAGGAACCGCACCCAGCGGCTGCACAGCGCGCATACCCCATCGAACACGATCACCGCAGGGTCAGTACTGCGGTCGGCCTCGGCGGGGGTGCGGTCCATGGGCTCAGCGCGCCATCCAGGCCAGGGTCGCCATGCGTCCGGTACGGCGGTCGCGGCGGTGCGAATAGAACCGCTGCGGGTCGTCGATGCTGCACAGCTGGCCGCCGCTGATCTGCGCCGGGTCGACCCCCACGCTGTGCAGGCGGCGCCGCGCCAGCGCGTACAGGTCCACCTTCCAGTGCCCCGGGCGGGTGGCCGCGAACGCCGCTTCGGCGCCTGCATCGCGTTCGACGAAGGCCGCGAACACGTCTTCGCCCACTTCGTAATGGGCCGGGCCGGCGGCCGGTCCCAGCCACGCCTGCAGCTGCGCCGCCGGGGTGCGCATGGCAGCCACGGTGGCTTCCAGCATGCCGTCTGCCAGGCCGCGCCATCCGGCATGGGCCGCGCCGATCTCGCTGCCATCGCGGGCGGCCAGCACCACCGGCAGGCAGTCGGCGGTGAGGATGGCCAGCACCACGCCCGGCACCGAGGTCACCGCCGCATCGGCGGTCGGCTCGGTTTCCGCGCCCTGCGCGGTGGGCGCAGCGTCGAACCGCAGCACCGTGGTGCCATGCACCTGGCGCAGCCAGTGCGGCGCCGAGGGCAGCGCCAGCCCGGCCTGCAGCAGGTCACGGTTGCGCTGCACCTGGGCCGGGTCGTCGCCGTCGGCGGCGTAGCGGTTGCCCATGTTGAACTGGTCGAACGGCGGCACCGACCCACCCGCGCCGTAGCGCAGGGTGGTGCCCGCCTGCACCCCGGGGGGCGCAGGCCAGTCGGCCGCCAGCAACGGAACCGGTGCGGGCATCAGCGGCGCCCGCGTTCCAGCTCGGCGAAGCGCTTGCTGTCTTCGCGCAGCGCCTGCATCAGCGCCTGCATGTCCGCCGGCGGCGGCGCGCTGTTGGTGATGGTCTCACCGGTGATGGGGTGCACGAACTCCAGCGTTTCGGCGTGCAGCGCCTGGCGCTTGAAGCCGCGCAGCTGTGCAACCAGTTCATCGCTGGCACCCTTGGGCAGCTTCAGCGCGCCGCCGTACAGCTGGTCGCCGATGATCGGGTGGCGCAGGTGCGCCATGTGCACGCGGATCTGGTGGGTGCGGCCGGTTTCCAGGCGGCATTCCAGCGCGGTGTGCGCGCGGAAGCGCTCGCGCAGGCGGTAATGGGTGATCGCGTCCTTGCCGTCTTCACGCACGGCCATGCGCACGCGGTCGCGCGGATGGCGGTCGATGGCCGCATCGGCGGTGCCACCGGACACCAGCGCGCCCACCACGATGGCCAAGTACTGGCGGTGCACTTCGCGCGCCGACAGCTGCTCGACCAGCGCGGTCTGCGCCTGGATCGTGCGGGCGATCACCATCACCCCGCTGGTGTCCTTGTCCAGGCGGTGCACGATGCCCGCGCGCGGCAGCACCGACAGCGACGGGTCGCGGAACAGCAGGGCGTTGACCAGCGTACCGGTGGGGTTGCCCGCGCCGGGGTGGACCACCAGCCCGACCGGCTTGTTGATGACGAACACGTGCTCGTCCTCGTACAGCACCTCCAGCGGGATGTCCTCCGGCTCGGCATGGGTCTGGGTGTCAAGCACGACATGCAGGCTGGCCACCTCGCCGCCCCGTACCGGGTCGCGCCCGCGCACGGCCTGGCCGTCCAGCAGGACGTCGCCGGACTTGATCCACTCGGTCAGCTTGGACCGGGAGAATTCGGGGAACAGCTCGGCCAGGACGGCGTCAAAGCGCCGTCCTGCGGCGGTATCGGGCACCACGGCCTGGCGGGGGGATTCGGATTCGGAAGCGTTATCGGACATGGGGAAAGCACCGCTGGGAGACAAATTTGGGGTCCGGGCGACCACTTTCAGTCGCAGGACAGGCCACTAGGCTATCATCGACCCTTCGTATTCCAGCCGCGTCCCGCCCTGACCCCATGATCCGACGCTCTTCTTTGCTGTCCGCGCCCGTCCGCACCGCCGCCCTGCTGCTGGTCCTGGCCCTCGTCGCCACTGGCTGCCACCGCGGCACCAAGGGGGACAATCCGGACGAAGGCCTGCCGGTCGAACAGATCTACGAGAAGAGCCACCGCCTGATGGAAGGCGGCAACTGGAGCGGGGCCGAAGCCAACTTCCGCCGCCTGATCGCCCAGTACCCGTATGGCCCGTACACCGAGCAGGCGATGATCGAAACCGCCTACGCGCAGTACAAGGCCGGCAAGCACGATGACGCGGTGTCCAGCATCGACCGCTTCATCCGTACCTATCCGACCCACCGCAACATCGCCTACATGTACTACCTGCGCGGCCTGTCCAACGGCAACCGCAATACGGTGTTCCTGCGTCGCGTGTGGTCGCTGGACCCGAGCCGCCGCGACCTGTCCACCCCGCACCAGGCCTACGCCGACTTCAACATCGTCGTCGACCGTTACCCGAACAGCCGTTACGCGGCCGATGCGCGCCAGCGCATGATCGAGCTGCGCGATGTGTTCGCCCAGCACGAGCTGGACAACGCCCTGTACTACCTGCGCCGCCAGGCCTGGGTGTCGGCCGCCGGCCGCGCCAACTACCTGCTGGAAACCTACCCGCAGAGCGCCTTCCAGTACGACGCCGTGGCCACCCTGGGCGAGGCCTACACCCGCCTGGGCAACAAGACCCTGGCCGACGATGCTCGCCGCGTGCTGGAGATGAACCAGCCCGAGCACCCCTGGCTGCAGGGCAATTGGCCGAAGTATCCGTGGATGGTGCGCAAGCTGAACCCGTTTGCCGGCGAGAAGTCCGCCAGCACCGGCCAGCGCAATGCGACGATGAACCGCAAGTAGTCGCGCCGTCGCAATCCCCAAAGGGCCCCGCAAGGGGCCCTTTTGCGTTGTGGGTCGAGCGGTCGCGCCCTGCCTAGGAATCGGCTGATACAGGGTGAGTTGCGACCGCCATCCCAGCGTCGAGGTGGGCTCCCCACGCAGACTGCCGCGCTCGAAGCAGGCCATCCCGGCCTGCAGGGAGCTCCCATGACCCAGCTTCACCGTCACCGACGCCGCGCCACCCCCCTGTTCTGCGCCGTGCTGGCCCTGTCCCCGCTCGCCTCCCTGGCCCAGGACGCCGGCCAGCTGATCTCCAGCGACCGCTTCCAGGCCGACTGGCTGCCCGGGCATGCCGACCAGACCTACAAGCTCACCTACGCAACCACCGACCTGCACCAGCGTCCTGCGCTGGCGACCGGGCTGGTGATGCTCCCGTCGGGCCCGGCCCCGGCCGGCGGCTGGCCGGTGGTGTCCTGGGCGCACGGCACCCAGGGCACGGCCGACCGATGCGCGCCCTCGGCAGGCGGTCCGACCCAACCGGCGCGCGACGCCGCTTACCTGGACCTGTTCCTCCAGCAGGGCTATGCGATCGTCGCCTCGGATTTCCAGGGGCTGGGCTCGCCAGGCGAGCATGCCTACCTGCACGGCCCCAGCGTAGCCCACAACATCGTGGACATGGTCAAGGCGAGCCAGCAGCTCAATGCCGCGTTGCCGGTGACCCGCCAGCTGGCGCCACGCTGGGTCTCGGTGGGGTATTCGCAGGGCGCGGGCGCGGCGGTATATGCGGCCAGCGTGGCCACCGAGCTCGGCGGGCCGGCGCTCGACTTCCGCGGCGCGGTGGGCACCGGCACCCCGGCCTGGGTCAACCTGACCACCCGCGGCCTGGGACCGGGCTCTACCCAGCAACTCGGCGCCGGGGGTACCGCCTACCTGACCTATCTGATCAACGGGCTGATCCAGGCCGACCCCCGTATCGCCGACCTGCTCACCGACGTGGGCCGCGCACGGCTGGCGCAGGCCCGGCAGTTGTGCCTGGCCGAGCTGACCCGTGAACTGGAAGGGGTCACGCTGGCCGAATACTTCCATACGCCGTTGAGTACCCTCCCGGGCATCACCACGACCCTGGACAGCTACCTGGCCATGCCGCTGCGCGGCTTCGACCAGCCCTTGCTGCTCGCCCATGGCAGCGCAGACACGGATGTGGCCTATCTGGGCGCGCTGCTGTACGGGCTGGTGCTGGGCATCAACCAGCAGCCGCTGCGCTTCCGCAGCTACCCGGCCACCCATTCCGAAAGCCTGCATGCGGCCAGTGCGGACGTACTGGCCTTCGTCGACGCGCGCCTGGGCACCCTGCCGGGGACGGCGCTGCCGGGTTGGAACGTCAGCGCGGCCGACATCGCCCGCGCCTCCGACGGCATCGACACGCTACCGCAGGACGCGCTGCGCTGACCGGATCGGGCGGCGTCTGGTCGGCGCCGCCCCGGCTCAGCCCTTGTACCCGTTGCTGATCGGGTACCGCCGCTCCCGCCCGAACGCGCGCCGCGACACCTTCGGGCCCGGCGCCGCCTGGTGGCGCTTCCATTCGCTGGTGCGCACCAGGCGCAGCACGCGGTCCACCACCTCGGCGGCGTACCCGGCGGCCACGATCTCCTCGCGCGACTGCTCCTGGTCCACGTAGCGGTACAGGATGCCGTCCAGCACGTCGTAGGCCGGCAGCGAGTCCTGGTCGGTCTGGTTGGCACGCAGCTCGGCCGAGGGCGGGCGGCTGATCACCGCCGGCGGGATCACCGGCGCACCGCCCACCGTATTGCGCCACTTGGACAGGCCGAACACCTCGGTCTTGTACAGGTCCTTCAGCGGGGCATAGCCACCGCACATGTCGCCGTAGATGGTGGCGTAGCCGACCGCATACTCGCTCTTGTTGCCGGTGGTCAGCAGCAGCCCGCCGAACTTGTTCGACAGCGCCATCAGGATCACGCCGCGGGCGCGCGACTGCAGATTCTCTTCGGTCACATCGGCGGCCTGACCTTCGAACATCGGGCCCAGCGCGGCCATCAGGCCTTCAAACACCGGCTCGATCGAAACGGCGTCCAGTTTCACGCCCAGCGCGCGACACTGCTCGGCCGCCAGGTCGTTGGACATGTCAGCGGTGTAGCGCGACGGCAGCCGCACGGCGGTGACGTTGTCCGCGCCCAGCGCATCCACCGCCATGGCCAGCACCAGCGCCGAATCGATGCCGCCGGACAGGCCCAGCCACACCTTCTTGAAGCCGTTCTTGCGGCAATAGTCCTGGATCCCGCGGGTGACCGCGCGCCAAGCCAGCGCGTCCATGCTTTCATCGCCGTCGTCGATCCACTCGCGCGGCAGGAAGCGGCGGGTGTCGGCGTCGTAGTCCACCACCAGCCACTGGTCGGTGAACGCGGCGGCAGCCGGGTGCACCGTGCCGTCGCCGTCGGCCACCACCGAGGCGCCGTCGAAGACCAGCGCGTCCTGGCCACCGACCACGTTGAGGTAAGCGATCGCCGCCCCGCTCTCGCGGGTGCGCTCGGCCAGCAGCGCATCGCGCTGGGCGTGCTTGCCCCGTTCGTACGGCGAGGCGTTGGGCACCACCACCAGCTGCGCGCCTTCGCGCACGGTGTCGGCCAGCGGCTCGGCGAACCACAGGTCCTCGCAGACCAGCACGCCCACCGGCACGCCCTTCAGCTCGAACACGCAGCTGCCGCCGTCCGGGTCCACGTCGAAATAGCGGCGTTCATCGAACACCGCGTAGTTGGGCAGCTCGCGCTTGCGGTAGGTGTGCTCGACCTTGCCATCGCGCAGCACGCTGGCCGCGTTGTACACCACCGAGCCGGTGGCCTGCGGCCAGCCCACCACGGCGGCGATGCCGGTCGTGGCCGCGGCAATGCGCTTGAGCGCCTGCTCGCAGTCGTACAGGAAGCCCGGACGCAGCAGCAGGTCTTCCGGCGGATAGCCGCTGATGGCCAGCTCCGGGAACACCACCAGTTCGGCGCCGTACTCATCGCGCGCCTCGGCAATCATGGCAATGATGTTGTCGGTGTTCTGCGCTACGGCGCCTACCGGGAAATCAAACTGCGCCATCGCGATGCGGATCGAAGCCATGAAGGTCCAGCCTGTGGTTGCAATACGCCCATTGTAGTGCCGGGCTCTGCCCGGCAACCACGCACGCGTTGATCGCAGGATCGGGCGACCGTCAGAACGCAGAAAGGCCGCCCGGAGGCGGCCTTTCTGGTAGCTGACCAATGGTCGGTTTTACGCGCAGCTGACCAACGGTCAGCTCTACCGGCGGTCAGCTCGACCACGTCGGCCGCGGGGCGGCCGGCGTTTTACTTCACCAGCTTGGCGATGGCAGCGCCCAGGTCGCCCGGCGAACGGACGGTGACAACACCGGCCGCTTCCATGGCGGCGAACTTGCCTTCCGCGGTGCCCTTGCCGCCCGAGGCGATCGCACCGGCGTGGCCCATGCGCTTGCCGGCCGGAGCCGACGCACCGGCGATGAAACCGACGACCGGCTTCTTCACGTGGTTCTTGATGTACTCGGCACCGGCTTCTTCAGCGTCGCCGCCGATTTCGCCGACCATGATGATGCCCAGGGTCTGCGGATCTTCGTTGAACAGCTTCAGGCAGTCGACGAAGTTCAGGCCGTTGATCGGATCGCCGCCGATGCCG
>Ga0160451_100236_pt1 | contig 43269 bp, 50 predicted proteins | sample HID1975M_E1MG_FD_108270 | JGI IMG/M metagenome (GOLD analysis project Ga0160451, IMG submission 108270) | Enriched soil microbial communities from UW Madison campus, WI, USA - HID1975M_E1 MG | ecosystem: Environmental > Terrestrial > Soil > Unclassified | place: USA: Madison, Wisconsin... | reverse complement strand
GCAGCGCGATCACGCTCAAGCTGTGCCAGTACGAGGACAGCGGCGCGATCATCGCGGCGATGACCACGTCCATCCCGGAAGCGCCGGACACGCCGCGCAATTGGGACTACCGCTACTGCTGGCTGCGCGATGCGGCCTTCGTCGTGCGCGCGCTCAACCGGCTCGGCGCGACCCGCAGCATGGAGGAGTTCCTGCGCTACATCTTCAATATCGCCACCAATGACGGCACGCTGCAGCCGCTGTACGGCATCAATTTCGAAGAGCAGCTGCACGAATACGAGGTCGAGAGCCTGGCCGGCTACCGCGGCATGGGGCCGGTGCGGCGCGGCAACCTGGCCTGGGTGCAGAAGCAGCACGACGTCTACGGCAGCGTGGTGCTGGCGTCCACGCAGCTGTTCTTCGACCAGCGCCTGGTCGATCCCGGCGATGCGGAAACCTTCCGCCGGCTCGAACCGCTGGGCGAGCGCGCCTTCGCGCTGTTCGACGTGCCGGACGCGGGCCTGTGGGAATTCCGCGGCCGCGCCGAAGTGCACACCTATACCGCGGCGATGTGCTGGGCCGCCTGCGATCGGCTGGGCAAGATCGCCGCGCGGCTGGACCTGACCGAGCGCGCGGGGTACTGGCGCGAGCGTGCCGACGACATCCGCCAGCGCGTGCTGGCCGAGTCGTGGAGCGATTCGCTCGGCCACTTCACCGACACCTTCGACGGCCAGCGCCTGGACGCCTCGCTGCTGCTGCTGGCCGACATCGGCTTCATCGAGGCGCAGGATCCGCGCTTCGTCGCCACCGTCGAGGCCATCGGCCGCGATCTGAAACGCGGCGACGCGCTGTTCCGCTACATCGCGCCGGACGATTTCGGCACGCCCGAGACCAGCTTCACGCTGTGCACGTTCTGGTACATCGACGCGCTGGCCGCCATCGGCCGGCACGAAGAGGCGCGCGAGCTGTTCGAACGCATCCTGCAACGGCGCAACCACCTGGGGCTGCTGTCGGAGGATCTGGATTTCGACGACGGCACGCTGTGGGGCAACTTCCCGCAGACCTACTCGCATGTGGGCCTGATCATCGCCGCGATGCGACTGTCGCGCTCCTGGCAGGAAGCCTCGTGAGCCGACTGGTGGTGGTCTCCAACCGGGTCGCGCTGCCCGGCGAGAACCGTGCCGGCGGCCTGGCGGTAGGGCTGCTGGCCGCGCTGAAGGAGCGCGGCGGCATGTGGTTCGGCTGGAGCGGCAAGATCAGCCGCGACCACAGCGGCCAGATGCACGAGCAGAGCGAAGGCGACATCCGTTTCGCCACGATGGATCTGAACCGGCGCGACTACGACGCCTACTACAACGGCTTCGCCAACCGCACGCTGTGGCCGCTGCTGCATTTCCGGCTGGATCTGGTCGACTACGACCGCGCCACGCGCGAAGGCTATCGCCGCGTCAACGCACTGTTCGCCGACAGGCTGGCGCCGCTGCTGCGCGAGGACGATACCGTCTGGATCCACGACTACCACCTGATTCCGCTGGCGGCGCTGCTGCGCGAGCGCGGCGTCGGCTGCCGGCTGGGATTCTTCCTGCACGTGCCGATGCCCTCGTGCGATCTGATCGCCGCGCTGCCGGATCACGCGCGGCTGTTCCAGAGCCTGTACGCCTACGATCTGGTCGGCTTCCAGACCACGCGCGACGTCGAACGCTTCCGCGCCTACGTGCGGCTGTTCGGCGGCGGCAAGGAACTGGCCGACGGCTGGTTGCAGGCGCCGGGCGGGCGGCGGTTCCGCGCCGGCGCGTTCCCGATCAGCATCGATACCGGCCTGATCGCGCAGCAGGCGCGCGCGGCGATCAACAAGTCCTCGGTGCGCGCATTGCGCGAGAGCCTGACCGGCCGGCAGCTCGCCATCGGCGTGGATCGGCTGGACTATTCGAAAGGACTGCCCGAGCGCTTCCACGGCTTCGAGCGCTACCTGGAGCGCCACCCGGATCAGAAAGGCAGCCTGACTTTCCTGCAGATCGCGCCGGTCTCGCGCGGCGAGGTGGCCGAATACCAGGTGCTGCGCAACCAGCTGGAGCAGATCGCCGGCCATATCAACGGCGGCCATGCCTCGCCGGACTGGACGCCGCTGCGCTACGTCAACCGCAACTTCACCCACGCCACGCTGACCGGGTTCTACCGCATGGCGCGCGTGGGCCTGGTCACGCCGCTGCGCGACGGCATGAACCTGGTCGCCAAGGAATACATCGCCGCGCAGGATCCGCAGGACCCCGGCGTGCTGCTGCTGTCGCTGTTCGCCGGCGCCGCCGACGAGATGGAACAGGCGCTGATGGTCAACCCCTACGATCTGGACGGCGTGGCCGATGCCATCGCCACGGCCGCGGCGATGCCGCTGGCGCAGCGCGTCGAACGCTGGAACGCGATGATGGACGTGCTGCGCAGCAACGACATCAACGCCTGGCGGCAGCGCTATCTGCAGGTGCTGGAAAATCCCGGCTGAGTCGATCGACCGTTCTGGTTCATCGAACGCTTGTCGAATGGCGCCTTCGGGCGCCTTCTCGCATCCGGCAAACCGAATTTGCTCGCGCATGCATCGCCATGTCGCCGATTCATCTGCAAGCAGGGTTCCGGCATCACGACGGAATTTCCAAAGTGAATGGAATGGCCCGCCGGCGGCGCATGCCGCTCAGCGACGTGACACGGCAATGAAGGGCAACGCGTTTGCGCCGCGATATTGCCTGTCGATTCATGTCGGGGACCGGGCAATGTTCATGCACGCATCGCCAACATGCGCTCGCCCTCTCCCGGGCGCATCAAAAACACAACGAGGAGACATCCATGCGTTCCATTCGCCCCCTGAGTCTTGCCCTGCTTTCGATGGCCGCGTTCGCGCCGGCCGCCTTCGCGCAGGAGAGCGCGACCCGTGACACCGACTCCGCCGCCGGCAAGCGTTTCGCCGTGGTCGGCAGCGCCACCATCCTGCAGCCCGATTCCGATCCGCTGCCCGGTTCGCGCCTCGACATCGACGGCGATGTCGCCCCGACCATCAGCGCCAGCTGGTACGCCACCGACAACATCGCCATCGAGTTGTGGGGCGCGGCCGACAAGTTCAACCATCGCGTGACCGGCGATGCCGGCAAGATCGGCACCGTCGATCAGCAGCCGATCGCCTTGAGTGGCCAGTACCACTTCGGCGCCCCGGACAATACGTTCCGTCCGTTCCTGGGCCTGGGCTACTACGAGTCCAACTTCAGCGACGAGGACATCGCCGGCGGCGGTCCGCATATCGGCCTGGAGACGGCCAAGGGCGCCATCGCCACGGTCGGCATGGACTTCAACATCAACAGCACGTGGTTTGCCCGCGCCGATGCGCGCTATATGAAGGGCGACGCCAAGGTGCGCGAAGCCGGCGTGCGTACCGGCGAGGAACTGACCATCGACCCGTGGACCGTCGGCATCGGCCTGGGCGCGCGTTTCTGATCGCCTGATTGAGGCATAGGTGTCAGCGACGGCGGGCTCTGACGAGCCCGTCGTCGTTCATGCGGCCCAGGCGCCGCCGCAGTCCCCACGCATAGCCCAGGTAATAGCCGAGCACGACGCCGCCCACCGCCAGCAGGCTGTGGTGATCCAGCGCCTGCCGCCAGCCCGCGTTGTCGCTGGCCTGCCAGTACTGGAACAGATGGACGAAACCCATCGCGATGCGCGCGGCGATCAGCGCGGTCAATCCGAGCGCGATCCACGCATTGGGTGTGTAGTGCATGCCGTCGGGTCGCCACTCGAAACGCGTCAACGCCATTCCCGCCAGCGACAGCAATCCGCCCGTCGCCAACCCGCCCGCCGCATAGGTCAGGCTGCCCGGCAGCCACAGCCCCGACAGCGCCGCCACCGCGACGAACACCGCCACCGATACCAGCAACAGCCAACTGTTCAGCCGCACCAGCCAGGGACGCAGACGCAGGCGCATGCGGCCGATGCGGTAGCGCTGCCACAGCGACAGCGGCAACAGCACGATCCACAGGCACAGCAGCGCCAGCACGAAGACGGGAACCAGCAGCAGGAGCAGGGGCATGCGCCGATGATGCCGCAAACGGTTGCGTGCGGCGGATGAAGTCAGGCGCGGCCCGATGTTCACGGCGCGCGAAGAAGGCGATGACGCCGCTTTAGCGCGATGCTGCCTAGCCTGAGCGCTCCCCTTCTTGCTACAGGATTTCCCGATGCCCCTGGTCCGCCTGCGCGTCACCGCCGATGAAGACGGCAACCGTGCGCTGATGAACGCGCTGCTTTCCATCGAGGGCATCGAGCACGTCGAGGAGATCGGCGATCTGATGCCGCACATGGACGACGACGACTCCAGTTCGGCCGGGCTGCCCGACGATGCTTCGCCCGGTTTCCACCAGTTGGAAATCGAAGCGCCCAACGAGGAAGCGGTGCGCCGCATCCACGCGCTGGTCGAGCGCGCGGCGGAAGTGCTGGAAGGCGCGATCGAGATCCTCGATGACGACGACGACTCGATGTAGCGATTTCGTGGCTGTTATATCCGGGATCGTTCCGACGTCATCCCGGCGCAGGCCGGGACCCAGCGACTTTGGTCATCGAAGACCTAAAATCTCGGTCCCGCGCCCGCAGGGGACGCGGTCATGAAGTAACCCAAAGCCCCATCTACGCCGCAGATGACCGCTGCCATCACGGCGGCGGCAGCGGCGCGGCGATCGGGCCACGCTCGCGCCGCAGCAGGTACAGGCCGCTGGCGACGATGATGCCGGCGCCGATCCACGTCACCTGGTCCGGCAGCACGCCCCACAGCGCGACATCCAGCATGACGCCCCACACCAGCGCGCTGTATTCAAGCGGCGCGATCAGCGACGCCTCGCCGCGCCGGAACGCCTCGGTCAGCGCCATCTGCGCCAGCGCACCCGTCAGACCAACGCCGGCGATGATCCATGCATCGGCCCGCTGCAACGGCACCCATCCCGGCAACGCCAGCGCGCCGGCGCCCAGCGACAGCAGCACCAGGAACCACACCACCATCGCCTGCACGCTGTCGCGCTGGGCCAGCAGCCGCACCGTGATGGCGCCGAGCGCATAGCACAGCGCCGCGACCAGAATCGCCAGACCGGCCAATGTCATCATCCCCTCGCCGGTGGGCCGCAGAATCACCAGCACGCCGGCCAACCCGATGCCGATGGCCCACCAGCGCTGCGGCCCGACCTTCTCGTGCAGCAGCGGCCCGGCCAGCGCGGTCACCACCAGCGGGGCGACGAAGGTGATCGCATAGGCGGTGGACAGCGGCAACGTGCGCAGGCCGTAGACGAAACCCGCCATCATCGCCACGCCCAATGCGCCGCGCAGCAGGTGCAACGGCCAGTGCACGCGCAGCAGGCTGCGCGCCGGCACCGTCGCCAGCGCCCAGATCAGCACGATGGGCAGCGCGGCCAGTCCGCGCAACGTGGCGACCTGCAGCGGCGGATAGTGCGGCGCCAGCAACTTGAGCCCGGCGTCCATCAGCGCGAACAGCGCCACCGCGATCAGCATCAGCACGAGCGCGGCGGCGGGGGCGGCACGGGTCATCGGGAGGCGTCGGCGTGAGGGCGATGGTCGGCATTATCGCCGCCAGCGGCTAGAATCCGGCCCTGTATTCCCGCCGGATCGCCCCCATGCCTTCATTCGACATCGTCTCCGAAGTGGACCGCCACGAACTGACCAACGCCGTGGACCAGGCCAACCGGGAACTGTCCACCCGCTTCGACTTCAAGGGCGTGGAGGCGAAGTTCGAGCTGGAGGAGAACGTCATCAGCCAGTCGGCGCCGAGCGACTTCCAGCTCAAGCAGATGACCGACATCCTGCGCGCGCGGCTGATCGCGCGCAGCATCGACGTGCGCTGCCTGGAGTTCGGCGACGTGGAGACCAACCTGGCCGGCGCGCGGCAGAAGGTCACCGTCAAGCAGGGCATCGAGCAGAAGCTGGCCAAGAAGATCGGCGCGTCCATCAAGGACGCCAAGATCAAGGTCGAGACCCAGATCAACGGCGACAAGCTGCGCGTGTCGGGCAAGAAGCGCGACGACTTGCAGGAAGTCATCGCGCTGCTGAAGAAGAGCGAGTTCGAACTGCCGCTGCAGTTCGACAACTTCCGCGACTGATGTACTCGTCTGTCGAAGCGGCGGATGTTACCGCCGATCCCATCGCCGATACGCAGCGCTGGCTGGAACGCGCGGTCATCGGCCTGAACCTGTGCCCGTTCGCCAAGGCGGTCCATGTCAAGGCGCAGGTGCGCTTCGTGCTGAGCGATGCGACCACGCCCGAGGCGCTGCTGGAGCAACTGGCCGAGGAATTGCTGCTGCTGCGCGACACGCCGGCCGATGAAGTGGACACCACGCTGATCGTGCATCCGCAGGTGCTGGGCGATTTCCTCGACTACAACGATTTCCTCGACAACGCCGACGCCGCGGTCGAGGCGCTGGACCTGCAGGGCGTGCTGCAGGTGGCGAGCTTCCATCCCGATTACCAGTTCGCCGGCACCGGGCCGGATGACATCGGCAATTACACCAACCGCGCGCCATATCCGACGCTGCACCTGTTGCGCGAGGACAGCATCGACCGCGCGGTGGAAGCCTTTCCGGATCCCGACGTCATCGTCGAGCGCAATCTGGCCACGCTGGAGCGGCTGGGGCATGAGGGTTGGCGGCGGCTGTTCGCCGACCCCTGATCGTCGTCCCGGCGCAAGCCCCGGCATTGCGCCAAAACCCCACCCTCCCCACCCCACCCTCCCCTTGAAGGGGAGGGCTTTGGCGTATCGCCCCTCCCCCTTCAAGGGGGAGGTTGGGAGGGGGATGGTGTTGCCTGCCTCCACGCGACGCTGCCATGGCACGCGCTAGCCTGCCCACGACTCCACCGCAGAGGCGTGCCATGTCGATCACTCCCCCCATCGCCGACTGGCCGGCGCAGCCGCTGCGCGATCGCGTGGTGCTGGTGACCGGCGGCGCGCAGGGCATCGGGCGCGGCATCGCGCAGGCGGTGCTCGGCGCCGGCGGGCGCGTGCTGATCGGCGATCTCGACGGCGACGCCGGCAAGGCCTGCCTGCGCGAATGGAACGTGCCCGGCCGCGCCGCGTTCCAGCGGCTCGACATCGCCGGCGAGCGCAGCGTCGCGCGCTTCATCGACGGCGCGCTGACGCGCTTCGGCCGCATCGATGGCCTGGTCAACAACGCCGGCATCGCCGATCCGCACGTGCCGCCGCTGCCGCAGCTGGATTTGCGCGAATGGAACCGCCGGCTGTCCAGCCTGCACGGCGCCTTCCTGTGCAGCAAGCACGCGCTGCCGCATCTGGCCGGGGACGGCGGCGCCATCGTCAACATCGCCTCCACCCGCGCGCATCAATCCGAGCCGCATACCGAAGCCTACGCGGCCGCGAAGGGCGGCCTGGTCGCCTTCACCCATGCGCTGGCGATCAGCGCCGGGCCGGACGTGCGCGTCAACAGCATCAGCCCGGGCTGGATCGCCACCGAAGCGTGGCAGTCGCCGGCCAGCCGCCGCCGGCCCAAGCTGTCGCGGCGCGATCACCGGCAGCATCCGGCCGGGCGCGTCGGCACGCCCGAGGACATCGCCACGCTGGCGGTATACCTGCTGTCGCCGCAGCTGTCCGGTTTCGTCACCGGCCAGGATTTCGTCGCCGACGGCGGGATGGCGCGGAAGATGCAGTACGCCTGAGCGATCAGCGCGCCAGCGGCATCAACGGTTCCAGCAGGCGCTGCGCATCGGCCAGCGACGCCACGATGCGATGCCCCAGCGCGCGCGCTTCGTCGTCAGGCGGCAGCAGGTCGGGCACCTGGATCGGGGTCATGCCGGCCGCCAACGCGGCCCTCACGCCGATCGGCGAATCCTCCAGCACCAGGCAATGCGCAGGCGGCACGCCGAGTTTTTGCGCGGCGAGCAGATAGATGTCCGGCGCCGGCTTGGGATGGGCCACGTCGCTGCCGGTGCACACGGCATCGAAGCGCCGCAGCAGATCGGCCATGTCCAGCTTGCGCAACGCCAGCTCGCGCAGCGTCGAGGTGGCGACCGCACGCGGCATGTCATGCGCGATCAGCATTTCGAGCAATTCGACGATGCCCGGCCGCAGCGGCAGGCCGGCGGCGACGGCCTCGCGGTAGTAGCCGTGGCCTTGCGCCAGCAGCGCTCGCGCCGGCGCCTCGCCGATGCGTTCGGCCAGCATCGTCCGGCAGGCCGCATCGCCGTGGCCGATCATGCGCAGCCAGTAGTCCGGTTCGATGCCGGCCTCCTGCGCCGCGGCGGCACGTACCAGGCAGCCGATGATGGCGCGCTCGCTGTCCAGCATCAGGCCATCCATGTCGAAGATGACCGCCTGCGGCGCGAACGGCAGCGGCGCGATGTCCGTCACGCGGAAGCGAACAGCCGTTCCAAATCGGCCGCGCCCAGCACGCGCCATGCCCCCGCCGGCAGATCGTCCAGCGCCAGCCCGCCGATGCGGCTGCGATGCAACGCGGCGACATGGTTGCCGGCGGCGGCGAACATGCGCCGCACCTGGTGGTAGCGGCCCTCGTGCAGCGTCAGCCTTGCCTGCCGCGGCGACAGCACGTCCAGTTCGGCCGGCAGCAGCGGCTTGTCATCCGATTCGAGCATCAGCGTGCCGCTGGCGAACAGCGCCGCTTCGTCGCCGCGCAGATCCTGCGCCAGCGTGGCCTCGTAGACCTTCGGCAGCTTCGATTTGGGCGAGACGATCCGGTGCAGCAGCGCGCCGTCGTCGGTCATCAGCAGCAAACCGCTGGTATCGCGATCCAGCCGGCCCACCGGCGACAGCAGCGGCGCGCGCAGGCGGAAGCGCGGCGGCAACAGGTCGTAGATCAGCCGTCCGGCGTCCCTGGTCGAGCAGGTATGGCCGACCGGCTTGTGCAGCATCAGAATCAGCCCCGGCGGCGGATCCAGCGGTTCGCCGTCGACGCGGATGGCGTCGTGATCGACCGGATCGTCGGCGTACAGCACCTCGCCGGCGGCATCGGTGACGCGTCCTTCGCGGAACATCGCCATGACCTGCTTGCGGCTGCCGTAGCCGAGGTTGGCGATGTGCTTGACGATCTTCATCGCTCAGCGCGCCCGGATCGCGGCGATGACCTTGAAGCCGTCGCGCTCGCCGGCCACGCGCACCTGCCCGAAGCGTTCGTTCAACGTCTCCTCGTACGGCAGGTGGCGATTGGCGACCAGCCATAGCTGCCCGCCCGGGCGCAGCGATTCGGCGGCCACCGCGATGAAGCGGCGGCCGATGTCCGGCCGATAGGCGCTGCCCTGCGTGTGGAACGGCGGATTGCTGACGATGAAGTCGTAGCGTTGCGGCAGGCCGGCGGTCACGTCGTGCCAATGGAAGGCGACCGGCACCGGCGCATCGGCCAGGTTACGGCGCGCCAGCGCCAGCGCGCGCGCGTCGGCCTCGTACAGGTCCAGCGATTGCGCCTGCGGGCAACGCGCCAGCACTTCGGCCGACAGGTAGCCGTAGCCGGCGCCGAGATCCGCGCCGGCGCCGCGCAGATCCGCCGGCAGCAGCGAGGCGAGCAGCGCCGAGGCCGGATCGATGCGATCCCAGGCGAACACGCCGGGCCGGCTGGTGAAACGGCCATCGAGGATCGGCCGTGGCGCATCCAGCGTATCCCACGCGTGCAGCAGCGCCTTGTCGTGCGCACCGTGCAGCGGCGGCGTCCAGAACACGCGGCTGTGGAACTTGGTCAGCGAACCGGCCAGGCCGGCCAGTTGCCGCAGATCGCTTTCGCCGGACCTGGCGCCTTCGTCATTGGCGATGGCCGCGACCACGATGCCGCCCGGGGCGGCCAGCCGCACCGCACGCGCCAGCAACGCACGCGCCTCGCTGCGCTGGCGCGGCGGCAGCGCCAGCACCAGCGCGTAGCGCGCGTCGCCGGCATCGAGCTGCGTTTCATCGACGATAGCCAGTCCCGCCCGCGTCAATGCATCGGCCTGCGGCTTGAATCCCTGCTCGACCTGCAACTGGGCCAGCGGTTGCCGGCGCAGCGCGGCGCCGTCGCGCGCGCGCAGGAACAGCGCCGGTCCGGCGGGCCAGCGCAGATCGCCGCGGTCGAACGGCAGCAGCAGGGCATCGAGTACGGGATCGGCAAGCGACGTCACGGGGTCATCCATCGGCGGGTGCGGCAATTCTACCGAGCGGCGGCCCCGGGGATGCGGGCTCGCTCCTGCGGGCGATGCCTTCGTTCACGCCACCCTCGCATCCGCGCAACGCTTGCTTGATCGGATGGCAACGATCGCACTGCCACTATCGCGGTGTCCCAGTCGAGCGAGGTGGTGCCATGAGAGCGATGTTCGTCGGCGGCGTGGTCGACAACAGCGAAATGGATCTGGAAGGCGGACAGCCGCCGATCCACTATCCAGAAAACACCGGCGGCGGCGCGCCGCGCTATCGCCTGCATCAGATCGGCGAGCGCTCCGACGGCAGCATCGCATACGCGGTCTATGGCGCACCCGACCTGTCGGAAGAGGAAGTCGAGCGTATCGCCAGCGAACGCGCCTACGCACGGCGCTTCGACGCGCAGCCGGTGCGGCCGGCGTCGGAGTAGCCGCGCCGGGGGCGAAGTCGGCGGACGCGGTCCGCCGCCCCGCTCAGGCCAGCGTCTGGCCGATCTTCTCCAGCAGTTCGCGCATCGAGAACGGTTTCTGCAACAGCGTCATGCCGGTGCCGGCGAACGTGCCGCGGGTGACGGCTTCCTGCGTGTAGCCGGTCATGAACACGATCGGCAGCAGCGGATAGGCCTGGCGCGCCAGATCGGCCAGTTCGCGTCCGCTCATGCCGGGCAGTCCGACGTCAGTCAGCAGCAGATCAAAGGCCGCATCGTCGCGCAGATGCACCAGCGCCGCTTGCGCATCGCCGGCCTCGACGATGACATAGCCCTCGTCGGTGAGGATGTCGCCCACCATCTGCCGGACCATGTCGTTGTCGTCGACCAGCAGGATGCGCTGCCGGCCTCCGCCGGCCAGTGGCGTGTCGATGCCCGGTGCCTGCTGCTGCGGCGGCGACACGTGGCTGGCCGGCAGCAGGATTTGCAGCCGGGTACCGACGCCGGGTTCGCTTTCTATCCGCGCCGTGCCGCCGGATTGCCGCGCGAATCCATAAGTCATCGACAGGCCCAGCCCGGTGCCCTGGCCGATGGGCTTCGTGGTGAAGAACGGTTCGAACACCTTGTCCAGCAACTCCGGCGCCACGCCGGTGCCATCGTCGGCGACGGTGATGGACACATAGTCGCCGTCCTCGACATCGGCCTCGCCGTGCGCGATGCAGCGCTGGGTGACGATGCGGATCGTGCCGCCGTCGTCGAGCGCATCGCGCGCATTGATCACCAGGTTGATGATGACGTTCTCGAGCTGGTTGACATCGGCCGTCGCGAAGACTTCCTCGTCGGTCAGTTCCAGCGCCAGGTCGATGTGCTCGCCGATGGTGCGCCGGAGCATGTCCTCGAGCGAACGCACCCGCTCGTTGACGTCGCACGACTGCGGATCCAGCGGTTGCTGCCGCGCGAACGCCAGCATCCGCTGGGTCAGCGCCGCGGCGCGATGGGCCGAATCGCTGACGATGCCGGTGAACCGGGCGATGCGCTCGATGCGGCCCTGCTCCACCGACACGTTGATCATGTCCACGCCGGACATGATGCTGGTCAGCATGTTGTTGAAGTCGTGCGCGATGCCGCCGGTGAGCTTGCCCAGCGCATCCATCTTCTGCATCTGCACCAGCTGGCTCTCGGTGCGTTCGCGCTGGGCGATCTCGCTGGCGAGCCGGGCCTGCTGCTGGCGCTCGCGCTGCTTCTGCTCGGTGACATCCTCGATGAACAGCAAGCCCAGCTCCGGTACCCGGTAGGGCGTGATGCGCCATTCGGTGTCGCGCCCCGACGCGGTGACCAGCGTGCCTTTCCAGCGGCGCCCGCCGGCGATGGCCGCGCGCATGTCGTCTAGGATCCGCTCCTGCCCGGCCCTGAGATGGGTGCCGAATTCGATGCTGGCCGGATCGGCGCCCTCGAACAGCCGGAAGAACGCCGCATTCGCTTCCTGGATGCGCAGCCCGGTGTCGATGACGGCGATCGGCGCGGCAATGTTGGAGAAGATGTCGCGCAGCCGGGCTTCGCTGGCGATCATCGCCTCCTCGGCATCGCGCACGCGCAACAACGTGCGCAGCGTGGCCAGCAGCACGTCGTGATCGATCGGATGCACCAGATAGGCATCGGCGCCGGCATCCAGTCCGGTCACCAGGTCGCGCGTCTCGATGGATGCCGCCGACACGTGCACGACCGGCAGCAGACGGGTGGCATCGTCGGCGCGCAGTTGCCGCACCACGTCGAATCCGCTCATGTCCGGCAGATTGACGTCCAGCAAGACCGCGGCGATGTCGCCGGACGACAGCATCGCCAGCCCTTCGCCCGCGGTCCCCGCCTCGGCGACGCCGAAGCCGTGCCGTTCCAGCACGCGACGCACCGCGTAGCGGGTGGCTTCGTTGTCGTCCACCACCAGGATCTTGCTGTCATACGGCATGGCGTTCCTCCGGAAGCTTGACCGGCAGCACCACGAAGAACGCCGACCCCACGCCCGGCGTGCTGCTCATGCCGACGTGGCCACCGAGCAGCGCGGCGAAGCGCTTGCACAACGACAATCCCAGGCCGGTGCCGCGCAGCCGCTTCTGCAACGGCGAGTCGACCTGGGCGAAGTCCTCGAACAGCGCGCCATGCAGTTCGGGCGGAATGCCGATGCCGGTGTCGGACACGGTGAAGCGCACCTTCTGGTCGTCGTCCGGTTCCAGCCGCACGCTGATCCGCACCTCGCCGGCCATGGTGAACTTCAACGCGTTGGAAATGTAGTTGCGCAGGATCTGCGCGAGCTTCTTGTCGTCGGTGTAGAGCATCGGCAGCGACGGCAGGCCCTCGAACACGAGGTTGACCTGCGAGCCCTCGGCGATCGGCCGGAACATGCCGCGCAGCGCGGCGAACAGATCCATCATGTCGAACCACGCCGGCGAGATGGTGATCCTGCCGGCCTCGATCTTGGCCAGATCGAGCAGGTCGTCGACCATCTCGGTGAGTTCGCGCGCCGCGCCGCTGACGAACTGCACCTGCTTGCGCTGCTCATCGCGCAGCGGGCCATCCATCTCGTCCTCCAGCAACCGCGTCATGCTGAGGATGGATCCCAGCGGCGTGCGGAACTCGTGGCTCATGTAGGACAGGAAGCGGCTCTTCAGATCGGAGGCGTGGCGCAGCTGCTCGGCCTGGTTGTCCAGTTCGGCATACAGCGCCAGCACGCCCTGGTTGGTGTCCTCCAGTTCGGCGCGCAACGCCTCCACCTCGGCGCGCAGCCGGGATACCTCGTCGGCAGTCGATGCGTCGCTGGCGTAGTCGATCCGGTTCACGTCACTCTCCCAGTCGTGCGACCACGACGGTCGTGTCGTCGCGGCCGCGGTCGAAATCCCGCAGCAGCACCGCGGCGATGATGGACGGGTGCCGCTGCACCAGTCCCGGATACGCCTGCAGCGTCCAGCGCGACTGCAGACCGTCGCTGTGCATGATCAGCAGCTTGTTGCGGCTGTCGGGGAAATCGAACGCCTGCGTCTTGCGGAACTGCGCGCCGACGATGCCGGCATGCGACGCCAGCCCGCGCGATCCCGCCAGGTCGATCAGGCTGGCGGCGATGTTGCCGATGCCCGCATAGGTCAGTCGTCCGCTCTGTCCGTCGTAGCGCGCGACCGCGGCCGCGCCGCCGCGTGTTCCGGTCATGGCCGCGTGCATGCGCGCGATCGCCGTGGCCGGATCGCTCGACGGGTCGCGCGCGATGGCGCCGATGCCGGCTTGCGCGGCGTCATGCGCCGCCGGACCATGGCCGAGCCCGTCGACCACCGCCAGCGACAGCTGCGCCTCCGACCACGACGCGTGCCATCCGTCCCCGGCCACCGATTCGCCCTTCATTGGCACGCAGCGCACGCCGAACGGCCGGTCCGCATTCGTCGCGTTGCGGGGATAGAAACGCGCCAGCACGATCGCGCCGCGCTCGTCGGAATAGGTTTCGAACACCTGCGCCTGGCGCTCGATGGCGCCCAGGCCGATGCCATTGGTGCCGCGCGTCGAATAGCCGTCGATGCGGCAATCGGCCAGATCGAAGCCGGGCCCGCGATCGACGGCGCACAGCTCCACGCCGCGCGCACCAGTGCCGGCCAGTCCGCCCAGGTGCAGATGGCCGCTTCGGCCGTGCTTGATCACATTGGTCGCCAGTTCGGTGGCGACCAGTGCGACGCGTCCGCTATCGGCCTCGTCGAACCCCGCCGCCTCGGCCAGCGCCTGTGCGGCGCGGCGCGCCTGGCCCACCTGGCTGGCCTCGTCGACGGCGATGGCGAGCGTGCGCGGGCCGGGCCAGCTTATGTCCATTTGATGATCGTGACGCGGGTGCCCGCACCCGGGGCGCTGTCGAGTTCGAATTCGTCGACCAGCCGCTTGGCGCCGGTCAGGCCCAGGCCCAGGCCGGAGCCGGAGGTCCAGCCATCGGTCATAGCCAGCCCCAGATCCGGGATGCCCGGGCCTTCGTCGCGGAACACCAGCCGCAGGCCGGTACGGGTTTCGCGCTCCAGGATCGCCCAGTCCATCGCGCCGCCGCCGCCGTAGATGACCGCGTTGCGCGCCAGTTCGCTGGCCGCGGTGATCAGCTTGGTCTGGTCGACCAGCCGCAGGCCGCACTGCACCGCCAGCTTGCGCACCATCTGCCGCGCCAGGACGATGTGCTGCTCGATCCGGACGTCCTGGCTGCCGCTGTCGCGGACGATCATGATTCGTCGTCCGCGCGCTCATTGAGCAGCCGCATGCCGCGATCGACGTTGAGCGCGGTCCTGACGCCGGGCAGGGTCAGGCCCAGTTCCACCAGCGTGATGGCCACGGCCGGCTGCATGCCGACCAGCACCGTGGTCGCGTCCATGATGCTGGCCAGTCCGGAAATCGTGCTGATCATGCGCCCGATGAACGAGTCGACGATGTCCAGCGCGGAGATGTCGATCAGCACGCCACGGGCGGAGGTGGCGCGGATCTTTTCGGACAGATCGTCCTGCAGCGTCAACGCGAGCTGATCGTGCATGTCGACCTGGATGGTGACGAGCAGGATATCGCCCATCCTGAGAATCGGGATGCGCTCCACGCTCAGGGTTTCCGCGTGATGGTCATGCCCTGACGCTTCAGCGCCAGCGCGAGCGCGTCGGCGAGATTGGCCTTGGTCACGATGCCCTGCAGATCCAGGCCGAGGTGGACGATGGTCTGGGCGATCTGCGGACGCACGCCGCTGATGATCGCGTCGGCGCCCATCAGCCGGATCGCGGTGACCGTCTTGAGCAGGTGCTGCGCGACCAGCGTATCGACGGTCGGCACGCCGGTGATGTCGATGATCGCCGTTTCCGAGCCGGTCTCGACGATGCGCTGCAGCAGCGATTCCATGACGACCTGGGTGCGCTGCGAATCGAGCGTGCCGATCATCGGCAGCGCCAGCACGCCGTCCCACAGCTTGACCACCGGCGTGGACAGTTCGAGCAGTTCTTCCTGCTGCCGCGCGATGATGTCCTCGCGCGATTTCTGGAACGCGCGGATGGTGTACAGGCCGAGCCCGTCGATCAGTTCGGTGATCGCCCACACCTGCGTGGCCAGCGCCTGCGCATCGTTGGCGAATTGCTTCTGCACCAGCTCGAACAGCGGATGCTTCAGCGAGAAGATGAAACTGGCGGTGTGTTGCGAATCGAATCCCTGCAGCGCGCGGCTGCGGGACAGATCCTCCAGGAACCTGCGCGCGTCGGCCCACTCCGGCCCGCTGATGTTGGACGCATCGGCGGTGCCGGCGCTGGCGGTCAGCAGCGCCAGGAACTGGCGCGTCTGCTGTTCCAGTTCCTGCGCGGAAATGCGCGCGTCGCGATTGGCGCCGGTGTTGGCCAGGCTGGCGGACCAGCCGGCCAGCAGCGCGGCTTCCTGCTGGCGGATCGCATCGAGGGTGGATTGCTGCAGTGCCGCCATGGAAGATTCCTGTAGGAGATAGGAAGGAACGGAAGAACGCGTTTGCGCGCGGGAAACCGACGCAGACTACGCGAGTTGCAGCCAGTTCTCCACCCGCACCAAACCCGTGTTGGCACCGTTTTTTCGGGATCTCTTCACGTGATTTTCACGGGAAAATCCGGAGCGGCCGCGACTCGGTGGCGTTTCCTTCGATCAGGACTACGGACGATCGTTCGTGCAGCGCGTGCTTCGGATGTCCGGTCGCTCGCGCATGCAAGGCACCGTCATCCCTGCAACTCGCGCAGCGTCACCGATGGCGGCGCGTCCAGCACCTTGCGGGTGGCGAACATGCCGGCCAGCAGCGCGGCCAGCACGCCGATGCCGCCGCCGACGATCGCCAGTCGCCAGTTCGCGCTCCACGGCAGATCGAACACGCGCGTGGCGATGACGCCCGACAGCACCGACGCGGCGATCGCCGCGACCAGTCCCGACAGCAGGCCGATGGCGGCGAACTCCGAGGCCTGCGCCAGCCGCAGCTGCCGCCGGCTGCCGCCGAGCACGCGCATCACCCCGCCTTCCAGCAGGCGCTCGTCCTGGCTGGCGCTGATCGCCGCCAGCAGCACCAGCACGCCGGCCGCCAGCGAGAACCAGAACACCACCTGCACCACGGTCGAGACCTGATCGGCGGTGCTGCGCACCTGCTTGAGCACGGCGTCGACGTCGATCACCGACAGGTTGGGGAACTGCCCGACCAGATCGCGGGTGAAGGCCGTGCGCTGCGGCGGCACGCTGACCGCGGTGATCCAGCTGGCCGAATAGCCGTCCAGCGCGCCCGGCGAGGCGACGACGAAGAAGTTGGGCCGGAAGCTTTCCCAGTCCACGCTGCGCAGGCTGGTGATGCGGCCCTCGAACGGCTGCCCGGCGATGTCGAACGCCACCGTGTCGCCGATCTTCCAGCCCAGCGAGCCGGCGAAATCCTCTTCCACCGACAGTTCCGGCGATGCCGGCGTGCGCCCGGTCCAGAATTCGCCGGCGGTGACGGTATTGTCCTCGCGCAGCGCGTCGGCCATCGACAGGTTGAACTCGCGATCGGCGCGGCGGCGCGTGCGCTCGTCCTCCTCGGCGTAATCGGCGCCGCTGACCGTCTGGCCGTTGTGCGCGGTCAGGCGGCCGCGGATCATCGGATACAGCACCGGTTCGCCGAGATCCTGCGCGCGCATGAAATCGCGCACTGGCTGCAGCTGGTCCTGCTGCACGTTGATGATGAAGCGGTTGGGCGCGTCGGCCGACAGCGCCAGCTGCCAGCGATCCAGCAGATCGGTGCGCACGAAGGTCAGCAGCAGCAGCGCCATCAGGCCCAGGCCCAGCGCCGACACCTGCGCGATGCTGGTGCCGGCGCGGCGGCTGACGTTGGCCAGGCCATAGCGCAGGCTGCCGCGCAGGCGCGAACGCAGCCGGCGCACGACGACGATCAGCGCCCAGGCCAACAAGGCGAGCACCGCCAGCGTGGCGGCGATGCCGACCAGCATCGCCAGGCCCAGCGTCGCCGAGCCCGCCTTCCACCACAGCAGCGCGGCCAGGCCGGCGAAACCGGCCACCGCCACGAGCCACGCGCTCGGTTCGGTGGCATCCAGATCGCGGCGCAGCACGCGCAGGGCCGGCACCCGGCGCAGCGCCAGCACCGGCGGCGCGCCGAACGCCAGCAGCACGATCATGCCCACGCCGTACCCCTGCAGCGCCGGCACCCAGCCGGCCGCCGGAATCGCGATGCCGAGCATGCCTTCCAGCCAGCGGCCGATGCCCCATTGCAGGCCAAACGACACCGCCACGCCCAGCGTGCAGGCGATCAGCCCCAGCAGCACCAGTTCGCCCACATGGATGCCGACCAGCGTGCGCTGGCTGGCGCCCAGGCACCGCATCACCGCGGTGCCGGACAAGTGCCGCTCGCTGTGCCGGCGCGCGGCCATCGCCACCGCCACCGCCGCCAGCACCACCGACACCAGCGCGGCCAGGCCGAGGAAGCGCCCCGCGCGATCCAGCGCCGAGCGCACTTCCGGGCGCGCGTCCCGGATCGTTTCCATCCGCTGCCCGCGCGCCAGCGCATCGCGCGCGGTCGCGGTGAAGCGCTCGACCGCATCGGCCTGCCCGGCCACCACCAGCCGGTAGCGGATGCGGCTGCCTTCCTGCACCAGGCCGGTGGCGCCGACGTCGGCCAGGTTGATGAAGACCTTCGGCGCGACGTTGAAGTAGTCCAGCGCCGCGTCCGGTTCCTGCGTGACCAGCGCGGCCAGCCGCAGCTGCAGGTTGCCGATGCCGACGTCGTCGCCGACGCGCGCGCCCAGCGTGTCGGCGCCGGCCTGGCTCATCCACAGCGTGCCCGGCGCCGGGATGCCGGCCGCATCGCGCTCGCCGGCGCCGGCCGCGTCGCTGATGCGGAACGCGCCGCGCAACGGGAAGCCTTCGCCCAGCGCGCGCAGATCGCCCAGCTGCAGATCCTCACCGGCTCGGATCATGGTCTGGAATTCCATCGTCTCGGTATGGCGCAGCGCCGGCGCTTGCGCCGCATCGCGCAGCGCGCCGGCGATCGGCGCATCGCCGCGCACGACCACGTCGCCGCCGAGCAGGCGGTTGGCCTCGATGGCCAAGGCGCGCTCGGCGCGATCGGTGACGAAGCCCACCGCCGTCACCGCCACCACCGCCAATACCAGCGCGGCGAACAGGATGCGGATGTCGCCGGCGGCCAGATCGCGGCGCAGTTGCCGCCAGGCCAGCGCCAGCGTCCTCATGCGCGCGCCCCGCTGTCGTGCACCAGCCGGCCGCTGTCCAGCCGCAGCACGCGGCCGCAGCGTTCGGCCAGGTGATCGTCATGGGTGACCAGCACCAGCGTGGTGCCGGCCTCGGCGTTGAGCGCGAACAGCAGTTCGATGATCGCCTGGCCGGTATGGGTATCGAGGTTGCCGGTCGGCTCGTCGGCGAACAGCAGCGACGGCGCGGTGACGAACGCGCGCGCCAGCGCCACGCGTTGCTGCTCGCCGCCGGACAGCTGGCGCGGGTAATGGCCCAGCCGCTGGCCGAGCCCGACCTTCTCCAGGATGCGCTGCGCCGGCAGCCGCGCATCGCCGTCGCCGCGCAGTTCCAGCGGCAGCATCACGTTCTCCAGCGCGGTCAGCGACGGCAGCAGCTGGAAGCTCTGGAACACGAAGCCGACCTTCTCGCCGCGCACCCGCGCGCGGCCGTCCTCGTCCAGCGCCGACAGCGCCTCGCCGTCGATCGCCACGCTGCCGTCGCTCGGCGTGTCCAGCCCGGCCAGCAGCGACAGCAGCGTGCTCTTGCCCGATCCCGACGCGCCGACGATGGCCACGCTCTCGCCATGGCGGATGGCGAAACCCACCTCTTCGAGGATGGTCAGCTCGCCGGTCGGCAGCGTCACCCGCTTGCCCAGCTGCGATACCTGAAGCGCGTCTGTCGTGCGCGCGTGGGGCGCGGTGGAATCGGCCATGTTCGTCCCTATGCTTGGTGTTCGTCTTGTTTCGATGCGTGCCCGGAGGCCGGCTTGATGCGTTCCAGAACCCACAGGTATGAGGGCAGCCGCTGGCTGATGCAATGTGCCATCGGCTGGGTGTTGCTGGCGTTGATGGCGTTCGGCGCCACGGCGCAACCCGCCGCGCAGGCCAAGTCCCCCGCTGCTGCGCCACGCACCATCCTGGTGATGGGCGACTCGCTCTCGGCCGCCTATGGTCTGTCCACGGCGCAGGGCTGGGTGGCGCTGACCGGCGCGCAACTGGCGCGCAGCCATCCGGACTGGCGCATCGTCAACGCCAGCATCAGCGGCGAGACCACCGCCGGCGGCGTGGCGCGCATCGATGCCGAACTCAAGCGCCACCGTCCCGCGGTGGTGGTGATCGCGCTCGGCGCCAACGACGGCCTGCGCGGCCTGCCGCTGAAGCAGACCCGCACGCAACTGGATCGCATGATCGCCGCCGCCCAGGCCAGCGGCGCGCGCGTGCTGCTGGTCGGCATGCGCATCCCGCCCAACTACGGGCCGGACTACACGCGCGACTTCGAGGACAACTTCCGCACGCTGGCGGCCGAACGCAAGGTCGCGCTGCTGCCGTTCCTGCTGGAGCCCGTCGCGCTGGAGCGCGCCAGCTTCCAGCCCGACAACCTGCATCCCACCGCCGCCACCCAGCCCAAGATCCGCGATCACGTGTGGAAGGCGCTGGCGCCGCTGCTGAAGTGAACCGCGCGGCGGCGTAGGACTTTTCCTACACGCCGCCGCGGACTGGGCCGACTGCTCGGCGGCCCCGGCCGGCGCAGGCTATGACCGCGCCCTGCCGGCGCAGTTGCTGTCCGGAGTCGGTATGTCCCGCCTGCTGTTCACCATTGCCGCCCGTACCCAGGGCTGGCAACTCTACGAAGGCGAGCATGGACGCTCGTGGTTCCAGAACCTCAGCGAAGCGCGCGAGAACGCCAAGCTGCTGGCCGCCACCCTGCACGAACACCACGGCATCCCGACCGCCGTGGTCATCGACATGGGCCGCGAGTCGGTGGAGCTGGCGCGGCACGGCTGAGGCCGTTCAATCGCCGGCGATACCCGACAGCTGCCGCAAGGCCTGCTCGAACTGCTCGACCGGCTGCCCGCCCTGCAGCAGGTGGCGATCGTTGAAGATGATAGACGGTACCGCGGCGATGCCGCGTTCCCGATAGAAAGCCTGTTGCGCGCGCACGGCGTCGGCGTAATCGCCGGAGGCCAGCACCGCGCTGGCGCGTGCCGCGTCCAGGCCGGCCGCGCCGGCCACCTCCGCCAGCACCGCGTGCGATGACACGTCGCGGCCGTGGGTGAAATAGGCCTCGAGCAGCGCGTGCTTGAGCGCCAGCTGGGCCGCGGCGCCCTGCTCGCCGGCCCAGTGCAGCAACCGGTGCGCGTCGAAGGTGTTGTGGATGCGGCCGCGGCGATCCAGGTTGAACGCGAAACCCAGCGCCTGTCCGCGCGCGCGGATGGCTTCGCTGTTCTGCGCCAGTTGCTGCTCGTCCAGCCCGTACTTGCGCGCCAGGTGGTCGGCGACATCCTCGCCTTCGGCCGGCAGTTGCGGGTTGAGTTCGAACGGCTGGAATCGCAGGTCCACCTGCAGATCGCCGCCGACGCGGGCGATGGCCTGCTCCAGCGCCGCCAGGCCGATCGCGCACCAGGGACACATCACGTCGGAAACGAAATCGATACGGACAGGTCGGCTCATGCAGGGCTCCGGTTGCGGAACGTAGGGGATTTCCGATGTAGCCATCGGGCGAACTCGCTGCGCGGAAGCAGCGAGGGCCGGACAGCACGCCAGGCGCTGGAACACGCGGCCTACACCGGCGTCGGATTGCGGTACTTGAAACCGGCCTGGTGCCAGTACGGATACGGCTTGGTCACCGCGCTGGCCGCGTCGAGCCTTTCGATCTGCGCGGCATCGAGCTGCCAGCCGACCGCGCCGAGGTTCTGCTTCAGCTGTTCCTCGTTGCGCGCGCCGATGATCACGCTGGACACGGTCGGGCGCTGCAGCAGCCAGTTCAGCGCCACCTGCGGCACGGTCCTGCCGGTTTCGGCGGCCACCGCTTCCAGCGCATCGACGACGCGGTACAGATGTTCGTCGTCGACCGGCGGACCGGAATCGATGTTGGCCTGCGACTGCAGGCGGCTGGTTTCCGGCAGCGGCTGGCCGCGGCGGATCTTGCCGGTCAGCCGGCCCCAGCCCAGCGGACTCCAGACCACCGCGCCGACGCCCTGGTCGGCGGCCAGCGGCATCAGCTCCCACTCGTAGTCGCGGCCGAGCAGCGAGTAGTAGGCCTGGTGGGCGACATAGCGCGTCCAGCCGTGGCGATCGGCGGCGGCCAGCGACTTCATCAGGTGCCAGCCGGAGAAGTTGGACACGCCCAGGTAGCGGAGCTTGCCGGCGCGCACCAGGTTGTCGAGCGTGGACAGCGTTTCCTCCACCGGCGTCCGCGCGTCGAAGCCGTGCAGCTGGAACAGATCGATGTAATCGGTGCCCAGCCGCTGCAGCGCGCCGTCGATGGCGTCGATGAGGTGATGGCGCGAGGAGCCGACCTGGTTCTCGCCGTCGCCGAAGCGGAACGTGGCCTTGGTCGAGATGATCAGCGCGTCGCGCGGCTTGCCCTTGATCGCCTCTCCGAGGATCGATTCGGCCGCGCCCTTGGAATACACGTCGGCGCTGTCGAACATGTTCAGGCCGGCCTCCAGGCAGATGTCGACCAGCCGGCGCGCCTGCGCCACGTCGGTGTCGCCCCAGGCGCTGAACAGCGCGCCCTGACCGCCGAAGGTGCCGGTGCCCAGGCTGAGGGCCGGGACGCGAAAGCCGGAAGCGCCGAGATAGCGGTATTCCACGGGGAGAACTCCTGGGGGAAGAGTGCGCCATTGCAGCGCCGGGCGGCCGCGGCCGCAAGCGCCGGGATGAAATGCAGCGTTGCCACCGGATTTCTGCGCAGCGGCGCCGCAGGCGCCCCTACTGCCGCGGCAACGGACGCGGCGATGGCGCATTCCTCCTGCGTCATTGCCCAATCCTGCACGGTGGCCGCTCCGCGCGATGCGCGTGCCGGTCCGGTGGGTAGACTCGTACGGCCGGTGCCATCGCCGCGCCGGGCGCCAGGAGATCGCATGATGGACCCCACCTCTTCCGCCACCGCCGACCAGCGCGCCGAGCTGGCGGCGCTGATCGAACGGTTCGCGCCGACCAGCGGCATCCACGCCACCGCCATCCCTCGCCTGCAGCTCGGCCGCCGCCATGCGCCCAGCGATATCGGCTGCGGCATGCAGGAAGCTGCGCTTTGCCTGATCGTGCAGGGCCGCAAGCTGGTGATGCTGGGCGAGGAAACCTACGAATACGACGCCTCGCGCTACCTGATCGCCTCGGTGGATCTGCCGGTCAGCGGCCGCATCGTCGAGGCCAGCCCGGAAGTGCCCTACCTGAGCCTGGTGCTCAAGCTGCCGGCGGCCAATATCGCCGCGCTGGTGGCGCAGGCCGAGGCCGCGCAGGCGCCATTGCCGCTGCCCTCGCGCGGCCTGGCGCTGAGCCGCTTCGATCCGGCCCTGCTGGACGCGGCGATACGGCTGGTCAGGCTGCTGGCCACGCCGCAGGACGTCGCGTTGCTGGCGCCGCTGATCGAGCAGGAAATCCTGTACCGGCTGCTGCGCAGCGAGCAGGGCGGGATGCTGCGCCACATCGGCATCGCCGACAGCCAGGGCCACCGCATCGCCAAGGCGATCCACTGGCTGCGCCACAACTACCGCCAGCCGATGCGCATCGAACATATCGCGCGCGAAGCGCACATGAGCCCGTCGGCGCTGCACCACCATTTCAAGGCGGTGACGGCGATGAGCCCGCTGCAGTACCAAAAGCAGCTGCGCCTGCAGGAGGCGCGGCAACTGATGCTCAGCGAAGTGATGGACGCGGCCACCGCCAGCCACCGGGTGGGCTACGAAAGCCCATCGCAGTTCAGCCGCGAATACAGCCGCCTGTTCGGCGCGCCACCGGGTCGCGATGTCGAGCGGCTGCGCCGTGTCGGCGCGAACGCCTAGCGACCGGCTGAATCGGCACCAACCCCGGGCGACAGCCGCCTGCGCGTTCATTGTCCGCTCGCGGCAGCGGGCGCAGAATCGACGCATCGTCCGAACGCCGATACGGAGACCCACCATGAAACGCGGCAGCCTGCTGTTCGCCCTGCTGCTGGCCATCGCCGCCGCCAGCGCGAACGCCAAGAACGTCACCGATCCCGATATCCCGCGCCAGTTGCCGGAGAAGGGCCCGGTGAGCGTGGCCTGGACCGACCCGGCCGAATTTTCCGAACTGCGCCACAGCGGCAACCGTTGGGAGGCGCAGCGCGGCAACTGGGTGGTCCAGCTGGCCGAATACGTGCAGACCCGGGCGGCAGGTTCGCTGCAACCGGGCCAGCAGTTGCACGTGACCATCACCGACATCTCGCGCGCCGGCACCTACCTGCCGATCGCCGGCCCGATGCATCGCGACGACGTCCGCTACGTCACCGACCTGTATCCGCCGCGCGTGACGCTGAACTTCCAGCTGCGCGATGCCGCCGGCAACGTGGTCAGCGAAGGCGAACGCAAGCTGCGCGACAGCGCGTTCTTGATGTCGTCCACCTCGGCCACCAACACCGATCCGCTGCGCTACGAGAAGCGCATGCTCGATGACTGGATGCGCAAGGAATTCGGCGCCAAGCGCTCATGACCAAGTTCGACCTGACCCCGCCCACCGGGGCGCAGCGCGAGGCGCTGGCCGCCGATCTGAGCGCCGACGAACGGCGGGTGTTGCTGCATCACGGTACCGAGGCGCCGTTCTGCGGCGTATTCCTCGACAACAAGCAGGACGGCATCTACGGCTGCCGGCTGTGCGGACTGCCGCTGTTCCGCTCCGGCGCCAAGTTCGACTCCGGCACCGGTTGGCCGAGTTTCTTCGCGCCGGTGGACGAGGCCCATATCGGCCGCATCCGCGACAGCAGCCACGGCATGGTCCGGGTCGAAATCGTCTGCGCGCGCTGCGGCAGCCATCTGGGCCACGTGTTTCCGGACGGACCGCCGCCGACCTTCGAACGCCACTGCCTCAACTCGGTCTCGCTGTCCTTCACCGCGCAGGGGCAACCGTTCCCCGATCCGCTGCGGCGCGGCGGGGCCGAGGCGGCGCCAGCGGACTGACCGCCGGCCATACCCGCATACCGGCCATGTCACCTGGCTGTCCAGGGGACATTGCCGGTTTCACCTCAAGATCGGCGCCGGCAGGCCGAAACCGGGATACACCCCCGCCGCCGCCTGTCGTCATGCTCATTGTCATCGGTCTTTTCGTGGTCATCGCCAGCGTGCTGGGCGGTTATGTCGCCGCGCACGGCAAGCTGGCCGCACTGTGGCAGCCTTACGAACTGCTCATCATCGGCGGCGCGGCGTTCGGCGCGTTCCTGATCGGCACGCCGCTGAAGACGGTCAAGGCCACCTTCGCCGCCATCCCGGCCACGCTCAAGGGCGCCAAGTACAAGTCCAGCGACTACCTGGACGTGCTGACGCTGGTCTACGAACTACTCAACAAGGCGCGCCGCGAGGGCTTCATCGCGCTGGAGTCGCACGTGGACAGCCCGGCCTCCAGCGACGTCTTCGGCAAGTATCCCAAGATCCTGGCCGACCACCACCTGATGGACTTCATGACCGACTGCCTGCGGCTGATGGTCGGCAACAACATCGAACCGCACGAGCTGGAGCCGCTGCTGGAGCTGGAGCTGGAGAAGCACCATCACGAGATGATGGCTCCGGCGCACGCGCTGCAGAAGATTTCCGACGGCCTGCCGGGCTTCGGCATCGTCGCCGCGGTGCTGGGCATCATCGTCACGATGGGCTCGATCGGCGGCGACATCGCCGAAGTCGGCGCGCACGTGGGCGCGGCGCTGGTCGGCACCTTCCTCGGCATCCTGCTGGCCTATGGCTTCGTCGGCCCGCTCGGCGCGGCGGTGGAAGCCAGCGCCGAGCAGGACGCGCGCATCTACGAATCGGTCAAGACCGCGCTGCTGGCCTCGCTGCGCGGCTACAACCCCAAGGTGGCGCTGGAGTTCGCGCGCAAGACGCTGCCGTCCGGCGTGCGGCCGCAGTTCAACGATTTCGAAACCCACCTGAAAGCCATCAAGTAACGCGCCATGGCCGAGAACAAACCCACTGTCGTGATGGTGCGGCGGGTCAAGAAGATAACCGCCGGCGGCCATCACGGCGGCTCGTGGAAGGTGGCGTACGCGGACTTCGTGACCGCGATGATGGCGTTCTTCCTGGTGATGTGGCTGGTCGGCGCGACCACCAACAAGGAACGCGCGGCGATTTCCGAATACTTCCGCAACCCCAGTCCGCTGACCGGCAAGAGTTTCTCGCCGGCGCCCGGCCCCAACGGCCCGGGCGGCGCCAGCACGTCGATGATTCAGCTCGGCGGCGCGATGGACATCCCGCGCGGCAACGGCGACGACGCCTTCGCCAAGGGCGACGGCAAGACCGATGGGGACAGCGAGGAACAGAAGCGCGAGCAGGACAAGCGCCGGCTGGAATCGCTGATGGAAGCGCTGGAGGAAGCCATCGGCAAGAGCCAGGCGCTGGAACCGTTCAAGGACCAGCTGCTGTTGGACATCACCCCGGAAGGGCTGCGCATCCAGATCGTCGACCAGCAGAACCGGCCGATGTTCGACATCGGGCGTTCGCAGCTCAAGCCGTACACGAACGACATCCTGCGCGAGCTGTCGGGCTTCATCAACCAGGTGCCCAACGCCATCAGCATCACCGGCCATACCGACACCACGCTGTACGCCGGCACGCGCGGCTACACCAACTGGGAGCTCAGCGCCGACCGCGCCAACGCCGCGCGGCGCGCGCTGATCGACGGCGGCATGCATGAGGACAAGGTCTCGCGCGTGGTCGGGCTGTCGTCCTCGGTGCTGTTCGACAAGGCCAATCCGCAGAACCCCATCAACCGCCGCATCAGCATCGTGGTGATGACGCGCGCCGCGCTCGACGCCACGCTGCAGCAGTCCGAGCTGCCGGTCGCGCTGGGTCCGCGGCAATCCGATGCCGACCTGCGGATGCCGGACGCGCCCCTCGCTGCGGCGATGCCGGTGGCGTCCGCCACTACGCCGGCCGCCGTGCACGACTCGGCTGCAGCCAGCGGCGCCGCGCACCACTGACGGCAGCGGCCGGGTGCTGATCCGGCTCGTGAAGCCGTCGTTCCGGCGCAGGCCGGAACCCAGCGACTTCCGCCATCCGAAACTCAAGGCACTGGGTCCCGGCCTGCGCCGGGACGACGTCGAAGCCTCTTCCCAGTAGATATCGAAGGACAACTGGCCATGCCAAATGCGTGATCCGCGAGCGACGCGCGCGTTCCGGCACGGCGGCGTCGGCCGGCCATGCAGGGACTGGCTTATCCTTGCCGGCATGTCCCTGCGCACCGTCGCCGCCACCCGCTACGTCACCCCGCTGCGCGAAGGCGGTTCGATGCCCGCCGTCGTCGAGGCCGATGACGATGGCCTGTACGTGCTCAAGTTCCGTGGCGCCGGGCAAGGCCCGCGCGCGCTGGTGGCCGAACTGGTGGCCGGGGAAATCGCCCGCGCGCTGGGCCTGCCGATCCCGGCAATCGTGCTGGTCGATCTGGACACCGCGCTGGCGCGCACCGAAGGCGATCCGGAGATCCAGGATCTGATCAAGGCCAGCGGCGGCATCAACCTGGCGCTGGACTACCTGCCCGGCGCGGTCGGTTTCGATCCGATCGTCGATCCGCCCGATGCCGATCTGGCCTCGCGCATCGTCTGGTTCGATGCGCTGGTCAGCAACGTGGATCGCACCGCGCGCAACACCAACCTGCTGGTCTGGCACCGCCGGCTGTGGCTGATCGACCACGGCGCGGCGCTGTACTTCCACCATGGCTGGGACGGCGGCAGCGAGGGCGCCGGCAACCGCTTCCCGCTGATCCGCGATCACGTGCTGCTGCCGTGGGCCGACCGGCTGCAGGCGATCGATGCGGAGATGGCCGGCCGGCTGGACGAGCGCATCGTCGGCGACATCCTCGCGCAGGTGCCGGACGACTGGCTGCAGGGGCCGGATGCGTTCGCCGATGCGGGCGCGCAGCGCGCCGCCTACCGCGACTACCTGTGCCGGCGGCTGGCGCAGCGGCAGGCGTTCGTGCAGGAGGCCATCGATGCGCGCGCCTGATACCTACGACTACGCGGTCGTGCGCGTGGTGCCGCGCGTGGAGCGCGAGGAATTCATCAATGTCGGCATCCTGCTGTCGTGCGAGCGCATCGGCTACCTGCAGGCGCGCATCGAGCTGGACGAGGCGCGCGTGCGCGCGCTCGACCCGCAGATCGACCTCGATCTGCTGCGCCGGCACCTGGCGGCCATCCCGGCGATCTGCCGCGGCGGCCCGGAGGCCGGCCCGCTCGGCCTGCTGCCGCCGCGCGCGCGCTTCCACTGGCTGACCGCGCGGCGCAGCGCGATCATCCAGACTTCGCCCACGCACATGGGCAAGTGCGGCGACATGGACGCGATCATGGAGCACCTGCTCGACCGCATGGTGCGCGTGCGCCGATGAGCGTGTACGTCGACGATGCGGTGTTCCCGTGGCGCGGCCAGCGCTGGGCGCACCTGATGGCCGACACGCTGGACGAACTGCACGCCTTTGCCGCGCGGCTGGGACTGCCGCGGCGCGCGTTCCAGAACCGCACCAGCGGCGCGCACTACGACGTGCCGGCGCCGCTGCGCGACCGGGCGCTCGCGCTCGGCGCCATCGCCATCTCGCGCCATCGCGACCGTGCGCGGGTACGCGCGGTGATCCAGCGCGCGAAGGCGCAGGGACGCGGTGAAAGCGACTGATGCGATCGCCGGATCGTCGCGACCCAGGTCGCTTCTACAGCAGGGATGGGAGATTCGCGATGCGCGATGGACTGGACGCAACGCCGGCGACGCTGCGCGAGATTGCAACGGCTACATTTACCGTGGCGGGAGCGACGCGAATCGCGACTTCGGGGTGTCGCGACTCGCGTCGCTCCCACAGGGAAGGGAGGCGATAGGGACGGCTCAGAACGCGTCGCTGCCCGGGCGCATGTCCACCTGCAGCAGCGCCGCCAGCTGCATCATCCCTTCGTCGTCGCGCACGCGCGCGATCCAGCCGGCATGGGCGTCATCGTCGGTGTTCCAGTTCCACAGCGTGTAGCCGTCCTCGCGCAGGCGGTCGTGGGCCACCGCCATCAGCGACGGAAGATCGTGCGCGGCGAGGAATTCCTCGTCGTCGACATCGCCGCCCCAGTCGATGCGCAGGTTCCAGCGCGCGGCCAGTTCGTCGATGACGGCGATCAGCGATTCGGCGTCCTTGCCATCGACGTAGAAGCCGGATCGCCAGTCGATCGCGTCCTTCAACGTCCACAACCAGCCATCGCCCTCGCCGTCGAGGTTGCCGCCCATCGCCTCGCGCCAGGCATCGAACTGCTGCAGGGCGCTGTCCTGGTCGCCCGGATTGATCAGCAGCAGCAGGTTCCATACCCGCGCGGCGTGATCGTCCTCGCCGTCCTCGTCCAGCGCGTAGCCTTCGTCGGTGTCTTCCAAATCATCGTCGGGGAGGGACATCACCGGCTCCTGCAGCGTGGGTGCGACGATCCTGCCGTGCCCGGGCCGCCAGGGGAAGCGCCGGCCTGCGTCGCCGCGCTTGGGCCGATGGCGCGGCGCGTTTATCCTTGTCCGCCCCGCGGCGCCTGCCGCCAGCACGGACCCTTCCCATGAGCGATACCCCTCCCGATCGGCTGGCGCTGGATCCGCGCAGCCCGTACCACGATGCGGCGCTGCTCGAACGCGGCATCGGCATCCGCTTCAACGGGGTCGAGCGCGACAACGTCGAGGAATACTCGGTCAGCGAGGGCTGGATCCGCGTGCAGGTCGGCAAGTCCAAGGATCGCCGCGGCAATCCGATGACGCTCAAGGTCAAGGGCACGGTCGAGGCGTATTTCCTCGACCCGCAGTGAGTTTCACAGACCCAGCCTGGCGCGGAAGATGAAGAACACCGCGCCGAAGATGCACAGCGCCGCCCACAGGTAATCGAGCTTCAGCGGCTCCTTCAGGTAGAACACCGCGAACGGCACGAACACGATCAGCGTGATGGCCTCCTGCAGGATCTTCAGCTGCGCCACCGACATGACCGTGTAGCCGATGCGGTTGGCCGGCACCTGCAGCAGGTATTCGAACAGCGCGATGCCCCAGCTGAACAGCGCCGCGACGATCCACGGCTTGTGGTTCATCTCCTTCAGGTGCGCGTACCAGGCGAAGGTCATGAACACGTTGCTCAGGGTGAGCAGCAGCAGGGTCAGGCCGATCTGGCGCATGGAGAATTCCGGCAGCGAGCGGATACGTCATCCTGACGGATGACCCATGCCGGCTCAACGCTTCAAGCGGACGCCAGCGCCTCTTCCACCGCGCGGAACAGTTGGCTCATCTCCACCGGTTTGCCGAGCAGGCGCGGCACCGTACCGGGCGGCAGATCGTCGAACCGCACCGCCTGCTGCGCCGGATCCTTGAGGATCAGCACCGGTCCGTCGAAGCCGGCCTCGCGCAGCGCCAGCATCAGGCTGACCGCCGACAGCAACAGGATGTCGCTGTCGACGATGGCGATGCGCGGCAGCCCGTCGGTCTCGACCCGGCGCAGCGCCGCCGCGCCGTCGCTGGCGATCATCGGGTCGTAGCCCTGCGCGGCCAGCGCATTGGCCAGCAGCGACAGCCGCGTGCTGTCGCCGTCGACGATCAGGATGCGCTCGCCACTGCCTTCGGCGAAATTGACGTTGCCGTGGGCCACGACGTCCTCGATCACGCGCGGCACCGGCAGGCGCAGTTCGAACGTGCTGCCTTCGCCGGTGGTACTGCGCACGCTGATGCTGCCGCCACTGGCCTCCAGGATGCGCTTGCACGACATCAGGCCCAGCCCGGTGCCCTTTTCCTTCGTGGTGAAGAACGGCGTGAACAGCTGCGCCTGCGTCTGCGCATCCATGCCGATGCCTTCGTCGCGCACCCGGATGACGATTTCGTCCTTGCCGGCGTCGTTGACGCGCTCGGCCGACAGCGTCAGCACGCCCTGCTGTTCCATGGCCTGGATGCCGTTGAGGCACAGGTTGATGAGGCACTGCTGGAATTCGGTGTAGTTGGCCTCGACCACCAGATCCTCGTCCGGAGGCTCGATGACCAGCTGCACGTGCCTGGGCAGACTGCCCTGCAGCAGCAGCCGCACGGCATTGAACAGGCCGGCGATGGAAACCGCCTCGCGGCTGGCGCGCGAACCGCGCACGAACGACAGCATCGATTCGGCCATCTCGTGGCCGCGGCGGCCGCTTTCGGCGATGACGTTGCCGAGCCGGCGGATCTTGGGATCGTCGCTGTAGGTGGCCAGCAGGTCCGGCACGATCAGCAGCGGCTGCAGGATGTTGCGCAGATCGTGGCTGAGGCCGGCGGCGAGCATCGCCAGGCTGTCCAGCCGCTGCGAGCGCATCAGTTCCTTTTCCGCGCGCTCGCGCTCGCGCTCGCTGCGCGCCTCGCGGATCGCGCGCGCCACCGCCGACGGCAGGCGCGCAGGGTTGTGCTTGAGCACGTAGTCGTTGGCGCCCTGCTGCAGCGCCTGCACCGCGGTTTCCTCGCCGATGGTGCCGGAGACGAAGATGAACGGTACGCGCAGATCGTGCGACCGCACGATCTGCAGCGCCTCGTGGCCGGAGAAACCGGGCATGGCCAGGTCCGACAGCACCAGATCGAAGGCCCGCTCTGTCAGCATCGCACGCAGCGCATAGGCGCTTTCCACGCGCACGAAGCTTGCCTCGAGGCCGGCGTCGAGCAACTGCTCGCTCAGCAACTCGGCATCTTCGGCGCTGTCTTCCACCATCAGGATGGCGACAGGACCCAGCGGCTCGCCGGATTGCGGCATGTCAGTCCTTCTCGGGAGTTTCGTTGATGACGGCCCAGAACGTGCCCAGCGTCTTGACCGCCTGGAAGAACTGGTCGATGTCCACCGGCTTGACCACGTAGGCGTTGACGCCCAGGTCCCAGCTGCGCGCCAGATCGCTTTCCTCGCGCGAGGACGACAGGATCACCACCGGCATGCGCTTGAGGTGATCGTGGGTGCGGATATTGCGCAGCAGTTCCAGCCCGTCCATGCGCGGCATCTTGATGTCCAGCAGCAGGACCGCCGGCAGGCCCTCGGGCCGGTTGGCGTGATTGCCGCGGCGCAGCAGGTAGTCCAGCGCCTCGACGCCGTCCTCCACGTGCACGATGGGATTGGCGAGGTTGGCTTCGCGCAGCGCGTCGATCGCCATTTCGGCGTCGGGCAGGCTGTCCTCGGCCAGCAGGATGGTGCGGATGTCGGTCATGTCAATCGGCCTTGGTGGGTTGGCGCATCGAGCGCCGACGGAAGGGTGAAGTGGAAGGTGGCGCCTTTGTCGGGTTCGGCTTCTGCCCAGATCCTGCCGCCGTGGCGGCTGAGCACGCGCCGCACGCTGGCCAGGCCGATGCCGGTGCCGGGATATTCCGACGCTTTGTGCAGGCGCTGGAACACGCCGAACAGCTTGTCGGCATAGTTCATGTCGAAGCCGGCGCCGTTGTCGCGCACGCTGAAGTGGTGGCTGCCGTCGGACTGGACGTGGTGGTTGATCTCCACCAACGGCTGCTCGCGGCGTGCGCTGTACTTGATCGCATTGCCGAGCAGGTTGCTCCACAGCTGCCGCATCATGTTCTCGTCGGCGACCAGGATGGGCAGCGGCGCGATGCGCCATTGCGGCCGGTTGCGCAGGCCGTCGCTGGTGGCGTTGGCGTCGAGCATCGCGCGCGTCTCGTCGACCAGCGACTGCATGTCCACCGCCTGCAGCCGCAGCGCGCTGCGGCCCAGGCGCGAATACACCAGCAGGTCGTCGATCAGCTGCGACATGCGCCGCGCCGAATTGCCGATGACCTCCAGGTAGTGCCGGCTCTTGTCGTCGGCCGCATCGCCCAGGTGGCGCGAGAGCTTGTCGGCGAACCCGGCCACATGCCGCAGCGGCGCGCGCAGGTCGTGCGAGACCGAATAGCTGAAGGCTTCCAGTTCGCGGTTGACCTCGGAAATCTGCTCGACCTTGCCTTCCAGCTGGCGGTTCAGCTCGGCCACGCGGATCTGGTTGGTCTTCTGCGCGGAGATGTCGCTGACGGTCATCAGCGCGACGTTGTCCTCGCTGTCGGGCAGCTGCATGCGGCGCGCGTTGAGCAGCACGGTGCGGATCATGCCGTCGGCGGTTTCGTGCTCGTGCTCGAAGTCCCACAGTTCGCGGCCGCGCGCCAGCACGTCGCCCAGGCGCTGCAGCAGCACCGGATCATTCCAGGCGCCGTCGCCGATATCCTGCAGCGACTGGCTGGCGGCGGCATCCAGCCCGTACAGCTCGGCGAAGGCGTTGTTGTGCATCAGCAGGTGCAGATCGCCGTCCAGCAGCACGATGGGCTCGCGCGCGGTCTGCAGGATCGCCAGTGCGCGCGAGCTGGCGCGGCGCAGCGATTTCTCCGCGTCCAGGCGGCGGGCGATCTGGCGGGTCAGCAGCCAGGTGATGAGGCCCAGCAGCAGCAGCTGGACCAGCAGCGCGCTCCAGCGCAGCCACTGGGTCAGTTCGCGCTTGCGTTCGGAATCGCGCGTGCGTTCGGCCAGCAGCTGTTCCTCTTCGGTCAGGATTTCCTGGAACAGGCCGCGAATCGGGTAACGCGTGACCAGCGATTCGGCCAGGGCCTTCGCCTGGGCCGGATCGGCATCGGTCAGCTCGCGGGCGATGTCGGTGCGCGCGCGGATCAGTTCCTGCAGCCGGCCGAGGCGGACCTGCTGCTCGGGACTGTCGGCGGTCAACCGGACCAGCGTCTCCATCTGCACGTCCAGGTCTTCGGGCGCTTCGGCCACGCGCCGGCGCGCCGGCGGCAGATCCGCGCCGAGCGAAATGACCGCGGCGGAGATCTCCATCTCGCGCAGGGTCATCGCCAGCGTCGCGGTGGTGCCCTTGACCTCGCGGGTATGGGCGATCCAGTCGGCCGCCTGCAGGTTGTCGCGCGAAAGCGCGTACAGCATGTAGGCCGGCAGCACGACGATCAGCAGCGCGGCCAGCACCAGTGAGGGCAGGCGCCAGCGATCCCAGTCGATGCGAGTTGCGATGGCGGACATTTTTCCCCTGGCTCAATCCGGACCGGCGGCGGCCAAGACACGCGGCCGCACAAGCCTGTCGATGCTACTCGGTTGCGCGGAGACCGTCACGCAAGCACGGACGGCGTCTTGTTCATCTTCCGCAACGGCGGCGGTCGCGAAAGCGCGGTTGCCCGGACTGGTTCAGACGGGAACGGAAGGCTCCGCCAGCGCATCGGCCCGCGCCCGCATCAGTTCCCGCTCGCGCACGTTGGCGGTCAGCGCGGCGGCGCGCTCGAATTCGCCGCGCGCTTCGCCGCCGCGGCCGAGCCGTTCGAGCAGATCGCCGCGCACGGCCGGCAGCTGCGGGTAATCGCGCAACAGCGGCTCTTCGAGCAGGGTGTCGACCAATGCCAGTCCAGCGGCCGGGCCGAAAGCGCGGCCCAGCGCGACGGCGCGGTTGAGCTGCACCACCGGCGAGGGCATCACCTGCGCCAGCAGCGCATACAACGCGGCGATGCGCGGCCAGTCGGTATCGTCGGCGCGCAGCGCGCGCGCATGGCAGGCGGCGATGGCGGCCTGCAGCGCATACGATCCTTCGGCGCCGCCCAGCTGCGCGGCGCGTTCCAGCGCCACCAGGCCGCGCCGGATCTGCAGCCGGTCCCAGCGGCTGCGGTCCTGATCCATCAGCAGTACCGGCTGGCCGCCGGCGCCGATGCGCGCCTTGGCGCGCGAGGCCTGCAGTTCCATCAGCGCGAGCAGGCCATGGACCTCCGGCTCCTGCCGCATCAGCCCGGCCAGCACGCGGCCCATGCGCAGGGCTTCCTCGCACAGCGCCGGGCGCATCCAGTCGTCGCCGGCGCTGGCCGAATAACCTTCGTTGAAGATCAGGTAGACCACTTCCAGCACCGCGTCGAGCCGTTCGGCCAGATCGGCCTTGCGCGGCACCTCGAACGGCACCTGCTTCTGCGACAGCGTGCGCTTGGCGCGGACGATGCGCTGGGCGATGGTCGGTTCGGGCTGCAGGAACGCGCACGCGATTTCCGCCGTGGTCAGGCCGCCGAGCAGGCGCAGCGTCAGCGCCACCCGCGCCTCGGTCGGCAGCAGCGGATGGCAGGCGACGAACACCAGCCGCAGCAGGTCGTCGCCGATGTCGTCCTCCAGCCGCGCGTCGCGATCAGGCGCGTCCATCGCCTGGCCCTCGGCCTCGTAGGCGATCTGCTCGTGCTTGGCCGCATGCAGCTGGCGCTGGCGCAGGCGGTCGATGGCACGGCGCTGCGCGGCGGTCATCCACCAGGCGGCGGGGTTGTCCGGCACGCCGTCCCGCGGCCAGCGTTCCAGCGCGGTGACCAGCACGTCCTGGGCCAGTTCCTCGGCCTGGCCGACGTCGCCCAGCATGCGCGCCAGCCGCGCGATCAGCTTCGGCGATTCCATCCGCCAGAGCGCATCGATGGTGCGGTGGAGATCGGGCACGGTCATGGCGGCGGATCTCACCACCGCGACCGGGGATCGGCAAGCGGCGATGCGGCGCGACGGTGGGAGCCACAGCCATGGACCGGCGACCGGCCACGCATCGCCCGGCTCAGCCGCGCCGCCACGGCAGCAGCGCGCGCAGGCGCCCATCGCGCAACCACAGCCCGCCCCACGCCATTGCGCCGATATACGCGCCGAACAGGAAGTGGCTGAACAGCGGACTGCCCGCGCGCAGGTGCGTGGCCATCGCGCCGCCCAGCAGTCCGGTCAGCAGAATCGCGCCGAGCAACGCGGTCCGCGGCCAGGCGTACAGCGCGGCGCAGGCCAGCGTCAGCACGCCCAGTCCGCGCGCCAGCGCATCGCTGTCGGGATAGCCGAGCTGCACCAGCGTGTCGTTGACCACCGGCAGCGGGATCAGCTTGATGGCGCCATCCAGCAGCAGGAACGCGACGACCAGGCCGCCGAGCAGCCAGCCGCTCGCGCGCTGCGCGCGCGATGCCGGCAACGCATACGGAAGTTCGGAGGAGAGGGTATTCATGCGGATCTTTCCTTGCTGGCGAAAAGCGATGGCGGCGGATGCCTCAGCCGCTGGGCACGGCCGACGGATCCATGTGGAACACTTCCCACAGGTGGCCATCCAGATCCTCGAAGCTGCGCTGGTACATGAAGCCCAGGTCCTGCGCCGGCCGCGGTTCGCGCGCGCCCGCCGTCAGCGCCTTGTCGATCGTTTCGTCCACCTGCGCGCGGCTGTCCAGCGCCAGCGCCAGGATGGCGGCCGCCTGCGTGCGCGTATCGGCGATCGGCTTGTCGGTGAAGGTGGCGAAGAACGGCTTGACAAGCAGCATCGCGTAGATGGTATCGCTGAAGACGATGCAGGTGGCGTTCTGGTCGGTGAACTGCGGATTGTGCGCATAACCGAGCCTGGCGAAGAACTCGCGCGAAGCGTCCAGGTCATCTACCGGCAGGTTGACGAAAAGTTGCAGGGGCATGTCGGATTTCCTTTCGAAAGACGATGGCCGGATCAGCAGGGTTTGAGGCAGTTGACCATCCACGGCTTGCCGTAGCGATCGACCAGCATGCCGAAGCGGTGCGCCCAGAAGGTTTCCTCCAGCGGCATCTGCACCTGTCCGCCGGCGGCCAGCGCGTCGAACACGCGCGCGGCTTCGGCCGCGTCGGCGACGACGACGTTGATGCAGGTCTGGCTGGCGGTGGCGTCGATCTGGCCCGGCGGCGCATCGGCGCCCATCAGCGTGGCGCCGGCCGCCTCCAGCTGCACGTGCATGATGCGATCGCCGGTGCCGGGCGGCATCGGTTCGCACATCGGCGGCTCGGACGCCGGTGCCTCGTCCCAGCGCATCTGCGCGACGATCTCGCCGCCCAGCGCCTGCCGGTAAAAGGCGAAGGCCTCGTTGCACTGGCCGTCGAAACTCAGATAGGGAATCAGCTGCATGGTGGTGCTCCTTGCCGGTGGAAGGGGTGGGGACGTGGATCGGGGATGCGGGATCAGCTGCGGTCGGCGACCCGGGCGCGCAGGCGCTCTTCCTGTTCGCGCAATTCCGGGGTCAACGCCTCGCCGAAATCCTCGGTTTCGAATATCGGCCGCAACTCGACCTCGTCGCCGCTTTCGAACGGCGCGCGCTTGAGCCACTCGACGGCTTCTTCCATCGATCGCACCTGCCACAGCCAGAAGCCGGCGATCAGCTCCTTGGTCTCGGCGAACGGACCATCGATGACGGTGCGGCGGCTGCCGTCGAAGCGCACGCGCGCGCCCTTGCTGCTCGGATGCAGCCCTTCGCCGGCCAGCATGATGCCGGCGTCGACCAGCGCCTCGTTGTAGCGGCCCATCGCTTCGAGCATCGCGCGTTCGGGCATCACCCCGTTCTCGGAATCGGCATTGGCCTTGACGATGACCAGGACTTTCATGGCGGTTCTCCTTGCTGGTTGAAGGACGCGGTCTTGGCCGCTCTTGATGACTACGACGTACGACAGGGACGCGGATCGACACGGCGGCAAAATTTTTTTGCGGTCCGATTCAAAGATGCATTCCCCACGTCCCTCTCCCCCGCAAGCGGGGGAGAGGGTGCCGAAGGCGGGTGAGGGGGACGAACGGAATCCGGCGGCTTGAATGCGGTGGACGTGCCGAGTTCGACAGCAGTACGTTTTCTGCACACGGCCAGCGATCCGATCACGCCACATCACGCGCCCCTCCCTCACGCGCGGGGAAGGAGCCGTCACGGGTTGCGCCAGAAAGGGCGCAAGGTCCGCGCCATGATTGTTTCGGATCACGGTCGGAAGGCAGCGCCGTTCTGCGGCATCATGGGCACCCTTTGCGCCGCCGGTGACGCCGATGTCCTCGCCATACCTGATGCTGATCTATACCGACCCGGAACTGGTCGCCGCGCTGCCGGCCGAGGAATACGACGGGCTGATGCGCGACTGCATCCGCCATGCCGACGAACTGCGCGCCGCCGGCACGCTGATCGATTCCCAGCAGCTGGAACCGGTCGCCACCGCCCGCGCGCTGCGTACCCGCAACGGCGCCACGCGGGTGCTGGACGGCCCGTTCGCCGAGACCAAGGAAATACTGGCCGGGTTCAACCTGATCCGCGCGGACGGGCTGGACGAGGCGATCGCCATCGCGCACCAGTTCCCATGGTCGCGCTTCGGCTGCATCGAGGTGCGCCCGGTGCGCGACTTCGACGCCGAGCGGCGACGCGTCGGCGCGTGACGTTCCCTCCGGCGGCGTGTCCGGCCGACACGCCGTCGCACCCATCGGGCATCGACCGCGTAGCGCACGTGCATGCGGTCGCCGACCATTACCTGGATTTGCGGCGTTCCTCGTTGAGGCAGGTGCCGGGCCCGGCCGCCGGCGGCGCTGCTGCGCGGGCAGGCAGTGCGACTGGCCGATACGGCCGGCAGGATGCGCGATGCGATTTTCGCGCTGCCAGACTCGACAAGGCGGGTCGGAGTGCAGGTGCCGGCGTTCCGTTCGCCGGTGTCGATCCGGCTGAAGGGATGCCGCTTCGCGCGGCAAACTTCGGTCGAATAGCTGTTGTGGGAGCGACGTGAGTCGCGAAGAAGCTTTACCGGTAACCCCGTCGCGACTCACGTCGCTCCCACGGACACGATGGGAGAGGAAGTGCCCGCGCGGCGATCTTTGCATCGCAGACCGGCGTCCCGCCATGCGGGCCCAGGCCGCGCAGGATTTCAGTCCGGAATGTCCTGCAATGTGCGCGGCGCGCGCGGCGGCGACGGATTGCGCGCCTGGCGGAACTCGCGCGAGCGCGCATAGGCGGTCTGACGCAGCCGCATCAGTTCGCCGAGCGGACGATGCGCCTGCAGCCCGTGCCAGGGACTGAACCCCATCGTGTCGTCGACGACGCGCGAGCGCGCCTGGCTCCAGCCCGCCTGCGGCGCCGCCGTCAGCCGCGCCACCGCGATGAATGGGCTGATCGCCGTGTCCCATTCCACCGTCGGGTCGTCGATCGGCATCGTCTGCGGATCGACGCACAGCTGCACGCGCAGTTCCCATTCGCCGCCGTGCTCGCGGAAATGCGCGATGACCGCCTCGCGCAGCGCGTCGGGTTCGCCGAGCAGCTTGAGCTTGTCGTCCTGCAGCGCGAGCAGCGCATCGGATACCGGCGCCAGCTGGATCTTGGCGACATAGTCGCCGTAGCGGATCGGCAGCTGGCTGAAGTAGGTTTCGCCGAGCGGATGGGTCGCGCGGTGGCCGCCGAGCGCCTTCAGCGTGGCGCTCTGTCCGCCCAGCGCCTCGACCACGGTCTCGGTCGCGCGCAGCACCGCCGACAGCGCCTGCTTGCTGCGCTCGGCGCGGTCGGTGGTCGCGGCCAGCGGCTTGAGCGTGCGCAGGAACTGCTCGCCGTCGCGGGCGTTGAAGGTCGGCCCGTTGACCAGGATGAAGTCCTGGCCGTCGCCGTCCTGGTCGTCCTCCAGCCGCTCGCCATCGACGCCGAAGACATGCAGCGCCACGCCGCGCGGCGTGGAGACGTTGTCCGGCAGCAGGTCGCCCGGCGTGGTCGACAGGCGCATCAGCGCCTCGTAGCGGTCGGGCCGGGCGAACAGTCCCTGCGCCAGCGCCAGCGGCAGATCCGGCAGCACGTCCAGCTGCGCCTTCAGCAGGCCGTGGCTCTTGGCGTGCACGCTGCGCAGCGCGCGGCCGCCGTTTTCCCACGTGGTCTGCGCGATTTCCAGCAGCACCCGCGACAGTTCGTCGGCCAATGCCTGTTCGCCGGGTTGCGGCTGCGCCATGTCGCGCAGGTAGGGTTGCAACGTGGCCGGCGGCTGGGGGGATGTCATCGCCATGCTCCTTCAGCGCGCGGCTTTCTTGGCCGGAGCCTTGCGGGCCGCGCCGCCGGACGCGCGCGTGGCGGACTTCCCGGCGCCGGATGCCTTCTTTGCAGTCGCTTTCTTTGCAGTTGCTTTCTTTGCAGTTGCCTTCTTTGCCGTTGCCTTTTTTGTCGTTGCCTTCTTGCCCGCGGTCTTCTTCGCCGCCTTGCCGCCGGATACCGCGCGCTTGGCGGCGGCCGCGCCGGAGGCGCCGCCGGCCTTGTCGGACGGCGGCTTGCGCGAGGTGATGCGGCGTCCCTTCAGATCGACGATGCGGTTCTCGCCCATCACCTCCTCGGTCTTGGTGATACGGGCGATGACGAAGCTGATGGCCTTGCCGATCAGCGTGCCCGGACCATCCCAGTACTGCGCGCTGTGCACGTCCACTTCCAGCAGCACCAGGTTGGGATCGTCCTTGCCCTTGGGGAAGAACGCCTTCAGCGCGTCGTTCCACAACGAATCGATGCGCGCGCGATCGCGGTTGACGCTGGCCGTGCCGGTCAGCGACACGTAGGTGTTCCGCGACTTGGAGGCATAGGCCAGGTTGACCTTGGGATGACGGCGGATCTCGCCGATCTTGGGACTGTCGGCCTCGGTGAAGAACCACACGCGCTGGCCGTCGAAAGTCGCCTGCTGCGTCGACAGCGGCCGGCTCATCAGGAAGCCGCCGGCGCCGACCGTGGTCAGCATGGCGATGTCGATGTTCTCGAGCAGCTTGCCGATCAGTTCCGCGTTCTTGCTCAGCGATGCCATGGGGGCCGTCTCCTGGAAGGGGAGAGCCAGTGTCGTCAGGGCGGTTGCTATTCGGCGTGAAGAAGCGAAAGCGACGACGCGCACGTTCTCCATGTTCATGCGCGCCGCATCGCATGCCGCTTTCACGCCTATGCGTCGATGGCGTTGCTAGCGTCATGGCTCGCTCTTTTCCGCTCCGAATCATGGCCCTGCCGAAGCGCCCCGCCCCGCTGGATCCTGTGCTCGCGATGGACGCCGTCGCAGCGTGGCCGCGTTGCCTGGCGCCGTGATCGCCTTCATAGTCCCGGCGCACAACGAGGCGCGGCTGTTGCCGGCCACGCTGCGCGCATTGCGCGAGGCGGCCGACGCGCTGGGTATCGGCTACCGGATCGTGGTGGTGGACGACGCCTCCGACGACAGCACCGGCGACATGGCCCAGCGGCACGGCGCGCAGGTAGTGCGGGTCGAGCACCGCCACATCGCCGCCACCCGCAATGCCGGCGCGCACGCCACCGCGGAAGCGTGGCTGTGCTTCGTCGATGCCGACACCGTCATCGATGCCACCGTGCTGGCGGCCGCGCTGGCGGCATTGCGCGGGGGCGCGGTCGGCGGCGGCGCGCGGGTCGAACTGCTCGGACCGCTGGCCTGGCACGAACGGCTCGGACAATCCTTCTTCGCCTGGACGTTCCGGCTGGCCGGCATCGCGCCGGGCTGCTTCCTGTTCTGCACGCGGGCCGCGTTCGATGCCGCCGGCGGTTTCGATACCCGCTACTACGCCGGCGAGGATGTCGCGCTCAGCCGCGCGCTGGCCAGGCTGGGCCGCTTCGTCATCCTGCGCGAACCGGTGCGCACGTCGGCGCGCAAGCTGCGCACCTTCAGCGCGTGGGAACACCTGCAGCTGATGCTGCGCTTCGTCGGCCGGCGGCGCCGGCTGCTGGCTTCGCGCGAGCATCTGGACCTGTGGTACGGCCGCCGCCGCGACGAACGCGACTGAGTCGCCGCCGGCGTTGACGCCGCGCGTATCCGCCCGCGCCTAAGCTGGCTGGCCCCGCCCTACTTCCGCCAGGAGCCGCCCCGATGAAAGCCGCCCATCCCTATCTGTACTTCGGCGGCGACGCCGAAGAAGCGTTCGACTTCTACCGCGCCGTGTTCGGCGGCCAGTTCGCCGGCGTGATCCGCTACCGCGACTTCCCGGGCAATCCGATGGGCGCGCCGGACGACCAGCTGGACCGGATCGCGCATATCGCGCTGCCGCTGGGCGGCACCCTGCTGATGGGCAACGACGTGTTCGGCGCGCAGCGCGACGCGCTCAACATCGGCAACAACGCCTACATCAGCCTGGAGCCGGAGACCGCGGTGGAAGCCGGGACGGTGTTCAGCGCGCTGTCCTCGCAGGGCCGCGTGCACATGCCGTTGCAGCGCACCGACTGGGCCGAATGCTTCGGCATGTGCAGCGACCAGTTCGGCGTGCAATGGATGATCAGCTACCAGGGCGATGTGACGTTCGCGTTCCCCGGCTGATCGCGGCGGCGCGCGCCTACGCCGCGCACGGGGCGAGCGTGCGCTCGGCCTGCCACAGCGCGCGCCGCGCCAGGTCGTAGGCCATGTCGACCGCGCGCGGCAGCAGGTGCTCGGCGCGGGTGGGATCGGCACCCTGCGCCAGCGCGGTTTCGGCCTGCTGCAGTTCGGCCAGGTGCTTCAGCGCCGGCGCCATCGCCTGCTGCAATCGCGCGCCGCCGCAACGGGCGTGCCGGCGCTCCAGCTCGCCGATCGCGGTACGGATCCTGCGGCTGGCGCCGCCCTGCATGTCCGGCGCCTTTTCGAAGGCGATCGGCGCGGCCTTGTAGGCATCGCCGGTGGCCTCGCTGCCGAGATCGGCGCTGCGCGCATGCAGGGCGGGATTGAAGCGCACGTCCGGGGGCGGGCGCGGGGCGGCGGGCGTGGGTTCCTTGCCGAAAATGATATCGGCGACCTTGGCCATGCCGCGCTTGATTTCCTGCTCGGCCACGTCGCCGGCGCTGCCGTCGCTCTTCCAGTCCTTGTCGAACGCGGTGGGGCGGTAGTCGATCGGATTGCGGCGATCCAGCAGCTTGGCGATGCGCTGCTGATCGCGCGCGCTCGGCTGGCCCGGGGTCGAGGCCGGGGGCGGCGCCAGCCCGTCGGCGACGGTGCCGGGCGGCACCCGCGCATCGCCTTCGCGGGTATAGAGGCGGCCGGCCAGCGGCCGGGCCGCCGGTAGCGGTGTGCGGACCGTGGCGGCGGCGCTGGCATCGGCCGGATTCGGCGTCGCAGGCGTATCGGCATCGCGCGGCGCGGCGGACGCGGTGTCCTCGCGCGGCGACGGGTTCCTGGGCGGCATCGAACCTTCGGCGCGCGGCAGCCAGCGCAACTGGATGCGCATCCCCTGCACCTGCGGCGTCGGCGGATCGATCAGCAGCAGCCGCGCCATCGCCAGCATCACCAGCGCCGCACCGCACAGCGCCAGCGCGCGATCGAGGCGATCGTCCTGGAGGAAAAAATTCACGCAACGACCATCCACGGCTTCCTTCGGTGAAGCGGCAAGGTTGACTGATCCGCTGCCGCCAAGTTCCGACCCGGTCATCGCGCGTCTGGTTACGGTTCATCCGGAATCCGACGTGCATCATTAGCCGGCCCGGTGGCTTGGTGCGCCCTCCGTCCCGGATCTCCAGATGGACACCGTGACCCCGTGGCTGCGTTGCGATGACGATGCGCCGGAGATGGCGGTGCTGTATCAGGCATCGCCGCGGCTGGTCCCGCAGATCGTGCCGCTCCGGTACGAGAGCCGCATGTCCAGGCCGGCACGTCGCCACGAGCGGCGCCTGCGATTCCGTTTGTAGAGCCGAGCTTGCCCGGTTGCGCGCATGCGCAAGCAAAAAAAGCAGCCGAGCAAGCTTGGCTCTACAGGATGGCGACGACGAACTGGTGATCGACGTGGCCGCGCGCGAAGCCATGGCATGCGTTGCCGCACCCGCCGGCGGCCGTGGCCGGACCTTCACATCGGCTACGTGCAAGATGACCGG
>Ga0160451_100232_pt1 | contig 44651 bp, 38 predicted proteins | sample HID1975M_E1MG_FD_108270 | JGI IMG/M metagenome (GOLD analysis project Ga0160451, IMG submission 108270) | Enriched soil microbial communities from UW Madison campus, WI, USA - HID1975M_E1 MG | ecosystem: Environmental > Terrestrial > Soil > Unclassified | place: USA: Madison, Wisconsin... | reverse complement strand
GGCTGGTGGTGATCGATCTGGTCGGCGGCCGTCTTGCCGGATTGCCCGCCGATGCGCCGGTGCAGGCCGATGTCTGGGCCACGCACGCCGAGGTCGCCAATGTGGTGGCCCATGCCAACCCGCAGGGCGGCGGCTGGCGGCTGAGTTTCGAGTTCCGCCCCGAACCCGGGCGCGATGCCGAATTGCACGCGCGCGTGCAGGATGCGCAGGGACCGTTGTCGGAAACCTGGCTGTACCGATGGAGCGCCTGACCCCGATGAACCTCATGCACGAGCCGCTGGCCGCTGCCCACGACGGGCTGCCGCCGGAATCGCCGCTGGAAATGCCGGTGCAGGATCTGCGCCGCGGCCGGATGGCTAGGCGCCGGCTGCCGACCGCGCCGCGCGGCATGGCGGCGCGGCGCGCGTGCATGTTTGGCGGCACCGCGCTGCTGACCCTCGCGGCCACCTACCAGATCTGGTGGGTGCTGCGCGGCGATGGCACCAATGTGCTGGAGACGGTGCTGCTGGCGCTGTTCGTGGCGCTGTTCGCATGGATCGCACTGTCGTTCTTCAGCGCGTTGGCCGGCTTCGCGCAGGTGATCGCGCGGCGCGGCGATCCGCTGGGATTGTCGGCGCAGGCCGCACTGCCGGTGCTGGCATCGCGCACCGCACTGCTGGTGCCCACCTACAACGAAGATCCGCAGCGCCTGTTCGCCGGCCTGCAGGCCATCCACGAATCGCTGGCGGCCACCGGGCAGGCCAACCGCTTCGACTTTTTCGTCCTCAGTGACACCAACCGCGAGTCCCTGCGCCAGCAGGAAGAAACCGCCTTCGCCGAACTGTGCGATCGCCTCGACGGCGGCGCGCGCGTGTTCTACCGGCGCCGCACCGACAACCGCGAGCGCAAGGCCGGCAACATCGCCGAATGGGTGCGGCGGTTCGGCGGCGCCTATCCTCAGATGCTGATCCTGGATGCCGACAGCCTGATGACCGGCGACACCATCGTGCGGCTGGCCGGCGCGATGGAACGCAACGGCGAGGTCGCGCTGATCCAGACGCTGCCGATGATCGTCAACGGACGCACGCTGTTCGCGCGCATGCAGCAGTTCGCCGGGCGCGTGTACGGCCCGGTCGTCGCGCATGGCGTGGCGTGGTGGCACGGCGCGGAAAGCAACTACTGGGGCCACAACGCGATCATCCGCACCGCCGCCTTCGCCGCGCATGCCGGCCTGCCGCAGCTGGGCGGCGGCAAGCCGTTCGCCGGCACCGTGCTGAGCCATGATTTCGTCGAGGCCGCGCTGCTGCGCCGGGGCGGCTGGGCGTTGCACATGGTGCCGGGACTGGGCGGCAGCTACGAGGAAGGACCGCCGTCGCTGACCGACATGCTGGTACGCGATCGCCGCTGGTGCCAGGGCAACCTGCAGCATGGCGGCGTGCTCAACGCCGGCGGCCTGCACTGGATCAGCCGCGTGCACCTGATGATCGGCATCGGCCATTACTTCACCGCGCCGATGTGGGCGATGCTGATGCTGGTCGGCCTGGCCATCCCGCTGCACCAGGCCGGCCTGGCGGATGGGCAGCTGCGGCTGGAAGGCTTCAATCCCAGCACTTACTGGCGCGGCGGCGATCCCGAGCGCTTCCTGTGGGTGTTCTATTTCACGATGTCGGTGTTGCTGGCGCCGAAGTTCATGGGCTTCCTCGCCACGCTGACCGACACGGTCACCCGCCGGCTGTGCGGTGGCGCCTGGCGCATCGCGGCGGGCATGCTGCTGGAAACCCTGCTGGCCGCGCTGATGGCGCCGGTGACGATGTACGTGCAGTCGCGCGGCGTGTCCGAAGTGCTCGCGGGCAAGGACTCGGGCTGGGAAACGCAGCGCCGCGACGACGGCAGCGTGCCGCTGTCCAGCCTGCTGCGCAGCTACGGCGGACTGAGCGCGTTCGGCGCGTTCATCGGCGTGATCGCCTGGCTGGTGTCGCCGGCGCTGGCGGCCTGGATGTCGCCGGTGATCGCCGGCATGGTGCTGTCGATCCCGGTCAATATCCTGACCGCCTCGCAACGCGTCGGCCAGTACCTCGCGCGCTGGGGCCTGCTGCGCATCCCCGAAGAAGTCGCACCGCCCGCGGTGCTCGCTCGCGCCATCGCGTTGCGCGTGCAACCATAGCCGCTGCGATACGCCTGCGGTCGAGCGACCGCGAACCGCGTCCAGTACAATCCCGTTCCCGACGGGCCTATAGCTCAATGGTTAGAGCAGAGGACTCATAATCTTGATGTTCGAGCGGTTGGCGGCAGGATGTTAAGGCCCTTAGAGCAGGGCGGAAAAGTAAAAAAGGGCCTATAGCTCAATTGGTTAGAGCAGTGGACTCATAATCCATTGGTTCCAGGTTCAAGTCCTGGTGGGCCCACCAAATGCGCCTTGGTACAATTTAGTGGTACCGACCCCATAAGTTGAAACATTGTTTCAACTTATGGTGATTAAAAAGGCAATAGTTGCAACGACCTGTCTTCAGGGCAGGCATTAAGGGCGTTCGGGCCGCTTTAGGCCCGCCCCCCAATTGGCTGGTAGCTCCCGCTTCGCTGTCTCGGATGGACCGGACCCCCATTGGGGCTGGCCGGCCGGTTAGATTCGTGCGTTGGCATACGCGCGCTTCGGGCGGAAGCAGGCCCCGGAGGATCGACAGGTGACGGCGTCGGCGGCATCCTCATCAGGTGGACCTCCGGCGGCGACAACTCAAACGATACCTTCGCGACTTGCGAGGTGACGACCAGGTAGACCTGCTCAGATTTAGCGTGACGTCACTGAGTGAACGGATCGACTACGCCGAGTACCACATCTACGAGGCGACACGGCTAATAACGCCCTTCAGGGAAGCTGGCGGTCTCCGTCCTCTTCCCCATTGATGCCTGACGATTGTTTGGATTACGCCTTCTCCGCCTCAAGTATGTCCAGCTTGGGCATCCCCTTCACGATTTTCATGGTTTCTAGGCTGACCGTGATGACGCGCAGGAAAAGCTCCAGCGGGTACTTCGGGTTGTGCATCGTCTCGACAGCCCAATCGTTCGAATCGTTGACAATGCCGCTGTCCTTGTCGGTCTTGACGCACTGGCGCTCGACTACCCAATCCAAGGCGGGCTTGCCGCTGACTACATACTCGTAGGCTTCCAGCGGAATGCCCGTGACGGTGATTCTTCCGTTGTAAATCAGTGTGGTCAGGTCTTTGTCCTTGCCCTTCTTGGAGAACTTCATCTTTTCGACGCGGTAATCGGTATCGGCCAGGGTCTTGCCGCCCGTATCAATCTTGGCACCTGCGTACATAGGCACGCTTTCATAGTTGAGATGCAACTCGGCCAAGTCGCGTCCAGCTTGGCTGTAGGCGCGGAAGTCCGCAGCCGTTTTCACGCTTGGGATGCGTGGCAATTCCTTGCTCAAGTTGTCGGCGTAACGTTCGCGGTAGTCAGGAGAATGTAGTAGACCATAGACGTAGTAGAACAAGTCTTCCTTGGTGATGGACTCATTCGGGTACGCCTGCTGGAAGTGCACAAGACCTTCTTCAGTCAAGCCATCACGCATTTCAATGCCAACTCCAGATGCATTGCTGATGTCCAACCCCATTTGCACATCAGATTCATCCATATCGCGCGAAGAAAGCGATTCGCTCCAAATGCTCAAGAGGAAAAACACACCCTTTTCGAGAGTGTCGTAATTTGGGAGCGTATTTGATATCAGCACCGAGAAGCCACTTCTCGCTCCGACTCCCGAAACGCAGATGAATTTGTTTTCGGTTTGGGCTGTTGGGAACAAGCGGCTCAGTTTGTAAAGGGAGTGATTGAAGTTTTTGTCAGCATAGAACCATCGCTTCGTAAAGGGACGATAGATACTGACTACGATGCGCTCAGGATCGAAATTTCGAGGTCGTCCCTTTTCGACTCCGTTCTTCAGGTTGACGCCCCAACTTATCTTCGTGGCATCAACGTTGATAAATTTGTCAATGTCTGGACGCGCATATTTTTTAAGTGAGGAGTTTGCCTTGGTATAACGTTCCACTTCATTGTTGTAGAAGCTGATCATGTCAGACATATTTTGTACAAGTTGGTTTCTTGACGGGTTGTAGTACCAAGCATCACGAGCTGAGTTGGCTCCAAAGGACTGTCCCTCGAATACCTTCACATTATCGGATTCAAGCTTGTCGCTGAGAGCGATGAACTGGCTGAAGCTTACATCTCGCTGGCGCAACCAATCACCATGCTCGTCTGGAGTGACTTCACTCCATTCGGCTACGCCATTAATGCTTCCGAATCCGCTGATTAGACCGAGCTTCTCATCACGAGTTAGGCTATTGCCTATATCGTGATAGAAAATATTGGCTTCCCCGGTCTTCCTCGGCGACTTTATGAAAATGGTTATGGCAATGCCCGTCATGCTGTCGCTTCCAAAGATGTTTTGACCTTCGCCAGCAGCACCTTTGCTCAAAATATTTTTTCTGATGTCGCCGCGTGAATTCAGGACATAAATGCTAGAAAATTCGTTGACAATTGAGCGGCGAACGCCATCCATTGCGAATTTTTCGACGAAGCTTGACCCTGAGACATACCCAATCACACCGGCATTGCCAATTCGGTCGCTTGCCCAACGGATAGCACGGAGGTATGAGTCGTAAGTCGATTTCTTTCCAATCGGCTGCGATGACAGCTTTACATAGGTATCCCTGATTCGACCATCCAGTGCATCGTAGTCTATGTTCTTGTTGATTTCATTTTCGCTGGATTGCCCAACCGAGTACGGTGGATTGCCAACAATCACGCGAATGTCGAGCGCCTTCTGCCGCTTGCGCCGCGCGCTGTTGTCCACCAGCAGCGCATCCACCAAGTCGTCCTTCTCGTACATCTGGAAGGTGTCGGTTAGCAGTATGCCCTCGAACGGCGTGTAGTCGCCGCCGACGATGTCGTGGTACGTCGCCTCGATGTTTATGGCCGCGATGTAGTACGCCAGCAACACAATTTCGTTGGCATGAATCTCGTGCCGATACTTGTGCTTGAGCTGCTCCGGGCTGATGAGGCCGGACTGCATCAGTCGCGTGATGAATGTGCCCGTGCCAGTGAACGGGTCGAGTATGTGGACATTCTTGCTGCCCAAGGTCTCGCCGAATTCCCTAGCCAGGATGTGATTAACACTCCTGTTGATGAAATCGACGACCTGGACTGGTGTGTAAACAATTCCAAGCCTGTCAGTCATCCTTCTAAAGGCTTTCGAAAAAACTGGTTATACAGTTCAATGACGATTTTCTGTTTACCTGCCGCATTGTCGACGCCTTCCGCGCGCAGCTTCACGCTATCGTAGAAGGACTGGAGAGTATCGGCCTCCTTGTCCAGTCGATGCTCTTGCAAAACATCCAGCACGTTTTGCATCGCCTTGGATATGGGGTTGTTCTGAGCGAAGCTGTATTTATCGAACAGCACCTCGAATACAGGTTTGGTAATCAGATGCTGGGCCAGCATTTCGATGACTTCTGCATCGCTGATGCTGTCGTTGAGGTCGTCGCGCAGTTCGTTGGCGAAGGACAGGAATGCAGTCTTGACCGGATCTGACGGGTCGGCGCTCACGCCCTGCGGCTGGTTTTTTCGTTCTGAGGCGACAGGCCAAGGATGCCGCGAATGCGGTCGATGTGGGTGGCCGCAATCTTGGCGATGTCGTTGGCCCAGTCTTCCCAGTGATAGCGGTTGCCCACCTTCTGCACCAGCTTGGCATAGATGGCTTTTTCGATTTCGCCAATCTCGAATTCGATCTCGGCCTGTTCCGGCTTCTTTTCCTCGACTCGTGCGCCGATGGTTTGCCCACCGCGCGCCTTGCCTGCCAGCTTTTGTTGCTGAGTCTGCGTCTTGGCTTTGCGCTTCTGGATTTTGTCGGTGACGGCGATGACCTCCATCTTGGAGGTGTCCTTGCCAATCAAATCCAGCTTGTTGACCATCGCATCGAAACGGTCATCGTGCGAGCGCAACGCCTGCAACACCTGCCAGACCACCTTGTAGGTCTTATTGTCGTTGAGCGCATCGTGCGGTTCCACGTCGGCAGGAATGACCACGGGCAGCACGATATAGCCGCGCTGCTTGCCAAGGGAATTATGCATTACGCGACCCACGGACTGCACCACGTCCACCTGTGAATTGCGTGGAGTCAGGAACAGCACGGCATTCAGTGCAGGCACGTCCACGCCTTCGGACAGGCAGCGCACATTGCTCAGGATGCGGCAGGTATTTTCCTCGGTATTGGCTTTCAGCCAGTTCAACTTGGCTTCTTTCTCGCTGGCGTTCATGCCGCCATCGACATGCTCGGCCTTGCAAACCAACGAGGTCGAGGTTTCTTCTTCGGAGTCCGCCGATTCCTGATACGCCTCGACCACGGCTTGAAACATCTTGGCAATGTTCTTTGAGGAGACCTTGTGCGTGCGAGAATTCTTGGTCTGCTCAATCACCTGACAGAACGCCACGGCACGTTTCATCGGGGAGCCATCATCGGTCAAATCATCGGTCAGCCCTTGCTTTAACAGTGCCTTCCAGCAGCCGATAATCTTGGCTGCGTCGTCGATTTTGAGTTGGTTGTCCTCGTCCTTTAGTAAATTCTGGATGCGACGACTTACGTGTGCTTCCTCGACTGCCAGCACAATCACCTTGTAGTCCACCAGCAAACCACGCTTGACCGCCTCGGAAAAGGTGATGACGAACAGCTGTTTGCCGTATTGAGCTTCGTTGTCCATCGAATATAGGGCGACGTTATCCTGTTCGGCAGTCGCCCTGGCATCGCTGCTGAAGATGCGCGGCGTTGCCGTCATGTAGAGACGCTTGCTGCCGTGCAAATAGCTGTTGTCGTGGACGCGGACGAAATGACTTTCTTCTTGGCCCTCGAAAGTCGCGCCCGTGGTGCGGTGGGCCTCGTCGCAGATGATGAAGTCGAACTCGGCCAAGCCGTGTTCCTTCTGCGCCTGACTAATCACGTCGATGGAGTGATAGGTGCTATACACCACACTCATGTGCTCGACATCGTGGCGCTTTGCCATTTCCGCTGCCAGCTTGTCCGCCTGCGTAGTGGCGGGATAACGCAGCTCATGGATGTAGGTCTGGACGCTGTCGTTGTCTTCAGTTCGTTTTTTGCCTACGTCGCTGTCAGAGCAGACGGCGAAGTTATGCAGCGGCGTGGCGCTTTCCTGTGTCCATTCCGTCAAGGTTTGCGAGAGTAGGGACAGGCTCGGCACCAGGAACAGAACACGCTTGCCACGGCCCGCCATTTCCTCGGCAATCTTGAGGCTGGTGAAGGTCTTGCCTGTGCCGCAAGCCATGATGAGCTTGCCTCGGTCGGCATTCTGCAAGCCGATCTCGACCGCCTTCAGCGCGTTATCCTGATGCGGGCGCAGTGTTTCTTCGGCTTCAGAGCTACGCTTTTCTGCGGCCGGTACTTCGACCAGTCGATTTGGCTGTTCTCCAAATCGTTGAGGTCTATCTTGCTGACGGGTGGCTGTTGGCCTTCCAGCGCGGCCTCGGCGTGCTCGCTCCAGTGGTCGGTTGTGCTGACGATGATGCGATGGGTGAACGGCTTCTTGCCCGATGCGGTGAAGAAGCTGTCGATGTCCTTCTTCTGCAATTTGTAGTCGGGGGCATACAACTTGCACTGGATAGCGTGGAATTCGCCCGTGCCTTGGGTCTTGGCAACCAGGTCGATGCCGGTATCACGAGCATGGAAGCTGTGCTCTCTCGCCCAATCTGCGTACATCCAGACCTGCTCGTACAAGTCCTTGTAGGCTGCCTCGTTGCGCAGATAAATGCGAATCAACTCCTCGAAATAGGTGCCTTTCTCGCGCTCGGACGCAGCGGCGCCGCGGTAGGTGTCCAGCAGGTCAGACAGAATAGTCATCGATTTTCATCCCCTAAGAAATCATGATTTACAGTTTCGCAAGCTGTTGCAACTTGCCCAGCAAGTCTGGCAACCGCGCCTGACTTGCCGCATCCCCCGGTAGGTGTCCTGATAAGGCTTCCACGAAGGCAGAAGTCATCAACAGTTCGCCGAATTGAACGGCCAGGTAGGCTCGCAGTTCCGGCGTGCTTGCCTTGCATTCGTCCAACAAGGTGGCGCAGCCATCGACGACTGCCAATAAATCCTCAAGGTCGTGGCTCGAAAGGAAGTCGCCCTTGCCGCGTCCAGCAAAGGCTTCGAGTTTGGTTGCCACGAAAACCGGTGCGTTGATCAGGCGTATTTCATGCCCGCTGGGGAGTTGCGTCGGCACCGCTGTTTCCAATGCCAAGGGATACCAATGATTGGAAAAACCGAGAATGCTTTCCAAGGTCGGCATCACGTCCACGATGACAGAACGCAAGTCGGCCACACGCCAGCGACAAATTGGCCCGTCCTCGCTCAAATCCTGCACAAAGCCACGTGACCGCAAGCGCGCTTCGATACGGTGGTATTCGGTCAAAGTCAGTACACGGCAAATCACGTCCACGTCTTCGGTGGGGCGAATTGAGGGCATTGCCGGATCGGTGATGAGCAGGCCCGTGACCGCTCCACCAATGAAAACCAGCTCTTTGCATAGCTCATCGCCTAGGCGATCGGCGACGATTTCAATCAGATATATGTTCGGATCGTTGGGATTCATGCGGTCAGTCTCTTTTTCAGCAGTTCTGAGGCCAGCGCACGTTCGCGTGCGCTGCCTGCGCGCACGCCGTCGAATAAGGCCAGCAATTCGTACAATTCCGGGTTGCGGGCCGCGGCCTGCGGTACGCTCGGATACAGGGGATAGAGCGCAATGCCGCGTGCCGTGCCGTCCTTGCTTGGCCAGACCGGAACCGGGTCATTGCCCGCCAGAATCAGTTCTTTCAGTGGTGGTGCGGCATAGCCCGTGGGGACTCCACGCGACAGGCTGCCTTGAGTTGCCGGGAAGGCATAGCGGGCGCCATGCAGTAGGAACGAACGCAGCGTGGTCAGAATGACTATAGGCTTGCTGTTTTCCTTGCGTGCCAGTTGCGCGGCCACGGCTCGCTTGACGGCAGCGTGAACCTCCGAAGCCGTCATTCCCAGCTCCGCTGCCAGTGCGGCATAACCGGGTATCCCGTCTTTCTCCAGGGACAGGCGCAGCAGAACAACCACGTCCTGTGGACGTAGTGTAAGTTGCGGGTTGGAAGGTGGACGGGCCATAGTGAAGTGTTCGTTCGCTATTTGCGAATAGCGAATCTACCCCTGTTCGGGCACTCCTGCAATCGACGGGGGCGTCGAATGCAGGTGATCGGCTGAGGAGTTCCGAAGATGATTACCAGGTACGGCAGAGGTACAACGGACAGTTTTCACCCACTTCGCTGCCTTGCGCTAAACTACTGATTGCATTGATGTTTTCTACGCAAGACTTCGCTGCTTTTCACTTGCTTATCAATAACTTATTGATTTACAAGGAAACTCATAATCCAATTGGTTCCAGGTTCGAGTCTTGGTGGGCCCATTTTTCACCCCGTTCAACGCCGTCCGTGGTACCAACCCCATAAGTTGAAACATTGTTTCAACTTATGATGGAAAAAAGGCAATAGTTGCAACGACTTGCCTTCGGCATGACCGCCAAATGGGTCGCTTTGGCAGCGGGTCTTATCCCACTCAGTACCTTTCCGGTCGGAACCGGACTTGCCAGTGCCGATGGCCGCTATCGGCTAGAAGCGGACCGGGGCACGCCGTAAATTAGCCGAGTAGCGAAGCTAGGCTTGATTGTCAGCTCCCCGCTGCGCAACTCGCAAGAAATTGACAGATGTACGTGAACTCAACGAACTCTCGCATGCTTGGATCGTTGGCCGCCTTGACCTCGTGAACAAGCTCGTTACGTCGTTGAACCAGCGCGACCAGCTCTTGTAGCTCTTCGGGCCTTCTGAATGAGAACTTCTGAGCTTGCTTCTCGTTGATTGGATAGCCAGTGCTTTTTGCGAAGCCTTTCCAGAGCTCAAACTGGGCGATGATCCCCAAGCGTGAAACGAAAGGGTTGGTGCGCAAAGCGCCAAGAACAGATGTTACGAGTGTTCCGCCTGATGGACTTGGCCGATAGTCAGCTCCCATCGTGAGTTCAGCGGCTTTGGCCGACTCGATGCTGGTTTTTAATGCCAAGGGTAATGCAGAGCGCAGGGCCTCATGGCTAAAGCCCGACATGAGATATGGACCATCGGACCAAAGGCCCGAGTTGGGAAGCACGTAACCTGGGGTCATGGCTCTTGCACAGGCTTCGGCCGCGTCGTAGAGCATTGCGACCTCGGTGTGCCACCTGTTGGAGCTATCCAGATACTGGGAGATGTCCAAAAGAGCTGGTACTCAGTTATTAAGCCACGCCGCTAAGCGGCATCGGTTTGAAAGAACTGTCAGGCTTCTTCTGCGTCTTATCCGGGATGACTATCCCAGTCGCAGCTGCCACAGCTAGAGAAGTACTGCCCATCTGGCGGAGTCTGAATATCAAAGTGTGTTCGGATGTTCCGGGAGGAGCATATAGGGCAGCGCTCCATTTGACTCGTGCTGCTCCGCTGCACCAGCTGGATGAAGTGGCCGACAACCGTCTGACAAGAATGCAGAGCAACTGACGCCCCCATTTCGGTGGCATTACGGTGATGCGTGAGCCAATTCGCTAACTACCAGGTTTCTTTGGCTAAAGCCTTCAGGTGTTGCCGCAACTCACGATTGCTTCCTCCTCCGCAGAGGAGGTTCATGAGAAGATCGGACCACGCGATAAAGTTTGCTGCTGTGGTACCTCAGACTCTTCCGGGATCGTGACTCTGCGGCGAGGCGCTGCTACAAGCGAAAGAAGAGCTTCCCGCAGCTGCATGCTCACAGCTTGATAATCCTCGGCTTCGACAGCATGCCCAAGGCGGCTCTCGGCTTGATCCATCCGGCGGATCACCTCGTCGAATGGCGAAGGGTCTTCAGCGTCTGCTCTTCCCGCTCTGTCCCGGAGCCGTGCCATCAGGCTGATATGGAAGGAAAGGGTGTAATCCAAGCTAGGGAAGTGGCGTTGCGAATATAGGTTCGTAAGGTTGGTGAGCACCCACCACCTAACCTTATCCGTAGTCACGTCCCAGATCTCGTACAACTGGCCAAGCACCACTTCGCGCTTCACGCGCTCTATGTGCTGTACCAACTCGTCCCGAGCCTGGCCCTCTATGTAACTGCGAATGTCTTGTTCGGCGTGCGGGTCACCCTCGACGCTGTATCGGCTCAGCTCACCAGCTGGCACTGGATGCGTGTGCAACGTGCACTCAGATGCTTCGTCGCCGGCTCCATTTCTTACCCGTTGCCACGAAAGTCTCCTAAGAGCCATAAGTCAAAGAAAGGCCGGCCTGCGAAGCGGACGATGTCGTGCTGATCGCCAATCCGGACACGGCGCATCAAGCAGAAGCAGCGCCGGCACAAAGGCTTGTTCTTGAGTCTAAACAAGATCGGCCGGCCAATGGACGATACCAGTCGGGCTAGAGAAGATAGTCCGTCAAATCCCAATTTATCCGGATGCCGCAATGGAAAGATTGACCAAAGAAGACTTGGAGAAGTTCGCATACATCATGCGGCTGCTCCGGACGCTGTACCTGGCCACCAACGAAAGCATCTCGGACCACGCCATGCGCGTGCTCATGCGATACGTCTTCGTGCAAATGGACAACCTTGAGAAGATGGCGGGCCGGCTCAAGAACCCGCTCGTGAAGTCAGGCCATCTGCGTGGCGAGGACAGGACAGAGGTCGAATCCGCGATAAAAAAAATCCTGTCCAGCTACACCAACTCGCTGGACGTGATTCGGGACAAGGTTGCAGCTCATGGCCAACAAATGGAGATTCAGGGATTCCTGGAGCACTGGTGCTTCATTGACTCAACAGCCATCGACATCCTGTACGACGACGCATTCGCACTGGAGCAGGCCTTCAGGAAGTGCACGGTGGTCGAGTTCGAGCAAATGGGAGGTGACTTCGTCCCGGTCCTGGGCGTCGACGGAAGCCCGTTGAAGGAGGCTATCACCCCAATTCTAGCCGCCGACAGGGCCGGCATCCAGCGCAGGAACGCCGCGGCGATCATTCCGTCGATGAATCCCGCGATGGAAGCTACACAGCTTGCCGTATCCATCGTCGATGCATTGCTAGTTGACTTCCGAATATCCGCGCTCGTGGACGATCCAAGAGCCGTCTATACCAGCCATCTGTTTGATATCGCATGGTACATGACAATCACCGACACATGCTCCTTGATTGATTCGCTTTTCGAGGATGACTCGAACAGCAGTTCGCTAGTCCACGCTAAGGGACGAAGAAGGAATTGAAGGCACGATCATTCTCAGGTCCCTGGATGCGAGCCGCGATAAGGAGCTTGAAGGGCAACTTCGGGGTGTCCGAAACCGCCTAGCGGCACATATTGACGACAGGCTTCCGCTTGCATCCTTGCTTCAGGAGTATCGCGAGATTGATCTTCGGCGAGCTTGGAAGTACTCGGCGACGCTCTTGCAGGGCTTTCAGAGCGCATGCCGGGTAGACATCAGGACGAAGCTGTTCGCATGCCATGGCAGGCTTTGCCAAACGCGCTCTCCATCCCCAAGGTCACTACTCCCTTTGTTAGCTAACAGCGGCCAGGGAAGGGGCGAGCACTGATCCGCTCGGCGGTGTCCGGATTCGGCGCGTTCAGGGCTATCGGGGGCTGACTGCCGGCAGGGGTGCCGCATATATACCGGATGCCAGCGGCTCGTCGCCGAGGTAGATTCCAATGGCTTCCGGTCGCCCAGTCTGGCAGTAGTACATTGTCTCTACTAACGGCGATTCGGTTTCAATGACAGATTGGACCTCGGCGACCGGCCGACGAGCCGCGCCGCCTATCCGTCGTATGAGGCGCTGATACCAGTCGTTCCGCAGTCGGTTGATGTCATGATTTGCTTGGATCCCGATACGATTGAACATCGTCTAGTCCAGCCAGCGCTTTTCCTTAATGAAGAAGTGCAGAAGATCAGTCGCATAGGACATCCGCAGGAAGGTGCTCACCAGCGTACGCCATGTGACGAAGTTTCTATCAAGCGCCTTGAGCGCGGGCAGAAACTTGTCGATTCGATAAAGGAGGCGTGCGACGAAAGCAGCGGAACGAACCGCGTCAACCGGCAAGAACGTTCCAATTACCGTCAGGGCGCCGGACCGCATCAATCCATTCGCTACCGAAGCATGAGAGCCGGCCAAGGCAAATGTTGAACAGGCACTGAGCACGACGATCGGAGGAATTCTCGCCACATTCGCAAGTTGCCAAACGTTGATTCTCTCGCGACCGATCCTAAGCCAGCCGTGCCCATCGTCGCCGCTGTGTCCCCCGTGGCAATCAAAGACGGTTAGCACGCCTTTGAACTCGTTCAAGCAAGTTACCAACTCGTCGAGGGTGGCGACATCTATGAACCTGACTCGAATTCGCTGCAGGCCGAAATGTTGAATCGCTCGCTCCAGCACCTCGCGGATCGGGTCGTTGTGCTGGAATGAGCGAACAACGAGGACATCGTCGAAAGCGCTCGGCGGCAGCGTAAGCATTCCTGCCTGAATGCACTGAGCGAGCATCAGGTTGCCAGGTGTCATCCCGATGCGGGAAAGCTCATGCCGAATCATTAGTGGCATGCCATCGATTCGAAGCCACTCGAGCGGAGCGTCCGCAACTAGTGTAATGGCTTCAGTGCGCAGGCGGAGGTCATCAATGATCCCAAGGTGGATCTGGCCGTATAGGCCGTCGGCCAGCCTCCTGTAACTTTGCTGCAACAGTCGTCGCGCGTGCGGACTATTCCGGTCCGAGTGCTGTTCGATATCGCGCAGGTTCGCGTTGTGGAAGTCGACTGCATTGGGCAGGCGAATGGCTGGCTGCATGTTGTTCGCAGCGAGTGCGCCGACGCCGGCCGCAGTGAGTCGGAGTTCCGTTTGCCGAATGGTTAGCAGTGGCCCTGCGACAGGATCGTCGTACGGGTTCGAAACGTTCTCTGGATCGTCGAATGCTATCGAGAACCCGGAGTACCCGGGGTTGCGAAACACACCGTCCTTGAGTATCTCCCGCGTGGATGGAGAACGGATTTGGCGAAATGTGTTGTTCCAGAACGTGCTGCCGAATGCATAAAGCGAGCGGACTATCCCGGGCGCGTAAAGGACAATATTGGTGGATTTCTCGCCGATGAGGGTTCTGGTGCGCTGGGCTGAATGAAGAATGGCATACACGTAGGTGTCGGTTTCACCTGACAGGATGGGATCTGTGCCGGAGTAAGCGTGACCGAGTGATGCCGACAAGGCCTCGTTAGGTATCGTCACGCCAGAAATTCGTGAGGGTTCTGTACCTTGAGCAAAGGGCGATCGGAGCGGAGTGCCGGCTATCTTCTCGCGGATTTCGGCAGGTGCACGAGAGACGAGGGCGTCACGAATCGAAACATCAAGCAGCTGCGCTGGATGGCCCTGGAAGTCTGCCAACGCCACGGCGCCCTCGGTCGGGGAGAGGGATGCAAAGATCGGGCGGGAATCTCCCGCGGCGGCAAGCATGGCCTCGATCTGCGCGGCAAGTCCAAGCGCCACGACAATCTCATCTTCTCGTGGGAGCGGGGCTTGGAGCGCGAGATAGGTTGGAAGCCCCACGATCGCGGCGCGCTTTGTCGGCAGGGGCCTGCGCAGATCTGGTAGCGCCTCCGGCTCGGCGAAGATCTCAGGGACCGAAGCGGGCAAAACCGACAGGAGTCCGACAATGTTGGAATATGCCGGATCGAGCCCGAAGCCCTGAAACGGGGGTGTGTCCGACGTCTTCTCCTGGCACGACGAGCCAGTAGCGAAGCCCCGGCAGGACCGGCTCCAGCTGCGTGGGATCTGGAAGGTTCACGTGGAGTCGTCACCGACGGTCTTTGGGTGCACTCGACGACTCTCGTGCTGCTCCGTTCCAGCGGAGCGGCCCACACCGGAGCGGGACAGCACGTCAGCCACCCGAATCTCGTGGTAGCGCCGATTGAGCACCAGCGAGAAGAACGCCGCCAGCAGATCCTGACGCGTACGGCGCCTGCGGGGCTCTTCGCCAAGGGCTGTCTTTTTCATGGCCAGATCTTCCCATGAAGCGCGGCGGACACTGGGTCGCGATTGTCCGGAAAGTCCCGGCGTGCCGTTGCTAGCCTTCCTACGCTCGCATGGAGAACCCGATGGACGACATTCCGCAGCGCCGGCCCGCCACGCAGTTTCCCGCCCTTGTCCTCATCGTCGCGGGCATCCTTGGTGCCGTCGTCATGGCCTTTCATCCTGCGGCGCATTCGTTGCGCAATCGAAAACTCGTGTCTAATGTCTGATACACGATGCCGGAAGAGACGGGCTCCACAGCCGGAGACAATGCCAGCTTCTGGCCGGAATCGGACATGGCGAATCAGACTCGGGTTACGACTACTGGCCTCTTGAGTCAGGTCTCGAACTCAGAGGATTTCGCTTTTCTTCGCAGTGACAGGCAATAGCTGATCGTCACTGCTATTCCCAAGAGGATTGCCAAAGATCCGCCCGCTACGGCAATCGGAGTCGGGGCGAACACCCAAAGTCCTGCGTAGATCAGGCCACTCAACGCCAGGGACCATCCCCCCACGCGCGTAGCCCGTCGCGCCCACGTATTGGGAACGAATTTCTTGGGCATCCGATTTCCGAACCAAGCAACCATCAGTCCTATGGCGCACATGACGATGCGTGTTACCGCCTCCCCGTCGATATACCCCAGCTTGCGGGCTTGGGTCGCGCCGAGGGCAAGAATGACGATGCCGACTCCCCAAGCAAGATCCGAAATGAGTTCTTTATTCATCTTGCGGTTTCCTTTCTGGGCTTCGACGCGGCTGTGCCTGCGCCGAAGGAATGAACGAAGCCAAGCAATGCTTCTTCGAGCACCGAAAGCTTCAGGTGATAGATGACGGATTTGCCGGCCTTCTCGGCATGCACCAGATCGGCTTCTTTCAGAACTGCAAAATGGGCTGACATGGTGGGCTTGGAGACGTCGAACTGCTCACTTAGCTCGCCCGCGCTCATGGGACCCTTGCGCAACAACTGCAGCACCTGGCGGCGGGTGGGATCGGAAAGGGCTTTGAAAACCTGGTTCATGATGCGATAGTTAGCTAATTATCGAAATGTGTCAAGTGCCGTTTATCGGTTCGCGCCATGGGCTTGGCCAGTTGCGCATGGAGGGCTCATCACGGCTACACGTGACGACGCTCTGCGGGCAGCCTTCGACCCAAAGCGGACATGACCAGGTCTCCGGATCAAACGACTTGGGTCTGCCCAGGCATCTCCCGGGGCCTCATTCGCGGTAGATCAGATCAGGCTTTCCATGCGCTACGCCGGGGTTGCGACGCCGCTGGGACCGCTCAATGCGGCAACGAGCCCACCAGCATGGCGAAGCCAAACAGCGCCCAATCATTGAGCACGTGCGCGCCGGTGGAGACCCACAGGTTGCGCGAGAACAGATAGGCCAGCGTCAGCAGCAGGCGGGCCGTGCCGATGATCACCAGGCACTGCAACAGGTTCCAGCCGTAGGTCGGCAAATGCACCAGCGCGAACGGGATCGCAGACAGCAGCCAGGCCAGCATCACCGCGCTGCGCCGTTGCAGCTTCATCCGCCCATGCAACCACCACAGCAGTGCAAGGAAGGGAAGGATCGTGAGCAGCTCCTCGCCCAGCAGCTGCGGCACCATCACCGCGAAGGCCGTGACGCGGGTTGCCGCATCGGCTTGGCCCAGCGACTGGAACAGGGGATTGGCGGAGGCATGGTGCAGGCCGGTGAACAGCAGGCCGACGAGGACGGTGACCACCAGGTTCAGGACGGCAATGCCGACCATCAGCAGCAGGTCGCGGGCACGCAGGCGATGGAACAGGGCAGTCCACCCGCGACCGGCGACCAGCGCCAGCGCAACGAGCGGTACCGAGCAGAAGAGCAATGCCGGCACCCACATGCCCCACGGATGCGATGGATGAGTCCAAGGCGCGACCAGCAGCCAAAAGGCCAGCGCCACGCCAGCGAGCGCGACGCACCATTGCGGTCCGGAAAGTCCGACCGGCCTGCCGGCGTAGAAAGGAAAGTCGGGGCGACCCTGCGTGCCGGAAGGATGCATGGACGACTCCAGGGCGATCGACTGCATTTAAGCAGATTGCCGTGCAATATGTGGCATGGCGTCCCGCCGTGTCGGGACGGTATCAGGGCAGCGGATGGACCCATGGATTTCCTGAAGATCCTCAAATCGTTCGAGGAGTTCGTCTACGAGGCGCTGACCTGGCTGGTGCTGCTGCCGCGCACGCTTTGGCGGATCGTCGTGTCGCCCCGCCGCATGACGGGTTATGCAGGCGCACAGCTCGCTTCGCAGGGCGAGACCCGCTTCAGCGAAGCGATCAGCCCTCCCTTGCTGTTGATCCTGTGCGTGCTGATCTCGCACTTCATCGACCTGGCGTTCCGCAATCCCATGCCGCAAACGGACGAAGCGCTGACGAACATGCTGTTGTCCTCCGAGCAGAACCTGCTGCTCTATCGCACCATCGCCTTCGGCGTGTGGTCGCTCGCGGGTGCCGTTTACATGCTCGTGCGCACGCGCCAGCCCGTGGATCGGGAAACCTTGCGTACCCCGTTCTACGAGCAGTGCTATCTGGTCGCGCCGTTCGCCTTCGCCATGTCTCTGTCGCTCACCTTCATCGCAGTGGATCGGCCGTGGACGCGCATGGTGGCGGTGTCGCTGACCCTGTTGGCGACCACATGGTTCTGGCTGGCGCAGGCGGCCTGGTTCCGCGCGCGCGTATCGCTGAACCTTTGGCGCAGTCTGGTGGCAGCGGCACTGGTGATCATCATCGGATCCACCGTGAACGCAGGCGTGGGCCATATGCTGGGTGCGAGGGCGGGCGGGCAGGCAATCGCAACCGAAAAGGCCGCATCGCCTTGAGTGGCGATCCTTGGCGAGCCGAGGGCTCGTTCCATCCCGATGAGGAAAACGCGATGATCCGGGCGATGCTGACCTTGCTGCTGGTGCTGGCACTGCTTCCGACCAGCGCGCTGGCGATACCCACCTGGGGGGCCAAGGACTCCAGTCCGGCGGGAACTCCCCCTGCCGCGCTCCGACCCGGCGAATGGGTCTGGGGAGGCGACTCGAAGGAGATGGGACCGATGGCGGTGGTGGTGAGCCTCACCGAGCAGCGCGCCTATGTATATCGAAACGGACTGCTGATCGCCGTGTCCACCGTCAGCAGTGGCAAGCCGGGCCATGAGACGCCGACAGGGGTGTTCACCATCCTGCAGAAGGACAAGGACCACCACTGCAGCACGTACAACAACGCGCCGATGCCGTACCAGGAGCGCCTGACGTGGGATGGCGTGGCACTGCATGCCGGCGGGTTGCCCGGTTATCCCGAGTCCCATGGCTGCGTGCACCTCCCCACCGAGTTCGCACGACTGCTGTTCGACGCCACCACCATGGGCATGGTGGTGGTGATCTCGAAGGAAGGCCTGGCGCCTGAGGATCTGGTGCATCCGACCGTGGCCAGCCCGATCGACCCGAAGACAGGTAGCGACGACACCGCGCCGTTGCTGGGTGCGCAGGAGCAATTCCGGTGGGAACCCCAGAAGTCGCCCGCCGGTCCGCTGTCGATGGTCATGAGCACCAAGGACCGGCGCCTTTTCGTATTTCGCAACGGCATCGAGATCGGCCGGGCGCGCATCGATTTCCGCGACGGGCGGGTGCCGAAAGGTACGCATGCTTACCTGGTGTCCGGCACCACGTCCGGACGAGAGGCAACGTGGCGACGCATTGGCATTCCCGGCCACGAGGAGGAAGCCGGTCAGGAAGTGGCCGCTCAGGACGTGGCGCGAGTGGTGGTCCCGCCGGCATTCAGTGCGGCGGTTTTCCCCCTGCTGCAGCCGGGCGCGGTGCTGCTGCAGACCGACCTCCATGTATTGCCGGAAACCACCGGGCCAGCGCTGCAGGTACTCAATGCGGACGTTCCGGCGCTATAGGCGTTGGCACTGGCCGTGGTCTTCACGCAGCGGCCGCGGCCAGGGCGCGATGCTCCCGCCGTCGCATCTCTCGGCACGGACTTATCCGGATAGCTCCCGACACGATGCGCGTGCCGCGGGTTTCTCCGACAGTTGCGGAAAGCTGCCGTTCTTGAAGTAACGCAAGCCAAGCCACGCCACCGTTGTTCCACACGAGTGCAACCCATCGTCGAATCCAACCAGGAGGATCCGCCATGACTCGGCGCCATCGCACTGCCTGCCTTTTCGCCGCGCTGGCCGCGTCCTCCGCGGCCTTCGCCGAGACGCCACCGGACGTCGAAGACCTTGTCGGTGCCCGCGGCGCCGGAGGAGAAACCCAGCTCCTGTCACGCGGCTACGAGCAGCGCGACTCCAATACCGTGCGCGATCAACGTTTCACCTTCTGGTGGAACCCCAGGAACCGCCAGTGCATCTCCGTGTCCACCACGGACGGCCGCTACGCCTCGATCCAGGCCGTGCCGGTAGCCAATTGCGGCGCATCCGACGCGGCGGCGTCGCGGCCGTATCCATCCGCCGAACGCGACCCCAATTCGCTCGTGCTGGTCTGCTACGGCGCCGGCACGCGACCGACGGTGAAGAGCGAGCCAACCTACACCTGGGACGACAAGCGCAACAAATGGCACGAGGCCGATACTATCCAGGGCAGTTCAGAGGGGTTCAACAGCGACGTGCAGATCGAGCTGTACGGCGACCACGGACGCATTCATCTGGGCGCTGCATTGATTCCGCCGATCAACTCCCACGGCGACCACGGTTGGTGGGAACTGGACAACCTGCAGGTCGGGCCGGATCGCATCACCGCCGAGTACCGTCTCAATGGCATGAACAAGCCCAGGCTCAGCGTGGACCGTCGTTCCGGCCGCATCACCATCCAGGGCATGACCTCTTTCTCCGGCCAATGCGACATCGGCAATTACGGCGGTGGGCAGCGCCGCTTCTGAAGATGGTCATGGGAGATTCGCCAAAGTTCTGAACGCCTGTTCGCCGGTGCCATGCGGCCTGTCGCGTGGCGCCCGCTCCGCGCCCGCCGACCCGCCCCGGCCATCATGCCCAGTCAGGCGGCTTTTGGCCGGAAAAACCTGTCGCTTCGCTGCTTGCGGTTCGCGGCTGAGGGTTGGTGCTGGCCAATATCGCTTCTGGCCCTTGATTCAACCGAGGCGCAACGACTTGCCGATCGCAACGCCGATCCTGCAAACCGACTCACCGCTCGACGTTGCGGTCCAGGAACTCGAGCATGCGCGCCGCGATCTCTGCGCCATTTGTTTCGAGCGCGAAGTGGCCCGTATCGAGGAAGCGCACCTCGGCCTTCGGGTTATCGCGCTTGTAGGCTTCCGCGCCGGCGGGGATGAAGAAGGGATCGTTCTTGCCCCAGATCGCCAGCGTCGGCGGCTGATGCTGGCGGAAGAACGCATGCAACTGCGGGTACTGTCGGATGTTGCTGCCGTAATCGAGCAGCAGATCCAACTGCGGTTCGACGCCGAGGCGCGCGATCGCGCGGTAGCGTTGAGCCAGTACCGGGATCAGCTCGCGGAACATGTGGGAGGAAGCGCCGAAGCCGTGGAGCAGAAGGACCGCAGGGGCGTCCGCCGGTCCGGCTTCGCGATAGAAGACGCTTACGCCATGGATGTCCGCCGTGCGGTAGTGGATCTGCACGGGAGGCTCGGCCGCTGCGGTAGCGAAAGTGCTGCTCAACGGTGTTTTGATGCGTCACCCGAGTGCCGACGCAAGTCGTAGCAACCACTCAGATCAGAACGTCTTCGTGGAAAGCGCCGTAGGTCCCCTGCCGGTTGGCGATCTGGATCTCGAGCACCCAAATGCCCGCTATTGGTGTGCCTTCGAACGCTCCCAAGGCGCCGCCGCGATAGATCGCATGGGGGAAGTCGCTGACGCGGTGTCCCTTGATGTCGAGGTTAAGTGTCCATCCCATCATTTCGGCACGGCGCGCGGCGTGATCGTATAGGGCCGGGCCGCTGAGCCCATGCTTGCGCCAGGCGTCGCGCACCTCGTCGAACAGTGTCCTCGCCGCCGCGGCGCACGCAGCCTTGTCGGGATCGCTTCCGGTGGTGAAGGTGGTGCCGACGTCGCCCTCATGGCCGCGGAATACCGGGCCAATGTCGACGAAGTAGATGTCGTCCTCGCCGAGCACCGGGTCACCCTCGGACTTTTGCTTGAATGTCTTCATCGTATTGGCGCCGAAGCGCACATGCACCGGATGCCAGATGCGCTCCATGCCGAGATCGTGGAGGATGTCCAACGCCATCCGATTCGCCTCCGACTCGTGCATGCCTGGCTGGAACGCCTCGGACATCGCATGCACCGCGCGCCAGGACTGTTCGCTCGCATAGCGCATCAGTTCGAGATCGAATGGCTGGCCGACGGCTTCCTTGGGGTGAGGCATGGTCGTACTCGGCATCTGCTGTGATTCGGAATCGGGAAGGATGGTACAGGCCCGCTTTCTGCTCTCAAGCCGGGAAGCTCTACGGACGTCATAAGTGGCGACATACCGGCTGTCGCCGGCTCAGCGCCGTGCGAATAGATCTTCTTGGATCTTGATCGAAGCTTTCAAACCGTGATTCCACCGTCCACGCTGAGAATGGTGCCTGTCGTAAACCCAGCACTCGGCGAACACAAGTACAGGACCGCCCCGGCAATCTCTTCAGGGCGGCCAGTGCGCTTCATCGGCTGCAATCCATTGAGGAATTCGCGGCCGCTTTCCTCCGCCCGCATCTCCTCGTTCATGGGCGTATCGATCACGCCTGGACACACCACATTGACCCGAACCCCTTGCGTAGCGAACTCCACTGCCGCCGATTTGGTCAGCCCGATTACGGCAGACTTGCTCGCGTTGTATATCGCTGTGCCGGGAAAGGGCCGGATGCCCAGAAACGAGGCGACATTGACGATACCTCCGCCACCGCTTTCCATGATCGCCGGAATTTCATGCTTCATGCAAAGCGCGGTGCCGCGTACGTTGACGGCCAGAATTCGGTCGATGGTATCGGCCGTTACTTCCGTAATGGGAGCGGGCGGGAGAAAAATACCCGCGTTGTTGAAAGCGAAATGCAAGCCACCGAACGTGTCGACGGTCTGCGCGACCATCGATGCAATCTCGCCCTCGACCGAAATATCGGCCCGCACGAAGCGTCCTTTGCCGCCTGCCTTCTCGATGAGCGCAACGGATTCCGCGCCCTTGTCTTCCCGCCGCCCGACAACGACGACGTTGGCCCCTTCCCGAGCAAAGGCAAGAGCGGTGGCTCGGCCAATGCCGGAGGTGCCGCCGGTGACGAGAACGACTTTTCCGGCAAAAGTTTTCATATAAAGGTTTCCATAGGCTAATTCCTTGTTTTTGCCTCAAGGCCGCGGCGTTTGGCGTAGGTCGCGCGCGCTGCATCCATGCGCGGCGAGTTATCGATGACCCACTCGGCGAGCGCCCGCACCGGGACGAGAAGCTCGAAACCAAGTTCGGTCAATGCGTATTCGACCTGGGGCGGTTTCACGGGCGTCACCGTACGGGAGACGAAGCCGTTCTCCTCCAGATCCCGCAAGGTCGAGGCCAACACCTTCTGGCTGATCTCCCCGACCTCACGGCGCAATGCGTTGAAGCGATGGGGACGACTGCCGAGAACGTGCACCACGAGCATCGTCCACTTGTCGCTGACCCTCGCGATCATGCCGCTGACGTGCTCGCACTGGGCGCTATCTCCATGGTGAGCAGGTTTCCTCAAAGTGCCTCCTTGTCGGCCTCGGGAGCCTTTTGTAGATTGGTTTCCAATCGATACCAGCAAACAGGAGGTTACCATGAGCCCGAAACCCAGAATTGCCGTGATCATCGGCTCCACCCGTCCGACCCGCTTCGCCGACAAGCCGGCGCAATGGATCCTGAAGCAGGCCCAGGCCCGCACCGACATGGACGTAGAGCTGGTCGATCTGCGCGACCACCCGATGCCCTTCTTCGACGAACTGTCGTCGAACAGGTTCGTGCCGAGCCAGAATCCCGAGGCGGTGCGGTGGCAGCAGACCGTCGGCAAGTACGACGGCTTCATCTTCGTCGTACCGGAATACAACCACTCCTTGCCCGCCGTGCTGAAGAACGCCCTCGACGAAGCGTACAAGGAATGGAATCACAAGCCCTTTACCGCTATCGGCTATGGCGGCGTTGGCGCAGCGCGTTCGATCGAGCATCTGCGACAGATTGGCGTGGAGTTGCAGATGGTGTCCACGGCCGCGGCCGTCCATATCGGCGGCGGGGATTTCTTTGCCGTTTCTCCCTTCGGCCATGACCGGCCGATCGAGGACATCGAGGCCAACCTGCTGCCCTACGCGAAAGACGCGTTCGACCAGCTGGTCTGGTGGGCCAGGGCGACCATGGCTGCGAGAGCGCCCGAAGCATGAGCCATGCCCGCGCCCTCCAACATCCGGCGGACCGATCCGGGCGGACCATCACCCACCGCTCGCGGGGCAGCCACTTCTGGTACATCCGTCCCGATGATCTCGGACAGGTCGTCAAGCCGTTCGTCTATTTCGATCTGTTCGACAAGGATGGCCCCGAGATGATGTTCGGGTTGCACCCGCATTCCGGCATCGCAACGGTCACCCACGTGTTCGAAGGCGCCATCGATTACATCGATCCGGACGGCACGAGCGGCACCGTGCTGCCCGGCGGCGTGGAGTGGATGATGGCCGGCAAGGGCATGTGGCACGGCGGCGGTGCGGTCGAAGGACGCGTTGCAGGCTTTCAACTTTGGATCGCCATGCCGCCGGAACGGGAACTGGCCCCCTATGAGTCCAGCTACTGGCAAGCGGAGGACATCGAAACAGATGGTCCTGCGCGCGTTCTGATGGGCCAATCGGGCGCTGCCAGGGGCAAGTTCGCATCCGAACTCCCCATCACCCTGCTCACGGTGAAGCTGGCGGCCGGCAAGAGCTGGTACTTTGCACCGCCAACGGGGCAGGAAGTGCTTTGGATCGGAGTGTCGAAGGGCGCCCTGTCGGTACCGGATCGCGTGGTGACCGGTGAACTGGTCGTATTCAACCGGTCGGAAGGCGGCGTCACCTTCAAGGCCGAAACCGACACGCTTTTCGTGCTCGGTGCCTCAACGCTGCACGACCATGAGTTGGCCATCGGCCACTATTCCGTCCACACCAGCCGCAGTGCCCTGATCGAGGGCGAGCGGCATATCCAAGAACTCGGCACCGAGTTGCGCAGGAACGGACGTCTCTGACGTCGCCTTTCCGCGCGAGCCCAGCCAGGTCGACATCGACGCGATGATGGCTGGTTCCGGTGTGCGGAAGCAGTTATTAAAAATCAGCCCCAGAGGTCTGGATAGCCGGATCACCAATGCCGGTTTCAATTCCCTACGAGAGGTGATTTATGAATCGTACTTCGCAGGACGATTATCTCGATCCCATCAGTCGGCGGAATGCCGCCGTAGTTTTCGTGGACAATCAAAATAACCTATTGCTCGGCGTTCAATCCATCGACACTACGTTGTTGAGGTTGAATACGGAAGGGCTCGCAAAACTGGTGGAGATGTATTCGCTTCCCGTCGTGCTCACAACCACGGGCGGTGGCGCGGAAGGAGCTTGGGGGCCCATGCTCAAGCCGATAGCCGACATATTTCCGGATGCGCCGATCTTCAATCGACAGCATCTCAACGCCATGGACGACCCGGGATTCGCCGAGGCGGTGCGAGCGACCGGCCGGCGGAAAATAATTCTGTGCGGCGTTGCGACCGATTTCTGCCTGCACTTCCCGGCGCTGTCGCTGATGAAACAGGGCTACCATGTCTATATCGCCGTCGACGCTTCGGGATCCTGGACTAAACAAATCGAGTACACGGCGATGCTTCGGCTCGTGCAAGCCGGCGCGACGCCAACAAGCGTCCAACAAATTCTCGGCGAACTGCATAGCACTGACTTGGCGACGGATCTGAAAGCAGGGCAGGCTACCGCTCCTGAAATAGGGAAATGGTTGGTGCGCTACGCGGGAACTCCATCGATCGTTTCGATGGGCATGTTCGGATAGTACGCAGCGCGAGGCGCCAGGCTGGCGTTGCGCAGGGTCCTGGCGCAACAAGTAGCCGAAAAGCTCCAGCGGCAGCCTGGGCGCGCGGCCGGCTGCCGGCGCATGGTCGATGGCCTGGGCATGCTGGGTCGAGCAGGCCGCAGAGAGCTCCTCGGTCACGAATGAGGCAGGGAACAGCCTTGTCCCATCGCGCTTCGGATCACCGACTCAGCGAGAAACTTCGACGAACACTGGGTTGGAGTAGAACCAGAGATCCTGCCAAGGGTCCTCGCCCGGCACGTCGGCTTGCGGCGTCGTTTCCGGGGTGTTCGTGCCGCGCGCACGCACGAAGGCGCCGGTCTCCGGCACCTGTAGCTCCCATGACAGCGAGCGCCACTGCCCTTCGCTTTTCCAGTCCTGGGAATCGAAACGCTTCACCTGCATCCGTGGGGCGCCGTGTCCGCCAAGGCTTCCCACGATCAGATCGATGTGGTGCAGTTCGGGCCGCTGGTCATTGGCGTTGGGCCGCGCCGGCTGGCGGACCCGCAGTTCCACCCGCATCATGGATCCGGCGGGTGCGCTCAGCGTGTCGCCCATGCGGGCACCGCGATCCGTGCTGTCGATCGCGCGTACTTCCAGTTCCAGCGCATCGATCAGGTCGCCGGTCACCGCGAACATCCGTCCGTTGCGCAGGCCATCGAAAATGTCGGTGGCCTCGTGCCTGGCCCATACGTAGGTCTTGCTGTACTGGCCGGGATCGAAGTCGCGGCCGCCGTCGCGCAGGTTCACGTGCGAGTCGGACGTCGCTGTGATCCAGAAGCGCCGGCCCTCTGCCAGCAGCGTGTCCCATACGCCGCCAATCTCGGCGGTCATCTGGTCGAAACCGCCGAAGGTGGGCGCGGCCGCGTTCCGATACAGTCCGCGATGGGCGGACGCCGCCTGGTGGCCGGGCGCGCCTTCCATGCCCACCAGCACCTGCGGCGCCGCATCGTTCCAGGCGCGCAGTTCCGCCGGTTCCACCTGGCCCCATCGGCCGATGCCGGTGGCGGTGCGCGAGGGATGGTTGATGAACATCAGTGGCGGCGACGGCAGCGTCCGCATGTGCGCGAGGGCATCGAGCATCTGCTGGCCGTGGTCGCGGGTACCGGGTTCGAGCGGTTCGCTGCGGCTGTAGTCGCGCTCGATCGCGAGCAGCTGATCGCGCTCTTCCGGCCCGGGCACGATGATCAGCGAGGCATGTTCGCCGGCGGGCACGTCGAATTCCATGCCGTTGAACTGGATCAGCGCCGGTACGTCCTGCCGGGCCTGCAGCAGCGCGGGCCAGGCGTGATCGCGCGTCACCACCGAATGGCCGGGACCGCCGTGGTCGGTATGCACCATCCAGCTCAGGCCGTTGGCCAGCGCCTGCCGCGCGTTGCGGGTGCGGGTGTAGGGCGAGTCGCCGCCACGGATCGGCGCGGGCGGAGACGTCGAGCGGTCCCAGTCCACGCTCCATTCGCTATGCACATGATGATCGCCGGCCTGCCAGCGGCGGCCCCCATCGGGATCATCGGCGCAAGCCACTTCCGGCCACGCCACGAATGCCACGATCAAGGTGGCGAGCAGGATGCGCATCGGGTTCTTCCTTGTTCTTCTGGCGCCGGCCGCTCCGCTTGCGGGAGCGCAGCGGAGAGGGACGCGATGGAGCCTGGCGATCCGCGGGATCGCCAGGCTGGATGGCAAGCTCGGCCGGATCTAGAAGTCGGCCCGGATGCCCAGGCTGATGCGACGGCCCGAACGCTCGTACATGGTCGGGAAGGACGGGTCCATCGTATAGCCGCTGGTTTCCTCGTCGGTCATGTTGATGCCCTTCAGGCTCAGCTTGATGTTGTCGGTCAGGCGGTAGCCGAGGGAGATGTCCAGCTGCCCGTAGGCATCGCGCCAGATCGGATACATGTCGTAGCCGATCGATTCGACGTATGTGCCCTTGTGGTTGTAGGACACGCGCGCGTCGAAGCGGTCGTTCTCGTAGTACACGGTGAAGTTGTAGGTCTTCTCGGCCAGGCCGGGCATGGGCGTGCGGATGCCCAGGTCCGACTCGCCGGCCAGCGAACTGTCCAGCATCGTGTAGTTGGCGTTGATGCCGAAGCCTTCCAGCGCGCTGTGCAGCGTCGCCAGCGGCAACTGCGCGATCAGCTCGATGCCGTCGACGTCGTAGGAACCGGCCGCGTTCACCGGCTGGTAGACGTCGAAATCGTAGTAGCCGTTGAGCGTGCCGTTGGCGTTGTAGACCGCGACATCCTCCACCACGCCGGTCAGCGAATTGATGACCACGCCGTCGATCTTCTTGTGGAAGTAGGACGCCGCCAGCAGGCCGCCGTTGCCGAGGTATTTCTCCACGCCTATCTCCCATTGCCTGGCATAGGTCGGCTGCAGGTCGGGGTTGCCGTCGGTGAAGCGGAACGTGCTCCAGCTGGCGGTGCGCTTGTAGGCGATGTCGGTCAGCGCCGGGCGGATCATCGTTTCCGATGCCGCCGCGCGCAGCAGCAGATCGGGCGACAACTCGGCGGTCAGGTTCGCGCTGGGCAGGACGTCCTTGTAGCTGCCCTTCTTCGATACGGGCGTGTCGGTGTAGCCGGTGGATCCGTCCGGATTCTGCACCTGGTGGTAGCCGGAAGACATGACCGACGTGTCCACGTAGCGGGCGCCCGCATTCACCGCCACCGGCACGCGGCCCAGGTCGAAGCCCAGGTCGGCCATCGCGTACAGGCTGGCGACGTCCTCGTCCACGCGGTAGTACTGGTCGTCGTCGAACGGGGTGAAGAAACCGGGATAGCGGAAGAATCCGCGCGCGTAGCCGTTGGAGACCTGCTGCCAGTCCAGTCCCTTCATGCGGTAGGCGCCGCCGGGAACGATGTCGCCGATCCACTGCAGCGGGCTGTCGGCCAGCGTGCGCGTGTTGACCCACGAGGTATCGCCGGCGCGCGGGCCGGTGATCTTGAGTTCGCCGTAGTCGCGTTCCTTCGACTTGTCGGTGTAGCGCGCGCCGAACCGCACGTTGCGCAGCGCCGGCAGGAACGCCAGGTCGAGCGCCTTGGCGAAATCGAGCTGGGCGGCGTACTTGTCGTCGGTGACCTTTTCCAGCGTGGTTTCGTAGGCCTCGAACAGGTACTTGTCCGGAGCGTTGTACATGTCGATGGTGGCCGGATTGGCGCTGGGGATCGTCTCGCCGCTCCTGCCGGTCCAGCGCGTGCGCGAGGGCGCATAGGCGACATGCTTGAGGTTGGCGAAATCGGATGTCTTCTTGGCGCCGGAGTAGCCGAGCATGGCATCGACATTCCAGCTGTCGCCCTTCCAGTCCAGCGCCAGGCTGTACTGCCTGAAGTCGGTCTCGTTGATGCGTTCCTTGCTCAGGAACTCGTGCTGGGTGGCGGTGTAGGAGACATCGCGCAGCACCAGGATCCCGTAGTCGGCGAGGGTGGTGGCGTCGTACTCGTGGACAGTCTCCAGCGTGCTGCGGCTGGAGGCGGAGTAGGCGGCGGCGTCGTATTCGTCCTCGGTGGTGTCGTAGCCGCCGACCATGGCATCGAAGGTCAGGCTGAAGCGGTTGCTGGGCCTGAACTGCAACGAGGCGGTGGCGCCCCATTTTTCCTGATCGTTCAGATAGACGCGGTCGCCGACCTTGTCCTGGAACACGATCAGGTTGGACTCGGCCGTATTGTTGCGGTTGTCGATGATCCGCCCGGTATCGCGCTCGATCACCGCTTCGGCCTGCTCGCCACGGATACCCGATACGCCGAGGAAACGCGACATCGGGCGGAAGTTGATGCCGGACGTCGAGTCGGTGCGGTTGGTGCGCTGCGCCTTCGAGAAGGACACCAGCGCGCCCCAGTCGCCCCAGGTGTCGCTGGCCAGGAACGAGAACTTGGGATCGGTTTCGCCGGAAATGGAGTTGTGCGCGCCTTCCGCCGAGGCCACCAGCTTGCGTCCGTCGTAGTCGAACGGGCGCGCCGTGGAGATCTTGACGGAACCGGCGATGCCGCCTTCCTCGTCGGCGGCCGTCGGCGACTTCTGCACCGTCACCTGCTGGATGATCTCGGACGCGAAGATGTCGAACTCCACGTCGCGCCCGCCGCTGCCCGAGGCCGTCGCCAGGTCGTTGATGGAGACGTGGGTGTACTCGGACGGCAGCCCGCGCACGTTGACCTTGCTGCCCAGGCCCTTGTTGCGCTCGATGGTCACGCCGGGCATGCGCTGCAGCGCTTCGGCCAGGTTCTGTTCCGGGAAGTCGGCCACGTCGGTGGCGACGATGGAGTCGGAGAAGCCGATGTTGGCGCGCTTGATGTCCACCGCCTGCTCCAGGCTACGGCTGTAGCTGCCGACCACCACCACGCTCTCCAGCTCCTGCGCCTGCACGCCGGCGGCCGCGGACGGATCCGGCGTCGCGGCGGCCGCCGGGGCCATGGTCGCCGGTGCGGCCTGCGTGGCGGCTGCGCCGTCGGCTTCGATGGTCACCGTGGTGGCGTTGAGGAAACGATGGCGCAGGCCGGTGCCGGCGAGCAGTTGCGCCAGCGCTTGCTGGGGCGGCAATCCCGCGGGAACCGTGCGGGTCTGCGGATTGCCCGCCGCCTGCGCGTCGTAGACGAACTGCAGCCCGGTCTGGCGCGAGAGCGCATTGAGCGCGCGATCCAGCGGTTGCGAGGGGATGGCCTCGGCCGCGACGCGCGATTCCTGCGCGACGGCGACGGTGGCGGTGGCCGCTTGCAGGGCAAGGGCGATGGAGAGGAACAGGATTCGGCGCATCGTGGGATCCAGTGGGGTGGAATGGGCATCGCGGCGCGTGGGCGCTCGCGCATGCCTGGACTACGATGGCGTCGAGCGGCAATCGGGCACCGCCATTTCGATGAATTTTTTTTGACAGCGTTGGCCGCGTCGCGATCCACGGCGCGATCGCGTCGATGCACGCAGGCCCAGTCGCATGCCGCGCGGCGCGACGGGATTCAACGCCGCCGCGTATCGCCACCGCTGATCGCGCGGGTGCGCACGACGATCCTGTCCGCCGCCATCGTCGTCTTGAGCGCGGGCTGCTCGTCGAGGAAGGCGCGCAGCGATGCCAGATCGTCGCCGCTCAGGTTGCCGGTGATGCGCAACGCGCCGGCCGCGGCATCGTCCACCTGCAGGCGGACGGCGTTGAGGCGGTTGAACTGCTCCGCCACCTCGCGCAGCGGCGCGTCGCGGAACACGATGCGCCGTTGCCACCACGCCGTCATCGTGCTGACATCCTCCTGGCTCACGCTGACGGCATGATCGCGATAGTCGATGCGCGCGCGCTGGCCTGCGCTCAGGTCGGCCAGCAAGCGGCCTTTGCCCGCCTCGCCCAGTACCTGCACGCGGCCATCGGCAACATCGATGCGTGCCTGCTCTCGCAGCAGCGCCACGTCGAACGTCGTGCCGATGTCCCGCACCTGCAGGCCCGCCGCGTGCACCGCGAACGGACGGCGATTGGCGGCGACCACGAAACTCGCCTGTCCGCGCACCAGTTCGACGCGGCGCCGGAACAGATCGAAGCGCATCGACAGTTCGCTTTCGGCGTTCAGATGCACCACGGTCCGGTCCGGCAGTTCGAAGCTTCGTGGCGCGCCGTGCGCGGCGGCGTACCGCTCAGACTGCGGCCAGGCGACATGCGCCGCGATGCCGATGCAGGCCAGCGGGGCGCCCGCGGCGGCCATGCGCGGCAGGAACCTGCGGCGGGGACGCGCATTCGCGGTGCGCGCACCCTGCCGGATCGGCAGCGCGACCACGTTGCCGACCGTTTCGCGTGCAGGTTCGCTCGCGATCAACGCGTCCAGATCGATCGGCATCGCGCGCAGGGCATCGCGCAGTTCCGCCGCGACCCGGCCGATCGCCAGGTATTCGCGCAGGTGCGCGGGCGAAGCCACCAGCCAGTCCATGAACCGCGCCTGCTGCGACGGGCTCAAGCCGCCCTGGCGCTGCAGGGCATGCCAGTGCGCGGCGTCGTGCGCGATGTCCGCCTGCGAGGACTTGGGATCGTTCACCACGCTTCCGCCGTATCGACCAGCGCCCGCCGGCATACGGACAGACCGCGCACGACGTGCTTCTTGACCATGTGCGACGACACGCCCAGGCGTTCCGCGATCTGCTTGTAGCTCAGGCCATCGCGGTACTGCATCACCAGCACCGCGCGGGTATGCTCGGGCAGCGTGCCCAGGAGTTGCTGCAGGCGCTGCCGCCGCTGCGCGCGCTCGGCAGCGTCCTCGACGCTTTCCTCGGCGCTCAGCAGCGTCGTGATGTTCTCCAGTTCATCGATCGGCAGCAGCGGCCGGCGCCGGCGCACCGCCTGTTCGCGCGCAAGGTTCAGCGCGACCGTGAACAGGTACGCCTCCGGATTGGCGATCGCACCGCCCTGGCTCTGGTGCGCGCGCAGCAGGCGCAGATAGGTTTCCTGCACCATGTCCTCGGCCTCGTCGTTCGCCCCGCGCCTGACGAAGAAGCCGCGCAGCACCGGCCCGTGTTCCGCGAACATGCGCGCCAAACCCCGTCTTGCCTGCTCGGGCACGATGACGACCTACCCCCTGAAGAGCCGGCAGGGTAAATGCGCCACATGACGCTGCCGTGACTTCATGACCGACGACGCCATCGGTTTTCCCGAAGCGCCGTCGGCCACGCTGCGGGATGTCGAGCGAGCAAATCGAAAGCTCGCCGGCTGCCTCGCACAGGAATCCGGTCAGGAAGCGTGCTCGGCCGGAAGTTTCAATGCGCCGGCGGCCGGGCAGGAACGATCGGTCCATGTCCGCTGGCCAGCGGCGACCCCATCGATGCGCAGGCATCGGCTGCGGCCGTCTCGATGCGAGCGGCGGATGAAGGACTGATCATCCAAATCAAACCCGCAGTCCCGTCCGGAATCAGCGGGGCTCGTGCGTTCGGCGCGACCACAGCGCATGCAGGCCGCGCGCGGCCAGGTCCTCCGGGTGGCGCTGCACGCCGATGCCCAGCGCGGTCAGCGCGTGCGCATACGAAGCCAGCAGGCGCTCGTTGCCGATCAGGTGCACCTGCGCCGGACGCGGCGAGCGCGAGAACAGCTCCGAAGCGCGGATCTCATGGCCGATCAGGATGCCGGACAGGTAGGACGGCAACGCTTCGTCGGCGAATTTGCGGAACAGGCTGCTGGTGCGCACGCCGAACAGATGGTGCAGCAGTCCGCCCGCCTGCGCGCTGCGCTTGAGGCCGGCATCGAAGGCGTAGGCGTCGAAACGCGTGTCCACCGCCGGCATCAGCTGGCCCAGGATGCTGTGTTCGCGCAGCACGGCGTAGAGCTCGCCGGTCATCGCGGTGGTGATGCGGCGGATGCGGCCCTCGCGCACCGTCGCCCATTTGCTGTGGGTACCGGGCAGGCACACCAGATGGCTGCCGCCGGGCAGGGTGTCGAGCAACGCCGCCAGCTGGGTTTCCTCGCCGCGCATCACGTCGGGAACCGCATCGGAGGCCGTGTCGCGCAGTCCCGGCACGATCCACAGCTCGCGTCCGTCGAAACCTTCCGCCGCGATCCGCCGCATGCCCTGCGCCAGTTCGCCGTTGCCGGCGGGACAGTCGAGATAGGGCATCTCGTGCCAGCCGCCGCGGCCGCCGACCATGCCGCACATCAGGACCAGCGGATCGTCCCAACCGGCGATCTCGCCCGACAGCACCTTGTCGAAGCGTCCTTTGCTGATCAGCGCGCCGGATTCGCTGCGGCGGCGTCCCAGCACCATGCCGGTGGCGTCCAGCCGGTACAGGCGCAGGCTGCTGGTCCCCCAGTCCACCGCGATCATGGCAGCCGCACCCGGTCTTCCGCACGCGCCAGCGCGCGCTCCAGCCGGCATGCGAACACGCCGCCGGACAGCGGGTGCGCCGCCAGCGCTTGGGCATCCAGCCCGACCCGCGCGCTGGTGACGTACAGCGTGTCCGCATGCAGCGTGCAGCAGGACGGCTGCGGCGCCGGGATGCGGATGATGCGATCGGTGCGGCCGTCGGGCAGGTAGCGCACCACCCGGCCGGCGCCCCATTGCGCATTCCACAGCGCGCCTTCGGCATCGACGATCGAACCGTCCGGCTCGGCGCCGGGCTTGTCTAGGTCGACGAACACATCGATATCCGAAACCGTCGCGGTCGCCGCGTCGTAGCGGCAGCTCAGGATGCGCGGATCCAGCGAGTCGCAGAAGTACATGCGCGTGCCGGCGGCGTCGAAGCAGATCGAGTTGGGGATGCCCGCGCGCGGCAACGCCAGCTCGCGCAGGCCATGGGCCGCGGTGTACTGATAGAAGCGGCCACGCCGGTCGCCGTCCTCGCTCTTGGTGCCGAAGACGAAGCCGCCATGGCGATCGGCGCGGCCGTCGTTGACGCGCGTGCGCGGATCGTCGGCTTCCACGTCGGCGAGCCTGGCCAGTAGCAGCGTGCGCATGCCCAGCTGCGCCTGGACATCGGATGCGTACAGCCCCTTGGCCAATCCCAGCAGCAATCGGCCGTCCTCGGCCAGCGCCAGGCAGGCCAGCGGTTCGGGCAGCGTCCAGATATGAGTCTGGCCGCTGGCCGGATCGTGCCGCCACAATTCCGCCGCCAGGATGTCGGTCCAGTACAGCACCTGACGGTGCGGGCACCACAGGATGCTTTCGCCCAACCGGCAACGGCTGTCCACCTGCAGCGTGGCCAGCGCGTCGTTCACCGCTTCACCACTCGGCCACGCTGCCGTCGGCATGCCGCCACAACGGATTGCGCCAGCGCGGCGGATGGCGGCTGGCTTCGATCAGGCGCGCCTCGTCGATCTCCACGCCCAGCCCGGGTCTGGGCAAGGCGGCGATGCTGCCGGTGTCGTCGCAGCGGAAATCGTCCTTGTTGAGCACGTAATCCAGCAGGTCGGCATTTTCGTTGTAATGGATGCCGATGCTCTGTTCCTGCAGCATTGCGTTGTACGAGACGAAGTCCACCTGCAGGCAGGCGGCCAGCGCGATCGGGCCGAGCGGGCAGTGCGGCGCCAGCGCCACGTCGTAGGCCTCGGCCATCGCCGCGATCTTCACGCATTCGGTGATGCCGCCGGCATGCGATACGTCCGGCTGCAGGATCGCCAGTCCGCCGGCGGCCAGCACCGGCTTGAATTCCGCGCGCGAGTACATGCGCTCGCCCGCGGCCAGCGGAATCGAGGTGGCATCGGACAGCGGACGGTAGTACTCCCATTGCTCCGGCAGCACCGGTTCCTCGACGAACAGCGGCTTGAACGGCGCCAGTTCGCGCAGCAGCACGCGCGCCATCGGCGCGCTGACGCGGCCATGGAAGTCGACGCCGAAGTCGACCGCATCGCCCATCGCCTCGCGGATCGCCGCCACCTTCCTGACCGCCGCATCGATCGCGCGCGGACTGTCGATCAACTTCAGTTCCTCGGTGCCGTTGAACTTGAAGGTGTCGAAACCCAGCGCCTGGTAGCCGTGCATCTGCGCGACGATGTCGGCCGGCCGATCGCCGCCGACCCAGCGGTAGGTCTTCATGCGGTCGCGCACGCGCCCGCCGAGCAGCTGGTACACCGGCACGCCCAGCGCCTTGCCCTTGATGTCCCACAACGCCTGATCGATGCCGGCGATCGCGCTCATCAGGATCGCGCCGCCGCGATAGAAACCGCCGCGGTACAGCGTCTGCCACAGGTCGTTGATGCGGGCCGGATCCTGCCCGATCAGGTAGTCGGCCAGTTCGTGCACGGCCGCCTCCACCGTGCTGGCGCGTCCTTCGATGACCGGCTCGCCCCAGCCGGTGATGCCCTCGTCGGTTTCCACCTTCAGGAACAGCCAGCGGGGCGCGGCATGGTAGGTGCTCAGGCGCACGATCTTCATGCAGCGTAGTCCAGATAGGCCTGGCGGAAGCGGCGCGCGTGCTGGCGCGTGCGCTCGACCGGTTGGCCGGGTTGGTAAAGTTCGCCGCCGATGCCGGCGCCGACACAGCCGACCGAGAGGTAGTCGGACAAGATATCGGGCGTAACGCCACCGACGGCGAAGAGGGGAACCGGCGGCAGCACGCTGCGCAGCGCGCGCACCATCGCCGGTCCGTAGACGGAAGCGGGAAACAGCTTGAGCATCTGCGCGCCCGCATCGAGCGCGGCGAACGCCTCGCTGGCGGTCGCGAAGCCGGCGGCCACCTGCACGCCGCGGCCCACCGCATCGCGGATCAGCGGCGGATGCGTGTTCGGCGTCACCGCCAGCGTGCCGCCGGCGGCGACCAGCGCGTCCAGATGGGCCGGTATCAACACCGTGCCTGCGCCGATGCGGGCGTGCGCGCCGTACTCGCGCACCGCCGCCGCCACGCTGTCCTGCCATTGCGGGGAATTGGTCGGGATCTCGATCGCATCGAAGCCTTCTTCCACCAGCGCGCCGACGTGCGCCAGCGTCTCGTGCGGCGCGATGCCGCGCAGGATCGCGATCAGCGGCAGGCGGAAGGGCGAAGGGATCGCGTCCATGCGTCAGTCGAGGTAGACCTGCGAGCGGCCGCCATCGATCAGGATATCGGTCGCGTTGATGAAGCGCGCCTCGTCGCTGGCCAGGAACAGCGCGGTGTAGGCCACTTCCTCGGGCGTGCCGATGCGTTGCGGCGGCAGCAGCGCGGTCTGCTTCTCGCGCGTGCCGGGTTCGCGTTCGAACCAGGCTTCGATGCGCGGCACCAGGATCAGGCCCGGCGAGATCGAATTGACCCGGATGCCCTGCGCGGCGTATTCGATGCCGAGCGAGCGGGTCAGGCCGATCAGGCCGTGCTTGGCCACCGGATACGGAAACGCGCCGCGGATGATCTTGTGCGCATGCACCGAGGCGATGTTGACGATGGATCCGCCGCCCTGGGCCAGCATCGCCGGCAGCACGGCGCGGCACAGGTGCCAGGCGCCCTTGAGGTTCAACGACAGGCAACGTTCCCAGTCCTCGTCCGACAGCGACAGCGGATCGGAAAAGACGTCCGTGCCGGCGTTGTTGACCAGCACGTCGATGCGTCCGTGCTCGCCGCGCACCGCCTGCACGGCCGCATCCACGGCGGCGCTGTCGGTGATGTCCGCGATGCGGTGCGCCACGCCGTCGTCGGCAGCGGACGCGGCGGACTGGCGATCCAGGCCGATGACGCGCGCGCCCTCGCGCGCGAACAACCGGGCGGTGGCCGCGCCGATGCCGCTGGCCGCACCGGTGACCAGCGCCACCTTGCCGGACAGGCGGCCGGTCACGGGCGCACGGCTCCGCAGGGCGCGGCCAAGCTGACCGCGCCGGCACGCGGCATGCCGGCGAATGGGGATGGCGCCATGGGACCCTCCTCCCAAGGTTGATCGAAAGCCGCTGCCCGCGGCGGACCGGCAGCGGCCGTCCACGAGAGCGTCCGCGACCGGACGACACGGCAAGCCGGCCTGCCCGAAGCGTGGCATAGCCTCGCGTGAGCATCTATGTACGACAAATGAAATTTTTGTCATAGGCTATTCCACGTACGAATAGATCGCCTGCGCGGAGACTTTCATGGTTCAACCCACTACCGGCTGGTTCGGCGCCACCCGCCTGAAGACCCGCCATCTGTACCTGCTGCTGCACCTGTACGAGCAGCGTTCGGTCCTGCGCGCCGCCGAGGCCGCCAACATGACCCAGCCGGCCGCCTCCAAGCTGCTGGCCGAAATGGAGGGGCTGCTCGGCGTGCCGCTGTTCGAGCGCCACGCGCGCGGCGTGGAGCCGACCTGGTACGGGCAGGTGCTGATCCGCCGGGCCCGCTCGGCGCTGTCGGAGATCGGCCGCGCCCATGACGAGATCGCCGCGCTGCGCAGCGGCCGCATGGGCCAGGCGTCGATAGGTACGGTGGTCAATCCTGGCACCAACCTGATTCCGCAGGCGATCGCGGCGGTCAAGCGCGACTTCCCGGACATCCTCATCAAGGTGGAAATGGATTACAGCCGGCCGCTGGTGGCCAAGCTGCTGGATGGGCAACTGGACATCGTGGTGGGTCGCATCATGGGGCCGGAAGGCGCGGCCGAACTGGATTTCGAGCCGCTCGCCGACGAGCCGCATGCGGTGATCGCGCGGGCCGGCCACCCGCTGGTGCGCAAGGATCGGGTCACCCATGCGGATCTGGCCGAGTACGGCTGGATCATGCCGCCGGCCGCCAGCGTGCTGCGCTCGCGGCTGGATGCGGTATTCCTGGAGCACGGCGTACCGCCGCCGCAGAACATCGTGGAAACCGCCTCGCTGCCGGTGACCATCCACCTGCTGCGCCACAGCGATCTGCTGACGGCCCTGCCGGCCGAATCGGTCGGCCCCTACCTGCAGACCGGGCAGATGCACGTGTTGCCGATCGAACTGGGCGTGCGCATGGAGTATTTCGGCATCATCCGCCGCCGCGACCAGCTGCTGTCGCCCGGCGCCGAACGCGTGCTGGACGCCCTGCGGACGACCGCGCGCCGGCTATACGCCGCGCCGCCCGATGCCCGCGCCGCGGAGACGCCGGTGGTGGGGGAGGGCGAAGGCGAATGAGTCGCGACAAGTATTCGATCTGGATATAGATCGCGATCAATATTTCATTGGTGCGGCATGTCAGCGCCGCCTATGCTCCCGGCGCAGTCGTCGGATGACGATCCCATGACCGTCCAGCGGGCGCGGGCAGCGTCTTCGCCGGCCATGTCATGCGCCCGGAAACGAGCCGGGCGCCGTCAGTCGAATGGGCCAGGACCGGCCGCCACGCCACCACGCAGATAGGAACGGTTTCACCCGGCCGGAAGACGCGCAGACGTCGGCGGGCCGGCACAACTCCATCGTTTGTCATGTGTCCTGGGAGGGATCATCCATGTCAACGCGTCAGAGCCGCCATGCGGCGGGCAATCGTGTGGATCTTCGCGCGGTCCGCAAGTTGCAACCCAATGCCATCGCGCTGGGCGTCGCCCTGATGCTCGCCGCCGCGCACGGGCATGCGCAGGAAGCCTCGACGGACAACCCGTCCACCACCACCGTGCTGGACAAGGTGGTCGTCACCGGGACCCGCGGCAGCCTGACCAAGGCGCAGATCATCAAGGAGGCCAGCGATCAGATCGTGGACTCCATCGTCGCCGAGGACATCGGCAAGCTGCCCGACAACAACGTGGCCGAAGCGCTGCAGCGCATCACCGGCGTGCAGATCACCCGCAACAAGGGTGAAGGCAGCGGCATCATGGTGCGCGGCCTGACCCAGGTACGCAGCGAGCTCAACGGACGCGACATCTTCACCGCCAATGCCGGTCGCGCGCTGAGCTGGGAAGACGTGCCTGCCGAACTGCTCGGCGGCGTCGACGTGTACAAGAACCCGAACGCCGAGCTCATCGAGGGTGGCCTGGGTGGCCTGATCAATCTGCGCACCCGGATGCCGTTCGATCAGGAGGGGATGAGGATCGGTGGCAGTTTCACGGTCAACCATTGGGACCTGCGCGATTCGACCCAACCGTCGGCCTCGTTCCTGTTTTCCAACCGCTTCGACACCGGAGCGGGCGAGTTCGGCATCCTGTTCAACATCGCGCACCAGGAAGGGCAGTATCGCGAGGACAGGATCAACTTCGGCTCCTATCTGGGTTTCGACGACGTGCCAGGGTATGAGGGCCGGGAAGTCGTCATCCCCAGCGAGATAGGCATGTACAGCCACTTCGGCGACCGCGAGCGCGACGGCCAGTACATCGCGCTGCAGTGGAAGCCCAACGACGATGTCGAGTTGTACGCCACCGCGCTGCGCTCGGACTACAAGTTCCGCAACCGCGAGTACAGCGTGCGCGCGGGCAACTTCAACAACAACACCGACGATCTCGTGAACTGGTCGGGCAACGGCTGGGGTTTCGTCTCGCCATCGATTCCGGGCTACGAGGCATTCAACGATCCGTTCGGGTTCGACGCCAACGGCGAGTTCCAGTACGGCACGTTCAACAACGCGCTGGTCACCACGACCGCACGCATGGACTGGCGCAACTCCGTGACGACCGATTACGCGTTCGGCGGCAAGTGGCAGGTCAGCGACAGGCTGCATCTCTCGACCGATTTCCAGTACATCGACGCCACTACCGAGGGCGTGAACTACTGGGTGGACCTGCTCGCCGGCCAGATCGACGAAAGCGACTGGCGCGGCTGGGCCGGCCTGTACGGCGTGCCGCCGGTGCGCGTGGATACCCGCGGCAAGTACCCGACGGTGACGGTACTCGACCAGGCCACCGGCCAGCCGATCCCCGGCTACATGAGTGACATCAACAACTATTCCGGCTGGATGTCGCACCTGGACAAGCGCGACGACAACGACGCCGACCAGTTCTCCTGGCGCGCGGACCTGCGCTGGGATTTCATCGACAACAGCTTCCTGCGCGACCTGCGCTTCGGCGTTCGCTACACCGATCGCGACGCGATTACCCGCAGCTCGGGTTGGAACTGGCAGAAGATTCCGCCGCCGGGCTCGGACAATGCCTGGGGCACGTTCGCGGCAGTGCCGCTGTCGCAATACCCGGATGCCTGCTATCGGCTGTTCCCGTTCGGCGATCACTTTCGCGGCAGGAGCGGCTTGCCTACCGGTTTCGTGGCATGCGACGAGATGGTCGCCGACTACGAGAACACGGTGCGCATGTTCGGCCACGACCCGGTCGAATACCAGTCCTCCACCGACATCCGCGAGTACAGCGAGAACACCTACGCGGCCTATGCGATGTTGCGTTTCGGGTCCGACAGTTCCCGCTTTGCGTGGGATGCGAACGCCGGCGTACGGCTGGTGCGCACCGAGACCACGGTGGACGGCTATGAGCGCGAGCAGGGCGTTCCGTCCGAATCGCTGGTTCCCGTCAGCGTCAAGCACGCCTATACCGATGTGTTGCCGAGCTTGAACTTCCGCATGTTCCTGACCCCGCAGTTGCAATGGCGCGTGGCTGCCTCGCGGGCGATGTCGCGCCCGAACTTCGATCTGCTCGACCCGTACGTGTTCCTCAACAATACGTTCTTCGACTTCAACACCGGCGGCATTTCCTACGCCAACCGCGGCAACCCGTACCTGGAGCCGATGTACGCCAACCAGTTCGACACGTCGCTGGAGTGGTACTTCGGCGAAGGGTCGATGCTGTACGGCACGGCGTTCTACAAGAAAGTCGAGGGTTTCTACTACTACGACACGGTAACGGCCGACTACTTCGATGCCGCTTTCACGGTGCCGCTCGAGGGCACGACCAGCGGCGAGACTCGGCCGTGCGTGGCCCAGGAATGCGTACGCCCATTCGAGCTCCAGACCCGGACCAACGGCCAGGACGGCAAGATCAAGGGCGTGGAACTGGGCTACCGCCAGTTCTTTACTTTCCTGCCAACGCCGTTCGACGGATTGGGCCTGGAAGCCAATTACACATATGTAGACAGCAGCGCGCCTGCGCCGGACGCCATGTCCACGGACGGCATCGTGATCCGGCAGTTGCCGCTGGAGGGCCTGTCCAAGAACAGTTACAACCTGGTGCTGTTCTACGAGAAGGAGCGCATCTCCTTCCGCGCCGCGTACAACTGGCGCGATACCTGGCTGATTACCACGCGTCCGCCCAATGCCGGCCACGTGCCCCAGTACCACGACGAGACGGGCCAGCTCGATGCCTCGATCCGCTTCAATCTGGACAAGGTGTGGTCCATATCGTTGGACGGCACCAATCTGCTGGACGAGACGCGCTTCGATTACTACGGAAGCGAGAGCCGTCCGAACGGCTGGTACCTCAACGATCGCCGCTATGGACTGACCATCCGGGCGAACCTGGATCTGTAACAGCAACCGCTTCCGTGCACCGGTGAAGTCGGTGCGCGGAGACGCACTGGACACGAGGAGGAGTCGGGCGTTGAAAGCTTGCAGCAGGGTCCGGCAGGGTCATGGACCCGCTTCCAAGCACGGCCACGCCATCCATCGCACCATTCGCGGGATGCTGGCCGGCGCCTTGATGCTGGTATTCATCGCCTCGGCAGCGGCGGCGAAAGCCGTTGCAGGCAATGCCGCCGCTTATCAGTGGCGCAACGTCGCAGTAGGCGGCGGCGGATTCGTCAGCGGACTGGTGTTCCACCCGCGCGAGCAAGGCCTGCTGTACGCGCGCACCGACATCGGCGGCGCCTACCGCTGGCTGCCGGGCGAGCGACGCTGGCAGCCGTTGATGGACTGGATGGGTTACGAGGACCAGGGCCGGTTCGGCGTGGAAAGCCTGGCGCTGGATCCGTCGGATCCGGACCGCCTGTACCTTGCGGTCGGCACCTATCTGCACGAGCGCGGGCAGGACGGCGCGATCCTGCGCTCGGCCGATCGCGGCGCGACGTTCCAGCGCGCCTCGCTGCCGTTCAAGTTCGGCGGCAACGAACAGGGCCGTGGCAACGGCGAGCGGCTGGCGGTCGATCCCAACGATGGCCGCGTGCTGCTGTTCGGCACGCGCGCCGATGGCCTGTGGCGCAGCGACGATGCCGGCGCGACATGGCGCGAAGCCACGGGCTTCCCCACCGTCGCGAAAGCGCGCTCGGCCTGGGCGATGGGGTGGCGCGAACTGCGCGCGGTCGGCATCGCCTTCGTGGTGTTCGATCCCGCCAGCGGCACGGCGGGCGCGCCGTCGAGGACGATCTACGCCGGCGTGTCGACCCGCGAGACCAGCCTGTTTCGATCCCAGGACGGCGGTGCGAGCTGGCACGCGGTGCCCGGCCAGCCGGTCGGCCTGCGTCCCAGCCACATGGTGCGCGATGCGCGCGGGCGCTGGCTGCTCAGCTACGGCGACGAGCCCGGCCCCAACAACATGGCCGACGGGGCGGTGTGGCGGTTTGATCCCGCCGCAGAGCGTTGGGAGAACATCACGCCGGTGCGGCGCTCCGTTGCCGAGGCCGGCTTCGGCTGGGGCGCGGTGGCGGTGGATGCCGGCGATCCCGACGTGATCGTCGCCACCACGTTCCGCCGCTACCAGCCGCACGACGACCTGTACCGCAGCATCGACGGCGGCCGCACGTGGACCGCCACGCTGCCGCGTTCGGGCTTCGATCATTCCTCCGCGCCGTGGACGGTGGATGCCAAGCCGCACTGGATGGCCGACGTCGAGATCGATCCGCACGATCCCGATCGCATCCTGTTCGTCACCGGCTACGGCGTGTGGGCCTCGACCAATGCGCGCGCGTTCGATGCCGGCGCGCAGATGCAATGGCGCTTCGAACAGGCCGGCTTCGAGGAAACCGTGCCGCTGGCGCTGGCCAGCCCGCCGCAGGGCGCGCACCTGGTCAGCGGGCTGGGCGACATCGACGGCTTCGTGCACGACGCGCTCGACGTATCGCAGCCGCGCTTCGCCGGCGTGCGCTTCTCCAACACCGAAAGCCTCGCGTTCGCCGGGCAGGCGCCGCAGCTGATGGTGCGCACCGGCTATTTCCACAACCGTCCCGAAGGCGCGGTGCGCGGCGCATGGTCGGACGACGGCGGCCGCAGCTGGACGGCTTTCGCGAACGAACCGCCCGACGGCGAAGGCGCCGGGCAGATCACGCTCGCCGCCGACGGCAAGCGCGCGATCTGGCGCCCGCGCAACGGCGAGCATCACTGGATCACCGCCGACAGGGGCGGGCGCTGGCAACAGGTGGAAGGCCTGCCCAAGACCGCGGTGGTGGAAGCCGACCGCGTCGACGAAGGCATCTACTACGGCTTCGATGCCGTGAGCGGCAAGCTGTACGTCAGCGGCAACGGCGGCGTGGCTTTCAAGGAGGTGCGCGCACCGGTGGGCGAGGTCGGCGACTGGTACCGGGCCGAGATTCGGCCGCATCCGCAGCTGGCGGGCCAGGCCTGGATCGCCGCGTCGTGGCGTGGGTTGCTGCATCTGGCGCCCGGCCAGCTGAAGCGCGTGCCCGGCGTGGACAATGTGATGTCGGTGGGCCTGGGCAGGCCGGCCAGGGATGGCGATGCGCCGGTGCTGTTCGTGTTCGGCGAGGTGCAGGGCAAGCGCGGCCTGTACCGGTCCGACGACAGCGGCCGGCGCTGGCGGCGCATCGATCATGACGCGCTGCGATTCGGCGGCATCATCCGCCATGTGACCGGCGATCCCCGCCTGCATGGCCGCGTCTACTTCGGCACCGAAGGCCGCGGCATCTGGTACGGAGATCCGCAGTGAACCGAGCCGCCTCGTTTTTCCTGGCCTTGCTGGCCATCCCCGCCGCGCACGCGGTCGAACTGCCGCGCATCTTCGCCGACGGCATGGTGGTGCAGCGCGACCAGCCGGTGCAGGTATGGGGCCAGGCCGCGCCGACGGCGCGTGTCTCGGTGACCTTCGCCGGCAACGCGGCCGCGACGCAGGCCGATGCCCAGGGGCGCTGGTCGCTGGCATTGCCCGCGCAGACCGCCGGCGGCCCGCATGTGATGCGCATCGACGATGGCACCCTTCCCATCGTGCTGGAAGACGTGCTGGTCGGCGACGTATGGCTGGCCAGCGGCCAGTCGAACATGGAATGGCCGATCGCGCAGTCGGCCCATCCCGACGCCGAGGCCGCGCGCGCGACCGATCCGCAGATCCGCCACTTCAAGATTCCCAAGTCCTGGTCCGGCGAGCCGCAGGCGCAGCTCACCGGCGGGGAATGGGTGGCGTCGTCGCCGCAGGCGGCGGGCAAGTTCTCCGCGGTCGCGCACTTCTTCGCGCGCGAACTGCGCAAGGCCACCGGCGTGCCGATCGGCATCATCGACAGCACCTGGGGCGGCAGCCGCATCGAGGCATGGATGGATGCCGCCGCGCAGGGTCTGGATGCGACGACGCTGGCCAGGCAGGCCAACGATCTGCGCGCGGCGGACGAGCGCGCGCTGGCGCAGACGCGGCGCAACCTCGCGCGCTGGCCCACGCTGCCCGACGACGATGCGGGCTGGCAGGACACCGATACCGATACGTCCGCGTGGATGCCGATCCAGGTGCCCGCATTGTGGGAAGCCGGCGGCTGGAACGGCATGGACGGCGTGGCGTGGTACCGCACGACGTTTACGCTGACCGCGCAGGAAGCGCGCGCCGGCGTCACGCTCGGCGTCGGCCGCATCGACGACTCCGACGTCACCTGGGTCAACGGCACGCAGGTCGGCCAGACGCACATGCAGTACAACCAGCCGCGCCGCTACGCGGTACCGGCCTCGGCGCTGCGCGCGGGCGTCAACCACATCGCCGTGCGCGTGTCCGACTTCGGCGGCGGCGGCGGCATCGATGGCGAAGCCGGCGAAATCTTCGTGCAGCCGCAGGGCGGCGCCGCGCGCGCGCTGACGGACTGGACGTTCCGGCCGGTCGACGTCACCGTCGCGCTGATCGACGACAAGAACCAGCATCCCGCGCTGCTGTACCACCAGATGATCCATCCGCTGCAGCCCTACGCGCTGCGCGGTGTGATCTGGTACCAGGGCGAATCCAACGCCGACACGGCGGCGGATGCATCGCGTTACCGCGCGCAGTTCCCCGCGCTGATCGGGCAATGGCGCGCGCAGTGGAATGCGCCGCAGCTGCCGTTCCTGTGGGTGCAACTGGCCAACTTTTCCTCCGGCCTGGACCAGGGCGACCGGAGTCCGTGGGCGGTGCTGCGCGAATCGCAGTCGGCCGCGCTGTCGTTGCCGGCGACCGCGCAGGCGGTGACCATCGACATCGGCAATCCCGCCGACATCCACCCGCT
>Ga0160451_100226_pt1 | contig 45459 bp, 40 predicted proteins | sample HID1975M_E1MG_FD_108270 | JGI IMG/M metagenome (GOLD analysis project Ga0160451, IMG submission 108270) | Enriched soil microbial communities from UW Madison campus, WI, USA - HID1975M_E1 MG | ecosystem: Environmental > Terrestrial > Soil > Unclassified | place: USA: Madison, Wisconsin... | reverse complement strand
GCTACGGCGGCAAGCTGCCGGACGGGCGCAGCAGCGCCGGCGTGCTGATCGGCGCGCCGGTCGGCAGCACCGTCACCGCGGTGGCCGACGGCACGGTGGTGTTCTCCGAATGGATGACCGGCTACGGCCTGATCCTGATCCTCGATCACGGCAACGGCTACATGAGCCTGTACGCGCACAACGACAGCCTGCTGCGCGATACCGGCAATCGCGTCAGCCGCGGCGACGCCATCGCCCGGGTCGGCAGTTCCGGCGCGCAGGGCACGCCGGCGCTGTACTTCGAGCTGCGCCGCGACGGCCGCCCGGTCGATCCGTCGACCTGGCTGCAGCGCCGCTGAACCCGGACGCGGCTCGCGGCGTTTTGGTCCGGCGCTCAAGCATAATCCCGGTTCATGCCGCATCGTCCCGTCGGGCGCTGCCCTCGCCCCACGGAGCTTCAAGCATGCGTTTGCGCCTTTTCTTCGCCGTCCTGTTCGCCATGGCCGCCGCGCCGGCAGTAGCGCAGCAGCCCGCGCCCGCGCAGGAGGCGCCGAGCGTCGGCGCCAGCGACGATCCGGAAGCGGCCGAAACCGCGCCGGCGCGCGTGCCGCTGCAGGAAATCCGCCGCTACGTGGCGGTGTTCAACGCGGTGCGCGATGCCTATGTCGAGCCGGTCGAGGATCGCAAGCTGATGCAGTCGGCGATCCGCGGCCTGCTGCTGGATCTGGATCCGCACAGCGCCTACCTGGACAAGGAGGACGCGGCCAGTTTCGACGAGCAGTCCAGCGGATCCTACGAAGGCATCGGCGTGGAACTGATGCAGCAGCCGGACAACACGCTGCGCGTCATCGCGCCGATCGACGACACGCCGGCGGCCAAGGCCGGCATCAAGTCCGGCGATCTGATCATCGCCATCGACGGCAAGCCGATCACGGTCGAAACGGGCATGGAGCCGCTGCGCGGCGAGCCGGGCACGACCATCACGCTGACCATGGTGCGCGAAGGCACGCCCAAGCCGTTCGACCTGACCGTCACCCGCGAGAAGATCCGCCTGGCCAGCGTGCGCAGCCGGATGCTGGAGCCGGGCTACGGCTACGTGCGCATCAGCGCGTTCCAGACCGATACCGCGGCCGACTTCCAGCAGCAGATCGATGCGCTGCAGACGCGCGCCGGCGGCAAGCTGCGCGGCCTGGTGCTGGATCTGCGCAGCAATCCGGGCGGGCTGTTGCTGGCGGCGGTGCAGGTCGCCGACGATCTGCTCGAGCGCGGCGGCATCGTCAGCACGCGCGGACGGCTGCCGATCAGCGATTCCAAATTCGAAGCGACGCCGGGCGATCGGCTCGGCGGCACGCCGGTGGTGGTGGTGGTCGACGCCGGGTCGGCGAGCGCCTCGGAAGTGCTGGCCGGCGCGCTGCGCGACAACGGCCGCGCGCGCATCGTCGGCAGCCGCACGTTCGGCAAGGGCTCGGTGCAGACGGTGCTGCCGCTGGACAACGGCGATTCGGTCAAGCTGACCACCGCGCGCTACTACACCCCCAGCGGCCGCTCGATCCAGGCCAGCGGCATCGTGCCGGACGTGGTGCTCAAGCCGGAAGGCGCGGAAAAGGCCGGTTTCCCCGATTACAGCGAAGCCGCGCTGCCGGGCCATCTGCGCGGCGACGAGGAAGGGCAGGAGGGCTATACCGCCGGCGACGTGCTCGAAGGCGATGGCCCGATCGCCGCCGCGCTGGCCGAGCTGAAGAAGGGCGGCGCGGCCGCCAAGAGGTAAGTCGCTCGCTGCGCGAGCCGGCAAGGGGAAAGTCGCCTGCTGCGCAGGCTGCCAGTCCGAAGGCGACGCCGCCGGCAAGCAAAGCAGCTCCGGCTTTACTGACAGGCCGCGCAGCGGCCGGCTTGCCTTTTCGCAGTTCGCGTAGCGAGCGACTTACTCCGCTTGCAACCTGCGCAGCAGCGGCTTGCCCGTCAGGACTCGTCGAACACCCGCTCGCCGCAACGCCCGCAGCGATCGGTGGCCACCGCCGCATCGCCGGCGGTCCCAAGCAGCGTCGTGCCGCAATAACCGCAGGCCAGTCCGCCGCGCCGCCCATGCCGGCGCTGCCAGCCGTGGAAGACCGCCGCGGCGATGCCGATCAGCAGCAGCAACAGCGCCACCGCCTGCCGGTGGCCCGGGGCGGGCAGCAGCGCCGCCAGCGGGATGGCGACGATCAGTACCGCCAGCATCGCCGCCAGCGTGGCGGTCGCCACCCGGCGGTTGCGCTGGACGAGGGCGTCGCGGCGCCAGAGGTAATCGGATTTCCTCACCGTCGGCGCCGTGCCGCGTCAGCGCGGCTTGGCCGGCATCGGGAACGGCGTGACCACCTTCTCGCCGGTGGACGCATCGCGGATGGCCGACTGGCCTTTGCGCTCTACTTCCTCGACCCGCGCGATGCTCTGCATCGGCAGGTGCAGCACGCGGGTGCTGCCGAACTCGTCGCGCAGGCGCTCCTCGGTCGGATCGACGACCAGCCCGTCGTGCACGTCGAACACCAGTTCGCCGACTTCGGTGAAGCCCCACAGCGTGCTGCTGTCCACGTGCCGCGCATACAGCTCGTAGATCTTGCCGTGGTTGAGGAAGGTGATCTTGTAGAGCGTCTTTGCCATGCACGGAATTATAGGACGGGAAACCGCTCGCTCCGCGAGCCGCAAGAGGAAAGTCGCTCGCGATGCGAGCCGTAACGAGGTCAGTCGGCCGCGCGACCTGTGAGTGAGCAGATTGCTCCTGCCGGTGGCGACGCCGTCGGCCTGACCACCTGCGCTGCGCAGCGGATGACAGACCTCCTTACAGGCCGCGCAGCGGCCGGCTTTCCACTTCCCAGCTCGCGCAGCGAGCGACTTGCCCGCCTTCAATATCCCTGCCGCTTGCGCATCCGCCGCGCGATCGCCGCGCGCACGAACAGCGCGAACACCACGCCGAACAGGAAGCCGGCGATGTGCGCCGACCACGCCACCGCGCCGAAGGCCGGGCCGATGTAGGCGAACACCACCTGCAGCAGCGCCCAGATGCCGATCAGCAGCGAGGCCGGCGCCTTGACGAATTCCAGGAACAGCCCCAGCGGCAGCACGACCCCGAGCTTGGCGTTGGGGAACAACGCCAGATAGGCGCCGATCACCGCCGACACCGCGCCGCTGGCGCCGATGATCACGTTGTCCGGACCGGGCAGGGTCAGCGCCGCGGCCAGGTTGGACATCGCGCCGCCGAGCACGAACAGCAGCAGGAACCGCCACGGCCCCATCGCCCGCTCCGCCGGCAGGCCGAAGATCAGCAGGAACACCAGGTTGCCGAGCAGGTGCGCCCAGTCCGCGTGCAGGAACAGCGCCGTGACCAGCCGCAACCCCGTGCGCCAGTCCGGTGCCGCGTTCATGCCGGTCAGCGCGCCCCACTGCTGCAGCAGCGGCGCCTGCAACGCGTCTGGCCGCATCTCCACCCACAGGAACGCCAGCCACAGCGATGCGAACAGCACCGGCGTGGCCCAGCGCAGCGAGGATTTATGGCGGGACGGCAGCGATACGAACATCGCGCAAACTGTACCGGGTCTGATCAAAGACGCGCCGGACGCCATATGAACAGGGGTGTCGCGATGCCGCCGGATTGTTAGCTTTCTGTTGGCCGGTATACTGCATACGGCGTCGTATGTCGGGAGGGGCTTCCGGCGAATGGCCACAAGGCGGGCATAACACCGCCATCGGTTATGTACGACGCAGACCCAACCCCACGTTCTCCGGAGAAAGATTCATGTCAGTAACCCGTATTTCCGTCCTCGCGCTCGGCATCGCCGGCGCACTGGCCGCCGGCCAGGTCCAGGCCGCCGGTTTCCAGCTGAAGGAAAACAGCGTCAAGTCGATGGGCAGCGCCTTCGCCGGCACCGCCGCCAAAAAGGGCGACAGTTCGGTCGTGGTCAACAATCCCGCCGCGATGACCCAGTTCGAAGGCACCGTCGTGCAGGCCGACCTGACCGTCATCGACCTCAACTACGAATTCCAGGGCAGCGGCACCGATCCGCTCGGCCGTCCGCTGACCGGCAGCAACGGCGGCAACGCCGGCGACGTCACCCCGGTACCGGCGCTGTCGATCGTGCACAAGCTCGACAATGGCGTCGCGCTCGGCGCGATGGTCAGCGCCCCGTTCGGCCTGAAGACCGAATACGACGCCGGCTGGGTCGGCCGCTACGCCGCGTTGACCTCGGACGTGAAGATCGTCGATCTGACCCTGTCCGGCGCGATCGACATCACCGACCGCTTCTCCGTCGGCCTGGGCGTGATCGCCTCGCGCGCCGATGTGACGCTGTCCAAGGCCGTCGATTTCGGCAGCCTGCTGTTCGCCAACCCGGCGACCCGTCCGCTGCCGTTCGCGCTGCCGCAGGCCGCCGACGGCACCGCCTCGGTGCAGGGCGACGACAACGGCTTCGGCTGGCTGGTCGGCGCGCACTTCCGCCCGACCGACGCCTTGTCGATCGGCGTGAGCTACCGTTCGGAAATCGACTACGAACTGTCGGGCACCGTCGACTGGACCGTGCCGGCCAACGTGGCCGCTGTATTCGGCGCCAACCCGGGTACCGCGCCGCTGTTCCGCGACGGCGATGCGCTGGCCAAGCTGACCACCCCGTCGATCCTGCAGGTCGGCGCCAGCTGGCAGGTCACCGACGCGTTCGCGCTGTCGGCCACCTACGCAGAGACCGGCTGGTCGTCGCTGCGCGAGGTGCGCATCGACTTCGCCAACCCGGATCCGGATTCGGTCGAGCCGTTCGAATGGCGCGATACGTACTTCGCCGCGCTGGGCGCCGAGTTCAAGCTCAACGACACCTGGACGCTGCGCGGCGGCGTGGCCTATGACGAAACCCCGACCAGCCTGGCGCACCGCACCCCGCGCCTGCCCGATGCCAACCGCATCTTCTACGCGGTCGGCGCGACCTGGAAGGTCAGCGACGCGTTCGACGTCAACTTCGCCTACAGCCGCATCGAGCCGCGCGATCCGAAGATCGACACCACCAGCGGCGGTTCGCGCGTGGCCGGCAACTTCGATGGCAACGCCAACCTGTACGGCATCTCGGCGCAGTACCGCTTCTGATCGCCGCATCGCCGCGACAGCAGAAAACCCCGCTTCGGCGGGGTTTTTTGTGGGTGTCCGGATGCTGGCGCGGGCAGCAGGCGCTTCAGCGCATTCGTATCAGAGTCTGGCCGATGATCCGCCGTCATCCCGGCGCAGGCCGGAATCCATTGCCTTGGAGCGCTCGATCGCAGGAAGTCGCTGGGTCCCGGCCTGCGCCGGGACGACATATCGAGAAAACTGCAAAGTAACGCGCAGGCCGGGACCGCTTCCCGTCAGTCGCATCAGAGTCTTGCCGGTTGCCCGGAAATGATCCGCCTTCATCCCGGCGCAGGCCGGGATCCAATGCCTTGGAGCTCGAGGGCAGGAAGTCGCTGGGTCCCGGCCTGCGCCGGGACGACATACCGAGAAGACTGCAAGTGACGCGTAGGCCGGGACCGCTTCCCGTCAATCGCATCAGAGTCTTGTCGGTTGCCCGCAGATGACCAGCCGTCATCCCGGCGCAGGCCGGGATCCAGTGCCTTGGAGCTCGATCGCAGGAAGTCGCTGGGTCCGGCCTGCGCCGGGACGACGTATCGAGAAGACTGCAAAGTGGCGCGCAGGCCGGGACCGCTTCCCGTCAGCCCGGCTGCAGCCGCAGTTCGATGCGGTTGCGGCCGTTGTGCTTGGCCTCGTACAGCGCCTCGTCGGCCAGCCGCATCAGCTGCTTGAACGGCATCAGCCGGCGCTCGCTATAGGCCACGCCCAGGCTCACCGTGACCTGGAACGTCGCGCCGCCGGTGTCGAACTCCAGTGCCTTGACCTGGCTGCGGATGCGTTCGGCGGTCTGCTGCGCCGCTTCCAGGCGGGTATCGCGCAGCACCAGCACGAACTCCTCGCCGCCCACGCGCACGAACAGATCCTGGTTGCGGATGCAGCTGCGCACCACATCGGAAAAGCGCTGCAGGACCATGTCGCCGGTTTCATGGCCATGGCGATCGTTGACCGCCTTGAAGTGATCCAGGTCCAGCGCGAGCACCGCCACCCCGCGCGCGTCGCCATGGTCGCCGTAGTGGCGCAGTTCGCTGGTCAGGCCGCGCCGGTTCAGCGCACCGGTCAGCGGATCGAACAGTGCGCTCTGGCGCAGCGATTCGGCCGCGTGGAAGCTGGTCAGCATCAGCATGCAGAAGTTGAGCAGGAACCAGATCGACAGATCGGCGTTGACCCACAGCTGGTTGGGGCCGTAGTTGCCGCCGGCGGCGTTGTACAGATCGCGCGCGTACAGCCACGTCAGCCCCGCGCAGCCGAGCATCATCAGCTGCGCCGGCACGCGGTCGGGCCGGCTGCGCAGTTCGCGCAGTCGCCAAATCAGCACCGCCATCACCACTACCTCCACCGCGCTCATCGCCGCGCCCTGCGCATCGGTGGTGTTCCAGAAGATCCATCCGGCCAGCGACAGGCCGACCGCCAACGGCATCAGCATGAATTCGCGGCGGGTGATTCGGCGTTGCTGCACGAACTCGGTGATCGACCAGGCCAAGCCGACCAGGCCGGCGCAGGCCAGCAGGCCGCCGACACCGGCGAACGCCAGCGCCGTGTCGGTCTGATCCTCGCGCAGCATCTGCTGCGAGGTGCCGTCCAGCATCGCCGCGCCGACCGAATAGACGAAGTGCGCCACGCCCCAGGTGACGATGCCGCGCACGCCGCGCGACACGTTGCCGACGTACCAGAACAGCCCCAGCAGCAGGAACGCCAGGATGCAGTCGCTGATCAGCAGGTTGTAGAAATCGGTGGTCATCGCAATGGGCAATCGCTCGGGGGCGCGTCCGACTTACAACGCGGGAAGGCGGGGAATCCGGCACGGCCAGCCGCGACGATGAAGGACACGGCCACATCCGTCCAGCGCCGCCCGCCTGGAAATCAACGCCGGCCTTGACGATGCGTGCGCCGGTCGGGCGCCGTCACCGTCCCGGATTCGCCAGCGAGTGGCGGCCAGGCGCGACGCGGCATGGCGATAACCGCGCGGGGAGCCTTGCGGGAGCGACGCCGGTCGCGACGTGCACCGGTAAAGCTTCATCGCGACTGACAGCGCTCCCACAGGTGGGCGGTGGGCATCGACCCGGAGTCGTCGTGATGCCGGTTGCGTCGACAGACGGACGCGAAATTTTCTGTGCGGCATCCGGGACGCCCGGTCTGCGCCCCGTCTGCGCAGCGCGATGCGGCGGACAGCGATGGCCGTCCGCCGCGAATCGCATCATTCGCCCAGCGTCAGCAGCGAGGCGTTGCCGCCGGCGGCGGTGGTGTTGACGGTGACGGTCTTCTCGGTGGCGAAACGCGGCAGGTAGTGCGGGCCGCCGGCCTTGGGGCCGGTGCCGGACAGGCCCTGGCCGCCGAACGGCTGCACGCCGACCACCGCGCCGATCTGGTTGCGGTTGACGTAGACGTTGCCGACCTTGACGCGCGCGGCGATGCGATCGATGGTCTCGTCGATGCGCGAATGCACGCCCAGGGTCAGCCCGTAACCGGTGGCGTTGATCTGGTCGATGACCGCATCGAGCTGATCGGCCTTCCAGCGGATCACGTGCAGCGCCGGGCCGAAGATTTCCTGGTGCAGCCGGTCCAGCGAGTCCAGTTCCCACGCGCGCGGCGCGAAGAAGCAGCCATGGCGCGCGTCGTCGGCCAGCGGCGCCTGCTTGATCAAACGCGCTTCGCGGGCCATGCGCGCGGCATGGTCGTCGAGGATCTTCAGCGCGTCGTCGTCGATCACCGGGCCGACGTCGGTGGACAGCAGGCCGGGATCGCCGATGGAGAGTTCGTCCATCGCGCCGGCGAGCATCGTCATCACCTTGTCGGCGATGTCGTCCTGCACGAACAGCACGCGCGCGGCCGAACAGCGCTGGCCGGCCGAGGTGAAGGCGCTGGCGATGGCGTCCTTGACCAGCTGTTCGGGCAGCGCCGAGGAGTCGGCGATGAACGCGTTCTGGCCGCCGGTCTCGGCGATCAGCACGCCGATGGCGGCATCGCGCGCCGCCAGTGCGCGGTTGATCGCGCGCGCGGTGTCGGTCGAACCGGTGAACGCGACGCCGGCCACGCGCGGATCCCTGGTCAGCGCGGCGCCGACGATGGCGCCGTCGCCCGGCACGAACTGCAGCACCGCCTCCGGCACGCCGGCCTCGTGCAGCAGCTTGACCGCGGCATGGCCGATCAGGTTGGTCTGCTCGGCCGGCTTGGCGATCACGCTGTTGCCGGCGGCCAGCGCGGCGGCGACCTGGCCCAGGAAGATCGCCAGCGGGAAGTTCCACGGGCTGATGCAGACGAACACGCCGCGGCCGTGCAGCTGCAGCTCGTTGGATTCGCCGGTCGGGCCGGGCAGCCGTTCGGGCGCGCCGAACTGCGCGCGCGCCTGCGCCGCGTAGTAGCGCAGGAAGTCGACCGCCTCGCGCACCTCGGCGATCGAATCGGGGATGGTCTTGCCGGCCTCCTTGACGCACAGCGCGATGAATTCGGGCAGGCGCGCCTCCAGCTGATCGGCGGCGTGTTCGAGGATCGCCGCGCGGCTGGCGGCCGGCGTGCGATCCCAGCCCGGCTGCGCGGCCACCGCGTTGGCCAGCGCCTTCTCCACCGCCGCCGCGTCGGCCGGCTGCCATTCGCCGACGACCTGGCGGCGATCGGACGGGTTGGTGACGTTGGCCGCCGGCGTGGCGACGAGGGCGCCGGGCACCAGCGGCGCGGCGCGCCACGGCCGCACGGCGGCGTTGACGCGTTCGGCGAGCTGGTGCAGATCCTGGTCGTTGGCGAGGTTGGCGCCCATGGAGTTCTTCCTGTCTGAAGCGGGGACGTTGGCGGTCGGCTGGCGGAACAGATCCACCGGCAGCGGAATGCGCGGGTGCGGGATGACGTCGAAATCCGACACCGTCTGCACCGGGTCGCGGATCAGCTCCTCGATCGCCACGTCCTCGTCGGTGATGCGATTGACGAAGCTGGAGTTGGCGCCGTTCTCGAGCAGGCGGCGCACCAGGTAGGGCAGCAGGTCCTCGTGGCTGCCGACCGGCGCATACACGCGGCACGGCACGCCCAGCCGGTCGGCCGGGATCACCTCGGCGTAGAGGTCATCGCCCATGCCGTGCAGTTTCTGGAATTCGAAGTCCCTCTCCCCCGGGGCGAGGGGTTGGGGAGAGGGGTTGGCGCGAACGCCGGCATTGGGATGCTCCGTTCGCGCGCCTTCTCCCGGAGGGAGAAGGGAAAGGGCGCGGATCGCGGCGATGGTCTGCGCGTTGTGGGTGGCGAACATCGGATACAGCGCATCGATATTCGCGAACATGCGCTGCGCGTTGGCCAGGTAGGACACGTCGGTGTTCGGCTTGCGGGTGAACACCGGATAGCCCGGGTGGCCGTCGATCTGCGCGCGCTTGATCTCCGCGTCCCAGTACGCGCCCTTGACCAGCCGCACCGGCATGCGGCGGCCGACGCGGCGCGCCAGATCGGCGAGGAAGTCGATCACATAAGGCGTGCGCTTCTGGTAGGCCTGCACGGCCAGGCCGTAGCCTTCCCAGCCGTCCAGCGAGGCATCGGAGAAGGTCGCCTCGATCAGGTCCAGCGACAGTTCCAGCCGATCGGCCTCCTCGGCGTCGATGGTGAAGCCGATGCCATAGGACTTCGCCAGCTGCGCCAGTTCCAGCACCGCCGGCGCCAGCTGCGCCATCACCCGCGCGCGCTTGGCATGCTCATAGCGCGGATGCAGCGCCGACAACTTGATCGAGATGCTGGGCGCGGCGAACACGTCGTTGAACGGACCCGTCTTGCCGATGGCGTGGATCGCCTTGCGGTACGCCTCGCGATAGCGCGCCGCGTCCTTCGTCGTCAGCGCGCCTTCGCCGAGCATGTCGAACGAATAGCGGTAGTTCGCGTTGTCGCCCTTGCGGCTGCGCGACAGCGCCTCGTCGATGCTGCGGCCCATCACGAACTGGTGGCCCATGATGCGCATGGCCTGGCGCACCGCCAGCCGGATCACCGGCTCGCCGACGCGGCCGACCAGCCGCTTGAACGCGCCCGGCACATCGGCGCGGGTCAGGTCGTTGATCTGGACCAGCTTGCCGGTCAGCATCAGGCCCCAGGTCGAGGCGTTGACCAGCACCGAATCGCTGCCGCCGACGTGCTTCTTCCAGTCGGCCTCGCCCAGCTTGTCGCGGATCAGCGCATCGGCGGTGGCCTGGTCGGGGATGCGCAGCAGCGCCTCGGCCACGCACATCAGCAGCACGCCTTCCTCGCTGCCCAGGTCGTATTGGCGCATGAACGCCTCGATGGCGCCCTGGTCGTGCGCGCGGGCGCGCACCCGCCGGACCAAGTCGGCGGCCAGCGCCTGCGCGCGGGCCTGCTGGTCGGCCGGCAGGCGGGCCTGCTCGAGCAGTTCGCGCACGTGGGTGGTCTCGTCCTTCAGCCAGGCGGCGGTGATGGCCGCGCGCAGCGGCGACGAGGCGGGCGGCGGTTCGGGGGCGATGATCGCGCCGTTCAACACCGGCGGCGGAATGGGCTGGGAAGCGGGCAGGGACATGGCGATGGCGAAACGCAGGGAAAGACGATCATTCTAGGGCAGTGGTCTGCCAGAGGCATGGCCGATACGTTGGCGCAGCGGGGCATCCGGCTCGGCCGGGCGTGTTCAGGAAAGCCCTGGCAGGGCCTGTCGGCGGCTTGCGGGCGATCAATGAAACTTGCCGCTATCTGTGCCGGGGGCTACCATTTACGGGTTTTCCGCGGCATGAGCCATGCGGTTGGCGACATGATCGAGGTGCTTCCGTCGATGTCCGGCACGGACGGCGCGCAGCTGAAGCTGCGACCGCCCCGGGCGTTGACGGCCCGCCAGTTCGTGGCGCTGTTCGCGGCGCTGGCGGGGGCGATGTGGCTGGTGGCCGGCGTTGGCTGGCTGGCCGGCAACGTCTACGCCCCGGCGTTCGCGCTGTTGCACAGCGCGATGGTGGCGGCAGCGCTGCGCTGGCTCTGGCGCAGCGGCGAGCGTGGCGAGGACATCACCATCGGGCAGGATGCGGTGGAGGTTCACCGTCCCGCCGGGCTGGTGTTCCGGGCGCATCCCTACTGGGTGCGGCTGGGCATCGAGGCGGGAGGCGAAAGGATTTCGCTGGCGAGCGGCGGTCGGCGGGTCGAGGTGGGCGGTTTCCTCGGTCCGGGCGAGCGCCATGAGCTGGCGGACAGGTTGCAGGAACTACTGGCGGTCGCGAGCGGCCGCAACCGATGACGCATTGGGGTCTAGGCAATGACGCAAGTGAATGGGTACTGGAAGCGTTTGATGGCGGTGTGCGCGCTGCTGGCGATGCCGGCGCTGGCGTGGGCGCAGTCGGCGGATCCCAAGCCGTGGCAGCTCAACATGGGGCGCGGCGTGACCGCGTCCTCGCAGCACGCCTACGACGCGCACATGGTGGCGCTGTGGGTATGCGTGGTGATCGGCATCATCGTGTTCGGCGCGATGGGCTATGCGATGTTCAAGTTCCGCCATTCCAAGGGTGCGGTGGCCGCGCAGTTCAGCCACAACACCACCGCCGAAATCATCTGGACCGTCATCCCGGTGCTGATCCTGGTGATCATGGCCTGGCCGGCCACCGCCAAGCTGATCGCCATGTACGACACCCGCGATTCGGAAATGACGGTCAAGATCACCGGCTACCAGTGGATGTGGAAGTACGAGTACCTGGGCGAGAACGTCGCCTTCACCAGCCGCCTGGATCGCGAGAGCGACCGCATCCGCCAGAGCGGCGAGAGGCCGGATCTGGCCAAGAACCCGCACTACCTGCTGGACGTGGACAACGTGCTGGTGCTGCCGACCGACACCAAGATCCGCTTCGTCATCACCGCCGACGACGTGATCCACGCGTGGTGGGTGCCGGCGCTGGGCTGGAAGCAGGATGCGATTCCCGGAATCATCAACGAGGCCTGGACCGACATCAAGGAACCGGGCGTCTACCGCGGCCAGTGCGCCGAACTGTGCGGCAAGGACCACGGCTTCATGCCGATCGTGGTCAAGGCGGTGCCGAAGGCCGAATACCAGCAGTGGCTGGCCTCGATGAAGCCGGCGCCGGCCGCGCCCGCCGCCGAGCCGGTTCCGCTCGAAGGCGAGCAGGCCGCTCCGGCCCCCGCCGCCCTCCCCTCCAACGAGACGCCCGCGCCTTCGGCGCAGGGCTGATCGTCCGCTTCAGCTGCAGAGATTACGCACATGGCCCATACCGCCGTCGATCATCATGACGATCACCACGGTCACCAGCAGAGCTTCATCGAGCGCTGGTTCTTTTCGACCAACCACAAAGACATCGGTACGCTGTATCTGCTCTTCAGCTTCGTCATGTTCATCGTCGGCGCCGCGATGTCGGTGGTCATCCGCGCCGAGCTGATGACGCCGGGCCTGCAGTTCGTCAGCCCCGAGTTCTTCAACCAGATGACCACTGTGCACGCGCTGGTGATGATCTTCGGCGGCGTGATGCCGGCGTTCGTCGGCCTGGCCAACTGGATGATCCCGCTGCAGATCGGCGCGCCTGACATGGCGCTGCCGCGCATGAACAACTGGTCGTTCTGGATCCTGCCGTTCGCCTTCACCCTGCTGCTGATGACGCTGTTCCTGCCCGGCGGCGCGCCGGCCGGCGGCTGGACGCTGTATCCGCCGCTGTCGCTGCAGGGCGGCTACAACGTGGCGTTCGTGATCTTCGCCATCCACATGATGGGCGTCAGCTCGATCATGGGCGCGATCAACGTCATCGCCACCATCCTCAACATGCGCGCCCCGGGCATCGATCTGCTGAAGATGCCGATCTTCTGCTGGACCTGGCTCATCACCGCGTTCCTGCTGATCGCGGTGATGCCGGTGCTGGCCGGCGCGGTCACCATGCTGCTGACCGACAAGTTCTTCGCCACCAGCTTCTTCAATGCCGCCGGCGGCGGCGACCCGGTGATGTACCAGCACATCTTCTGGTTCTTCGGCCATCCCGAGGTCTACATCATGATCCTGCCGGCGTTCGGCGTGGTGTCGGAAATCATCCCGACCTTCAGCCGCAAGCCGCTGTTCGGCTACCAGGCCATGGTGTACGCGACCGCTTCGATCGCGTTCCTGTCGTTCATCGTGTGGGCGCACCACATGTTCACGGTGGGCATGCCGCTGGGCGGCGAGATCTACTTCATGTTCGCCACGATGCTGATCGCCATCCCGACCGGCGTGAAGGTGTTCAACTGGGTCAGCACGATGTGGAAGGGCTCGCTGTCCTTCGAAACGCCGATGCTGTGGGCGGTCGCGTTCGTCATCCTGTTCACCATCGGCGGCTTCTCCGGGCTGATGCTGGCGATCGTGCCGGCCGACTTCCAGTACCACGACACCTACTTCGTCGTGGCGCATTTCCACTATGTGCTGGTGACCGGCGCGCTGTTCTCGATCATCGCCGCGACCTATTACTGGTGGCCGAAGTGGACCGGGCGCATGTACAGCGAGTTCTGGGGCAAGGTGCACTTCTGGTGGACGGTGATCTTCGTCAACCTGCTGTTCTTCCCGCAGCACTTCCTGGGCCTGGCCGGCATGCCGCGCCGCATCCCGGACTACAACCCGGTGTTCGCCGACTGGAACCTGATCAGCTCGATCGGCGCGTTCGGCATGTTCGTCACCCCGTTCATGATGGCGGCCATCCTGTACGCATCGCTGCGCAGCGGCGCCAAGGCCGACGCGCGCGCCTGGGAAAACGCCCGCGGCCTGGAGTGGACCGTGCCGTCGCCGGCGCCGCACCACACCTTCGCCACGCCGCCGATCATCAAGGATGGCGATCTGGCGCACGGCGACGTGACCCACTGAGCCGCCGGAACCCGATCCCATGAACGCTCCGCTGCCTCCCGCCGATCACGACGTCCGCCGCCGCAAGGCGGTGGTGCGCACGGCATTGGTGGTGGGCGGCATCGCGGTGGCGATCTACATCGCCTTCATCCTGTCCGGCGTGCTGAACGCATGAGCGCGCCGTCCAACAGCGCCGGCCTGTTCAAGCTACTCGGCGTGGCGCTGGCGGTGTTCGTGCTGACGTTCTCGCTGGTGCCGCTGTACCGCATCGCCTGCGAGAAGGTGTTCGGCATCCGCCTGGAGCAGGGCCCGGGCCAGGCACGCGCCGCGGCCGAGGCCAGGAAGGCGCGCACGGTGACCGTGCAGTTCGACGGCGGCGTTAATTCCAAGCTACCGTGGGCGTTCCATCCCGAGCAGCTGACCATGCAGGTCGTGCCCGGCGAACTGTACGAAGCGCAGTATTTCGCCCGCAACGACAGCGAGCGCGCGATCGTCGGCAGCGCGGTGCCGTCGGTGGCGCCGGCGCGCGCGTCGGGCTACTTCACCAAGACCGAATGCTTCTGCTTCACCGCGCAGACGCTGCAGGCCGGCGAAAGCCGCGACATGCCGGTGCGCTTCATCGTCGATCCGGATCTGCCGGCCGACGTGAACACCATCACCCTGTCGTACACCTTCTTCAAGAACGACGCCATGACCGCGCGGATCGGCACGGGCAACGCGTCGACTTCGCCGCTCGCGGCACCCTGAACATCGCAATAGGATCGGAAGACTCCGCCATGGCCCAATCGCATTCGCCGGACGCCAACGTCTACTTCGTGCCGCATCACAGCAAGTGGCCGTTCGTGGGTTCCATCGCCATGTTCGTAACCATGCTGGGCGTGGCCAGCTGGCTCAACGACATCGCATGGGGCAAGTGGACCTTCTTCGTCGGCGTGTTCCTGCTGTGCGCCACGCTGTTCATGTGGTTCGGCGACGTGATCCGCGAATCGGTGGCCGGCCACTACAACCGCCAGGTGGACGTGTCGTTCCGCATGGGCATGGTGTGGTTCATCTTCTCCGAAGTGATGTTCTTTGGCGCGTTCTTCGGCGCGCTGTTCTACGCGCGCACGCTGGCGTTGCCGTGGCTCGGCGGCGAAGGCGATGGCGTGATGACCAACAGCCTGCTGTGGGAAGGCTTCAGCGCCGCGTGGCCCAGCGCCGGCCCGGGCCAGGTCGGTGGCGCCTTCCAGACCATTCCCGCGTGGGGCCTGCCGCTGCTCAACACGCTGATCCTGCTGACCTCGGGCGTGACGCTGACCATCGCCCACCACGCGCTCAAGGCCAACCATCGCCGGCAGGTGCTGGTATGGCTGGGCATCACCGTGGTGCTGGGCCTGTTGTTCCTGTTCTTCCAGGCCGAGGAATACATCCACGCCTACAAGGAACTGAACCTGACGCTGGGTTCGGGCATCTACGGTTCGACCTTCTTCATGCTGACCGGCTTCCATGGCGCGCACGTGTTCCTCGGCACGCTGATGCTGGCGATCATGTGGCTGCGCGTGGCGCGCGGGCATTTCAGCGCCGACAACCATTTCGCCTTCGAAGCGGCGGCGTGGTACTGGCATTTCGTCGACGTGGTCTGGCTGGGCCTGTTCCTGTTCGTCTACGTGCTGTAAGGCGGGGCGTCGCCCGCCTGCGGCGGGCCGTGAATGGGAAAGCCGCCTGCTGCGCAGGTGCGTGAGGAAGCGAGTCGGCCGCTGCGCGGCCTGTAGGCAAAGGCGCAGATCGGCGCTTGTCCCCTACAGGCCGCGCAGCGGCCGACTTTCCTGTTTGCAGGCCCGAAAGGGCCGACTTTCCGGCTCCTGCCGTTCCTCAGCCGCCGACGCCATGGAACCGGATCCAGCCCATCTTGGCCGACACCACGATGATCAGGATGAGCAGCACCGACAGCCCGATGCGGCGGGTCAGCGCATTGACGGTGCGCTTGCTCTGCCCCTTGTCCACCAGCAGGTAGTACAGGCCGGCGCCGAGGTTCCACAGGATCATGATCAGGAACGCGATGATCAGCAGCGTTTTCAACGAATCGTTCATGTCGGTCTCGATGCACGGGGACGCCCGCGGCGTGCGCGCATTATCGCAGCGCCCGGAGCGTTTGCCGTGAGCGGGCGGCGCATGCCGCTGGCGGCGGGCTGGCTGCTCGCGCTGGTCGTGGCCGGCCTGTTCGCCGCGCTGGGCAGCTGGCAATGGGGACGCGCGCAGCACAAGCGCGCGATGCTGGCCGACGTCGAACAGGTGATCGCGCAGCGCGATCGCGCCGCGCCGCTGGCGGCTGCCGGCGACCTCGATGCGCGCGCGGCTTACGGCTGGGCCGCCGGCAGCGGCCGCTTCGCCGATGCGCCTGCAGTGCTGTTGGACAACCAGAGCCGGCAGGGAAGGCCGGGCGTGCGCGCCTACCGCGCCTTCGTGCCCGAGGCCGGCGCGCCGCTGCTGGTCGAGCTGGGCTGGCTGCCGGTGCCGGCCGAGCGCACGATGCCGTCGGTACCGTTGCCCGCCGGCGCGCCGCCATTGCGCGGGCTGCTGGCGCCGCCGCCATCGGCCGGCTTCGTCAGCGCCACGCCGGCCGTGCAACCCGATGGCGCGCTGCTGGTCGCCGCGCTGGATATCCCCACGCTCGCCGCCGCGCTGGATCTGCCGGCGCTGGCGCCGCGCGTGTTCAAGCTGGATCCGCAACTGCCGCTGGGCTTTGAGCGCGACCTCGACATCCTGCCCAACACGCTGCCGCCGGAGCGCCACGTCGGCTATGCGGTGCAGTGGTTCGGGCTGGCGCTGGCGGTGCTGGTCACCGCCGCGGTGCTGACCTGGCGCCGGCGCAGGCGGCAATGAACGCCGGCCCGTGAGAAAATGACCGGATGAATTCCCCTGTCCCCGATCCCGCCCGCACCCGCCGCGGGCGCTGGATGCTGGTCGCCCTGTTCGCGCTGTTCTTCGGCACGGCGTTCGGCGCCGGCGTGTTGCGTTTCGCCGGCTGGCAGCCGGCCGCGCACCGCAACCATGGCGAGATGCTCAATCCGCCCGCCGATGCGCGCGCCATCGTGCCGCGGCTGGCCGACGGCACGCCGTATGCGTGGAATCCCGGCGCGCGCACGTGGCGCATCGCGCTGGCGCCGCCGGCGACGTGCGCCGCGGACTGCGTGAAGCTGGCGCAGGATCTGGACAAGGTGTGGCGGCTGTTCGGCCACAACGCCGACGATGTCGAAATCCTGTGGATCGGTACGCCGCCGGCCGGGGCGCCGAAGCCCGCGTCGCTGCGCGTGCTGCAGCCGGGCAGCGGACTGGAGCAGCAGTTGCCGCGTCTGGACGATCCGGCCGGCGTGCCGGTGTACGTGATCGATCCCAACGGTTTCGTCGTGCTGCGCTACGCGCCGGGGTTCGATCCGGCCGGGCTGCGTACCGATATGTCCAAGCTGCTGAAATTGATGTGAGCCCCGGACGATGACTTCGACGACTGCCGCCGCGCCGCGCCCGGTGCCGTACCGCCATTTCCACCGCATCGCCTGGCTGGCGGTGGCGCTGACGCTGTGCGTGGTCGTGTTCGGCGCGTTCGTGCGGCTGTCCGACGCCGGCCTGAGTTGCCCGGACTGGCCGACCTGCTACGGCCGCGCCGCGTGGCCCAGGGCGGTCGACGATGCGGCCGATCACGTCGCCTCGGCGATCCGGCCGTTCGAGACCCACAAGGCCTGGCGCGAACAGGTGCACCGCCATCTGGCCGCCACGCTCGGCGTGATCGTGCTGTCGCTGTCGCTGCTGGCCGCGCGCCGCCGCCGCTGGGGCATCGCGCAGGTGCTGGCGGCTTCGGCGCTCGTGGCCATCGCCATCCCGCTGTACATGCGCGGCGACCATGTCGCCGCCTCGGTGCTGGCGATCGCCGGCGAGGCGATCCTGCTGCTGGCCGCGCTGCGCTGGAGCAACATCGATCTGGCCCGCGCCGGCGCGCTGACGCTGGCGGTGATCATCTTCCAGGCGCTGCTGGGCATGTGGACGGTGACCTGGCTGCTCAAGCCCATCGTCGTGATGGGCCACCTGCTCGGCGGACTGGCCACCTTCTCGCTGCTGATCTGGATGGCGTGGCGCGCGACCGACCGGCCGATCCGGCTGGCCGATGCGCCGGCGCTGCGGCGCTGGTTGTTCGCCGGGCTGGGCCTGCTGGCGCTGCAGATCGCGCTCGGCGGCTGGGTCAGCGCCAACTATGCGGCGCTGTCGTGCGGACTGGAATTTCCCAAGTGCGCGGGGCAGTGGTGGCCGGATGCGGATTTCCGCCAGGGCTTCGTGCTGTGGCGCGGCATCGGCGTGGACTACGAAGGCGGCGTGCTCGATGGCGCGTCGCGCATCGCCATCCAGCTGGCGCACCGCGTGGTCGCGGTCGTGCTGGCGCTTTACCTGCTGGCGCTGGCGTGGCGGCTGCTGCGCACGCCGGGCATGCGCGGCTGGGCGGTGACGCTGGTGGTGCTGACGGTAGCGCAGGTGTCGCTGGGCATCGCCAACGTCAAGCTCAACCTGCCGCTGCCGGTGGCGGTGGCGCACAACGGCGGCGCCGCACTGCTGCTGTTCACGCTGGTATCGCTGATCGCGCGCGTGCGCAGGCCGGGATGAAGATGAAAAGCGGTAACGGGGAACGGGGAACGGGCAATGCGCTGGCATCGCTGGCTGCTGCCGTTCCGATGCGCCGGGCCGTTGTCGCCGAAAAACTTTCCGCGTGCCGGATTCTCCTCGCTCACGCGCACCATCATTCCCCGTTCCCTGTTGCCGGGTTCCGATCCTGATGTCCGCTACGTTCCGCCAATACTGGGATCTGACCAAGCCGCGCGTGGTCGCATTGATCGTGTTCACCGCGCTGGTGGGCATGTTCCTGGCGATCGATGGCCTGCCCGACGGCGCGCAGCTGCTGCGCGGCGCGCTGGGTTTCCTCGGCATCTGGCTGGCCGCGTCCAGCGCGGCGGCGATCAACCAGCTGCTGGATGCGCGCATCGACGCGAAGATGGCGCGCACGTCGTGGCGGCCGCTGGTGCAGGGACAGGTCAAGCCGTGGCAGGCGCTGATCTTCGCGCTGGCGCTGGCGGCGCTGTCGATGACCATCCTGGTGGTGTGGGTCAACGTCATCACCGCGCTGCTGACGTTCGCTTCGCTGATCGGCTATGCGGTGATCTACACGGTGTTCCTCAAGCGCGCCACGCCGCAGAACATCGTCATCGGCGGCATCGCCGGCGCGGCGCCGCCGTTGCTGGGCTGGGCGACGATGACCGGCATGCGCGGCGAATGGGACTGGCCGCATGCGCTGCTGCTGGTGCTGATCATCTTCGTGTGGACGCCGCCGCATTTCTGGGCGCTGGCGATCTTCCGCCGCGAGGACTACGCGCGCGCGCTGGTGCCGATGCTGCCGGTAACCCACGGCGTGACCTACACGCGCTGGCAGATCCTGTTCTACACCGTGCTGCTGGTCGAAGTGACGGTGCTGCCGGTGGTGTTCGGCATGAGCGGCTTGTTCTACCTGGGCGGCGCGCTGGTGCTGGGTTCGGTGTTCCTGTGGTACGCGTGGAAGCTGCTCAATCCGCCTGACGAGTTCTTCGCGATGCGCGTATTCAACTATTCCATCGTCTACCTGATGGCGCTGTTCGCCTTCCTGCTGGTCGATCACTGGCTGCTGCCATGGCTGCAGCCAGCCGCGCCGGCGCTGATGGAATTCGTGCCGGCGGGTTGAACCGCCGCGTTTTCACCCTCAGTGTCGTTCCTGACACGATGGGAGAAAGGCGCATGAGATGGCGCAAGGCGATGGTGTCGCTGCTGGCGGCGGTATTGGCCGGTTCCACGGTCGCGGAAGAGAACCCCTGGACGCAGGCCGCACGGCAAATGCACGAGGCGGCCGAATCGCAGCGGCTGATCGTCGTCGGCGAAATGCACGGAACGCTCGAAATCCCCAAGGTGATGCGGGCACTGGTCATGCAGGCCGCCGACACCGCGCCGGTCGTGCTGGCGCTGGAAGTCTCGCGTGCCGAACACGCGGTGATGCGCGAATACCTTTCTTCCGACGGCGATACGGCGTCACGCGAGCATCTGCTCGCCAGCGGCTGGTGGCGGGTTCCCGCCGACAGGCACGATGGCCGCCGTACAGAAGCGATGCTGGAATTGATCGAGGCGATACGGCAACTGCGTGTCCACGGCGCCGATGTCGCGCTGCTGCCCTACGACGTCGCTGTTCCGACTGGTGATAGTGGAGCGCGCGATCGCGCGATGGCGGATCGCCTGCGTAGCGCCTTCAGCGCGCTGCCACATGGCCGTCTGATCGTGCTCACCGGCAACGTGCACGCGATGAAGTTCAAGCCCGACTACTGCCCGCAATGTCAGACGCCGATGACGGCGCATCTGCGCGATCTGTCGCCCTACAGCATCGAGATCAGCGCACGTGGCGGCGCTTTCCATGGCTGCCTGCCCGGCGGTTGCGGTCCCGTGCCGGTGACGCCCAACACGCGGCAGAGCGGTGCGGTGGGCCAGAACGACGACGATCCCTTCGACTACCGCATCGTGCTGCCGTCCTTCACGCCCGCCGCGCGGGTGCGGTAGGCAGCCCCAGGAATCGATCCAAGTCGACAATCGGAGCCCGCTCTACGGTTTGCCGTGGCGGTATCAGCGCGGCTGCGCTTCCATCTGTTCGACCACCACCGGCTCCAGCGATTTCAGTCCGGCGTCGCGGCCGATCCGCAGCGCTTCTTCTGCGGACCTGCCCTGCTGGTGCGCGGCCAGCGCCAGCAGCGCGCCGACGCGGTTGCCGGAAGCGCAGTGCAGCAGTACGTCGCCTTCACTTTGATCGAGCAGCTGCTGCAGGCGCGCGGCGTTGGCGGGGGTGATGTCGTCCTTGCCGGCGATCGGCACTGCGATATAACGCAGGCCCAAGCGCTGCGCCTCGGCGGCGGCATCGTAACCACGATCCTCGTCCACGCCGCGCAGATCGATGACGGTGGCGACGCCTTCGGCGCGCAGGTCGGCCAGATCCTGCGCGGTCGGCTGGCCGCCGGTATGCAGGCCCGGGCGTGGCCGGGCGAATTCGCCGGCGTGCGCGGTGGCCGTGGCAGCAAGCAGCAGGGCCAGGCAGGCGGTGGTGAAGGTCTTCATGGCGAACCTCGCGATGGTTTGTCCGATTCCGCAATGCGGTGGCGGAGAGGCCGGGCTCATTCCAGCAAATGCCGCTGCCAGAACAGCACGCTGGCCGCGCCGAAATAGTCGTTGTTGCTCTTCTTGCGGAAGCCATGGCCTTCGTCGTCGAACATCAGGAACCAGACCGGCTGGCCGTTGTCGCGTACCGCCCGGGCGATCTGCTCGGCCTCGGTGTACGGCACGCGCGGATCGTTTTTGCCTTGGGCGACGAACAGCGGCGCGCGGATCTTCGAGGCGTTCCTCAGCGGCGAGATGCGGTCGAACACCACCTTCATCGCCGGGTCGCGCTCGTCGCCGTATTCGGCGCGGCGCAGGTCGCGGCGGTAGCTCTCGGTGTTGGTCAGGAACGTGGTGAAGTCGGAGATGCCGACGATGTCGATGCCGGCGCGGATGCGATCGCTGTAGTGCATCAGCGAGGCCAGCACCATGTAGCCGCCGTAGCTGCCGCCGACCACGCCGATGCGCGAGGCATCCAGTTCGGGCTGCAGCGCGATCCAGTCCAGCAGCGCGCCGATGTCGCGGACCGAGTCCTCGCGCTTGTCGGCATTGTCCAGCGACAGGTAGGTCTTGCCGTAGCCGGACGAGCCGCGCACGTTGGGCACCAGCATCGCCACGCCCAGTTCGTTGGCGAGGAACTGCGCGTTCGGGTTGAACGACGGCACCGACTGGCCCTCCGGGCCGCCATGGATGCTGATGATGACCGGGTATTTGCCGCTGGCCGACGCCTTCGCGGGGCGGTAGTAGAAGGCCGGGATCGTGCGGGGCTGGCCATCCACCTGGTCGAAGGTCCGATAGCGCACCAGCGTCGGCGCGACGAACGCCGCCGTATCCAGTCCGCCGACCTCGCTGCGCGTCCAGCGCTCCAGCGTGCGATCGGCCAGGCCGATGACGTAGGCGTCGCTGGGCGAGGTGGCGGTGTTGAGCGTGATCGCCAGGCGCTTGCCGTCCGGCGAGAAATCCGCGCCGCCGATCACGCCGATAGGCAGTTCGGGCAACGCGACCGGCCGGTGATCCGGCAGCGCGATCACGTGCGCCTTGCCGATGCCGTCTTCGTTGACCACGTAGGCCAGGTGGCTGCCGTCGTGGGAAATGACGAAGTCCTCCACGTCCCACGGAATGTTCGCCGTCAGCACCCGTGGCCGGCCGCGGGCCGGATCGTGGTGGCGCAGGCGCATGAACTCGCTGGGACGGCCGTCCACCGGTTCGTCGGAAATGAAGTACACGCCCTTGCCCTGCGGCGCATAGGCGAAGCGGCCGAACGCGGCCTTGCCGCCGTCGATCGGGAACGACACGAGCTTGCCGGTGCGCAGGTTCACCTTGCCCGGATACGACTCGCTGGCCGACACGTAGCGCGACACCAGCAGTTCGCTGCCATCGGGCGAGAAGTCCAGCGGGGTCCACGATCCGCCCGCCGACAACAGCAGCCGCGACATGCCGGCGCGGGTGTCGCGCACCCAGATGTCGCGATCGGTGCCGTTGCGCGCGGTGCTGGAATACGCCATCAGCGAACCGTCGCGGTTGAGCACGGTGCCGCCGTTCTGGCTGCGCCTGCCGTCGGTGAGCAGCGTGCTGCTGCGCGTCTGCGCATCGAACCAGTACAGCTGCGAGAACTCGTCGCCGCCCTTGTCCTTGGCGTAGACGAAGCCTTCGCGCCACGCGCCCGGCGGCGACGGCACCACGCCGGCGACCGGTTCGGGATAGAAGGTCAGCTGCTCGCGCATGCCCAGCGGCTGGCAGACGCGGTGCACCTGGCTGGTCTCGGCGAAGCGCGTGCCGATCAGCAGGCAGCCGTCCTGCGTCCAGCCGCTGATGCTGGCGCCGCGCGTGTTCTGGTAGCGGTTCAGGCGTTCGATCAGCTCGGCCGGGATCTCCGGCACGTTCTCGCTGACCCGGTTGCCGACCTGAAGGCGTTCGACCAGCGCATCCTGAGCAAAGGCAGGCGCTGCGCAGCACAGCGCGAGCAGCAGGGCGGGTAGTGCGAGCGGGCGCATGAGGACTCCGTAGCGTCGAACTCCGGCCAGTCTAGAGTGTATCGGGTGTTTTGGAGTGCTTTCCCGCGCCTCCGGGTGGCCGCAAGGCAAGACGAAGACCCCAGGCAGTCAGCCTGTCTACCGGGCGTGGCCGCACTGGCATGCTCATGCGGCGGCCCGGAGGCGCGGAAAGTGATTCGACATGCATGACAGCCCAGACCGTCCATCCCAGCGCAAGCTGGGATCCCTGTTGCATCGGACTTTCGTCGTTGCAGGATGGCAGCGACAGGAAATCAGGGAAATGGACGACCAGCCATTCGGCTGTTGAAAAGCGCTTCCAGCTTGCGCTGGGATGACGCTTCGGTTCTTTGCCGAGTCCCAGGGTTTGGCTCTGGGCCGCTTGCCGGACATTCCCCGGGCCGCCGTCCGCGATTGCAGCAGCGGCCATGATTGCAGGCGCCGTCAATGCCGGCCGATACGCGCCTGCAGCAGCGCGCGCATCTCGTACTTGTCGGCCTCGTCCAGGCCGCTGTCGCGCTGCTTGGCCTGCAGTTCCTCGATGCGCTGCTGCAGCATCTGCTTTTCCAGCTGGTGGGCGGCGTCGAGCAGTTCCACCTGCCAGCTGTCCTCGTTGCCGGGGATGTCCTGCATCGCCAGCTTCTGCAACGCGATGCCTTCCTCGCGGTCGGAAAAATGCTCCAGCAGCGCGCCGGCGGTGATGTCCGGGCGCGCCTGCACGATGTCCAGCAGTTCGATCATCAGATCCACGCCGGGCTGGCGCAGGCCGGCAAAGCCCTGCGGCGACGGCAGCGAAAGCGCCAGCGCCGGCTTGTGCAGCAGGCGCACGATCGCGCTGCGCACCAGGCTGGGCTTGTGCGCGGGCGAGCCCTGCGCCGGGCGCCGTATGCGCGCGGGCGTGGCGGCGGGGGCCGGCGTAATGGCCGCGCCCACGCCGGTGATCTCGGTCAGCCGCTGGCGCATCAGATCGCCGAAGGCGCCGTCGGGAATCTGCGCCAGCAACGGCCTGGCGCGTTCGGCCAGCCGCGCCTTGCCATCCAGCGTGGACAGGCGGATGTCCTTGCCCAGTTCGTCGAAGAAGAACTGCGACAGCGGCGTGGCCTGCTGCAGGCGCGCGTCGAAACCGGCCGCGCCTTCCTTGCGCACGATGCTATCCGGATCCTCGCCCTGCGGCAGGAACAGGAACATCGCCTGGCGCCCGTCCTTCATTCGCGGCAGCACCGATTCCAGCGCGCGCCACGCCGCGCGCTCGCCGGCCGCATCGCCGTCGAAACAGAAATACACGTCCGGCGCGTTGCGGAACAGCAGTTCGGCGTGCTCGGGCGTGGTCGCCGTGCCCAGCGTGGCGACCGCCTCGGTGACGCCGTACTGGAACAGCGATACCACGTCCATGTAGCCCTCGACGACGATCAGCCGCGCGATCTTCTGGTGCGCCTGGCGCACCTGCCACAACCCGTACAGCTCGCGGCCCTTGTGGAACAGCGCGGTTTCCGGCGAGTTGAGGTACTTGGGACCGTCTTCCTTGTCGAGCACGCGCCCGCCGAAAGCGATCACGCGGCCGCGCCGATCGGAAATCGGGAACATCACCCGGTCGCGGAACTTGTCGTAGACGTGGCCGCGATCGTTCTTGGAGAACAGGCCGGCGCGATCGAGCAGCTTCATCCGGCGCTCGTCGGTGCCCAGCGCCTCGCGCAACGCCGAAAAGCCATCCGGCGCGTAGCCGATCGAGAACTGCGTGCGGATGCCCTCGTCCACGCCGCGTCCGTCCAGGTAGGCGCGCGCCTTGTCGCTGCCCGCCAGCTGCTTCTGGAAGAAGCGCGAGGCCGCCTCCAGCGCGGTGTAGAGATCGCGGCTGTCGTCGTCCTGGTTGCGCCGCTGGGTTTCCTTCGGCACTTCCATGCCGTTGCGCCGCGCCAGCTCCTCGACCGCGTCGAGGAACTCCAGCCGGTCGTAGTTGATCAGGAACGACAGCGCGGTGCCGTGCGCGCCGCAGCCGAAGCAGTGGTAGAACTGCTTGACCGGCGACACCGTGAACGACGGCGAGCGCTCGTCGTGGAACGGGCAGCAGGCCGAATACTCCTTGCCCTGCCGCTTCAGCGGCACGCGCGCGCCGACCACCTCGACGATGTCCGTCCGGGCGAGCAGTTCGTCGATGAAGGCGTCGGGGATGCGGGCCATGGCCGCATAGGATGCCATGCCGCGCCATCGTGGCCCGGGTGACGACCGTGGGCCAGCGCGCCGGCCAATCCCGCCAGAGTACGAGGCTAGGAAGGCGCGGGCGTCTTCAGCCCGGCGTCCTGCAGCTTGCGCCGCGAATGCAACCGTTCGTCGATGACCGCGGTCAGCAGTGCGCCGATGAAGAACACCACGGCGGCGTAGTACAGCCAGATCAGCAGCAGCGCCAGCGCGCCCATCGATCCATAGGCGCTACCCGGCGCCGCCTGCGCCAGGTACACGCCGATGAGATAGCGCCCCAGCGCGAACAGCACCGCAGTGATCGCGCCGCCCAGGAACGCCTGCCGCCATTCCACCCGCCGGTCGGGCAGGTAGTGGTAGAGGAACGCGAACCCCAAGGTATAGAGCAACAGCGATGTGATGTAACCGATCGCCGGCAGCACCGACGGCAGGCGCGCGAACACCACCTGCATCGCGGTGGTGGCGATCATCGACACGAGCAGCAGGAACCCCAGCGCCAGCACCACGCCCATCGAGAACACGCGCTTCTTCAGCCAGGCCAGCAAGCCGTTCAGGCGCTGGGCGTCGGTGCGGAAGATCAGATTGAGCGCGCCCTGCAGCTGCGCGAAGACGATCGTCGAACCGACGAACAGCAGCAGCGTGCTCCACAGCCCGGCCAGCGAGCCGACGCTGGGCTGATCGGTCGCGTTGGCGATGACGGTATTGGCGACGGTGGCCGCGCTCGGCCCGGCCAGCGCGCCGATCTGCTCGATCAGCGACTGTTGCGCCGGCGGATACAGCGAGGCGGTCAGCCACAGCAGCAGCACCAGCAGCGGCGCCAGCGACAGCAGTGCATAGAACGCCAGCGACGCGGCCTGGGTCATCAGGTCGATCTCGATGAAGCGGTTCACCATCGCCCCGGGCAGGCTCTGCTCCAGGCGTTCGAGGTGGCGGCGCAGTTTGGCGGGCGACAGGCGTGACATGCGGTGACGGCGTTCCGGTCGTATCGATGCGGGAAGCATCGCGCCGGCGATGTCGCCGAAGCGTGATTCGGCGGTGAACGGCCGCCGACGGGACGCCGGCCGCGCGGTTCAGCCGTCCAGTGCGGCCAGCGCCTGCAACGCTTGGCCGCTGACCCGCTGCATGGTCCAGCCGTCCATGCCGATCGCGCCGAGGCGGCGGTAGAAGCCGATGGCCGGTGCGTTCCAGTCCAGCACCGACCATTCGAAGCGGCCGTAGCCGCGCGCCACCGCCAGCCGCGCCAGATGGACCATCAGCGCCTTGCCGATGCCGTGGCCGCGCAGCGCCGGGCGCACGAACAGATCTTCCAGGTACAGGCCGGGCCTGCCGAGGAAAGTCGAGAAGGTCCGGAAGAACAGCGCAAGCCCGGCCGGTTCGCCGTCGAACTCGGCGATCACCACCTCGGCCGCCGGCTGCGCGCCGAACAGGTGTTCGATCAGATCCGCCTCGCTCGCCACCGCTTCGTGGCACAACTGTTCGTAGTCGGCCAGCTCGCCGACCAACGCCAGGATCAGCGACGCGTCGTCGGCGCTGGCTGCGCGCAGGCGGATGCGGCCGGTGGCCGATGAAGATGAAGGAAAGGACATGGGGCGCACTATCCCGGGGAACCGCCGGCATTGTGCCCTGCGCGCGATGTCGATGCGGCGATGCGATGCGAATCCGCCGATCAGGACGCGCCGGCATCGCCCAGCATCGTGCCCAGCGCGCGCCCGAACGCCTGGAACGCCTGCTCGGCCTGCGCCATCTCCGCGAAGCCTTCGGCGCAGGCGACCACCACCGTGGCGCCCTGCGCGCCGCGCGCTGCATCGACGATGCCGACATTGCAGGCGCGGCCCTGCTGGGTGCCGGTCTTCTGTGCGAAGTCGGTGCCGTCCGGCAGGCCGGCGGTGATGCGGCGATCGCCGGTGGTGATGCCGCGCATGTGATCGAGCAGTCGCTGCGTGCTGGCCGGCGACAGCAGTTCGCCGGCCGCCACGCGTTCGAGCAGCCGCGCGAATGCCGACAGCGTGGCCGCGTTCTTGCCGGTGCGGTAGTAGTCGTCGAACACCGCCTGCATCGATTCGGCGCGCAGTGCCTCGCGTGGCACGCCCAGCGCGTCGGCCAGCGCGCGCAGCCGCGGCTCGCCGGCGTCGGCGTTGCGCAGCCGCACCAGCGCCATGTTGTCCAGATTGGCCACGCCCGGATGCAGGGCGCCGTAGGCGTCGTAGCGCACCTGCAGGATGGTGGTGATCGGCCCGAAACCGTCGCCTACCCAGTCGGCGATGCGCGCGTTGAGATGATCCTCGCCGACCTTGCGGATCAGCATGTCGGTGGCCGTGCTGTCGCTGTCGCGCAACGATTTCTGCAGCAGCGTGCCCACGCTGAAACGCGCGCCGGGCTTGTGCTGCAGCATGTCGCCGGCGCCGTCGACGTAGTCCGTCTGCGCCAGTACCAGTTCCTCGTCCAGCGACAGGCGGCCAGCGTCGACTTCCTCCAGCACCGCGATCGCCACCGGCACCTTGATCGTCGACGACAGGTACCAGCGCCGTCCGTCGCCGCGGTCCAGCGTGCCGGCCGCAGCGCCGAAGCGCGCGACGTAGGCGCCGAAGTCACCGGGCATGGCCGCGTCGATGGCATCGACGGCCTGGTCCAGCGGCGCGACCCATGCGGGATCGGCCCGGGTCGCCTGCGCCTGTTCCTGCACCGGCGAGGCCGGCTCGCCGCGGCAACCGGCCAGCAACGCGGCGGCGAGCAGCGCGGACAGCAGGGGCAGGCGTCGGAGCGGCATCATGGCGGCGCGGGCGAGGACACGGTCGGGACGGGCGGCGTGTCCCTGAATACCCCCGATGCGGTGACGGCGGCGCCAACGTCGCGCAACGCGCGTTCGCTGGCGGCCGTCGACGCGCCGCGCGCGCAGGCGGCGATCACCACGCGTGCCGCTCGCGGCCTGGGCGATTGTGCGCGCGCGGTCGCGGTGGGCGGCATCGTGACGATGCCCAGATCGCAGGTGCGCCGGTACTGCGTGCCGGTCTTGTGCGCGAACCGCGCCTGCGCCGGCAGGCCGGCGCGGATGCGCTGCTGGCCGGTCTGCACGCGCGTCATCAGATCCAGCAGATAGCGCGTGCCGTCCGGCCCCAGCGCCAGGCCGTCGGACAGCGATGCGAGCATGCGGCCGTAGTCGACCAGCGAGGCGCTGTTGGCGTGGGTGGCGTAGTACGCCTCGAAGGCGCTGTCCATGTCCGGCAGCAGGAACTCGGCCGGTTCCACCGCCAGCAGCTGCGCCAGCTTGCGCACGCGCGCCGGGCCGGCGCCGCTGCGCTGCAGCGCCAGCAGATCGCTGGACTTGAGTCCGGCCGCGGCCGGATGCAGCATGCCGTAGGCGCGGCGGCGCACGTCGGCCAGCGACGTGATCTGCACGCCGCGCACGGCGATGAGTTCGGACGCCACCGCGTTGACGCGGGCGATGCCGACGCCGCGTATCAGCAGGTCGCTGGCGGTATTGTCGCTGTAGACGATCATCTGCTCGAGCAGATACGACACCGGCAACCGGGTACCGGCCGGATGGGCGTTGGTGCCGCCGGCGCCATCGACGAAATCGGTCTCGCGCAGCGTGAGCCTGGTCTGCAGCGACAGTTCGCCGCGCTCGATCGCGCGCATCACCGCGATCGCCACCGGCACCTTGACGCCGGACGCCAGGTACCAAGGCTCCTCGCCGTGGAAGGAGTAGGACTCGTTGCGGTCGAGATGGTGCACGTAGACGCCGATGTCGCCGGCGAAGCGCGCATCGGCCGCCTCCAGTCGCTTCTGCAGCGACAGCGTCCACGCCGGCACGTTCAACGCCTGTACCTGCGGCGTAGGCAGCGCGGGCGGTGCGGCGGAAAGGCGCCACGGCGCGGCCAGAACGGCGAATACGACGACGGTGGAAAACACCCTGTTCATCGCCGCCGCATTGTGCCGTGAAGGCGCCGCATCGCCGCTGAACATCAGTCCCGCGGCGATTGCGCCGTGTCGCGTCCGCGTCGCGACAGCGCGGCCGTCAGCCGCTGCCACAGCCAGATCCACGCCGCGGTCGCCACGATCAGGATCGCCGTCAGCACCAGCGCGCGTTCGTAGGACACCGCCTGGTAATAGCCGAGCACCGTGCGCAGCAGGATGAAGATCACGCTGATGTGGACGATGAACGCCATCAGCGCGTCGCTGCCGACGATCGCGATCGGCTTGAGCACCTTGGCCAGCAGCGCGCCGCCGGCGATCGCCAGCGCCAGCAATGCCAGCGCGCCGCCGACGCTGAACAGCGTGAACATCAGGCCCGGCGGATGCTTGCCGTCGTTGCGCGCGATCGCGACCAGCAACGGCCGCAGGTCGTCGGCGCGGACCGCGAACCACGCCAGCAGCGCCACCGCCGCCAGCGCGATGCCGCCGGCCAGCAGCAGGCGCGTACCGACCTGGCCGTTCCACTTCAGCAGCAGGCCGCCGATTAGCAGGCCGATCAGCACCAGCGGCAATCGCGCCAGTTGGCCCCACGTGTAGTAATCGGGATGCTCGACCAGCAGCGCCTGCAGCTGCGGCACGCCCCAGAAGCCGAAATTCTCCAGCAGCCACCACGATCCATAGATCACCGGCAGCGGGCTGAGCCAGCGCACCAGCGCCGGCGCCCTGGCCCACAGCGGCAGCAGCCACGGGATCCACAGCAATGCGATCGCATAGAAGCCGAGGATCTCGACGAACGACGGGAAATCCCGGTACAGCAGCGTATCGACGATCTCGCTGCGGCTGCGGTCCCACAGCTCGACCACGGTCAGCACCTTGTACCAGAACAGCACCACCACGCCGCGCCACAGCAGCCGGTTGCGCCGCCGCGGCCAGTCCTCCGACGCCGTCTTGGGCACGAACGCGACCGCCAGCGCGATGCCGAACACGATGAAGAACAGCGACGAGGAGAACTTGGTGATTGCGTGGACCGGCACCTGGCCCCAGTCCGGGAAGTCGCTGAACGGCATCAGCCCGTTGGTGCCATGGCTGAGGATCATCAGGCACACGGCCAAACCGCGCGCCAGGTCGATTGCGTCGATGCGTCCGGCCCTGCGCGCCTTGGCGCGCAACGGCGTCTGCGCAGCGGGCTTGTCGGAGGCGGGTGTGACGGCCGTGCCGTCGCCGGCCGTCGCGGACATCGTTTACCGGCCCGTCGCGGGCGCCGGGGCCGGGGCCGGTGGCGTCGCCGTCGCGGGCGTCGCGCGGCCGGCCGCGCCGATGCGCCAGATCGCGTTGCCGACATCGTCGGCCACCAGCACGCCGCCTCGGGTGTCGATCGCCACGCCAACCGGGCGGCCCTGCGCATCGCCGCTGTCGTTGACGAAGCCGCCGAGCACCGTCTCGATCGGACCCGAAGGACGACCGCCGGAGAACGGCACGAAGACGACCGAGTAGCCGACCTTCGGCTGGCGGTTCCACGAACCGTGCAGGCCGATGAACGCGCCGTTGGCGTAGCGCGCCGGCAACGCGTTGCCGGTGTAGAACGCCAGGCCCAGCGGCGCGACATGCGAACCCAGGCCGTAGTCCGGCGCGATCGCCTGGGCGACCAGATCGGCGTCCTGCGGCTGCACGCGGGTATCGACATGCTGGCCGAAGTAGCTGTACGGCCAGCCGTAGAACGCGCCCTCGCGTACCGAGGTCAGGTAGTCGGGCACCAGATCGTTGCCGATTTCGTCGCGCTCGTTGATCACCGCCCACAGCGCGCCGCTTTCCGGATACAGCGCCAGCGCGGTGGGATTGCGCAGGCCGGAGGCGTAGTTGCGCACCGCGCCGGTGGCCGGATCGACTTCCAGCACCGCGGCGCGGTTGACCTCTTCCTCCATGCCGTTCTCGGCGATGTTGCTGTTGGAGCCGACGCCGACATACAGCTTGCTGCCGTCGCGGCTGGCGACCAGCGCCTTGGTCCAGTGGTGGTTGCGCCCGGCCGGCAGGTCGGCGACCTTCTCCGGCTTGGCGCTGATCGATGTGGCGCCTGTGGTGTAGGGCACCTTGACCAGCGCGTCGGCATTGGCGATGTAGAGCGTGTCGCCGACCAGCGCCATGCCGTACGGCGAGGTCAGCCCGGTCAGGAAGGTCTGGCGCACTTCGGCCACGCCGTCGCCGTCGGCATCGCGCAGCAGGGTGATGCGATCGGCGCTGGGCACACCGGCGCCGGCGCGCTTCATCACCGCGTTCATCGCCATGCGCTTGGGCCCGGGCGTGGTTTCGGTCTTGGGCTTGTTGGCCTCGGCGACCAGCACGTCGCCATTGGGCAGCACCAGCACCTGGCGCGGATGATCCAGGCCGCGCGCGAACGCGGTCACGCCGAAGCCGGCGGCCGGGGTCGGCTGGCCGTTCTCGGACCACCCTACCGCCGGGGCGATCTCCACCACCGGCACGGTCGATTCGTCCGGCTCGGGCAAGACCGGGTTGGGACCGGTGCCGACGGGATATTCGCCGGCCGGCGCGGCGGCGCTGTCGTCGGCGTCGGCCTGCGCGACCTGGGTGTCGTCATCGACCGGCGGATCGCCGCTGCTCATGCAGCCGGACAGCGCCAGCGCCAGGACCGCGATCGCGGGAAGGGTCGGGAGGCCGCGCAGCCCGGTGGAGGAGGTCGTCGCCATATCGGTCGCATCCGCTGAGGGGGAGGCCCGATTGCAGCAGCGTCGGCGTGATGGCGGGGTCACCGTCGTGGTTCCGGGACGGCGGCCGACGCGCGGGCGTCAGTTGCCTTGGGGCGACGGAAGCGACGTGGGCCCACGTGGGTGGGAGGCGCTCATGTGGGCTGCCTGGAGAGCGCTACTTCGGGAGAGGGCTGGGGGTGCAGTGCGATGCCTTGGCGGCTTCGCCGCACCCTCATCCGGCCCTTCGGGCCACCTTCTCCCGCAAGCGGGAGAAGGGAACGATGCAAGCTTATGAAGCCGTATCGCTTCAGCCGGCCAGCTTCTTCTTCAGCAATGCCGAAACCTGGCCCATGTCGGCCTGTCCGGCCAGCTGCGGCTTCAGCACGCCCATCAGCTTGCCCAGGTCGGCCGGGCCGGTGGCGCCGGTCTGCACGATGGCCGCGTCGATGGCGGCCAGGATCTCGGCTTCGCCGAGCTTTTCGGGCAGGTAGCGCTGGATGACGGCGATTTCGGCGCGCTCGATGACGGCCAGATCCTCGCGGGCGGCGGCCTCGAACTGGCTGACCGAATCCTTGCGCTGCTTGACCATCTTCTCGAGCACGGCCAGCACCGCCGCGTCGTCCAGCTCGATGCGCTCGTCGACCTCGCGCTGCTTGATGGCGGCGTTGATCAGGCGGACCACGCCCAGCGTGTCCTTGTCGCCGGCCTTCATCGCGGCCTTCATGTCGGCGGTGAGTTGTTCTTTCAGGGACATGGTCGGTTCCTCGGGCGGGGCGGCGCAGCTTGGGGCCGCACCACCGGGAGTCAAAAACACAAAAAGCCGGCGACGCACAGGCGGGCCGGCTTCAAGGGGGCGCCATCGCCGCCGGTCAGGCCGGAAGCGACGGGCAGGCCCGCGTCGTGTTCAGTACAGGCGCTGGCGCTTGGTGACGTCGCGTGAGGAGCGACGCAGCTGGCGCTTCACCGCGGCGGCGGCCTTGCGCTTGCGTTCCTGGGTCGGCTTCTCGTAGAACTCGCGCTTGCGGGTTTCGGCCAGCACGCCGGCCTTCTCGCAGGTGCGCTTGAAGCGACGCAGAGCAAACTCGAAAGGCTCGTTTTCGCGGACTTTGACGCTGGGCATACGTAATCTCGATGAATTTGAACGTCCGGCTGTGCATGGCCGGGCGCTTGCGAAAGGACTCGCACACACTCGGCCAGGCCGGGTGAGCCGCGCATTATAGCGATCGCCCCGGGCCGGACGCAACCAGCCCGTATACTGGCGGCCTGATGAAAGTCCTCGGCATCGAAACCAGCTGCGACGAGACCGGCGTGGCCGTCTACGACACCGGCCAGCCCGGCGCGGCCGGCCTGCGCGCCCACGCGGTCTACAGCCAGATCGCGCTGCATGCCGAATACGGCGGCGTGGTGCCGGAACTGGCCAGCCGCGACCACGTGCGCAAGCTGCTGCCGCTGGTCCGGCAGACGCTGGACGAGGCCGGGCTGTCGCTGGGCGAGCTGGACGGGGTGGCCTATACCGCCGGCCCCGGGCTGGTCGGCGCGCTGCTGGTAGGCGCCGGGGTGGCGCGGTCGCTGGCCTGGGCGCTGGATCTGCCGGCGGTCGGCGTGCACCACATGGAAGGCCACCTGCTGGCGCCGCTGATGGAGGACGACCCGCCGCAGGCGCCGTTCGTCGCGCTGCTGGTCTCCGGCGGCCACACCCAGCTGGTCGCGGTGGACGCCATCGGTCGCTACCGGCTGCTCGGCGAGACGCTGGACGACGCGGCCGGCGAGGCCTTCGACAAGACCGCCAAGCTGATGGGCCTGCCGTACCCGGGCGGCCCGCAGCTGGCCGCGCTGGCCGAAAGCGGCACGCCGGGACGGTTCCGCTTCGCCCGGCCGATGACCGATCGGCCCGGGCTGGATTTCAGCTTCTCCGGACTGAAGACCCAGGTGTTGCTGGCCTGGCGCGACAGCGACCAGTCGGCGCAGACCCGCGCCGACATCGCGCGCGGCTTCGAGGACGCGGTGGTCGACACGCTGGCGATCAAGTGCGAGCGCGCGCTGGACGCGGCCGGCAGCGATGTCATCGTCGTCGCCGGCGGGGTGGGCGCCAACAAGCGCCTGCGCGCCAAGCTGCACGACATCGCCGCCCAGCGCGGCGGCCGCGCGTGCTTCCCGCGCCCGGCGCTGTGCACCGACAACGGCGCGATGATCGCCTTCGCCGGCGCGCTGCGGCTGCAGGCCGGCCAGCACGACGATGCGCGGATCACGGTGACGCCGCGCTGGGACATGGCGACGCTGCCGGCGCTGGCAGCCGTGCATGGCCAATAGGAATGGCAAGAGCGCTGTTCCCGTTCCACCCTCGTCCCGCAGTCGCTTCTCCCCTTTCCCATTCTTCCTTTCCCATTCCCCGCTCATGGACAAGGTTTTCATCGAAGGCCTGCAGACGCAGGCCGTCATCGGCATCTACGACTGGGAGCGGCGCATCAGGCAGGCGCTGCGGCTGGACATCGAGCTGGGTTTCGACAATCGCGTGCCCGCCGGCAGCGACGACGTGGCCGATACGCTGGACTACGACGCGATCAGCCAGCGGCTAACCGCGTTCGTCGAGCAGTCGGAGTTCGGCCTGGTGGAAACGCTGGCCGAGCGCTGCGCGGCGCTGTTGATCGAGGAATTCGGCGTGGCATGGCTGCGCCTGAAGCTGAGCAAGCCCGGCGCGGTGCGCAACGCGATCGCGGTGGGCGTGATCATCGAACGCCGCCGCGCCGACTGACGCGCGCGCATCGCTTCTGCGATGATGCGCGCTGCTCTTTCCTGCGGATCTGCGTGGACACCCATCGATACATCCTGCTGCTGGGCACCGGCACCGACCAGGACGGCCGCCTGCGCCAGGCGCGCGACGCGCTCAAGCGCCACGGCCAGATCCTGGCGCGCAGCGGCGTGGTGCATGGCCCCAGCGTGGTGGCCGGCGATGCGACCCGCTACGCCAACCAGGCGCTGCTGTACGTCCACGCGCTGCCGCGCGACGAATTCGCCGACTGGCTGAAGGCGCTGGAAACGGCGCTGGGACGCAGGCCGGATCAGCCCGAATGCGTCATCGACATCGATCTGGTCGGCGAATGCGATGCCGGCGGCAGCATTGCCTGGCAGAACGACGCCAAGCTGGAACCGCCGCTGTTCCGCGAACTGGTGGCGAAGGTGCTGCGGCGCTAGCGCGTTACGTATCGGATGTTGGCTGGAAAGAGATTTACCGTCGTTCCGGCGCAGGCCGGAACCCAGTGCCTCGCCTTCGGACGATACAGCGTCGCTGGGTTCGGACTGCGCCGGGACGAAGAATGCGTTGACGCGACCCGAGTGCTCCGGCGCCAGGTTCGAATTGTCGGCGCCAGTGTCAGCCGGTTGCGCCGCGTCCCGCTGGGGTTGGGGTATCAGATGAAAACCGATCGCCCGCCATCGACCGCGATGATCTGGCCGGTGACGTAGCCGTTGCCGGTCAGCAGCCAGCGCACGGCGCTGACGATGTCCTCGGGCGAGCCCTGCCGCTGCAGCGCGGTGCGTTCGCGCACGATGTCCAGCGTTTCGGCCTTGACCGGGTTGTCCGACCACAGCACGTTGCCCGGCGCGATCGCGTTGACGCGCACCTGCGGACCCAGTTCGCGCGCCAGCGACTTGGTCATCATCGCCAGCGCGGCCTTGGCCATGCAGTAGACGGTGTGGCCGGCGAGCGGGCGTTCGGCGTAGATGTCGGCCAGGTTGACGATGGCGCCGCCGCTGGCGCGCAGGTGCGGCGCGGCCGCCTGCGACAGGAAAAACGGCGCGCGCGCGTTGGAAGCGAACAGTTCGTCCCACTGCTGCGGCGTGGCGCTGCCGATCGGCGTGGCGTAGTAGGCCGACGCGTTGTTGATCAGCGCGTCGAGCCGGCCGAACTGGCCGACCGCGCGCGCGACGATTTCCGCCAGCCGGTCGAACTGCGCCAGATCCGCCTGCACGGTCACCACGCTGCCGGCGCGCGCCTGTTCCAGTTCCTGCACCAGCGATTCCATGTCATCGCCCGAGCGGCGGTAGTGCAGCGCCAGGTCGTAGCCGTCGGCATGCAGGCCGCGCGCGATGGCCGCGCCCACGCGCCGGGCGGCACCGGTGATCAGGGCGACGGGGCGGTTTTCGGCGGGCATCGCGGATTTCCTTGGATGGCAGTCGCGGCCACTTTAGCCGCGTGCGCGCTGAGGCGCTTGACGGCTTTCGCGGCAACGGGCATGTTGCATTGCGACAACGCCGCGCCTCGTGTGCCGGCTCCGCAGCGGAAAGGCGATGGACTGGGCGAAGTACCGCACTCCTACCTTCGATGAGCTGATCCAGCCCGATGGGCAACCGCGCCCGGCCGCGCGCCGCGTGGTCGAATACCTCGCCGGCCTGTCCGGCCGCGAACTGGCCGAGCGCCAGCTGGCCGCCGACGTGGTCGCGCGCGTGCAGGGCATCACCTTCACCGTCTACACCGACGGGCGCAACGTCGATCGCACGCTGCCGTTCGATCTGATCCCGCGCGTCATCGACCGCCGCGAATGGGAGCGCACCGCAGCCGGCCTGAAGCAGCGCATGCGCGCGCTGAACCTGTTCATCGGCGACATCTACGGCAAGCAGCGCATCATCAAGGACAAGGTGTTCCCGGCGATGCTGCTGAAGGAATCGGTCAACTTCCGCCCGCAGTGCGTCGGCGTCACGCCGCCGCTGGGCGTGTGGGCGCACATCTGCGGATCGGATCTGGTGCGCGACGGCGACGGCACGCTGTACGCGCTGGAGGACAACCTGCGCATTCCGTCCGGCGTGTCGTACATGCTGGAGAACCGCATGGTCGCCAAGCGCGTGTTCCCGGAACTGTTCGAGACCACGTCGATCCTGCCGGTGGACGAATACCCGTCGCAGCTCTACGACACGCTGGCCGCGCTGTCGCCGCGGCCGGGCGATGCGCCGGTGATCGCGCTGCTGACGCCAGGCGTGTTCAACAGCGCCTACTTCGAGCACGCCTACCTGGCGCAGGCGATGGGCATCGAGCTGATCGAAGGCAGCGACCTGTTCGTCGCCGACGACGACTGCACCTACATGCGCACCGTGTACGGACCGCAGCGGGTGGACGTGATCTACCGCCGCGTCGACGACCTGTTCATCGATCCGGAAGCGTTCCATCCCGATTCGACGCTGGGCGCGCCGGGCCTGATCCGCAGCTGGCGCGCCGGCAAGGTGGCGCTGGCCAACGCGCCGGGCGCGGGCGTGGCCGACGACAAGGTCGTGTTCGCCTACGTGCCGAAGATGATCAAGTACTACCTGGACGAGGATCCGATCCTGCCCAACGTGCCCAGCTACCTGTGCCACAACGCCAAGGAGCGCAAGTACGTGCTGGAGAACCTCGACAAGCTGGTGGTCAAGCCGGCCAACGAGTCCGGCGGCTACGGCATGCTGATCGGCCCGCGCTCGACCAAGCGCCAGCGCGACAAGTTCAGGAAACTGATCGAGGCCGATCCGCGCAACTACATGGCGCAGCCGACGCTGGCGCTGTCCACCGCGCCGATCGTCACCGACGAGGGCCCCTCGCCGCGGCACCTGGACCTGCGCCCGTTCGTGCTGTCGCGGCAGGACATCCACGTCACCACCGGCGGCCTGACCCGCGTGGCGATGCAGCCGGGCTCGCTGGTGGTCAATTCGTCGCAGGGCGGCGGCGCCAAGGACACGTGGGTGGTCGATGTGGACGAGGAGGGCGACTGATGCTCTCGCGTGTGGCCGATCATCTTTATTGGTTCAGCCGCTACGTGCGGCGCGCCGAAAACACCGCACGGCTGGTCGGCGTGGGCAGCCAGCTGCAGCTGGATCTGCCGCGGACGGTGCGCTTCAACTGGCGGCCGATGGTCGACACGGTCGGCGCCAACGATGTCTTCCAGAAGCGCCATCCCGATGCCGCGCGCCAGGCCACCGACATCGAGGTGGTGGAGTTCCTGCTGCTGGATCCGGACAATGTGTCCTCGCTGCGCAGTTCGGTCGTCGGCGCGCGCGAGATCCTGCGCGGCATCCGCGACACGCTGCCGCAGGAGGTGTGGGAGGCGATCAACGACCTGCACCTGTACATCGATGCCGAAGGCGAGCGCGCGACCGGCCGGCGCTACCGCATCGATTTCCTCAACCGCATCGTCGACGGCTGCCTGAAGGTGTCCGGCCTGCTCAGCGCCAACGTCAGCCGCGACATCGGCTACCAGTTCCTGCGCCTGGGCACGGCGCTGGAGCAGGCCGACATGACCACACGCATCATCGATGCCGGCGCGTCGGGCCTGATCACGCCGCGCAACGAGGACGATCGCGAGACCTACCAGAACATGCAGTGGATGGCGGTGCTGCGCTCGCTGGCCGCCTACCAGATGTTCCGCCGCCACATCCGCCAGCGCGTGACCGCCGAGCTGGCGCTGCGCTTCCTGCTGCAGAACAACGAGTTCCCGCGCAGCGTGCAGTTCTGCCTGGCGCGCATGCAGAACGTGCTGCCGTCGATGCCGTTCCGCATCGGCATCGACCGGCCGATGAACCGCATCATCGGACTGACGCGCAATGCCGATCCGGCCTCGCTGGCGGCGCGCAATCCGGCCGTGTTCATGGACGAGATCCAGCAGCACCTGGGCACGCTGCACAACGCCATCGCCGACGGCTATTTCCGCGGCTGAAAGCATGTGGGAGCGACGTCGGTCGCGACTGATCCGATCCGGAACGCGACCCGTCGCGACGGACGTCGCTCCCACAGTCAAGGCATCGGCTGGCCGAGGCCATCGCCGCGGCGAAGCTACTGCTGGCTCTGCGGATCGCCGGGATCCAGCCGCGGCGTGATGCGGCGCGGCGGCATCACCGGCAGCGCGGACGGCGCTTCTTCCGGATCGCGCGCCGGCTCCCACGGGAACCGCGGCAGGCTGGCCATCGCCGATTCCAGCTTGCGCGACCAGGTGTCGTGGATTTCCGCATACAGCGGCGTGTCGCGATCCAGCCGCATCTTCTGGGTGACCTTCAGCTCGCCGGCGCGCAGCAGCACCATGTCGATCGGCATGCCGACCGACAGGTTGGAGCGGATGGTCGAGTCCAGCGACACCAGCGCGCAGCGCGCGGCGTCCTCCAGCGGGATTTCCGGGCGCAGGATGCGGTCGAGGATCGGCTTGCCGTACTTGGATTCGCCGATCTGCAGGTAAGGGGTTTCCGGCGAGGTGGCGATGCAGTTGCCGAGCGGGTAGACCAGGTACAGGCCGGGCCGCTCGCCGGCGATCTGGCCGCCGAGAATCAGCGTGGACTGCACGCTGACGCCGTTGTGCTGATCCTCGTCGCTGACCTTGACCTGGCTGGCCACCAGCGTGTCGCCGACGTATTCGGCCACCTCGTACAGGTGCGAGAACGTTCGCAGGCTGCGGCCCGCGCCCGGGTTGTCGATGTCGCGCTGCAGCCGCGACAGCGTCAGCTGCGTGGTCGCCAGGTTGCCGGCGGACATGATCACGAACACGCGCTCGCCCGGCCACTCGAACACATGCATCTTGCGGTACACGCGCACGTCGTCGAACGAGGCGCTGGTGCGCGTGTCGGCCGCGAAGACCAGCCCTTCGTTCACTTCGATGCCCACGCAATAGGTCATGACGGTTCCACTTCGATACGCATTGGATTCTATGCACCCCCTGCACGCTTGGCTAGGTTGTGCGGCGTACAATGCAATGCATGTTCCGTGCCGGATGTGCCGATGCCCGAATTGCCGATGCCCGATGACGATGCATTGACGCACAGCGGGCGGCTGGCGGCGATGATCCGCGACGAAATCGCGCACGCCGGCGGGGTGATTCCGTTCTCGCGGTTCATGGAACTGGCGCTGTACGCCCCGGGATGGGGCTATTACAGCGCCGGCAGCACCAAGTTCGGTCGCGACGGCGATTTCGTGACGGCGCCGGAACTGGGGCCGCTGTTCGCCAGCTGCGTGGCCGAAGCGGTCGCGCCGGTGCTGCGTCAGCTCGGCCCGGAGGCCGAATTCGTCGAAATCGGCGGCGGCAGCGGCGCATTCGCCGAAGTGATGCTCAAGCGGCTGCTGGAACTCGACGCGCTGCCGGCGCGCTACGCGATCCTGGAACCGAGCGCGGATCTGCGCCAGCGCCAGCGCGAGCGGCTCGGCCGCGGCGTGATTCCGCCGGTGTTCGATCTGGTCGAGTGGCTGGACGGCCCGCCGGATGCGCCCTGGAACGGCGTGCTGTTCGCCAACGAAGTGATCGATGCGCTGCCGACGCCGCGCTTCGCCATCCGCGAAGGCGAGATCTTCGAGGAAGGCGTGGCGGTGGATGCGCAGGGCCGCTTCGTGCCGGCGCTGATGGATGCCGATGCGCTGCTGGCCGCCGGCGTGCGGCATGTCGAGCGCTATCTGGAGACGACGCTCCCCGATGGCTATCGCTCCGAACTGCTGCCGCATCTGCCGTACTGGATCCAGGCGGTGATGGGCGGGTTGCGCAGCGGCGCGATGCTGTTCGTCGATTACGGCTATCCGCGCCGCGAGTTCTACCTGCCCCAGCGCAGCGAGGGCACGTTGCGCGCGTTCTACCGCCAGCAGGTGCACAACGATGTCCATCGCTGGCCCGGACTGCAGGATCTGACCGCGTCGGTGGACCTCACCGCGCTGGCCGAGGCCGGCACGCAGGCCGGTTTCGAACTGGCGGGCTACTGCACGCAGGCCAGCTTCCTGCTCGGCAACGGCTTGCAGCAGCGGTTGGAGGACGTGGAACAGCGCGCGCAGGAAGCCGCCAAGCAGCGTTTCCGCAACGAGGCGCGGCAGCTGACGCTGCCCAGCGAGATGGGCGAGCGGTTCCAGGCGATGGGCTTCGCGCGCGATGTCGATTTCAGCGCCGCGTTCCTGTTCAACGATCTGGGCTGGCGCCTGTGACCGGCGCGGCGATGCACCCGTTCCGGCGGCCTTGGCTGTGGCTGGGCCTGTGGCTGGCGGCGGTGCTGGCGGTGATCGCGCTGTCGCTGGTGGCCGCGCCCAAGCTGCCCGAGGTGCCGACCGGCGGCGACAAGGTCGAGCATTTCCTCGCCTATTTCCTGCTGGCGGCCGGTGCGGTGCAGTTGTTCCGCATACCGCGCTACTGGTTATGGTGCACGGCGGGACTGGTGGCGATGGGCATCGGACTGGAGTTCGCCCAAGGCGCATTCACCGTCGATCGCATGGCCGACCCGATGGATGCGCTGGCCAATACGCTCGGCGCGCTGGGAGGCCTGGCTATCGCGCTGACGCCGCTGCGCGACCTGCTGCTGCGTTGGGAGACGCGCGCCGCACGGCGTTGACGGCGTTGCACAGGAGCACAACCTGATGCGATATCCGTCGTCCCGGCGCAGGCCGGGACCCAGCGACTTTCTCCAATCCTGAAATCCAGGGCCTTGGTCTCGACCTGTGCCGGGGGAGCGACGTCAGTCGCGACGGGCTTTGCCGGTAGGCCTGTCGCGACTGACGTCGCTCCCACAGGATGTTTTGGAGAGCCGTACTTCGATTGTTCAGCCGGCAATCCAGGACACTTCGTATAGACAGAAAAACGAAAAGACCGGCGCAAGGCCGGCCTTTTCGTTGCGGGCGGGTGTCGTCTACCGCGGCTGCAATGTCATCTCATCCAGCACCCACATCTGCGGCCGCGTGTCGCCGGTGAAGCGCAGGCAGAGATCCTGCTTGCCCTGCGTTCCGGCCGGCAGCGGCGCGGTCAGGGTAACGAAGCCGTCGGCCTGCGGCCTGGCCGGCAGCGGCACGCTGGCGATGCGCTGGCCGTTGCAGCCGCCGGCGTGGATGTCCAGTTCGCCGTGCGCCGAGCGCTTGGGCTCGAAACGGCGGTTGGGCTCGTCGTGCGCCAGCTGGAAGTAGTACGGAATCTGCCCCGCACGCACCTTGATCGCCGCGATGCCGTCCAGATCGGCCGCATTCCACTGCCAGCACGGATAGAAGATGGTCGTGTTGAAGATGGCGCGTTCGCCATCGGCCGGACCGTCGTCCTCCAGCCGCAGCAGCAGGCGGCCGGCATCGGGGCAGATCGCCAGCGTCTCGTCGGTCCGGCGCAGCAGCGACGCGGCATCGATCCGGTAGTCGCCCACCTCGCCGAGCCGGCGGCCTTCGAAGAACGTCGCGGCACGCAGCTGCGTGGGCACCGGCACGGTCAGCGCCGACGCGAAGCGCGCGGAGGCGGCGGTCGGTTCGCTGCCGTCGCGGGTGTAACGCACCTCGTAGCCGAGCGGATTGGACAGGGTGACCTGCGCCGTGCCGGCCCTGCGATCGTCTTCGATGGCGATGGCCGCCTCGAACGGCGTCTTCGCATAGCCGATGCCCATCACCTCGTAGCGCTTGAGCTGGGCCGGCAGGCGGGTCAGGAAGTCGTCCAGGTTCTTGCCGGCCTTGGGCGACCAGCCGGTCTCGGCCACCGCGGCCAGGCGCGGGAACGTGTTGTGCTGCAGCCGCGAGAAGAATCGCGTGTGCTCGGTCCACAGGTTGGCCTGCAGGCCGAGGATGTGGTGCTGCTGGCTGGCTTCCAGCGCGTCTGGGATCGGATCGAACGCATAGATCTGTTGCAGCGTGATCGTCGCCGGGCGGCCGGGCGGTTCGTTCGGCGAGTCGGTCTGCAGGTAGTCCAGATAGGTTTCCGACGATGGCGACATCACCACATCGTGGCCTTCGCGCGCGGCCTTCAGACCGCCTTCGATGCCGCGCCACGACATGACGGTGGCTTCCGGCGGCAACGGGCCTTCGAGGATCTCGTCCCAGCCGATCAGGCGCTTGCCGTGGCCGGCGAGGAATTTCTCCAGCCGCGCGACCAGATGGCTCTGCATCGCCATCTCGTTTTTTGCGCCGACCTCGCGCATGCGCTGCTGCACGCGCGCCGAGGCCTCCCACTGATCCTTGACCGCCTCGTCGCCGCCGATGTGCACGTAGGTGCCGGGGAACAGCGTGATGACTTCGTCCAGCACGTTCTCGAAGAACGTATAGGTACTCTCCTCGGCATTGATCAGGTTGGGGAACACACCCCATTCGCTGGACGGCACCAGCCGCTTGTCGGTCGAGCCCAGTTCGGGATAGGCGGCGATGGCCGCGGTCGCGTGGCCCGGCACGTTGATCTCCGGCACCGCGGTGATGTGGCGCTCGGCGGCGTACTTCACCACGTCGCGGATCTGCGCCTGCGTGTAGAAGCCGCAGTACGGACGCGGCTTGCCGGTGGCCGGATCGCGGCCGCCGTCGCCGGAGGGGATGCGGCAGCCGCCGACCTGGGTGAGCTTGGGATAGCGCTTGATCTCGATGCGCCAGCCCTGATCGTCGGTCAGGTGCCAGTGGAAGGTGTTGAGCTTGTGCAGCGCCATCGCATCGATGACCTGCTTGACCTCGTCCACGCTCCAGAAATGCCGTGCCGAGTCGAGCATGAAGCCGCGCCAGCCGAAACGCGGCGCATCGTCGATGGTCAGCGCGGGAATCGCGATCGCGCCGTCGTCGCGCGTGGCCAGCTGCCACAGCGTGATCGCGCCGTAGAACAGCCCGCGCGCGTCGGCGGCGGTGACGCGGATGCCGTCTTTGCCGGCCACCAGCCGGTAGCGCTCCGGCGAATCGCCCGGCAGCGTCGCGTCGAGGGCGAACACGATGCCCGGGCCCTGCGCGCCGGCCGGCTGCAAGGCGAGATCGAGTCCGCGGCTCTTCGCCAGCAGGCCGGCGAACTGGACAGCCACCGTGCGCGCGGCCTCGCCTTCGGCCAGCAGCGGCGTGGCGGCGGTGATCGCGTAGGCGCCGTTCGCGCGCTTCACGCTGGCCGGCGCAGGTATCAGCGACAGCCGTGCCTGGGCCGGATGGAGTTGTGCGTCGGCCGCGGCCGGACCGGTATTGCTGCAAGCCGCCAGCGCGGTGAGCGCGAGCAGGCCGGCGGCCAGCTTCAACGAAACAAAAGGATTACGGGCATTCATCATGTTGCTCCTGGTACTTGTCCATCATTCCCAAAAGAAACGGGCCCGGACAAGTCCAGGCCCGTGAGGGAACATCAAACGGTTCGATACGCGGCCGCCATCAGAACTGGAAGCGCAGCGAGGCCATCACGCGACGGCCGGTGCGATAGATACCGCGCACCAGCTTCTCGGTATTCTCCACGCCAGCCACCTCCGCATAGGAATGGTATTCGCTGTCGAGCAGGTTCATGCCATCCAGGCCCAGGCTCAGATAATCGTTGATGCGGAAGGCCACGCTGGCATCGAGCGAGTCGTAGTCCTTGGTGACCCGGTAGTTGCCGCGATCAACCTGCGTGTAGTACTTCGAGCGCCAGGAATAGGTCAAGCGCGCGCTCCACCGGTCGTTTTCGAAGAACGGGCTGACGTTGACCTGGTTCTTGGAGTTGAAAGGCAGGTGCCCGCCGTTGTCCGCCTCGGCGTCTGCATACGTGTAGTTGGCCAGCAGGCCGAAACCGCCGCCGAAGGTCTGCTGGTAGGCGGTCGAGAAACCCTGGATGGTGGCACCGCCGGCATTGTTGGGACGTGAGACGTCGTACTCCGTGTCGCGCTGCAGGCCCTGGTTGAAATGGGTCTCCTTCTGAGTGGTGACCAGGATGTAGTTGTCGACGTCCTTGTGGAACAGCGTAGCGGCGAGGATGGCGTTCTGGCTGAAATACCACTCGGCCGACACGTCCAGATTGGTGGACTCATAGGGATTCAGATCGGGGTTGCCGCCACCGCCGGTCAGCGTCTGGTCTCCCAGCCACAGATAACTGGACATGTCGCCGTAGTTCGGCCGCGAGATGACCTTGGCCGCCGAACCACGCAACACGACACTGTCGGCGAGGTCGAAAGCGACGTTCAGATTGGGCAGCACGTCGTTGTATTTCTTCTTTACGCTGGTCGGCGCATACGACGTCGCCGGACATGGGCTGATGTTGACGGTGCAGCCCCAGCCCATGCTGTTGGACTCGGTCTGCACGTAACGCACGCCGAGGTTGCCGCGCAGGCGGTTCCAGCTGTAGTCGGCCTGCACGTAGCCGGCGTTGATGTCTTCGGTCACCGTCCACGTGTTGGCGGCGAAGGACGGATCGTTGAAGGTGCTGGGCGCGGGCATCGTCTGCCACGGGGCCAGCCAGTCGCCACTGAGAATGTAGTCGGCCAGCGCCCAGCCATCGATCATGAAGCGGCTGCTCAGGTCGCCGACATCGCCGAAGCCGGAGAGGTAGTTGCTCGGCAACGGTCGCGGATTGAACATCGCCGCGGTGGCGTCGCCATAGCCCTTGACCGAAGCCAGGGCCACGCCGGCCATCGACTGTGCGGTTTCATGCTCGCGGCGCTTGAGGCCGAAGCGGACCTGGTAGATCGGCGAATCCAGGCGGATGCCGAAGTCGGCCTGCGCGTATTTCTCCTCGTCGCGCGTGGGCTTGGTGACGATGTTGCCGCCCCAGCCCGGGCCCCAGTTGGTGGCGCTGGGGGGATCGGTGTGCCAGCCGCCCGCCGGGCCGCCGCCGTCCATGCGGTAGGCGGATGGGTCGTTGAACGGGCTGCCCGGACGTGCGGGCGTCATGTGGTAGGCGATATCGCCGAACGGCGCGTCCTGGTAGCCGGAGAAGGTCAGCCTCGGCACGGACCCGGTCAGGTCGTAGCTGTAATTGG